>Ga0070693_100000469_pt1 | contig 18128 bp, 15 predicted proteins | sample KBSK1103metaG_FD_65472 | JGI IMG/M metagenome (GOLD analysis project Ga0070693, IMG submission 65472) | Corn, switchgrass and miscanthus rhizosphere microbial communities from Kellogg Biological Station, Michigan, USA - KBS K1-10-3 metaG | ecosystem: Host-associated > Plants > Roots >...
AAGCCATCGAGAATTTTCACCAAGCTACGGCACTAGACCCGAATTTCGCCCCAGCCTATGCCGGCCTTGCGAATTCCTATACGTTGTTGACCGCCTATTCTTCTGCTTCCTCAACGCTTTACATGCCCCAGGCTCGCGCCGCCGCCTTGCGGGCCCTGGAGCTTGACGACAAGCTGGCAGAAGCACACACCGCGCTGGCTTTGATTGTCCAGAATCAGGATTGGGACTGGCAAACCTCAGAAAAGGAATACCGGCGGGCCATCGCATTGAACCCTGATTATCCCACCGCCCATCAGTGGTATGCCGAGCACCTGATGTGGATGGGCCGCTTCTATGAAGCGTTACACGAGAGCGAACGAGCGCGCCAACTGGATCCGCTATCGCTCATCATTGCCGCTGACAACGGCGCGATTCTGTACTTCTCGCGGCAGTATGACCGCGCCATCGAACAGCTTCACAACGTGCTTCAGAGAGATCCGAATTTCGGCCGGGCCGGCGGGCTCATAATCTATGCCTATGTAGAAAAGGGGATGTTCTCCCAAGCGCTGGCCGGGGCAGAGACAAGTCACCGTCTTTATGGTGAAGGACCATGGTTTTGGTCGATGCTAGCTTACAGTTACGGCCGAGCGGGTCAGTTGCAGCGGGCTCGGCGCGAGCTTGAAAAACTGGAAAAAGTGAGCCGGCATGAGCAGTTGGATCCCGTAGTTATGCTTTGGGCGCATCTCGGCGTAGGAAACAAGGAGGAGGCCCTGGCAGACCTGGAAAAGGCATACTCCGAGCACTTCGGTATTATGACCACCCTCAAGGTCGAACCGTCCTTCGACCCGCTCCGCAGCGACCCGCGATTCCAGGACTTATTGAGACGCGTCGGTTTGGCACCGTAATCCGCTTCTGGCTCCACGATCACCTCTGGCGAGTGGCTGCTCCTCTTCTCCTGGGTGGCCAATCGTTTGCGCTTGATTTCTTGCAAACGGTGGCCACTCGTCTCCGTCTCAGGCCTTTCTATTCACTACCCACTTCCTTTCCGCACTTTCCCACACATTTCCACAGTCTCACCAAACCGTCTCAATCTCGCCCAACTCCCTCAAACTCCTCGACTTCCGCCAACCTCATTCGAATCCCTGCCTCCCCGTTCGAATGACCTACTCAGTAAACAAGATCTCTATTGACAACTGGTACTATTTCTGCTACCATGTTCCATGTTTCGCTCGCGCCAGGTCTCTGCGATTCCTCCGCCCTCCACGGCGTCCGGCTCTAGGCCTTCCTCCTTGAACTTTGAACTTTCGACTCTCAGCTCGATTTCGCTAACCCCTTTCCTTGCCGCTCTTACAGTCCTCCCGCAACTAAATGAAAACAAACCAACTTTAAGTCTTGTATTTGCCACTCTTACGAGCCATGTCGAGGTTAACTTCTTTGTTTGCCACTCTTACAAAAAACACCCCGGGAGGGGGTGGGGCTGGTGGAACAGCCATTCCTGGCTGTCCTCTTCCAGTTTTGCCAGCCCAGGAACACGGAATGCACGACACGGAACACGGGACACATGGCTCGGACCACGAGTCACAAGTCCCGGGTCACGGAACACGGGTCACTGACATGATCCACTACGGAGCTCTTGGCAGAACGCGCTTCCAGCACAACGCGGATCCCGTACCTCGGCCGCAGTGTGATCGATGCCAGTGGCACCACCGGATGCCCCTCCACCAGCCGGAATCGGTACCTCTGCGCAATCGTCGCGAGAGTCAGCGCCGTTTCCATCAGCGCGAACGAATTCCCGATGCACTGGCGCGGCCCTCCTCCAAACGGGAAATAAGCAAACCTTGGAATCCGTTTCAGCAGGTCGCCCTCCCACCGTTCGGGACGAAATTCTTCCGGCGCGTCGTACCACCTCGCGTCGCGATGCACCGTCCATTGCGTAAACGAGACGCCCGAGCCTTTCGGCACCGCGTAACCCGCAATTTCGAGGTCCTCGATGGCCGTGCGCGCCGTTCCCCACGCGGGAGGATAAAGCCGCATCGATTCGGTGATGATGTGATTCGTATAAACGAGCTTTGGCAGGTCGTCAAACGAAGGAGCGCGGCCCGCAAGAACCGTCCTCAGTTCGGCATGCAGCTTCGTTTCGGCTGCGGGATTCTGCGCGAGCAGCCACCACGTCCAGGCGAGAGCATTCGCCGTGGTCTCATGCCCGGCCAGGAAAAGCGTGATGGCTTCGTCGCGAAGTTGTTTGTCCGTCATGCGCGAGCCATCTTCATCCTGCGCGGCCAGCAGCATGGAAAGCAGGTCGCCCGCATCGCGGCCAGAAGCGCGTTTCTCCGCGATCATTCGGTAGAGCACTTTTTCGATTTGCCGAATTGCGTGTTCCACCCGGAGATTCGTCGGCGTCGGCAGCCAGTGCGGGACAAAAAGTGTGCGCCGGAAGTCCGCGCCGATTTCGAGCAGAAGCTCCAGAGATTTTCCGACGTCTTGCGCGTCGTGCTCGACGTCCGCATCGAACAAAGTTTTGCCGACGATCTGCAGCGTGAGCCGCATCATCTCCTTATGAATGTCGCGCTCTTCCCCGTCCTGCCATTCGTCGAGCAACCGCTCGGTGTATTCGACCATCGTCGACGCGTAACCGGCGATGCGACTGCGGTGAAACGCGGGCTGCGCCAGCCGCCGCTGACGGAGCCAGAAGTCTCCTTCGCTCGTCAGCAGGCCTCTTCCGAAGACACGCTTATTCGCTTGCAGCACTCGCCCTTTTATGAATTTTCGTGGATGGTTTACCAGCACTTCTTCGATGTAATCAGGATGGTTGAGCAAAAGAATGCGGAAATTGAAAACGCGGAGCTCGACGACGTCTCCATACTCGCGGAAAATTCCCGTGAAATAACCAAGCGGATCGCCGCTATTGAGAGGGCCGAGCGACCAGCGTTTAAGACCGATGGAAGGACCGGGAGGAATCTTGAGCTTAGCCTTTGCGCTCATCATTTCATGCTAAGGGCCGGGCGAGTTCGCGTCAACGAGCCATGTGTTAGGAGTGCGCCGCACTCTGCGCGCGCACTGCTCGCATACGATAGGCTCTGCGTAGAAAAACTATGGACACGCTGGAAAATCCAGCCGCCGAGAGCCGCTCAGGTGCCGAAGCGGCTGACACCGGAACAAACGTGCTTCGGATATGCCCGATGCGGTTCAGCCAGCCGTCTTGAATCTCAACCGCCAGAAACACTCCGCCGGGCCGCAGCACGCGAAAGATTTCCGCGAATGCGCGTTCTTGCGCCTCCGGGGATTTCAGGTGGTGCAGCATCAGCACCGCGATCGCCGCGGAAAACGTTTTTTCTGGAAAAGGAAGCGCGGACGCATCGCCCTGGAGCACAGCGCCATTTCTGCTTTGGATTCGACGCGCGATTCCCGCCGCAAAAGCATGGCTATACTCGATGCTCGTCACGCGCCCCGCGCGTTTGCGCAATTCTTCCGTTGCCGCGCCCGGCCCCGCGCCAATTTCAAGAACATGTTCTCCCAATTCCGATCCGGACAAAAGCCACGGAAGCACTTGCTTCCGCGTTATCGCTCGCCAGAACGACGAAGCGCAAAACCAGTTCTCGAAGCGATTCACAACATCACTTCCCATCCTGCGCACCGGAAGCTCTGCCGCTGCCTGTGCGAATCAATACAAGGCGAATATCCGCCGGTCACGCTGTTCGTTCAGAGTTTGATTATCGCAGGATTGTGCCGATCCGCCGCAGCGAAGAGGCGAACTGGTCGGCGTTGTACGCGGAAGGATTTTCGAGCTGGCGGAAGAGCGCATTGATGGCGGCTCGGACGTCGGCGGCGTTGTCAGGTTTTGCATCTTTGCTGTATGCGATGTAGAGCGAATCCATAGCCATGGCGGCTTGTTCGGCGGCACGCTCATCAGCAAGCGAAATAATTTCCGCGTCGCCGGAGATTCGCTGAAGCATTCGCAGCACAAGAGTTTGGTCGTACTGCATGGCTGCAAGCCGCTCGGCAAAACGCTGTGCTATCGGTGAGGCAGCGGAGGCCGACGCCGCGACGGCGCTGCGATCTGGATTTAGCTTGGACATTTCATCGGATACTTCGAGAATGCGACGTTCAAGTTCCTGCGCACTCGCTGAATCGATTTGCTTCGCGAGCAAACGGAACACCGCGTAACGAGAATTATTCCAAGCGGGATCGCCGGGCCGCCGTCCGGCAAATCCGTGCGCCTGCCGCCAACTGTCTTTTGCCGGCGCGAGGGCGTGGTGGCACGCGAAACAGGAAAGCTCCGAATATTCCGGCCAATTATCTTTTTTGTCGGCGCGCTCGCCCTTCGCTCTCCAGGTCAGGCGTTCCATGTCCGCGCGCAGCTGCACGGCCTGGCCGGCGCTCCAGTCGCGCACGCCCGCCCATGCCGCATCTTCAACGTTTTTTCCGGGAGCGGATTCGCGCGGCGACTTCCAGTGGCGCGGCATCACCGCAGAAAAAGAATCGAGTTCGAAAAACAAATCCGGATGGCCCGCCGCGATCATTTCGTGGTCGACAAATTTGTCCTTCGTTCCCAGATGACATTCGAGACATTTTTCCGTGCGATGAATTACGTTGCGTGTATCGGTCATACCGAGCGCGACGGACTTTTCGTGAGGCCATTCGCGCGTGGTGTGCGGGCCGAGCCACGCGGAGGCGGGGCCGTGGCAGTTTTCGCAGGAGACGCCTTCCGACAATTCGAACGGGCGGCCGCGGAGGTCCGGGGTCGTGTAAAGCGCATGACACGCGAGGCACTTCGGTGCTTCCTCGGCCTTCGAACTGAGTTTCAGAATACGGGCGATGCGTTCGCCGATTTCTCCGGTGAGGGCTTGATACGCGCGGCTGTGTTTATCCGTAACGATCCACGTCGAATATTCGTTTTGGAGAATGCGGCTGCCTGGCACGGGCTTGACGCTGCCGTGACAGCTCGTGGCGGCGCAGGAGCCGGGCCCGATATATTTTTGTGGTTGAGGCGAATCGGCAGCAGAAGCGCTCGCCGAATGCTTTCGCTGAACGTTTCGATCTTTCGCGGAGGATATGCAGACGGCAAAAGCGAGTGGCAAAGATAGCGTCAGACACAACGCCGCACTTAGCCAATAGGATTTTGAGACGATTCGCATTCGAGGCGACACGTAAATTGTTCGCCTCATTATCGTGTGGAAGGCGGCAGCGCCGCGTTGTCTTTTTCGCAGCGTGGCGCGAAAAGGCAACGGGCCGCTATTTACAGGCGGGTTGGGCGCCAGTAGTATGCAAGAGAATCCGTACCTCACCCGACGCCGCGCGATGCAACTCGCCCGGCTCTTTTTCATGCGAGACGCCGCGCCGTGATCTTTGACGACCTGCGAGCTATCCAGCTTCGCTATGGCTTCCTGCCCAAAGCGGAGCTCGAAGCGCTATCGCAACGCTCGCACACCGCGCTTTATCAGATTCATAGCGTCGCCAGTTTTTATCCGCATTTTGAGCTTGCGCCGCCGCCGAAAGCAGATGTTCGCGTTTGCGCGGACATGAGCTGCCATCTGAATGGAGCATGCGAATTGCGGGCGGAACTGGAGCAGCGTTTTGCGAAGAGCAGCGCGGCGGATGTGACGATTCGCGATGTGTCATGCCTCGGGCGGTGCGACATGGCGCCCGCCGTCTCGATCAACGACGAAATCTTTACGAATATGACGCCCGCGTCCGCGGAAGCGATCGCGCGAAGGGCCATACTCGGCGAAGCGGTGCCGGAGCTTCATCCGGAGCAGGGGCGAGTGCGGTGCGCGTCCGATCCTTATGACGATGGGGAGAATTATGGAGTACTTCGGAAGCTGGCTGCGACAAGTGACTGGGATGGAGTGCTCGCGCAACTAAAGGCATCGGAATTGCGCGGGATGGGCGGGGCGGGGTTCCCGACGAGCATGAAATGGGATTTGGTTCGCAAGCAGGCGGGCGCGGAGAAATTCATCGTCTGCAACGCGGATGAAAGCGAACCGGGGACGATCAAAGACCGTTTCATCATGACGCATCTTCCGCACCTGGTGATCGAGGGGATGATCGTCGCGGGGCTGGTTACAGGAGCGAAAAAGGGGATCCTGTACATCCGGCATGAGTATCACTGGCAAGAAGAAATCCTGGGCGAAGAACTGCGGCACTGTTATCACGGCGGTCTGCTTGGAAGAAATATTTTGGGAAGCGATTTGATTTTCGATTTGGAGATTTTCGTCAGCCCCGGCGGATATATTTGCGGCGAAGAGAGCGCATTGCTGGAGGCGATCGAAGGCAAACGCGCTGAGCCGCGCAACAAACCTCCATTCCCCGGACAAGCGGGCTTGTGGCAAAAACCGACGGTCATTAATAATGTCGAGACATTCGCGAACGTGCCTCAGATTTTAGCTCGAGGCGTGGAGTGGTACAAAGCGCAGGGGCAAGACGGTTCGCGCGGGCTGAAATTCGTGGGCGTTAGCGGACACGCGGCGAAGTCGGGAATTTTCGAAGTGCCGATGGGCATCACCATGCGCGAGGTTATTTTTCAGCACGCGGGAGGAATTCGCGGCGGGCGGCAACTAAAAGCGTTTGCGCCTTCGGGGCCATCTTCCGGCTTTTTGCCGGCATCGATGGTGGACGTGCGTCTTGATTTCAAAGCGCTTGGCGATGCGGGTTCGATGCTCGGCTCGGGCGCAATTGTGGTTTGCGACGATACGACATGCATGCTGGATATGGCGCTGAATGCGGTGCGTTTTTACCGCAATGAGTCCTGCGGGAAGTGCGTGCCCTGCCGCGTCGGTTCACAAAAAATGACCGATATGTTGGCGCGCTGGACGCACGGCGGGTTGCCGGAAAAACAGTACCGCGAGGATCTGGAGCTGATCGATGAGCTTTGCCAAGCGATGAGCCTCACGTCGATTTGCGGGCTGGGACAGATAATTCCCGCGCCGGTACAGTCGGTGCTGAAACATTTTCGCGAGGAAGTGGACGCGCACGTAATGAAGGGAAAATGCCCGAGCGGGATTTGTTTTACGGCGGCTGCGCAGGCGGGAGAAGCGCAGCGCGTGGGGATTCGGCCATGAGGTCGCATGAGATATTCGAGGGGATGAAGAAGCAATCCTCAAGAAACGAGGGCGGGGTACCCGGGGCAACGGTCCGCCTCAGAAGGCGGACCCTACACGGACGAAGTGGACGAGGTTTGTGAGTACACCGACTACACCGGCGGGAATGGTAGAGATCACGATCAACGGGCGAGCCGCGCAAGTGGCCGCGGGCACGAGCGTGTTCGATGCGGCGCGGATGAACGGGACGCCGATTCCCACGCTTTGTCATTTGCAAAATGAAATTCCCGTGGGGGTATGCAGGCTTTGCGTGGTGGACACCGGGGCACGCGTGCTGACGGCCTCGTGCGTGAGACTTGTCGAGCCGGGCATGAAGGTAGTCACCAACTCGGAGAAGGTTTTGAACGCACGGAAGACGCTGCTCGAGCTTTTGATGGCGGATCATCCATCGCCGTGCGCACGGCAAGAACAATCGGGCGACTGCGAACTGGAAACGCTGGCGCGGGCGGCGGGAGTCACGCAGCCGCGATTTGCAAAACGGACCGTCTCACGCGGGATAGATGATTCTTCGCTGGCGATTGCGGTCGATCACGATGCTTGCATTCTGTGCGACCGCTGCATCCGAGGCTGCAACGAGATTAAGAATAATTTTGTGCTAGGGCGAATGGGGAAAGGTTATTCCGCGGGGATTGCGTTCGATTTGAACGCGCCGATGGGGGATTCGACGTGCATTTCGTGCGGGGAATGCATGGTTTCCTGCCCAACGGGTGCATTGACGAATAAGACGGTCGTTGGCACATCGATCACAGCGGGACCTGACGCGCAGGGGTTCGAAGCAGAAGAGCTTTTGCAATTACCGGTGTTCCAGGGGGTTTCCGGAACATTTCTGGAGCTGAACCGCGGGGCGATAGTCAAACGGAGGTTTCATCCAGGGGAGATTATTTGCCGGGAGGGCGAATTTGGGTCGACGGCATTTTATCTTCTGGAAGGCAAAGCGCGCGTTTCGCTTTCGGCGCCGATTGCACACGTGAAGACACAAGGGGGAGCGAAGGGACTTTTCAAGAAGCTCACCAGCACGCTTGCGGCACGAGATGCGGATGTACGCGCTGAGGAGACTCGCGACCGAACAATTCCCATCGATGCGTCCGTGGACCTCGCCTACGGGAACCCGGTCGCGGAACTGGGGCCGGGCGATCTTTTCGGCGAAATGACGTGCATGAATTTTTATCCGCGATCCGCGACGGTAATTGCGGAGACCGATGTCGTGGCGTTCGAAATGCTTCGCAACGTTTTGGACATCATGATGAAGAACAAAACGTTCCGGGCGCAGATCGACCAGAACTACCGGCGGCGAGCGCTCGAGAATCATTTGCGCGGCGTGCCGATGTTTGCGGACCTTTCGGCAGATTTTATCGAGCATTTGAAGGAGAGCGTGGAGCTGCAGCGATTCGCGCCTGGGCAAATCATTGCGCGGCAAGGAGACGCCGCGGAGAGTTTTTACCTGGTGCGGATAGGGTTTGTGAAAATTTCCGAGACTTATCCCGGCGGGGAGCTGGTGCTGGCTTATCTCTCGCGCGGAGATTATTTTGGCGAAATCGGGTTGTTGGGCGGCGGCGTGCGCACGGCGACGTGCACGGCGCTGGACCACGTGGAAGTTGTTCGCATCTCGGGCGACGATTTTCGCGACATGGTGGAGCGCTTTCCGAGTGTGCGCGAGGGCCTGGAAGCGGTGGCCGCCGAGCGCAGCGCGCTGAACCAACAGAGAATGCAGACGGTACGCGACGTCCCCATCGACCAATTTCTTTCGCAGGGATTGATGGAAGCGCAAAGCCTGCTGATTCTGGATTTGCAAAACTGCACGCGGTGCGACGCATGCGTAAACGCATGCGCGGATGCGCACGACGGAATCACGCGGCTGGTGCGGGAGGGATTGCGCTTCGAACAATACCTGGTGGCGACTTCGTGCCGGCAGTGCCGCGACCCGCTATGCATGGTGGGATGTCCGGTCGGAGCGATCCGCCGGCGAAATTCGCTGGAAGTGATTATCGAGGATTGGTGCATCGGCTGCGGGCTGTGCGCGCGGAACTGCCCATACGGAAATATCAATTTGCATCCGTTCGAGGTGATGGTGGAAGACCTGGAGCGGCCGGGGCGGCAGAAAGCGGTGGTGAAGCAGAAAGCCACGTCGTGCGATTTGTGCACGCACTTGAAAGAGCCGAGCTGCGTTTATGCGTGCCCGCACGACGCGGCGCATCGTGTGGATCCACGGACGTTTTTCTCGGAGATGCTGGGCGGCGGAGGAAAGAAGTGAAGTGAATCGGAGAAGACGAGCGGTCATCCTCAGAAGGATGACCCTACATGGCAAAGAGAGATTGCGTGCGCATCGATAAAACACAACACGGATGGGCGATTGCATCGCTGGTGATTCTGGCGGTGTTTGCCGCCGTATACGTAGCCTATGCGGTGCGCGCGCCGGAAGGGCCGCGGGGCGGCAGCGCGCTGGGTTTGGCGTTTGGAGCGATCGGATTCGGATTCATGATTTTCGCCGCATTGCTTGGCGCGCGGAAACGGGTGCCCGTCTGGCGGATCGGGCGCGCACAAGCGTGGATGCGGGGACATTTGTGGCTGGGATTGCTGAGCTTGCCGGTGATTTTATTTCATGGCGGATTTCATTTTGGCGGGACGCTGACAAGCGTGCTCCTGTGGCTACTGATGATTACCGTGGTGAGCGGACTTTTTGGTGCGGCGCTGCAACACTACGTGCCGCGGGTGATGACAACGGACGTCAAGCTGGAAACGATTTACGACGAAATCGGAAGTGTGCGGAAGTTGTTGCGGGAAGAAGCGGACCGCGCGGTCGAAACGGTTTGCGGGCCGCTCGGAATTGGCAAATCGGCGAGCGAGGAAGTTCTACGAGCGGGAGGACTTAGCGCGGCGCGGGCCATGGCTGCGACTAGCGGCGGAGCGGCGGTGGCTGCTGCCGCAGAGACTGTGGTGCTTAGCGAGGAAGAGTGTGCACCTTTGCGCAAGTTTTATCTTGGCGAGATGCGACCGTTTCTCGAGGAACCGGAGCAGCGAGGAGCGCGGCTTGGCAAGGCAGACAAGGCGCAGGGGGTGTTTTCCGGGTTGCGCACTTTGATGCCGTCATCGGCGCAGGCAACTTTGCAAGACTTGGAAGACATTTGCGACGAGGCGCGGCAGCTTGTGAGGCAGGAGCAGCTTCATCATTGGTTGCATGGGTGGTTGCTGGTGCACATTCCACTTTCGCTGGCTTTGATTTTGCTGGGGGCAGTGCACGCGGTGATGGCGCTTCGGTATTGAGGAAGTGGCGAGTGGCGAGCGACTAGTGGCGAGAACACGGACAACCAAGAAGCTGGCGCAGCGGATCGACCTGAATTATTTCAAGAGGCCGACGAGGTTGAAGCGCGCGAAGTTTTGGCTGAGCGCGGGGCTGCCCGCGCTGGCGCTGGGTTGGATCGCGTGGCACGGAATTTCGCGGGACTCGCGCGTGTATTCGAGCGGGCGGATGAGCGGGGCGCACGCGGTGCTGGAGGCGGAGTGCGCAGCATGTCATGTGCAGACGGCGGGAGCGTTTTCGGCGAAGGCGAGCGACGCGGCTTGTTTGTCTTGCCACGATGGGCCGATGCATCACGCCGCGCAGAAGAGTTCGCTTGGTTGCGCGACTTGCCACGCGGAGCATCGCGGGCGCGTCAACCTTGTAGCGGCCAGGAACGAGAGTTGCGCGAAGTGCCACGGTGATTTGAAGAGGAGCAGCGGCGCGACTCACTTCGTTGCGCACATTGAGAGTTTTGAGAACGGGCATCCGGAATTCGCGGCTCTGCGGGAAAATGGGCGCGATCCGGGAACGATCCGAGTGAATCATGCGATTCATACGAAGCCGATCCGGCGCGGGCCTAACGGGCCGAATGTCCAGTTGGAGTGCGGGGATTGCCACCGGCCCGGGGCTGTTTCGGGAGAATGGAAGTATGCAGACTCGAGATACACGGCTGCAAATAACAGTTATTCGCAGCAAGACGCAGCGCTTACTCTGCAATCTGGGGCGCTTTCACGGCCTAGGCCTATGACCGGGAGGGAACTGATGGCTCCGGTGAGATTCGCCTATGCGTGCGCGGGCTGCCATTCGCTGGCGTTTGACAAGCGATTTAATGAGGGCGTGCCCCACGATAAGCCGGAGGTGGTGCACGCATTCCTGGTGCAGAAATTCAGCGAGTATATCGCGGAGCATCCTGCGGAGGTGCAAGTGATGCGAGATCCGGGCCGCGATTTGACCGGTAAGCCGGTGCAAGCAGCCGTTCGGGTGTACACAGCGAAAGAATGGGTCGCCGCGCGGATCGATGAGGCCGAGGAACTTTTGTGGCGCAAGACTTGCAAACAGTGCCATGCGCTCGCGCCGGGGGCGCCACAGAGGAAACTGCCGGTAGTGGAACCGGGACGAACGACGGTGCGATGGATGCCGCACGCGAATTTTGATCACGACGCGCACCGGGGATTTTTTTGTGTGAGCTGCCATGAAAAGGCGCTGAGGAGCACGGAGACGAGCGACGTACTTTTGCCGGGAATTGCGACTTGCAAGGCGTGCCACGCACCGGGGCTGGAGCACGCGGAGTCGCGGTGCTTTGAATGCCACACGTATCACGACTGGTCGAAACGGAAAGAAATCAAGCCGACGTTTACGCTGCCTGCGTTGCGAACGGGCGGGAGCTGAACGAAGCGCGGAATGTAACGAGTGGGCGCAGCGTGGCGCGTCCCTAGCAAGCTGAGAGAGGCGAGGCGCCGGTCATGCCGACGCGGCCTGTTTTTTGTTGATGAGCGCCATCATGTGCTCGGGATAGCGCTCGCCAGAAGCTGCGCCGTGCGGAGCGGCTTCATCAAGACGGCGGAGATCGTCCGCCGAAAGCTCCACGCTGAGCGCACCGAAGTTTTCCTCCAAATATTTGCGGCGTTTAGTGCCGGGGATGGGAATGATGTCGCCGCCCTGGGCGAGAAGCCATGCAAGAGCGAGCTGGCCGGGCGTGCAATTCTTTTCTTTGGCGATGGATTCGACGCGGGCGACCAGGTTGAGATTTTTCTGGAAATTGTCGCCTTGGAAACGCGGAGAAAAGCGGCGGTAGTCGTCTGGTGCAAAATCCTCGAAGCGCTTGATTTGGCCGGTGAGAAAGCCGCGGCCGAGCGGGCTGTAGGCTACGAAAGCGATTCCTAACTCGCGCGTCGTGGAGGGTATTTCGTCCTCGGGATCGCGCGTCCACAGGGAATATTCGGATTGCAGAGCGGCGACGGGGTGGACTTTGTGAGCGCGGCGAATCGTGTCCGAGGAGGCTTCGGAGAGGCCGATGTAGCGGATTTTGCCTTGGCGAACGAGATCGGCGAGAGCGCCGACGGTTTCCTCGATGGGAGTTTTGGGATCGACGCGGTGCTGGTAGTACAGATCGATAGAGTCGACGCCGAGGCGCTTGAGGCTGGCGTCGCAGGAGGAGCGAACGTAAGCGGGCGTGCCGTTGACGCCGCGAAGGGTTGCGTCGGCTTTGTCGCGGACGATGCCGAATTTTGTGGCGAGGAAGACTTTATCTCGGATACCGCGAATGGCCTTGCCGACGAGAATTTCATTGTCACCGTAGCCGTATACGTCGGCGGTATCGAGAAAGGTCATGCCGAGATCGAGAGAGCGATGGATGGTAGCGATAGATTCGGCATCCTCACGAGCGCCATAGAATTCGGACATGCCCATGCAACCGAGGCCGAGCGCGGAGACGAGGGGGCCGTTTTTACCGAGATGACGGACTTGCATATGGTTCGCTCCTGATGGATTCAAGCCATTGGATGTGGTGCGGAGTACTGTGGGTACATTTTTGTGGGCGCGGAAGGCGGCGGGTTTGTGCGCGGAGGGTAACAAGAATTGCGTGAACGCGCCGAGGGAATAAGTGACAGAATTGGTGCGATGGGAAAAGGATGGAGAAGGAGAAAGACGATGAGGAAGACACGGCGAGCGTTCCTGATAACGGTTGCGGCTGCTGGCTGTCTAGTTGCGAGGAACGGATTCTCGTTCCCACAAGCGCCGAAGAAACCCATACCTTTTCCAACTCCCCCGGAGGCAGCGGAAACGCGGAACCCGGCGGCTGGGGAGGCAAAGCCGGAACGGCAAACAGCACGGAGAATAGCGCTGCAGAAAAATGAGAAAGAGTTTCGCTTAGGCGTGGACCGCCTGTATCAGCTAGCCAGCGAGCTGAAACAGGAAGTCGAGAAGGTTCCAACAAACGAAATATTCTCCGTACAGATGTACAAGAGGACCGAAGAGATCGAGAAACTTGCAAAGCAGTTGAAGGCCAAGGCGCGGGGATAGTGACCGAAAAGAAGAGAGCTGTGGGGAAGAGACCTGAATGAAACGGCCACTATCACCGGTGAGATGGCGCTCAGTGAACAAAAAGGGCGATGTGGATATTCGGATCAGAAGAGCCGTTGAGCGGGACATCCCTTCACTGCGGGAGCTGATTGTGGTTTCCGTCCGGGAGCTGCAGGCCGGGGATTACGCGCCTGAGCAGATGGAGGGCGCGCTAGAGACAGTGTTTGGAGTAGATAGCCAGTTGATTGCGGATGGGACGTATTTCGCCGCAGAGGTGAAGGCCGCAGGCAGACCGCCAGAAGCGGACCTGAACGCAGAAGGAAGGGATGAGGGGCCGGAATGGGTGATCGCCGGGTGCGGAGGTTGGAGCAAACGGAAGACGCTTTACGGAAGCGATCACTGGACGGGGCGAGAGGATGCGCTGCTGGAACCCAAGCGCGACGCGGCCAAGATTCGGGCGTTCTTTGTTCATCCGGCATGGGCGCGACGAGGAATCGGCAGCAAAATACTTGAAGCATGCGAAATTGCGGCTAGCGCGGCGGGTTTTACGAGCTTTGAAATGGGCGCGACGCTGACGGGAGCAAAGCTGTTCGGGAAAAAAGGTTACGTTGCAGTAGAGAATATCGAAGTTCCTCTGAAAAATGGACAGTCTCTTCCCGTGATTCGCATGGCAAAACGGGGTTAGGGCGCGGCAGCCGAAGAACGATGAATTCTTACAGAGGGACGACAGTTCGGAACATTAGAGCGGCCTGCTTCAAAAGGCGGACCGACTTCGCGCACGTGAATGGGCCAAATTCTTACGGGAAATGGGGATTAACTGCCCATGATAAAGAGAGGCTTGTTTTCAAAGCTGGAGAATTGCGGCCGGAGACGCTCGATGTTGTAGTGCTCCTTGATATTCACGTGTTTCTTGGTGGAAGTAATCGTTTCTATGGGGATGTTGCCATAGCTGCCGTTATGGAGAACGACGAGGCGGCCATGGTCGCCCTTTAGGAGCAACTCAAGAGCGATATTGCCGTAAGCCATGGGAACGATGGAGTCCACGACATCGGGGTCGCCACAGCGCGCAAGATAGCCGAGCTTCTGATTGACCACTTCAATGGTTTTGCCTTTGTTGAATTTGACGGAGAGCTCCTTGACTTTGTCGGAGACGAGATCGCCGATGCCGCCTAGTTTCTTGTGGCCATAAGCATCCGTGGTATCGCTTTCAAAAACCATTTCACCGCCTTCGAACATAGCGCCCTCCGAGACGAGCACGGTCGAGTAGCGGCTGGGGTTCTTGTTACGGTCATGCACGAGAAGCTCGGTGAGGCGCTCGATATTGAATTTGTACTCGGGGATGACACAACGGTTCGCGGCGCCGGCCATGGTGGGGAGCATGGCGGTGTAGCCAGCGTAGCGACCAAAGACTTCGATGACCATGAAGCGCTCATGAGAGCCAGCCGAGGTGCGGAGGCCGTTGACAAGCTGCAAAGTGCGCGTGACGCAGGTACTGAAGCCGATGCAATAGTCCGTGCCGGGGACGTCGTTGTCCATGGTCTTGGGAATGGCGATGACCTTGAAACCTTCTTTGTGAAGGCGGACGCCGTAACTAAGCGTGTCATCACCGCCAATGGGGATGAGCGTGTCAATGCCGAGCCATGCCAGATTTTTGAGGACTTCGGAGGTTAGGTCATTTTTCTCGAAGTTGAAGGAATCTTTCAGATGGGCGGGCACGCTAGACTTGCCGACGCGGCCAGGATTCGTGCGCGAGGAGTGGAGGAAAGTACCACCGGTGCGCGCGGCACGGTCGACGACTTCCTGGGTGAGAACCAGGAAATTGTCGGAATTGTCGTAATCTTTTTCGCGGACCATATCGACTAGGCCGGCCCAACCGCGGCGGAAGCCGATGACCTGGTAACCCTCGTGAAGCGCGCGGACGGTGACTCCGCGAATTGCGGGATTTAAGCCCGGGACGTCACCACCTCCAGTGAGGATGCCGATGACGCCTTTTTTCGTGTTGATATTTGCCATGATGCGAGCCCTCTTTGAGGAATAGTTAACCAACAATTATCCATACACGCCGGGTATTTCGGAAGCCTTGATCGAAGGAGAAACTACAGCCAGGCCTCCGAAGTAACCCACGACTCCCATGAGCTCAGGGTTGAATATGAGTGCCGAGGACGCCAAGAAATTTGGCGAGCCAGGAATTTAGCGCGGGCCAGGCAGGGCCGGTGACGAGATTGCCATCGACGAGTGCGTCGGTCATAGGCAGATTGACGTAGGTGCCGCCAGCGATTGTCACGTCAGGGCCGGTGGCCGGATAAGCGCTGCACTTCTTTCCTTTGAGGACGCCTGCGGCAGCCAGAATTTGAGGAGCGTGACAGATGGCCGCGAGGGGTTTGTTGGCTTTCGAGAAATGATGGACGATTTCAATGACTCGAGGGTTGAGGCGAAGGTATTCCGGTGAGCGGCCACCGGGGAGGATCAGCGCGTCGTACTCTTCGGGCTTGATCTGGTCAAAGGTAGCGTTAAGTTCGAAATTGTGACCGCGCTTTTCGGTGTAGGTTTGATCGCCCTCGAAATCATGGATGCAAGTCGGCACGAATTCGCCTGATTTTTTGCCAGGACAAACGGCATGAACTGTGTGCCCGACCATTAAGAGCGCCTGGAATGGAACCATCACTTCGTAGTCTTCAACGTAATCGCCGACGAGCATAAGAATGGATTTCTTGGACATGTGGCCTCCGTGGGAATTGTAGCCGAGGAAGGGGTCAGGCCAAAGCGGGGAAGAAAATGGGCGGCGGTCCTTCGCCAGGACAGCCGCCCGTTTCGTTTTTGATTCGAAGTTAGTGCGCGTGAAGAGAAGAGGCCACGACCGACTCCGCCGAATCCTGAATAGTGAGCATGTCGGTGCGTACTTTCTCCCACTCCAGCAGATTCAAGCCGTAGGAAGTGAACAGCTTCCGGATGTGCGCGGAGTCCCAGTTGAGGACTTTTTCGAGCACGGGGACGAGGACGCTCATGGCGTTATCGCTGAGCACGGTGCGTTTTGCGACGCGAGAGATGAACTTTGCTTCGGAGACGGCGATGGTGAGGCCGTCGTGCTGATTGACATGCATCATTACGGGAAGATCGGAGCTGCCATCGCCCATATAGATGATGTGGTCGTGGCTGATGCTGAGTTCAGCGCGGCGCTCTTCGAGGATGGTGATTTTGCCCCATCCAGCAGAAGCGCGGATGATGGATTCGACTTCGCCGGAGGACTCGTTGTAGCGGAAGCGCGTGCCAAAGATATTTTGCGGCGGCACGATTCCTTCAAGCGCGGACTGGATGATTTCCTGCGGAGCAGCGGAAATAACGTTGAAATGAAAGGTGTAGCCCTCCGAGAGATTTTCCAGTGCGCGCGCAAAGAGCGCAACGTTGTGCTTCAAGCGAATTCGCTTACCGGTTTCAATCAAGTGCTCGCGGCGAACGCGGCGAAATTCCGGGTCGTGCAGAATCAGGTAGCTGAGTTCGGCGCCCTGCTGGACGAGATTCATTTCCGCAAGGCCCTTGACCTTGTCATGGAACCCGCTAAAGCCGATGAGCTCGGAGAGCACAACACCGGAGTCGTTGAAACTGAGAGTCTGGTCAAAATCGCTTGCCAGAAGATACTGCTTAAGCATGTTCTAGTACTCCTTCTTTCTTGTGCGCTCGCTTTTATAGCGCAGGGCCCGCCCTGGGTGCGGTGCCAGTACCTCCCCACACCTCAACGATAGCGCTCTTCGCTCGGTGGCTCCCCACGAATTATTTTGATGGGTGCTATGCGTCAAAAGCGTGAATGAACCATTATACCTCAATTAGATTAAGACCTGCCGTTAAAGGATACAAAGGAAAGGAGATGGGTACCATTTTGTGCCTCAAGTATAAGCAAAGGGCGTGTCTAGAAGAAGATAGAGCCGGCGAAGGAAAAGTGAAAAAAGTGCTGCAATCCATCGAGCCGGCACTCTCTAAAGACCCAGGGCGTTCATTTTGGCCTCCTCATAGACTCCATCCTCGCCGGGATAGCGCAGGCGAGTCTTAAAGCGCCCAGTCTCGGAGGCGAGAGCCCACACGAGGCTCTCCCCGGCGGGGAGGGTCTTCGGGAGGCTGTGGAAAACTTCATCCTGGTAGGCGAGGGAGGCGTCGATCCATTGCCAGCCTGCGGTCTCAAAGGCGGTCATAACTTCGGGGAGCACGAGGGCATTGAGAGAGTTGTAGTGGATGAGGAGGGTGTGGCGAATGTCGCGGCCGACGACGTCCAAGGCGAGCTGACGGTAAAACGCCGCTCGATCGAGAAGATGGGCGATGAGGTAGTCACGATAAGGCCCGATGCTTGCTTTGGGTTGCTTTGCTAAGCGATCGCCCAGGCGTTCGTTGACGTACCAATCGGAAGCGTCAATGGTGACGTGGCCGACGCGATAGCCGCTTTCCTTGAGAAGAGCGCGAAAACGGTCGCGCTTGTCGACGGTGTCGCCCTCCTTGAGAAACGGATAGCGGAATAAGGGCGCTTTATGTTGATAGGGAGCGATGATCTTTTCATCTTTGAGGAAGTCGACGGCAAAGTCGGCGTAGCTCGTGGGGCCGCAATAGTTCAGGTGGGAATAGGAATGATTGCAGAGCATGTGGCCGGCGCGGTCCCATGCGGAGAGGAGCTTGGAGCCGTCGGGTTCGTCGACGCGCATGCCGCACACGAAGAGGGCGGCTTTGATGCTGCGGCTGTCGAGAGCCTTTAGGATGCGGGAATTGGCGTC
>Ga0070693_100000470_pt1 | contig 18108 bp, 22 predicted proteins | sample KBSK1103metaG_FD_65472 | JGI IMG/M metagenome (GOLD analysis project Ga0070693, IMG submission 65472) | Corn, switchgrass and miscanthus rhizosphere microbial communities from Kellogg Biological Station, Michigan, USA - KBS K1-10-3 metaG | ecosystem: Host-associated > Plants > Roots >...
GCGAGCGAGGTCTTGCCGAGCCCGGGTGGGCCGGCGAGCAGGACGTGGTCGAGCGACTCTCCTCGCCCCTGGGCGGCCTCGATGAAGATTCCGAGCTGCTCGGTGACCTGGACCTGGTTGACGAAGTCGGCGAGCCGGCGCGGGCGCAGGGAGTTGTCGAGGGCCTCGTCGGGCACGTCGGCCCGCGCGTCGTGCACGCGAACGTCGGCATCGGGCGGCAGCGCCTCCTCGATCCCCGGGGTGCGAATCCGGTGCTCGCTCACGCCGCCCTGCTCCTCGAAGCGCCCGCCTTGCGCAGCGCGGCGGCGATCAGCTGCTCGGCGTCCTCGCTCTCGATCCCGTCGAGCAGCCGCTCGGCCTCGACCGGCGCGTAACCGAGGTTGACCAGGCCGTCGCGGGCGAGGCCGCGGGCGTCGGCCCCTTCCGCGGCCGCCACGACGCCCTCGCTCTCGAGCTCTCCGGCGACCTTCTCGCGCAGCTCGACGATGATCCGCTCCGAGGTCCGCTTGCCGATTCCTGGCACCGCCTGGAAGCGCTTCGCGTCACCGGCGGCGATCGCCCGAAGCAGCTCGCGCGCCGGACCGCCCGAGAGGGCGGCAAGCGCCACCTTGGGGCCGATACCGCTGACCGAGATCAGCTCGCCGAAGAGGTCGCGCTCCTCCTCGGAGGCGAAGCCGAAGAGGGCGAGTGAGTCCTCGCGGGAGATCAGCTCGGCGTGCAGGAAGGCCTCGTTGCCGATCGCCGGCACCGCCTTCAGCGTCTCAGCCGAGACCGCGAGCCGGTAGCCGACGCCGGCGGCGTCGATCACGACGTGGTCGGGCCGGCGCACCATCACCTCGCCGCGCACCGCCGCGATCATGCCGCCGGCCTCGCGGAAGCTCGTGGGGCCCGAGCGGTCCCCACCGCCTCCACCGCTGCCTGATGGCCGGCGGCGCCGCCGTGGCAGATCGCCACCGCGAGCGCGTCGGCGGCGTGGTCGGGGGTGGGCGGCTCGGGCAGGGCGAGCAGCGTGCCGACCATGCGCTGCACCTGCTCCTTGCCCGCCGCGCCGGAACCGCAGACGGCCTTCTTGATCGCCTGCGGCGTGTAGGTGAAGCAGCTGACGCCGCGCTGGGCGGCGACGAGCATCGCCACGCCGCTGGCGCGGCCGACGGCCATCGCCGAGTGGGCGTTCTTGCCGAAGTAGAGATCCTCCAGCGCCATCGCGCCCGGCTCGTGCCACTCGATCAGCTCCGAGAGCTCGCCGTGGATCCGCTCCAGGCGCCGCTCGATCGGCAGCCCCGAGGGCGTCTCGACCACGCCGCCGTCGAGCGCGACCATGCGGTTGCCCTCGATCCTGACCACGCCGAAGCCGAGATTGGCCGCGCCGGGGTCGATCCCCATCACGACTTGCATGGGGATTGATTCTGTCTGTAAGTCCGGATGCCTCCACGGCCCCGGGCGCGGCGTCGGGGGTGGGTCTCCAGGCCGGCATTCGCCGGGAGTTCCTGGAGACCACCCCCGACGCCCGTTCAGCTCGCTAGACGGCAGCCAACTTGGCGAGAATCTCCTCGGGAACGTCAAAGTTGGCGTGGACGGAATCGACGTCGTCGTGCTCTTCGAGAGCATCGATCAACCTCAGCAGCCATTCGGCGTCGGTGCCCTTGACCATGACCGTGCTCTTCGGCTCCATCGTCACCTCGGCGGACTCGATCTCGACCCCGGTCCCCTCCAGGGCGTCGCGCACGGCGCCGAGATCGGCCGGCTCACAGACCACGCGCCGCTGCTCGCCGTCCTCGCGCACGTCCTCGGCGCCGGCGTCGATCGCGACGATCAGGTCGTCCTCGTCATAGCGGTTCGCGTCGACGACGACGACGCCCCGCTTCTCGAAGATCCAGGCGACCGAGCCGGGCTCGCCGAGGCTGCCGTGGTGCTTGGTGAACGCGTGCCGCACGTCGGCGCTGGCGCGGTTGCGGTTGTCGGTCAGGGCTTCGACCAGGATCGCCGCGCCGCCGGGCCCGTAGCCCTCGAAGAGGATGCTCTCGATCGCGGCGGCGTCGGCGCCGACGCCGCCGCCGCGGTCGATCGCGCGCTGGATGTTTTCCTTCGGCATCGAGGCTTCGCGCGCCTTCTGCACGGCGGTCGCCAGGGCCGGGTTGCCCTCCGGATCCGACCCGCCGTCACGCGCCGCGACCGTGATCGCGCGCGCCAGCTTGGTGAAGAGCTTGCCCCGTTTGGCGTCGGCGGCGCCCTTCTTGTGCTTAATCGAAGACCACTTCGAGTGACCCGACATAGCTGGCATTCTATGAGCAGGGATGAACGTGGACTCCCACAGCGTGAGGCCCGCCCGCGGCCTGGCCGCCGGAATCGTCTTCTTCACGATGCTGCTCGCGGCCCTCTCGATCTGGACCGCGATCCCGCTGACCTGGATTTACATCGGCTCCAAGGTCTCCCACACGCAGTTTCCGAGCAGCGGCCCCTATTTCGTCGTCGCGGTCGGCATCATCCTCTCCGTCCTGCTGATCGCCTGGCTGATCGGCCGCCTCAACCGCCTCTACGTCCAGATCACCGGCACCAACCGCCTCGCCCCGATGCGCTCCGCCTGGCTGAAGAGCATGCGCGACACCTCGCCCGGCGTCGGCTCGACCACCGTCGTCGAAGCCGTCCTCATGGGCTCCGTCCTCCTCGCCGTCGCCGTCTTCACCGCCTGGTTCTTCCTCCTGGCGGGATCGCCGATCCCCAACCAGTAGCGGGAGCGCACCAGGCCCGCGGGTCCTGTCGCCGCAGGGGCCCACCGCCCTTCCGGTCGCTAAAGCGTCCTCAGGGCGGTTCCCCCTTCGGCGCCACCCGCGGGAGAAACGCTGTCAGTCGAGCTTGTCCAACGCGCTGCGTCAGCCAGCGCAAGATGCGCAGTTGGTTAGACGAACGGTGAGTAGACGGAGTGTGGTTCGAAGCTTGCGCCACCCGGTACAGCCGCGGCGTCTCGTCCCCGAGAAGCTTCTCTCAAGCGCTCCTGCCGCGGGTGGCGTCGGGGTGGGGTGCTCTCGCCGAGCCCGGAGGCTTCTGAGGGCGAGCTTCCGTCTCTCGGTGTGGTCGGTCCCTTCGCCCGAAGAAGCGCGCAGGGCCGCCGAGAGCACCCCACCCCGACGACGGGACCCGCGGCCGGACCGCTACACGACGAACTTGCCGTCTTCCTGCATGACCACGCCGTCCACTTCCAGCTTGCCGCCCTTGCGCAGGTCGCAGACCAGGTCGGTGTGGACGGCGGAGTCGTTGACGCCGCCGGACTCCGGGTAGGACTTGCCGACGGCCATGTGGACGGTGCCGCCGATCTTCTCGTCGAGCAGGACCTCGAGCGTGCCGCGGTTGATCGCGTAGTTGGTGCCGATGCCGAGCTCGCCGAGGCGGCGGGCGCCCTCGTCGGTGTCGAGCAGCTTGATCAGGAACTCCTCGCCGCGCTCGGCGCTGGCGTCAACCACCTTGCCCGCCTCGAAGCGCAGCCGCACGCCGGAGACCTCGCGGCCGGCGATCACCGCCGGCAGGTGGAAGGTGACTTCGCCCTCGACCGAGTCCTCGACCGGGCCGGTGAAGAACTCCCCGTCGGGCATGTTGTGGTCGCCGACGCAGGGGATGAAGTGGCGGCCGGCGATGCCGAGGGTGATGTCCGTGCCCGGCGCGGTCACCCGTACCTCCTTATGACCCTCGATCCACTCGGCGAGGCGTTCGCACTCGCTCGAGGCGCGCTTCCAGGCGGTCAGCGGGTCCCCGTCGTCGGCGAGGCAGGCGCCGAAGTAGAAGTCCTCGTAGTCGCGCAGGCTCATCTCGGCCTCCGAGGCGTAGGCGTTGGTCGGGAAGAGCGTGTAGCACCAGCGGAACTCGCCGGCGGCGCTGCGCTCCATCATCCGGTTCAGCACCGGCCCGACGGCCGTCTGGCGCATCGTCTGCCGCTCGGGCGGCACCTTGGAGAGCTCGCGGGTGTTGGCGTCGGCGCCGACGCCGATCCGCACGTCGGCGTTCTCCACGGTCCATTTCATGTGCGGGGAGACCCACTCGATCTGCTCGTCGCTGGCGTGCTCGAAGTAGGCCGCCGCGAGCCCATCGAGGGCGACGTTGAGGATCGGGTGGGCGCCCGCCTTCAGCACCTCCTCGTAGACGGCCCGCAGCAGTGGCTCGGCGCCGACCGAGCCGTCGATCGACACGACCTCCCCCGCCTTCACCTTCGTCGAATAGCCGACCAGGATCTTCGCCAGGTTCTCAACTCTTGGGTCCCTCAAGCCTCCGCCTCCTCCTGAGCGCGTTCCCGCGCCCCGGTCGTCATGGCCATAAAAAGTGCGTGCATTCGGGAGTCTTCGGTCAGCTCCGGATGGAAGGCGCAGGCGAGCACGCGGCCCTCGCGGATCGCCACCGGACGACCCTCGTAAGCGGCAAGCTCCTCCACGCCAGGACCCAAGCGCGCGACCCAGGGGGCGCGGATGAACACCGCCCGCAGCGGCCCGTCGCCGATCCCCTCGACCTCAACGTCCGCCTCGAAACTCTGCAACTGGCGGCCGAAGGCGTTGCGCTCCGTGGTCGCGTCGATCAAGCCCAGGTGCGCGTCGTCGCAGAGGATCATCCCGGCACAGGTGCCGAAGACCGTGCCGCCGGACCGGTGCAGGTCGAGGATTGGACCGTCGAGGCCGGCCGCCACGATGCCCTTGGCGATCGTCGTGCTCTCACCCCCCGGGACGACCAGCCCGTCGAGGCCCAGAAGATCCTCCGGAACCCGGACCTCGCGAACCTCGGCCCCGAGGCCGCGGAGCACCGTCAGATGCGCTTCGAAACCACCCTGGATCGCCAGGACGCCGAGGCGCAGGCTAGGCACCGCGGTCCTGGAGAAGGGCGTCGGCGGCCGCCAGGTCGGCGATCTCGAGCCCCGGCATCGCCTCGCCGAGGCCGATCGAGGCGGCGGCGACCCGCTCAGGGTCGTCGAAGTGCGTGGTCGCCTCGACGATCGCCCGGGCGCGGCGCTCGGGATCGGCGCTCTTGAAGATCCCCGAGCCGACGAAGTTGCCTTCGGCGCCGAGCTGCATCATCAGCGCCGCGTCGGCCGGCGTCGCGATCCCGCCCGCGCAGAAGAGTGGCACCGGCAGGCGGCCCTTGTCGGCCACCGCGTGGACGACTTCCAGCGGCGCCTGGTGCTCTTTCGCCGCGGCGGCGAGCTCCTCCCGGCCCGCCTGGGCAAGGCGTTTGATGCCCGAGGTGATTTCCCGCATGTGGCGCACCGCCTCGACCACGTTGCCGGTGCCGGCCTCGCCCTTGGAGCGGATCATCGCCGCCCCCTCGCCGATCCGCCGCAGCGCCTCGCCGAGGTTGGTCGCGCCGCAGACGAAGGGGACGTCGAAGGCGAGCTTGTCGATGTGGTTTCGCTCGTCGGCCGGGGTCAGCACCTCCGACTCGTCGACGTAGTCGACTTCGAGCGCCTGCAGAACCTGGGCCTCGGCGAAGTGTCCGATCCGTGCCTTCGCCATCACCGGGATGCTCACCGCCTCCTGGATCCCCTTGATCATCGCCGGGTCCGACATCCGCGCGACCCCCCCGTCCCTGCGAATGTCCGCCGGCACCCGCTCCAGCGCCATCACCGCGCAGGCCCCCGCCTCCTCGGCGATCCGTGCCTGCGCCGGCGTGACCACGTCCATGATCACGCCTCCCTTCAACATCTCCGCCAACCCGGTCTTCACCCGGAACGTAGCTCTCTCTGCCATAAGCCGAATACTACGGTTCAGCCCGCGGGTCCTGTCGCCGCAGGGGACCCCCCGCCCCTTCCGGTCGCTAAAGCGTCCTCAGGGGCGGGCTCCCTACGGCGCCACCCGCGGGGAGAAACGCAAGTAGTGAGACGCGTCTGCCGCGGGTGGCGTCGGGGTGGGGGTGTCCGGCGCAGCGCGGCGTCTCGTTTTTCGCCTTTCCAACCCTGCAAGCGAACGGATAGCGCATCTGGCGAAAAACCCAGCGCGAAGCCGGGCACCCCCACCCCGACGACAGGACCCGCGGCCTGAAGCGGACCGTCCCTCTACTTGAGCTTGTACGCCCGGATGCGGTCTTTGTGGGTGTCCTCGTCACGGGCGTAGATGCCGTGCGCGAGGGCCTGGACCAGCGCCATCAGGGCGGTGTTAGAACGGGCGAAGGAGGGGCTGTTGGAGGAGTAGTAGAGGGTCAGCTCGGCATGCTCGCCGACCTCCGACATCGAGGCGTCGGAGATCGCCAGGGTGCGCGCGTTGCGGTGCAGGGCCAGCTTCATCGCCCGCAGCAGGAGTGGGTGCGCGCGGCCGGAGGAGAGGACGATGACGAGCGTTTCCTCGTCGATCCGGCCGAGGCGCTGCAGCGACTCGCCACCGGTGCTGGCGACGATCTCGGCACGAATGTCGAGCAGGCTGAGCGTGTGACGCAGGTAGCTGGCGAAGAAGGCCATCTGGTCGACGCCGACGATGACCACCCGCTGCGCGTCGGCAAGCGCGGCGACGGCGCCGTCGACCTGCTCGCGGGTCAGCTTGCGTGCTGTTTCCTCGAGGTTGGCGTAGTCGGCCCCGAGCGAGCCCTCCAGCTCTGAATGGTCGAAGGAGAAGAGCGAGCCGGCGGCGGCGCTGCCGCTGACCGTGGCCCCCGCCGTGCGGTACTCCTCGATCGCGGCCTGCTGCAGCTCGGGGTAGCCCTCGAAGCCGAGCGACTGCGAGAAGCGGACGACGGTCGAGGACGAGGTGCTGGCGCGGCGGGCGAGCTCCTCCGCGGTGAGGAAGGCGGCCTCGTCGAGGTGGTCGACGATGTAGCGGGCGACGTCTTTCTGGGAGCGCGAGAAGTCCTCGAAGCGCTCCTGGATGTAGTCGGAGAGGCTCTTCAGCTTCTGAGGGGATTTGGTTGCGGTCTTGGTCACGGGGCTGAGTTTCGCCAGGCCCAGCGCTTTCCCTTCACCGCCCTTCGGGCAGATCTGGTTGGATGAGCGCTGCGATGACGCTCGAGCAGGCGCTGCGCTTCACCAACCGCAACATGGTCGTCTTCGACCTGGCGCTCGGCAGCGCCGCGATCGCGGCGCCCGCGACGACCCTCAAGGCGCTCGGCCACGACCACCCCTCCCCCGACGCCGAGCACCTCTTCCGCCGCTGCGGTCCGATCTGGCTCACCTTCGCCGCCGCCCACGCGCTCGCCGCCCATCGAGGCGAGCCGCGCGACTGGTGGGCGCTTGCCTGGCTGCGGGGAACCGAGATCGCCACCGACGCCCTCTGGGCCGAGTCGGCGGCGGTCAGCCGGCCGGGCGCGAAGCTCGGCCTGCGCCTCGCCGGAGTCGCCAACCTGGCGATGGCCGCCGGCTTCGCCTGGCTCTCGCGAAAGTAGGAGGCCCGAGACCGTGGCTGACCTCTCCGGCCTGCCCGACAAACGCTGGAGCGTGCGCGGACTGACCGACGAGGGCGACGAGGCGTGGCTGATCCGCGGCATCTCGCGCAAGCTCTACCGCTGTCCCTCCTGCCACGGCGAGATCGAGATCGGCGGCGAGCACGTGGTCGTCCAGTACGTCTTCCGCCTCGGCGGCACCGAACACCATCACTGGCATCGCCGCTGCGCGGAAGAGATCCTGATCCCGGAGCTGCGCGAGGCGCGGCGCGTGCCGGTCGGGGACTCGGCCCAGTCGAAGCTCGAGCAGCGCGGGCGCCGCCCCGCGGGGCGGCGACGCCGCTGACGTGGGCCTGCGCTCCGAGCTGGTCTCGGCCTACGCCCAGATCGGCCGCACCTACGTCAGGTGGGCACCGTCGCTGCTGCTGCTCGCCCTGATCGTCTTCGTCCCGCTCGGGCTGGTCCACGCGCTCACCGTCCATGCCGAGATCGGCTCGATCGGGTTCAGCGCCGGCTTCAAGCTGCTCGCCGCGGCCGCCGCGGTGCTCGCCCTCACCGCCACCGGCCTGGTCGGCGAGGTCTTCTACACCGGGGCGGTCGCGATCTCGCTCACCCACCCCCGCGACGGTCAGCCGTCCTCGCTGCGCGAGATCGCGGGCATGGTCAACTACGGCCCGCTGATCGCGGTCGACCTGATCTTCGGCGCCCTGGTCGCCGCCGGCCTCCTCTTCCTCGTGGTCCCGGGGTTCCTCGCCTTCGTCTGGCTCGGCCTGGCGGCGCCGGTGGTCGAGATCGAGCACACCGGCATCCGTGCCGCCTTCACGCGCAGCGTGCGGCTCGTCCGCGGCAGGTTCTGGCTCGTCGCGCTCGTCCTGATCCCGATCGAGCTGCTCGGCGACGGCCTCACGAATCTCGCCACCGACCTGACCCACGACCTCTTCGGCAGCGAACTGCTCTGCGAGTGGCTCGCCGACCTGCTCGCCAACCTCGCCTTCACGCCCTTCTACGCCGTCGCCTGCGTCCTGCTCACGGTCGGCCTGATCCGCGAGAAGGGCGGCGCCGCCGAACTACACTCGAAGCCAGCGCAGTGATCTCGGCCTCGATCTTCACCGACTTCTGGGACCAGCTCGTCGAACACGACGAGCAGGGCCTCTTCCTCATCCTCGTCGGCTTCATCCTCTCCTTCGCCTTCATCCGCATGAGCACGCGGCTGATGCGCAGTCCGCGGGCGCCGTGGTGGCCGGGCAGCGTGGTCAGCGAGAGCGGCGTCCACGTCCATCACCTCGTCTTCGGCATCGTGACGATGATGGCCTCGGCGACCGTCGGCTTCGCGGCGCTCGGCGCCAGCCCGGTGACCGAGATCTGCGCCTTCGCCTTCGGCGTGGGCGCCGGGCTGACGATCGACGAGTTCGCGCTCTGGGTCTACCTCGAGGACGTCTACTGGGCCGAGGAGGGGCGCAGCTCGATCGATGCCACCGTGATCGCCGCCGCCGGGATGATCCTGCTGCTGCTCGGCTTCACCCCGTTCACCTTCGACACCAGCAGCCCGATCCAGGTCGTCGTCAGCGTCCTCGGCGCCCTGCTCGTCTTCCTCACGGCCGCGATCTGCTTCCTCAAGCACCGCCTGATGCACGGCTGGATCGGGTTCTTCTTCGTCCCGTTCGCGATCTACGGCGCGTCGCGGCTGGGCAAGCCCGACTCCCCCTGGGCGCGACGGCGCTACGGCCAGCGCAACCCGACCAAGCAGGAGCGCGCGGTAGAGCGCTTCCCGCCCGACCGGCGCACCGAACGCTTCAAGAACGCCTTCCGCGACATCGTCGGCGGCAAGCCGAGCGAGGGAGTCGCCGCCGTCCAGCAGGAGGCGGCGGCCGCGACGCGCGAGGCCGTCCAGGAAGCACGCGCGCGGGCGGAACGCATCCGACATTGACCACGCCCCAGCGGGGTGAAAGTCGGATGCGCGGCCCTACTCCCCCATCGCCTTGATCACCAGTCGCTTCGGGCGGCGGCCGTCGAACTCGCAGTAGAAGACCTGCTGCCAGGGACCGAGGTCGAGGCGCCCGGCGGTGACCGGGACGATCGCCTGGTGGTGGACGAGCAGGTTCTTGAGGTGGGCGTCGCCGTTGTCCTCGCCGCCGCGGTGGTGGCGGTAGTCGCCGCCGTCGGGAAGCAGTTCCTCGGCGACGCGGTCGGCTGGCGGCTGCCAGCTCGGGGGCGCGACCTTGTCGAGCCATTCGAGCACGTCCTCGTGCAGACCCGGCTCGTCGTCGTTGACCCAGACGCCCGCGGTGATGTGCATCGCCGAGACGAGGACCATGCCCTCTTCCATCCCGGCCTCCTCGACGGCGGCCTGCACGTCCTCCGTGATGCGGATCAGCGCTCGCCGCTCCTCGGTTTCAAACGTCATGTATTCCGTATGCGACTTCATCGACTGCCTCCTTTGGGGACGATTCCCTTCTCGGGCCAGAACGGCCACTCCTCGAACCCGCGGCAACGACCGTCAGCCGCGAAGCGGGCTATCCAAAGGTCGCGGTAGTGGAGATTTTGCGGCGGGCCATAGCGGACCTCGACCCGCACCACGGCCGTGTCCCCCTCCAACGCGATGACCTCGTGGGTCATCTCGAACGCCTCCTCGGGCCCCCGCCGCTCGCGCTCCCAGAGCTCGGCGATCGCCGCCAGCCCGCGCGCCGGCTCCTCGAACGGGCCCATCGAGTAGACGGCGTCCCCGGCGAACAGCCCGGCCAGCCGCTCGGTCCCCGCCGTGCGCCAGGCGCGCTCGTAGGCGGCGATCCATTCCTCGATCCGCTGGCGGGACGCCATTCACGCACCTTAACCCGCTGCAAACACGCGGTTCCTAGACTGGGTGGAGGACATGCGCCGCCTCCTCCTCGCAGCCGTGATCGCCCTCTGCCTGCCCGTGGCGGTGGCCGCCGCGCAGCGGCAGACCGTGCAGAAGGACAACGTGCGAGTCTCCTTCGAAGGCGAGCTGCTGCCCCACGCCCTGCCCCGCGAACAGCCGGCGCCGGTGACGGTCCACCTGGCCGGCTCGATCGAGCCGATCGACGGCGACCGGGCTCCCCAGCTGCGCGAACTCTCCGTCGCCGTCAACCGCGCCGGGCAGCTCTCGACTCTCGGCCTGCCGAGCTGCACCGCCGCCGAGCTGCAGCAGACCAGCAGCGAAGCGGCGCTCGCCAAATGTCGCGACGCTCTCGTCGGCCACGGCCACTACGCGGCCAGCGTCGACTCGGTCAACGCGCCGCTGATCCCGGCCGAAGGCAGGGTGCTGGCCTTCAACAGCTCCCGCGGCGATCGCCCCTCGATGGTTCTCCACCTCTACGGATCGCGACCCGTGCGTGCCGCCTTCGTCCTCCCCTTCACGATCTCGCGGCAGGTCAAGGGGGCGTTCGGGACTGTCTTCTCAGCGAAGATCCCGCGGCTGGCCGCCGACCTTGGCTACGTCAACGAGATCGAGCTCACCCTCGGCCGCCGCTACGTCTACCGCGGACACCAGCGCAGCTTCCTCAGCGCCAGCTGCGCGGCGCCCGCCGGCTTCTCCGGCGGCGTCTACAAGCTGGCCCGCGCCACCTTCGCCTTCCCGGAAGAGACGCTGACCAGCAACCTCTCGGGTAGCTGCAAGGTGCGCTGACCGGCCCAGGGCGGCGCCCCGGGCCGGTTCCGGCGCGGAGTTACTTTCCGTAGCCTTCGGCGCGCTTTTCGGCTTCTTCGATCACCCGGTTGGCTTCGTTCTTGCCCTTTTCGATGCCTTCCTCGGCTTCCTTTTCGGCCTTTTCAATCGTCTTCCGCGTCTGGCTCCTGCCGCCTTCGACGCCCTTCCTGGCTTCGTTCTTGCCCTTTTCCAGGCCTTCCTTGGTCGCCTTTTCGGCCTGCTTGAAGCCCTTCTTCACTTCTTCTTTGGCCTTTTCGATCCCCTGCTTCGCTTCTTCGATGCCCTTTTCGACGCTCTCTTCGGCTTCCGAGACGCTGTTGTCGTCGCCGCCCCCGCCGCAGCCCGCGCCGACCGCGCCCACGGCGCCCACCGCCAGGGCCAGCGCCGCCAGCCGCGCCGCGCGTCCGTTCCGCCACCTCAGATCGATGCTCGACACCTTCGCTCCTCTCGGTCGGGGGTTTGAGGCGCGATCTTCCCACTCCTCGCGGCGCTCGGCTAGGGTGCCGCCGTGAGCACGGCCGGGGCGACAGCGACGACCGCCGGCACGGAGCTGCCCCGCCGGCTGTCGCGGGTCGCGACGTGGCTCGTGGGTCTCGCCATCGTCCTCGCCCTCCTCGACGCGATCGGCGTCCCGGTTCTCGACTGGATCGGCGACCTGCTCGACCGCGTCGCCGAGGTTCCGGCCTGGGCGATCGTCGCCGGGGTCCTGCTGGGAACCGCGCAGACGGGCCTGGCGGCCCTGGCCTGGCTCGGCATCCTCCGCGCCGCGCTTCCCCGCGCCGCGATCCCCTTCCGCCTCGTCCTCACCTGCTACGCGGTGGCGGTGGCGCTCAACGGCTTCCTCCCCGCCAACCTCGGCACCTTCGTGATGCTGGTGATGTTCTCGACCCTGATCGCGGGCGCCAGCTTCGCCCTCGTCATCTCCGGCCTGATCGTCGAGAAGATCCCCTTCACGGTCCTCAACCTCGCCCTCTACCTCTACCTGTTCCTGACGATCAGCGGCTCCTTCTCGATCAAGCTCGGCTTCCTCGCCGATCACACCGGGATGGTCGTCATGCTGCTGCTCGGCGCCGCCGTCCTGCTCGCCCTCCTCGCGCGGATCTTCTGGGAGCGGCTGGCCAAGCTGCGTGCGCAGCTGCTCGCCGGGGGCGAGATCCTGCGCTCGCCGCGGCGCACCGCGACCCGGCTCTTCCTGCCGGTGCTGGGCAGCTACCTGGCGCGGCTCGCGATCGTCGCCGTCTTCCTCGGCGCCTACGGCATCCCGGTCAGCTTCCAGAACGTCGCCACGGTCACCGCCTCCAACTCGATCTCCAACAGCGTCTCGGCGACGCCCGGAGGCGTCGGCGTGACGCAGGCGATGAACACCGCCGCCCTGGCCGGCGAGGCCTCGGCCCGGGAGGCGACCGCCTACTCGATCGGCCAGCAGCTGATCATCTCCGCCTGGAACGTCGTCTTCGCGATCGCGCTCGTCTGCTGGGTCTTCGGCTGGTCCGGGGGCAGGCAGCTGGTCGAGTCCTCCTACGCCGAGGCCAAGGTGAGGAGCCGCGAGGTCCGCGACAGTCGACGGGCGCGCCGCCAAGCCGGTTAAGGTTCGTCGCCCCGAAAAACTGGCTAGTCAGCCAGTCGCCCGGTAGCATCGGGCGCCCACCCCGACGAGGAGCTTCGAATGAGCCAAGGAACCCGCAGGATCGAGGATGAGCTGGTGCTCGAGCGCGAACACTGGGTCGACGGTCCGCCGCACGAGCTGTTCAGGCGGATGCGCGGCGAATGCCCCGTCCACTGGACCTCGGAGGTGACCGAGCTTCCCGAGGCCAGGGGCTTCTGGTCGGTGACCAGCGCCGAGGACGTGCACACGGTCAGTCGGGACTGGCAGACCTACTCCTCCGAACTCGGCGGCGTCGTCGTGATCGACGAGGTCTTCCCGATCGAGCTGGCGCGGGCGATGTTCATCGGCATGGACCCGCCCAAGCACGACCGGCTCAAGGCGCTCTTCCAGGCGGGCTTCACGCCGAAGCGGATCGCGGCCCACGAGCCGGCGATCCGCGAGATCGTCAGCGGGGTGCTCGACCGGCTCGAGGGCCGGGAGACCTGCGACCTGGTGACCGAGGTCGCCCAGCCCGCCGTCTCGCGCGTGATCGGCAGCTTCATGGGGATCCCCGCGGAGGACGACAAAGCCTGGGCGGACCTGATGAACATGGCGCTAGCCGCCAGCGACCCCGACTACAGCCCGACGAGCGAAAACGTCGAAGAGACGATCCAGGAAGCGATCCAGCTGATCTTCGCCCGCTGCAGCTCGCTGATAGCCGAACGGCGTGAGAACCCGACCGACGACCTGACCAGCGTCCTCATCCACTCGGAGGTCGAAGGCCAGATGCTCGAGGAGCACGAGATCGTGATGGGGTTCTTCCTGCTCGTCGCCGCCGGCAACGACAGCACCCGCTCCACCTATTCCAGCGCGATGCGGGCACTGATGGAAGACCGGAGCCAGATGCAACTGCTGCTCGACGACCCGAGCCTGATCCCCGGCGCGGTCGAGGAGGCGCTGCGCATGTTCCCGGCCTTCGCCCACTTCCGCCGCACGGCGACGAAGGACACGGAGCTGAACGGGCAGCGGATCAAGAAGGGCGAGAAGGTGGTGATGTGGTACGCCTCCTCGAACCGCGACGAGACCCGCTACGAGGACCCGGACCGCTTCGACGTCCTGCGCAACCCCGAGCACCAGGCCTTCGGCGCCGGCGGCCGTCACTTCTGCCTCGGCACGGCCCTGGCCCGCCTCGAGCTGAAGATCCTGCTCGAGGAGACGCTGGCCCGCTACCCCAGCATCGCGCTCGACGGCGAGCCGAAGTTCGTCGAGTCGGCCTTCCTCAACCAGCTCAAGGCCCTGCCGGTGCGTCTCGACGGATAGGCGCTCTCTGTCGACGTGCCATGAGTTAAGCGCCCCTATGGGTGCCTAACTCAGGGCACGTCCGCCTGGTCCATCGGGTGCAGCTCGCCCTTGACCAGGGCCTCGGTGCGCAGGTGGCCGATCGCCTGGTACTCGGGCGAGGCGGTCATGTCGAGGAAGGCCTGGCGGGTCGGGTACTCGACCAGGGCGACCATGTCCCAGGAGTCCTCGCCGAGCAGCGGCGCCGCTGGCGCGCCGGCGAAGACAATACGACCGCCGACCCTCTCGAGCAGCGGCGCTACCGCGGCGGCGTACTCCATGTAGCGCTCCTGGCCGCCGTCGGGCTTGAAGGCAAGGAGGTTGAGCATCACGACCGGGCCGCCCTCTCCGATCCGCGCGGAGAAGGCCTCGAACCCCTCCTGGTTCAGCCGCTCCGGCTCGGCACCTACGCTCACGTCGCTCCCTCGTGTCGATTGCCACTGCGTCGGGCGAGTATAGGTCCAACCGCAACATCCAACGGTGCAGCGGTTTCGTGCACTCGAACTCGTCCGCTCCACATGGAGCAGGCCACCACAAAAGGAGGCAGGGGAATGAAGTCTGGAAAGGGACGCCGCGCTCTCGCGGCGCTGGCGACCGCGATCGCCGTCGGGCTGCTCGGCGCGACGAGCGCCGCGGCATCGACGATCACCGTCGGCAGCGTGCTGCCGACCGGCTCGACGCCGACGGAATTCGGCCAGGTACAGACGTTCTTCAACGCGGCGCTCCCGGAGAAAGGGGTCAACCTGACCTCGCCGGTTGACGGCGCGATCGTGCGCTGGCGCGTCCTCGGCGCCGAAGGCGGCCCGTTCTACCTGCGCGTGCTGCACGCGACCGGCACCGGCGCCTACAGCGCCTCGGGCACCAGCAACCCGGTGACGCCCTCGAGCGCCGAGCTGCAGACGTTTCCGGCGAGCCTGCCAGTCAAGGCCGGCGACCTGATCGGCATCGACCCGAGCCACGCCACCGACAAGATCGGCGTCGCCGAAGTCGCGGGCGCCAACTTCGGCAAGATCTTCCCGCCGCCCTTCGACGGGGCGACCGTGCCCGCCAGCGGGCTCTTCGAAGGCAAAGAGGTCGAGCTCAGCGCCGAAGTGCAACCAACTCCGAAGGTCGAAGCCCTGGCGCCGGAATCCGGCCCGGTCGCCGGCGGCGCCGCGGTGAAGATCACCGGGACCGACTTCAACGCCGCGAGCGCCGTCAGGTTCGGCGAAACGCCCGCGGCCGGCTTCACCGTCGACTCCGACACCCAGATCACGGCGACCGCTCCGAAGAGCGCCGCGGTCGGAGCCGTCGACGTCACCGTGACGACCGTTGCCGGCACCAGCCCGGTCGACCGGGTCGATCGCTTCTACTACGAAGGCTGCCAGGTCCCGAAGCTGAAGGGCAAGCGTCTGAAGGCGGCCAAGAAGGCCCTGTACCGGGCCGAATGCAAGCTTGGCAAGGTTCAGCGCCGCCACGTCAGGAGCGCCAAGTCAAAGCACAAGGTGATCAAGCAGAGCCCCAAGCCCGGCAAGGTCCTGGCGTCGGGCTCCAAGGTGCGAGTCGTCATCGGCCGCTAGCTACGCTGGGCCGATGAAGGCCGCCACCGCGACCGCGATCGTCTCCCTGGCGCTGCTCGTCCTGCCGGCGAGTGGCGCCCAGGGGGCGACCACGGTTGGGTTCTGGGCCGGCGAGGCGGTGCCCGGGACCAACTGGGGGAAGCCGGACACGTACTGGAACCGCCGCGACACCCATCTCTACACGCCGTCCGTGTGGCGCGCGCTGGCCGAAAACCAGATCCCCGTCTACTTCAACCTGCGCTACAAGCGGGACTTCGGCCCGGTGCCGCCGGGCCAGCCGCATCGCCACGACGCGCTACCGATCCTGCGGGAAGCGAACCGGCTCGGCGTGCCGGTCTGGGGATGGGTCCTCGTTCCCTACACGGACGGCTACTGGGCGTCGGAGAGCAATGCCGCCGAGCAGTTCCAGGCGATCAAGTCGCTCGTCAGGTGGGCACGGCAGAACGGCGTCTTCCTGCAGGGCCTGGCGCTCGACCCCGAGCCGCCGGTCGGCACCCCACAGGAGGCGTCGGCGGCGATGCTGGGAGGGGACGGCGAAGCCGCGCTGCCGACGCTGCTCGGGCGCCCGGCGAACCCGGCGGAGCAGTGCTCGGCCTGGGCCACCTACGAACATGCCGCGATCTGGGCGGAGAACCACGGCATCGCGCTCGCGACGGCGCCGATGCCGACGGCGCTGGACGACCTCGAAGACGGCCGCCTCGCGCTCCAGGACGCCGGCGGCTTCGTCCTGCCCAGAGCTCCATGGCACAGGCTCTTCTTTCAGGCCTATCGCAGCACCTTCGCCTACCACGCCGGCGTCGACCCAGGCCCCGGAATAGTCACCTCCTACCTGCGCTCCGCCCGCAACCAGTTCGTCGACGAGGGCCAGGTCAGCCTGGGGAGCGCCGGCCGCGGGCCCTACCGCCGCTTCAAGACCCTGCTCCACGATGTCCGCCTCGCGGCCACACTTCACGCCGAGGAACTGCCGATCTACTCGCTGGAGCGCACCCTGCGCTCCTACGGCGGCTCACGCGCCCTGATCCGCCTCGTCCAGGCGGCACGTCACCCCTTCACCGGCGAGCTGGCGCGGGCGGCGACGACGCCCACCCCCGAGGCCGACGCGATCCGCGCCACGATCCGCGCCAACGACGCGGCGCTGGCCGCCGCGACTGGCGAAATCACCATGAAAGCCGGAGTCGGTCCGCAGGAAGCGAACGCCTGGCCCGGAGGGTGCGCGGGCTGGACGGTCGCCGCTCCCTGAGCGAGAGGGCGAGCTCAGAGCCCGAGCCCCCCGACGCCCCGCTCGTCCCAGCCAAGGTGGTGGGCGAGCTCATGGCGCAAAGTCCGCTCGACCTGCCGCGCGAGCAGCTCCCGGTCATGCCCGAAGTCGCGCTCCAGCGTGTCGCGGTAGATCACGATCCGGTCCTCGTACCGTTCGTTCGCGACCCCGTCGCCGAAGTACTGCCCGTAGGCGCCCGCCTCCTCCCCCAGCTCGGAGACGACGACCGGCACCCTGGCGATCACCTCCTGGAATTGCTCCGGCAACCGGTCGATGGCGTCGGCCACCAGCAATTCGAACTCGTCGGCTTCAGGCTCGCCGCCCATCTCGACAACCGTAGCCCTCCGCCAGCCTCGGCTCAAATGCAGCGGCCTAAATGGGCCGGGCTGGACTTGAACCGACAACCGACCGATCGTCGCAGGAGGCTCGGCGCTCAGCTTCCTCGTGTGTCCGACACTAGACGATTGCCGGATGCCTCCTCAACCTGTTCACCGAGAACAGATGCCACCCGCCCGGCATGCCTTCAACTCATGGGTTCCCCGGCCAACGAACGAGATGCCCGAGCCTACGACGAGATCCCTCACGGTGCTGGAGACGACAACCTAGCTTGCGCCGGCCAGAGCGCCGAGCGGTTGGCGATCGAGCTCGACGAAGACTGGCTACCGCGGCTGACGCCGCATGCTTCCGTGGCTATATATCGCTGCGAAACGGGCGTGAACGCTCAGGCCAGATGAGGAAAACGCTGAATATGAACAAGCCGGCAAGGATGAAGACGTACGCGCCACCGGCACCTGTCCCAGTCAGGGCCGTCAGCACTATCGCGCAGGCGGATACGACGGCGGAGCCGATTGCAAGGCCGGCTGTCGAGGTGCGGTGCATTGTCTTCATAGTATCTGCCCCGTCAGCGCTGCAGCGTAAAAGAGCGCGCCCGCCACGAATCCCATAGTGACGCCGCGGCGAGCCCACACACCGATCGTGTCGGGGATTGGGTCCACCCCGTGGGAGCAGAAAGACGAGCGGCGTACGAGTCATCGAGCACGACGCTAGGCGGATCGAGCGCACCTATGGCGCGCAGAACCACGCGGTTGTCGAGCAACTTTGTGCAGAAAATGAGTCTCGCCATGGGGCGGGCTGGACTCGAACCAGCGACCGACGGATTATGAGTCCGCTGCTCTGACCAACTGAGCTACCGCCCCGCGCGGATGAGCGTAGCGCTATGCGGAGAAGAGCTGGGCGAGGGAGCGGCCGACGTCGGGGGGCTCCTCCTCGCCCTTGGCCGCCGCGGCGGCGCCTTCGGCGAGGGCCTTGGCGGCGTCGGCGATCTGGTGGCCGCGGCCGCCGCGGATGGTGCCGGTCTTCTTCGCTT
>Ga0070693_100000471_pt1 | contig 18102 bp, 13 predicted proteins | sample KBSK1103metaG_FD_65472 | JGI IMG/M metagenome (GOLD analysis project Ga0070693, IMG submission 65472) | Corn, switchgrass and miscanthus rhizosphere microbial communities from Kellogg Biological Station, Michigan, USA - KBS K1-10-3 metaG | ecosystem: Host-associated > Plants > Roots >...
CCGGGTCCTCGAGCTGCCGGGAGGGAGGCTCGGCGGCGCCGGGTTCGGTCTCGACCAGATCCTCGAAGCGGTGGGCGGCGTCGAACCCTGCCTCGCCGTAGGAGATCGTGCCGAGCGGCAGCTTGGCGACCAGCTCGCTTGCCGCCAGATCCTCCCCACGCTCGCCGTGCGCGAGCAGCGCTCTGGCGCCGCTGACCCGCAGCGCGTGGTCGATCTCGCGGTGCGTGTAGCGGTAGTTGAGCGGCGTGACCACGAGCCCGGCCTTGAAGCAGGCGAGGTAGTGGACGACCAGCGCGACCCGGTTCGGCATCAGCGAGGCGACCCGGTCGCCGGGCGCGAGTCCGAGGTCGAGGTAGGCGCGGGCGAGCCCGGCACCGCGCTCCTGCAGCTCGCGCCAGGAGACCTCGGCCTCGGCCGAGACCATCGCGGCCTCGTCGGGCCGCGCGTCCAGACCGACGCGCAGCAGGTCGTCAAGCGGCGCCGCGAGGTCGTCGAGCTGTCGGCCTTCGATCAGCACTGGCGCGATGGTAGGGACCACGGCGGCGGCGCACTCGAGGCTCTTCCGTTACTCGCATACACACCATGGCCGGCCTTCGGCTAGCCAGTCTTCTTGCGAGAGGCGCGGCTCTGAATATCGCTAGCAAGTGCCTCCCTCAACGGCCCACCACCAAACTTCTTCGCTTTCTTGAAATCCCATGCCACCTGCCTGATTCTCATCAGTCGGAACTTCACGGCGGAAACCGGAGACTCCGTCGCGAGATCGTTTTCGGCGACGTAGCCAAGCGCAACGCGAGCCATCTCCGCAAAGACGGGCAGCGTCGCCGCCAGCGCCGTGGCTCGGTGTGGTTGCGCCCGGTGCACCTGAAAGTTGCGAACAAGATATGCCCGCGCGGCCACTCGCTCACAGCGCCGCGAAACCGCCTCCAACTCCTTGCCCATCCGCCGGCTTGACGAAGTGTGCCGCTCCTTGCCGGACCATTTCCCGAATGAGCTTCGACGCACGTAGAGCAGCGGGTCGGTGTCTCCCGGAGCTACCTTGAAGGCCTCTTCGAAATTCTTGTCAAGCTGATCCAGCGCCCAGGCGGCGTTGCTTTGACGATCGTCCTCTCGCTCAAGACCAGCGCCCTGCAGTCGCTTGCCCATCCACTCGAGGAGCGCCAGCGGGTAGAGGTACTCCAGCAGCTCCGCCATCACGTCGCCCGCAAGGCGACGACCCTCGGTTGCAGCGCCGGCGAACACCGCCTCCACCACAGTCCAAATGTCCGACAAGGCAGCACCACTGGAACCATGGCGCGCCTGGGCGAGCTGCGCGAAAGCGTCCGCCAGCTTGGCCTTCCCCTCCTCTTCGGAGTTCTGCCCGGGCCTCGTAGTCGGATCTCGCGTCAGCCACCTCTCGAAGTGCTTGAGCCCATCTGGTGCCAGTCGCAGCGGCTTGGGCCGACTTACCGTCGTGGCGCTTGCCTTGTCGACGACGAGCCACTCGTCAGCCGGCTCCAACCCGCCGCCCTGAAGCTTGTAGAGGGCGAGCTCCTGCTCAAGCCACTCGCTCGCCCGCCGTACGGCTGCATCGAGGTCGGCGGCCGGTTTCTCGAGCTCAAAGGTGAAAGCGTGCTCACCGAGCTCGAACTCCTCTCCAATGGGAGCTCCACTCAGCCAGGTCGAGAGCTGCTCGGTGACTTCCTTAGCATCGCGGAGCCGAGTTACCGCGCCCTTCTCCGCGTCGCGCAGCTTATCCACCGGCACAATGACGTTAATGGGCTTCGGCCATCCCTTTCTCGCCGCCGCGACGGACTCTTTAATGGCGACATCCAGGGCCGTGTCGGCGGCAACTGCCTTGCTGGCTGTTGACGCGACCCTGTACCGCCACTCCGGAGAAAAGCCTTCGTCGGCGAGCTCACCATCGAGCAGCTCGACCAGCTCGCCGAGGGCTTCCAAATCCCTCTCGTCCTGCACCTCCTCTGCCCGAGCACCTAGATCCGCAGCGATCTCTTGCCAGAGAGTGGACCCATCCAGCTGCTTCAGTGCCGCCTCCACAGTTGAGTAGCCAGGGGTCCCTGGAGCGAGTGGATCAGACTTTTGATCTTCCAGAACCAAGCCCAGTTGTGCGGCGGTATTACCGTACTGCCGCCGGAGAAAGCTGGACTCATGCAAAAGGGTTTCGCACGCCTCTGCTCGGATCGTGTCGACGGAGCGCTTGAACGCGGCTCCTTCGCTATGGGCATGGCCTATGTCGAGAAGCTCGCGAAGCCGCAAGCGGATCCCGATCCCCTGGCTCCGCGTCCACCAGGGAGCATCTGGTTCGTTGAGCTCCCGCCAACGCGCGACCGCGTAGGCCTTGCCGGATGGAAGATCCGTTGGCTTTTGGACCTGGTCCTCGACTGAGCCAGCCCCCGTCCCGTCACCCTCCATCGAGGCCTTCCGTCAGGTCGGCAAGCACAATTACCCGCAGAGGCTCCTCCCGCCCCCCTACCCCAGCGAAATGGACTAGGTGGGTTCCTCCCCAGGAATCATCCGTCTCAAGCGTCTCAACCGTGAACCGGCCGGTGAGGTCTTCGTCCTCTCCGGTCCCGTCGAGCCGCCAGACGACGGCAAGGTCAACGGTTTCGGCACCCTCGCGATCCTCATCGAAAATCTCCACCAAGCCCTCGATGTCGAGTCCGAAGACGACGTGCAGTGCCGACACCTCGCCATCACCGTTCTCGCCGTGGCCGTTAGTAGCGAGCAAATCAGAGTCAGTGAACACACCAGTGGTCAGGCCATGCAATTCAGGAAGCGAGGAAATGCCGCTGCCGAGCAGCTCGTGGAAGACGGCCGCAACAGCCGACCGTCGGTCGGGGACCTTGGCAAATGGAATGCCTGCGCGAAGGTTCGCGAGCTTGGCCGCCTGCCGAGCTCGCTGCTCCACCAACATCGCTCCTGCACCCTTTCCCTGGCGCGAGCGTGGAATCCGTTCGACGATCCAGCGCATCTCCTCGCTCCAAGCAATTCGCACGATCTTTTTGAACATCGCCGCGGTTCTACCGTGCAGAGACTTTCTCCCTACGTCGAGCTTCAGCTCTTCCCACTGGAGCAGACCAAAGGTACGTTGCTCGTAGCCTCGCGTCGGAAGCACACCGGCACGCAAGGCCACTCCGGTCGGCATGTCCCGAGTCGCCACCCAGAAGCGCTGCCATTCCTCCGGCACCCATTCGACCTCGTCGTGGCCGAGCATATCTTCGAGGATCTCGTGCATCGCGTCCCCTGCCATCGCGAACATGTAGATGGCGATCTCGTAGCCCGAGGGGCTGGGATGGGCGTCGACATAGCGGACGGCGGCACCTTTCAGCTTTGCTCGCAGTTCCTCTGGACCCAGTCCCTCCAAATCCTCGGCGTCGTAGACCTTAATGGGCTTTGTCACCTCGAGCTCCGCGGCACGCTTGAGAAGATCCTCAGGCGTTGCATACCTATAGGGCACCACTGTGCTGGTCTTCTCACCATCCTCGGGAGAGTGGTAATGCAGTTTTACCAAGATGTCCTCAGGCTGCTCGAAGCCAACATCTTCAAAGAGGAATGCGGTGTTGCCAACCGCCGTTCTGGTTCGCAACGTCCACATCACCTCGTCCATGGTCATGTCGAATAGCTCGCTATCGAAGCGTTCAGTGTTCAACTCATTCAAGGTGATCACCGTGTACCGCTCCGAGCCGAGGTGAACATCGGCATCCGAGACGCGCAGCTCATGCTCTATCGCGGGCGCGGAGTCTGGGGCACTTGCCCACGACGCCGCGCCACAGATTTCAGCGTCATAGCGATGCTCCCCGTCGCATGTGCGGATACGGAGCTCGTCACAGGAAAACAACAAAAAGGAAAGGCCCACCCCCTTCTCACCACGCCAGCTACGCGCGCTTGGACGGGCAAGCGGTCCGGACTTGAGCGTGATGTTCGGTTGGAAGACGATGTCCAGCGCCGTCCGTGACATTCCGGTACCGGTGTCCGAGACCGAAAAGCTCTTGCCATAACCGTCGAAGTCGATTTCGATGGCGCGTTGCGCGTCCTCCTCCAGCTCACTGCGCTCATCAATTGCGTCGGCAGCGTTTTGAAGTGCCTCGGCAAGCAGGTCGGTCGCGTTGAAGTAGCTGCCGACGACGTTGTCTGCCTCTCGCGAGCGGCGATACGCCTCCACCTTCGGGGGAAGATCGCCCCCCAGCGGATCCCAGTCCTTGTCAACCCTCGGCTTTGCCATCGGCGAGGACTCTAGCTCTCCTGACAAGGTCCGTCGATGGAGAACACGGCGCTTGCAGACCGCGGTCCAGCTTTAATCGTCCGTGTACAACTCCTGGTAACCTCCTCGCGAACGTCGCGGATGCGACGGTGCAATCGATGCGGCCGATGGATGTCGGCGCGCGAGGAAGGAGTTCCACGATGAGTCCCAATACCTCCACGGTGACGCTGGTCGCCAAGTTCGCCCGCAGGATCCCGGATCCCACTCTGCCCAACGCGGAGCGGCACGTCCTCTTCGTCAGGGCGCTCGACGTGCCCGATGGCCTGCCCAAGGAGCCCAACCCGCGGGCTCAGAACATCGACCGGCTGATCTACAAGGAAGTCGGCAAGCACCTGCTCAACGAAGAGGGGACGGCGAACACGTTCCACCTCAAGAACAAGGGGATCACCCTGATCGCCGAGGACGTGAAGCGCGACCGCGGCGACGAGGACGTCTACGAGGTCACCTTCGGCCCCAAGCACGGGATCGTCGACGGCGGCCACACCTACGAGATCCTGCGTCGCAACCGCGAGGCGATGGAAGAGATCGATGGCAACGGCGACGACGAAGACGACGGGATCGACCAGTTCGTCAAGTTCGAGATCGTCACCGGCCTGCCCCAGGAGCTCGTGCCGGAGATCGCCGACGGCCTCAACACCGCGGTGCAGGTGCAGGAGATGAGCCTCGCCGACCTGCGCGACGAGTTCGACTGGATCAAGGAGACGATCGCCGACGAGCCCTACGCCGACAAGATCGCCTTCCGCGAGAACGAAAAACGGCTTCGCATGTATGACGCGCGCGACCTGGTGATGCTGCTCGACCTCTTCAACATCACCGACTTCCCCAACTCGGGCGCGAGCTACCCGGTGCGCGCCTTCGGCCAGAAGGCGGTCGTCCTCAAGGCCTACCTCGAGGATCGTCGCAAGCACGGGGGTAAGACCTACCGCAAGCTGCAGCCGATTCTCAAGGACATCCTGGTGCTGCGCGACACGGTCTCCTTCACCGCGCGGGACCTGCACAACAAGGCAGGCGGCAAGGGGGGGAAGCTGGCCTTCATGGAGAGCCGTGCGCGAGGCAAGTTCCCCTTCCCCTTCATCGGCAAGGAGGGGGAATACCGGCTGCGCAACGGGGCGCTCTTTCCGATGCTCGGCGCGTTCCGCTGGATGGTCGAGGAGAACGACGACGGCACGGTGGGCTGGATCGGCGGGTTCGACGAGGTGCTCGACCTCTGGAACGAGCTCGGCGGCGAGCTGATGCGGGCCACACAGAACACGAGCGAAGAGCTCGGTCGCAACCCCAACGCGATCGGCAAGTCGCGCAACCACTGGGCGACGCTGCACTCGACTATCGCCAAGTACCAGCTGATCGGCAGTCGCTGAGGCGCCGCGGGTGTGGTGGGGTCGCGACCTTGGCCGACCCCACCCGCTACGCGGCGGCGGCCACAGCCCGCAGCCGGCTCATCGCCTCGCCGAGCGCGGCGCTGGCCCGGTCGATCTCCTCCGCGGTCGTGAAGCGGCCGAAGCTGAGCCTCACGCACTCGTTCGCCGCCCGCGGGGTGAGGCCCTGGGCCAGCAGCACGTGCGAAGGCTCGACCTTCGTCGTCGCGCAGGCAGACCCGCTCGAGAAGGCGAGCTCCTCGCGGGTGGCGTGCATCAGCGCGCGGGCGCCGACGCCGGTGATGCGGGCGCTCACTGTCTGCGGCAGCGACCCCTCGGCGGACGCGTTCAGCGTGACCTCGTCGGCCTCCTGGAGGCCGGCGATCAGGCTCTCCTTCAATTTCCCCTCCCGGGCGCTGTCAGCGCGGCGCTGCCGGCGAGCCAGATCGGCTGCGACGCCCAGCCCGACGATCCCCGGCACGTTGGCGGTGCCCGGCCTCAGGCCCCGTTCCTGCCCGCCCCCGAAGTGCAGGGGCGAGAGCTTCGCCCGTCTGCCGCGCTTGCGCACGAAGAGCGCGCCGATGCCCTTCGGCCCGTACATCTTGTGGCCCGAGATCGAGAGCAGCGAGACGCCCGCCGCCTCGACGTCGAGCGCAAGATGGCGGGAGGCCTGGGCGGCGTCGCAATGGAAGGGAACTTCCGCCTCGGCGCAGATCGCGCCGATCTCGGCCACCGGCTGGATGGCGCCTGTCTCGTTGTTCGCCGCCATCACGCTGACCAGGGCGGTCTTGGCGGTGAGGCGGCGGCGGACGTCGTCCGGGTCGACGATCCCCTGCGCGGAGACCGGAATCTCCTCGAGGCGGCCGCCGAGGCGAGCGGCCGGCTCGAGCACGGCGGGGTGCTCGACCGCGCTGACCAGAACCTCGGCGTCCTCCGCCGCCCTCGCCACGGTGCCGAGGATCGCCATGTTGTCGGCCTCGGTCGCGCCGCTGGTGAAGACGATCTCCCCCGGGGTGGCGCCGATCAGGGCCGCGACCCGCTCGCGGGCGGCCTCGACCGCCCGCTGGGCCTCGTGACCGTAGAAGTGGTCGACGCTGCCGGCGTTGCCGAAGGCCTCCGTCATGTGGGGAAGCATCGCCTCGACGACGCGCTCGTCGACCGGGGTCGTCGCGTTGCAGTCGAGGTAGACCGGCCTCACTGGGGGATCAGGTCGGTGACGTCGGGGAGGCTGCGCACCCGGCGCTGCAACAGGGTGAGGCCGCGGTTCACGTGAGCCCGGAACCAGGCCGGCTCGTCCGCCCTCTCCCCCGGCTCTTCGAGCGCCAGCCACTCACGCAGGTAGGCGACGAAGAGCGCGTCCCACTCGCCGGTGAGCGTGTAGCGGTTGAACTCGATGCCCCGCTCGTCGTAGGTCGCCGGGTCCGGGTGGCCGGGCTCGCTGAGCGAGAGGCAGAAGGCGAGGCGGCAGAGGTACTGGTGGGTCAACCCGGTCCGGCCCTTCATCGTCTTCAGGACCTGGGTCGACGCCTCGTCGAGCTGGATCTTCTTACCCAGCACCGAGAGCCGCCTCCCGCGTGGGGCTGAAGTAGCCCTCCTCGACCGAGGTCGAGGCGGTCTCGACGTCGTGCGAGAGGAAGATCCGCCGCGCCGTCACCGATTTCAGCTCCGAGGCGGCGGCGAGGTCGACCTCGGTGTCGGTGGAGAGCACCACCACCTGATGGCTGACGTGCGGCAGGTACTCCTCGAGGAGGCGCTTGCGGTGCTCGCGGTCGAGGCGGGCCAGCGGCGTGTCGACGACGACCGGCAGCGGCCGCTGCGAGGCCCGCGCCAGCGCCCAGAGAATGGCGATCGCCAGCAGCTGCTTCTCGCCGGCCGAGAGCCGCTCCTTGGGCAACTCGGTGCCGTCCCAGCGCAGGACCTGGACCCGGAACGTCTCGCGGTCGATCGTCACCTTGCTGAGCAGCTCGCCCTTGCGCGAGAGGCGGTTGAAGTAGCGCGCCGCGTCGAGCTCGATCTGGTCCAGCCGCCGCAGCTCGGCCCGGTCCTCGTACTCCTCGAGCAGCGCCACCGTGCGCTGCGCCAACTCCGCTGAGCGCAGGCCCTTGCTGCGCTTCTTCACCTCCTCCTCCGCCTTGGCGAGGTCCCTCTCGGCCGAGCTGAGCTCGTAGTCGGCCTGCTGGCGTTCGCCGTCCAGCCGCCCGATCTCCCCCTCCAGTGAGCCGCGGCTTCGCTCGGCCTCCTGCACCTCTTCGATCAGCGGCGCGAGCGCTTCGTCGGCGGGGACCTGCTCGAGCTGGCGCTGCGCCCGGTCGCCGCGGTCCCGCGCGCGGCGCAGGCGCTTGGCGATGCGCACCGCATCGGCCCGCACGCCGTCGCGGACGATGCGCAGCTGCGAGAGCATCACCGCCCGTTCGGCGGCGCTGACGGCGTGCAGGCGGGGCTCCTTGGAGTGCTCCTCGACCCCGAGCAGCTCGCGCAGGGTCTTCGCCACGGACTCGCCCGACTCGGTCTTCAGGCTGCGCCCGAGGCGCCGGGCCGCGGCCTTGATGCGGCGTGCGACCACCTCGTCTTCCTCCGCGGCCTGCTCGACCTCCAGCCGCTGCTCGACGCTGTCGGCGAGCCGTTGGCTGATCGCGAAGGGCAGGAGGCCCGCGATCAGGCCGCGCAGCTCTTCCTCGGCGACGGAGATCTCCGTCGCCGCCCGCCCGGCGCCCTTCTCGATCTTCGCGCGCTCGGCCGCCAGCGCCCCACCTTCGCGCGCCAGCCTGTCCTGGGCTCGGACGACGCGGGCATCGAGCTTGGCCTGACGATCGAGCAGAGCCTCCTTCTCCTCACCGAGCACCGCGATCGTGGAGCGCGCCTCGGCCATCGCGGCTTCCGCCTCTTGGAGCTGGCGGCCGACCTCGTCGCCGCCGCCTTTCCGCACCGTCTTGCCGACGAAGCGCTTGAGGTCGGCCTGCAGCTGACCGAGGAGGTCGAGACCAAGGAGGCGCTTGACGGCGTCGGCGAGCTGCTCGCCGTTCTCGTCGTCGGCGAGAGCCTGGATCTGCTCCCCGTCGAAGAGGAAGAACCCGGCCAGGCCCGGTGGCAGCAGCGAGTCGAGGAAGTCCTGGCGAGACGCGTCGCTGAGGTCGTCCACCTCGGTACCGTCGCTGGTGATCCGCAGCCGCTCGTGGATCCGGCCCTTCTCGGTGCGGCGCCAGCGGCGGGAGACGACGTACTCGGAGCCACGGCCGCTCTGCACGTGCTCGAAGCCGAGCGTCACCGCGCACTCCTCCGCCGCGGAGCCGTTGGGGGGGACGTGGAAGCGCGAGCGGATATGAGCGTCATAGCGATCCCGCGAGACCCGCGGCCCGAGCGCGCGGCGACCGTGAAGGCAGATCGTGAAGGCCTCGAGCAGGGTCGTCTTGCCGGCGCCGTTGGTGCCGCCGACGAGCACCACCGGACGTTTGCGCTCGGGCTCCAGGTCCAGCATCTGGCGCCCGGCGTAGATGCCGAAGTCCTCGAGCTCCAGGGTCTTGAAGATCACGCGGCGGCCTCGTCGGCCAGGGCCGCCCGCTCGGCGCTGGCGATCTCCTCGATCAGATCCTCCTCGCTGCGCCACTCCCGGGAGAGCGCCTTCTCGATCTCGTCCATGATCCCCGCCCGGCGGTTGAGGCTCTGCAGGTCGCGCTCGGTGTCGATCAGGCCCTTGACGAGCGCCAGGGGAACGTCGTGCCGGGACGAGAGCTCGCCCAGCAGCTCCTCGTCCTCGGTCCCGAGTATCGCCTGGTCGTCGATCGGCAGCTCGAGCGAGGAGCCGGTCTCCTCCTCGTAGATCCGCGGCAGCATGTCCTGCCAGTCCTGGCGCTCGTAGCGCCAGATGCGTCTGATCTCGAGCAGCTCCTCGTCGCTGATCAGGTCGACGGCCTGCCCCGAGGGCGCCAGCTCGGCCGTCCTTCGCTCGGCCCGCAGGAGGCGGCGCAGGATCTCCTGGCAGAACTCCAGCGTGTAGGGGCCGCGGATGAAGGGGTCGCCCTCCTTGTCTCCGTACTTCTTGGCCTTGTAGTTGCCGTCGCGGCGCACGTGCTGGCGGACCTCCGCCTTGCGCCTGGGGTCCTGCGTGTCGGCGAGCAGGTCGCGCAGCTCCAGCAGCGGCTCCAGCCACTCGTCGCCGTTGTCGACCATCGCCTCCATCGCCTTGTCCTTGGTGACGACGGTGCAGACCCAGCAGCCGAAGCGCGAGCTGCCGCAGGAGGGCGTGCTCGTGTCGACGACCAGCGGGCACTCGCCGGCCGAGGAGTTGCGGTAGAGGGCGAGCAGGTCGTTGTTGTCGCGTCCCCACGGATTGGGGACCTGGAGCAGGTAGGTCCAGACGTCGTCGACCGAGTAGTCGCGGATCGGCGTGTAGACGAACGCGTTGGGCAGGGTCGAGTGCCGCGAGAGCAGGGAGTCCTTGATCTGGCGCAGGCTCATCACCTGAGCGCGGGTCGCGCTCTCCTGGCGCCGCACGCCGAGCAGCAGCACGACCTCGCCGTGGTCGGCGACGCGTTCGAGGATGAAGCGGTTGGCGGGGCTGATCTTCATCCGCGCCGTGCACCAGCGGAACCGCGACGAAGGCGCTGGGTACCCCTTGCCGATCAGGTTGACCCAGAACGACTCGTCGAGTTCCGGGGTGACCTTGTGCGCCGAGATCGGCAGGCCCTCCTCCTCGGCATGCTCGTTGATCAGGTCGAGCGCCTCGGTCAGGTAGTCGATGATCACCGGCGTCTCGACCTGGGTGTCGCCAGAGATCACGTAGACGTGCTTTCGCCGCTCCGCCGGCTCCAGGCCGCGCAGCGCGTACCAGACGAGCTGCAGGGCGACCGTCGAGTCCTTGCCCCCGCTGAAGCCGATCACCCAGGGGCGGTCGTCGGCCAGGTAGACCCGCCTGATCTCCTCGAGGGTCTCCTCGTAGGGCGTCTTCTTCTTCGGCTTGGCCTTTGGCAATTCTCAGGGCGCCGCGCGCACGGTCGAGGCGGTCGGGACGGATCGAAAGCACGGGTCTCGGGCAAAGCGCACGGGACTGTCGGGAGTATCCGGCATCGCTCTCCCAACGTAGGCGCCTGGCCGGACGAGATGACCCATAGATGCCCCAATTTCCGTACGCGGAAGGGCAGCGGCTAGGCGCCGGCGAAAACGTGGCGCCGGTGCCAAGCGAGGTGGGCGTCGCGCACCCGCCAGCTCGGTAGGAGCGGGTCGGGCAGGACGCTCCCCGCGCGGCCGGCCAGGGGCCGGAGGTCTCCATTCGTCCCCCGCTCAAGCGACCCGGCCGGAACGAGGCGTCGCCGCTCGTCGTACGTGAAGAGGCCGGCGTCGAACAGCTCATGGTGCTGGCAGCAGAGCGGCATCCCGTTGCCGGCGGCATCCGGGCCGCCCCTGCCGAAGGGGCGGACGTGCGCCGCTTCCAGCCCGACGATGCGGCCGCGGTGGACGAGGCTCCAACCGCAGACGACGCAGCGCGGCCCGTAGGCGGCCATCACCCCGTGCCTGAAGGCGACCCAGCGCACCAGCCGACCCACCGACTCGCGTGCTGGTCGCGCCGAGGCTCGAGACGGCGAGCGACCCACCGGGGCGACGGCGCCGCCGATCCCTTCCGAGAGCAGAGTCGCGGCCTCCCGCCGAAGATTCTCGTCGCCGGCCAGCCGGCGGTGAACCGGCTCCACGAAGCCGCCGCTCGCATGCTCTCTCAGCGCCGTGACCTTGGGCTCCTTGTCACCGGAGCGAGCCGGCAGCTTCGCCGGCGTGACGACCTCCCACAGCCCGTCGTTCCGCAGCCGCCAGAACGCGTAGCTGGCGGCCGTCCCCGGCGTGCCATACGAGTCCAACAGCCAGCGCAGCTCAGGCTCGGCCGTCGCGAACGGCGTCAGCCTCGGCTCCCCGCGCTCAATGCGATCGAGCGCCCACAGCAACGTCAGCGGCTTGTTGGGCGCGACGACGCCGTGGCGCACATGCCGCCGAACGGCGGCGAAGCGATCGAAGATCAAGTCCCCCGAATCACTCTTAGCCAAGTCGATGGACGAACCGACCATATGGTCCGATGGTGGCAACTTCGTCGGCTGCCCGGCTTGGGCCAGCGGGGAGCGCGAGATGCAGCCAAGCCAGCCACTCGCAATAGCTCATGTGCTCTCGCGTGTTCGCACAAATGCCGAAAATTGGCACGCTGCCGTCTCCGCGCTAGTCAGCTTCGGCTTCAAGCCATCCGCGCTCGCAATCCTCGCTACGCGTTGCCGATGTTTTCCGAGCGAGCCACGGTCACGATTGACGACGCGATGGACATTGGGAAGGCTGGTCGGATGAGCGAGTTTCGCTGGCGCCGCTTTTCCTGTCGCGAAAGCGGAAGATCAGTAAGCCGGCTCAAGCCCTCGGAACATCGGAAAGTGCCGCACGTTCGTGGTGAGCAGGTCGGCCTCGAGCAGCAGCGCGGTGGCGGCGATCAAGTAGTCGGCATCGTCGATGCCGCTGTGGGAGCGGCGATGACGCTGGGCTAGCTCGCCGGCGGCTCGGGATACGTCCTCGCCGACGGGAACCCAGGAGAGGGCGGAGAAAAACTGCTCGAGCGCCTCGACCTCCCCCTTGCGGACTCCGGCGAGGAGCTCGAAGCGGACGACCTCACTTGCGAGAAGAAGCTCTTCGGATTCGATCAAGCCGCTGAGCAGCTCGACCGCCTCTGGCATGCCGCGGAGGTGGTCGATCGCGACGCTCGTATCGAGCAGCCTCACTTGACGCCGAGGCGGGTCAGGCGCTCGTTCAGGTCGCCGCCGCGCATGGCATCGACATAATCGGCCCCGCTGCTCCGGCGTCCGCGCCAAGAGCCCGCACTCGCGCGAAGCGCATCGAGCCTCTCGTCCTTGCCCTGTCGGCCGAAGGTGGATCGTACCGCGCGACGGACCAGCTCTGAACGCGACGCTCCCGTCTCCTGCGTAGCGCGATCGAGGAGCTCCAACTCGCCTTCGCCGAGGTAAATTTGGGTTCGGCTCATAGCATCATTATACACCTAGTGGTGTCTACTTTCATCGAATGAAGGAGAACGTGATTCTGGTTCGTTGTGTTCCTTCGATGCGGGCCAAGCCGAAGCCCATTCATGCGATTCCGCTTTCTAGAGCGAAAGGCTGACCCAGCCGAACTTCCTCTGGCCAGTCAGAAACAAATGGCGAGGGCCGGAATCGAACCGGCGACACCACGATTTTCAGTCGTGTGCTCTACCAACTGAGCTACCTCGCCTGGAGCGGGCCCACGGGAGCGCGCATGGGAAGGCTAGCGACCGGGGGGCCGCGGGGCTGATTCGATTGGGGCATGGCTTGGGGCCGTGCAGCGGTGGGGCTGGTCGTGGCGGTCGTCTTGGCCGCGCTCTTCGTTTCGGGCGGACCCCGGAACGAATCGTTTCGCCTGCGGAGCGACCCGAGCTGGCTCGCGCGAGCACGGCCACTGAGCCCTGGCGCGCCGCATTGGGCGCGGCGGATGTACCGGCGATCGCTGCTGGTGCTGCGGGGGTTGACGGACCGGGACGGCGCCGCGGTCGCGGGACCACGCGATGGGTGGGAATACGTCTGGCCCCGCGACGCGGGGGCGGTGGCGATGGCGTTTGCCGCAGCCGGGTACCGGGCGGAGGCGCGGCGGGTCGTCGACTTCATGCTCGGGCTCGACCTCGGGTCGGCCGCGCGGTTCCGGCGGGACGGGACGCCGGTTGAGGGACGAGCAGCGCAGGGGGACTCGGCGGGGTGGGTGGCGGCGGCGGCGATGGCCGCTGAGGTGCGGGCGATGGTGCCGCGACTGTCGTGGCGGGATCGGGCCGACTACCAGGAGGGAGAGTCGGGCGACTACTTGGGGAACGCGATTGCTTCGACCGCCGCCGCGCCGGAAGGTGCTTCGGCAGGTGACCTTCCGGCGCGGCGGCTGGCGGAAGGGGGGATTCGGAGGGAGTTCGGAGAGAGAGGCGTGCTCGTTCGGGAGGCAGGCGAGCCGGGCTCTGGGGTCGATTCGACGGCGGCTTGGGCCGTCACGCCCTTTCCGCTGCCATCTCTTTACCCCCAGGCCCGCCGCACTCTGCTGCGGATCGCCGCACTAAGCGGGCGCTACGGGATCGTGCCGTCAGAGGACTGGGGCGGCGGGATCGACCCGTGGACGGCACCGACCGCCTGGACGGCGTGGGGCTTGGCGGCGCTCGGTGAGCGCACAGCCGCGCTCCGCCTGATGAGGGCGCTGCGACGAGACGCGACGCCAGCCGGCCTCCTCCCCGAGCGCGTCGATTCCCGCACCGGCATTCCGACATCGACCACACCCCTCGCCTGGTCCCACGCCTTCGCGATCCTCGCCCTCCGTCAGCTCTGGCCAGACGTGCCGTGAGTTAGCGGCCCCTATGGGTGCCTAACTCATGGCACGTCCGCGAAGGGCTACAGAGATTCGAGGGCCAGGTCGACGGACTCGCGGGCGGTGTCGGCGGGGAGTACGCCGGGGGCGTCCTCCATGCGCTCGCGGCCGGTCAGGGCCCAGGAGCGCAGGGCGATCACGGGGCGGCCGATCGCGCGGGCGAAGCCGATCTCCGAGAGCGTCCCCCACTCGCCGCCGATCGCGATCACGGCCTCGCCGGAGGCGACGACGGCGAGGTTGCGGGCATGGCCGATCCCCGTCGCGACGACGTGGGTGCAGTGCGGGTTCGCCTCAGTGACGTCATTGCCGGGGACGATCCCGATCGCCTCGCCGCCGGCCTCAATCGCGCCGCGACAGACCGCCTCCATCACCCCGGTCAGACCGCCGCAGACGACGGTCACACCAGCTTCGGCCAAGAGTCGCCCAAGCTCCCGAGCTAGGCAACCCAACTCCGACTCGAGCTCGACGCCACTGGACCCGATGACTGCCACCTGATGCCGGCGCTTGGAGCCAAGGGAGTGGGGCTCGACGGAACCTCCCCGCAGTTCGTGACGGCGAGCCCCACTCCCTTGGCTCACGACCCCGACCTCATCTGCCTCATCAACTCCAATGCCCCCGCCTTATGTAGAGGTTCATTCAGGTTGCCGCACTTCGGGCTCTGCACGCAGGAGGGGCAGCCCGACTCGCAGGGGCACTCGGCGATCAGCCGCTCGGCGTCGCCGAGCAGGCGCTCGAAGCGCTCGTAACCGCGCAGCGCGATCCCCACCCCGCCCGGGTGCCCGTCGTAGACGAAGATCGTCGGCCGGCCGGTCTGGAAGTGGACGTTGGTCGAGAGACCGCCGATGTCCCAGCGGTCGCACATCGCGATCAGCGGCAGGACCGCGATCTGGCCGTGCTCAGTGGCGTGCAGGGCGCCGAGCAGGACGTCGGGCGGCAGTACCCCGCTCAGCCGCTCGGGCAGCACGTACCAGAGCGCCTGGGTGACGAAGTGCTGCTCGGGCAGCTCCAGCGAGACGACGTCGAAGGGCTCCTGGTCTGAGATCGAGACGCGCTGGTAGGCGATCACCTGCTCGCTGACCGAGACCTCGCCGAAGTGCAGCTCGACGCCGGAGGTCGAGCGCTGCTCGCGCAGCCGCTCGACGTAGATCTCGGTCTCCTTCTTCGGGCGGGTGTACCAGTCACCGTCGAAACGCGAGACGACGGCGCGGCCCGCATCGACGTCAAGCAGCTCGACCTCGTAGGAGCGACCGAGGTGCAGGTAGATCGCGCCAGGGTGAATCGTGGTGAAGGCGCGCTCGGCCTCGACCAGGCCGAGCATCTCGCCCGAGTCACGCTCGATCACGGCGACCGAATGCGCCGAGGCCGAGCGCAGTGGGATCTTGGCGGCGACGAACTCGCTGCTGCGCGGCATCGTCCGGCCGCCGGCCTGGCGCAACTCTCCGGCAGCGGTGAGGCGATCGGCGCGCTCGCGCCAGCCGGGCCCGAATACCTCGGCGTCCTCCTCGCTCAGCGGTAGCTCGTAGGCGGCGGCGACCATGTGCCGCGCCGCGATCTGCTCGCTGCGGTGGTCGAGGATCGCGGCCTCGACCGGCCGTCCGAGGAACTCCTCGGGGTGGCGGCAGAAGAACTGGTCGAGCGCGTCCTGGCCGGCGACGTAGACGGCGAGGCCGCGCTGTCGGCGCCCCGCCCGGCCCCACATCTGCCGCAGGCTGGCGACGGTGCCTGGGAAGGTGACGCAGATCGCCGCGTCGAGCTCGCCGACGTCGATCCCCAGCTCGAGCGCGTCGGTGGCGACGACGGCGAGCAGGTCGCCGGCGGCGAGGCGAGCCTCGATCTCGCGGCGCTGCTGAGCCGTGTAGCCGCCGCGGTAGGGCGCGATCCGCTCGGCCAGCTTCGGCTTGCCGCGCGCCTGCAGCGAATCGCGCGCGAAGCGCTGGATCAGCTCGATCCCACGGCGGCTCTTGAGGAAGCAGATCGTGCGCACGCCGTGGGAGACCAGCTCGACGAGCAGGTCGGCGGCCTCGCCGAGGGCCGAGCGCCGCGCCCCCGTCGCCTTGTCGATCAGCGGCGGGTTCCATATCGTGATCTCGCGGCCGGCGCGCGGCGCGCCGTCGTCGTCGATCAGCTCGAACGGCGTCCCGACCAGCTCCTCGGCGAGCCCGACCGGGTTGGCGATCGTCGCCGAGGCGAGCAGGAAGCGCGGCTCGGAGCCGTAGGCGCGCGCCAGGCGGCGCAGCCGCCGCAGCACGTTGGCGACGTGCGAGCCGAAGACGCCGCGGTAGGTGTGGGCCTCGTCGACCACGACCCAGCCGAGGTTGGCGAGGAAGTCCCCCCAGCTCCTGTGGTTGGGCAGGACGCCGACGTGGAGCATGTCGGGGTTGGTGAGGACGAGGTTGCTGCGGCGGCGGATCGCGGGCCGCTCCTCGCGCGGCGTGTCGCCGTCGTAGATCGCCTCGCGCAGGTTGGGCGGCCGCAGCGCCGCCAGCTTGCGCGCCTGGTCCTGGGCGAGCGCCTTGGTCGGGTAGAGGTAGAGCGCGCGGCGCTTGGGGTCGCGGGCGATGCTGTCGAGCACCGGCAGGTTGAAAGCGAGGCTCTTGCCCGAGGCGGTGCCGGAGGTGATGACGAGGTCGGAGCGCGCCGCCGCCTCCAGCGCCGCTCGCTGGTGCGAGTAGAGGCGCTCGACCCCGTTCCGCTTCAGCGCTTCCGCCAGGGCCGAGTCGAGCGCGCGCGGCAGGGCGACCGTCTTCGCCTCGCGCGCCTCCTCCCCCGACTCGGCGACGATCCGCCCGTCGCGCCGGGCTGGGTCGAGCGCCACGGCCCACGACGTCTCGAGCAGGCTCTTAGCCATGGGCGATCCTGCCCGCGACGCGCATCGCCTGCAGCGAGCTGCGGTCGTGGATGCGGAGGACGTCGGCGCCGCCGCGTACGGCCAGGGCGACGGCGGCGACCGTCCCCCACTCGCGTTCGCCCGGGGGCAGCCGCTCCTCCCAGGAGCCGGCGAGGACGGCGCCGATGAAATCCTTGCGCGAGAGCGAGACGTAGAGGGGCGGCCCGAGCGAGCGCAGCTCGGGCAGGCGGCGCAGGATCTCCAGGTTCTGCGCCGTGGTCAGGTCGAAGTCGAGTCCGGGGTCGATCGCGATCCGCTCCTCGCTCACTCCAAGGCTCACCGCCCGCTCGACTCTCCCCCCCAGCCATGACTTCAGGTGCTCGACGACGTCGTCGTAGCGGCGCGGCGGCCGGTCGACCCGCGGCGGCCCCTCGATGTGCATCAGCACGTAGCCGCAGTCCGCCTCGGCGACGAGCTCGAACATCTCGTCGCCGCCGCCGGAGATGTCGTTGACCGCATGCGCTCCCGCCGCCAGCGCCGCCCGCGCGACCTCGACCGAGAAGGTGTCCGCCGAGACCGGCGCCTCGGTCCCGGCGAGGAGCCCTTCGACCGCCGGCACCAGCGCCGCCGCCTCGACCTCAGGCGGAACCGGCGGGCCGCTGCGCGCCGCCACAGCGCCGACGTCGAGCATGTCGAAGCCGGCCTCGACCAGCGCCAACCCGTCCTCGATCGCCTGCTCGGGCGTGCCGCTGCGCGCCCCCTCGAACATCGAGTCGGTCGTCACGTTGACGATTCCGGCCGCCCGCGGTTGTCCGTCGTCCCGTCGCCACTGCATCCGGCTACCGTAACGACCCGCGATGGCACTGCGATGCGTCTACACCGACCTCGACGGCACCCTGCTCGGCCGCGGCTCCTCGCTCTTCCGCGACGCCGGGGGCGGCTTCTCGCAGGCGCAGGCGCGCGGCCTGGAGGCTTGCCACCGGGCCGGGGTCGAGGTCGTGATCATGTCCGGCCGCCGCGAGCCGCAGGTGCACGAGTGCGCCCGCCTGATGGGTCAGACCTCCTATATCTACGAGGCCGGCTGCGCATTCGCGATCGACGGCGAGGCGACGCTGCTGACCGGCGACCTCATCCCCGACGAGGAGGGCACCGTCTACGAGAAGATCGAGCAGCGCGGCATCCCCAAGATGCTCTTCGCCCGCTTCGAGGGCCGGCTCGAGTACCACTCGCCCTGGCACAGCGGCCGCGTCCTCTCCCACCTCTTCCGCGGCAAG
>Ga0070693_100000474_pt1 | contig 17975 bp, 25 predicted proteins | sample KBSK1103metaG_FD_65472 | JGI IMG/M metagenome (GOLD analysis project Ga0070693, IMG submission 65472) | Corn, switchgrass and miscanthus rhizosphere microbial communities from Kellogg Biological Station, Michigan, USA - KBS K1-10-3 metaG | ecosystem: Host-associated > Plants > Roots >...
GGTTTAAAGGCTGCGGGTTTTGACTTTTCCCCCGCCACCCCGCCGCCGCACCACCTTCGACCCTTTCCTGCGCACCAGTTTAATCTCCACTCTGCTGCCCAACGCCGGGTGCCCCACCCTTGTTTTGTAAGGGTGGGTGTTTTGATTTTTCCTGCCGGGTGCCGCAGCCTTCGGTTTAAAGGCTGCGGGTTTTGACTTTTCCCCCGCCACCCCGCCGCCGCACCACCTTCGACCCTTTCCTGCGCACCAGTTTAATCTCCACTCTGCTGCCCAACGCGTGCGCCACCCGAATCAACGTCCCAATCGTCAGATTCCGTGGCTGATTCTCCATCGCCCAGATCTTCGGCGCGCTCATTTCCGCCTTCGCCGCTAATTTTGTATGGCTGAGATTCTCCGCAGCCCGCAACTTCGCGATCTGCACTCCCATTTGCAGGTTCTCAAGCTCCGCTTCCACCAGCTCCCGGAGCTTCTCATCCTCCATCTGCTTCTCATAAAACCGCTTCCATCGACTCGTCATTTCCTTTTTCCTTCACCCGAGCCTACTCAAATTCCTCCGGCCATTCGCGGGCGGCGTGAAGAACCGCGAGAATGCGAACCTCGTTCCTTTCTATCCGGTACGCGACGAGGAAAGGCGTGCCCGAAATGACCAGCTCACGCGTGCCAGCTGCACGTCCATTACGTCCCGCAAACGGGTGACGCGCGAGAATGTCCACGGAATCCCAGATGTGGTTTGCAATTTCGGTGGCCGCGGCCTCGTCATCGGCCGCGATGTATTCGTGCGCGGCAGCTAGTTGCCGCGTGGCGGGCGTGCTCCACCAGATAATCATGTGCTCGTGGTTACTTGGAACGGCTCATTTTGCTGATCATTTTCTTCACGTCCGCGTGCGAGACCAGTTTTCCTTCCTTCGCCGCGCGCAGCCCCTTCTGGATCAGCTTGATATGATGCTCGTTGAGTCGCAGATAATTTTCCACCGCCTCGTTCAGCACGTGGCTGCGGTCCCGATCCATGATCTCGGCAAGCTCATCCAGCGACTCCACCGTATCGGACGGAATCCGAAAACTGATTGTCTTTAGCGCACTCATAATACGGCCCTCATAATACAAAATAATACACTGCATCACGCTGCATTGCAACGGTCCGGTCCGCAGCCCTCGGTTCCAAGGCCGCCGGTTTCGATTTTTCCTCCGCCATTTCGCCGCCGCCCCAACCCCCGGCTTTTCACCTTTTCTCTTGACAAAAAGTGGCTCCCAGCGTACAGTATTGACTGGGTAATATCGCGCCCAAACCTGAAAACGCCAGCATCCCTGCTGGCGTTTTTGTTTTGGCAGCAAGTCTTATCCCCTAAACTCTCTGGAATCCGCACTTACGAAAAAACAGGGGGCCACGGTTAACCGCGTCTTTGGTGCAATCCTTAGGGCATCTCTTGAGGCATTCTACAAAGATATGAAAACAAATGACTTATAACCACTTTAGAATCACATCTTTTGCAGACCCCTGCCTCCTAAGTCCTTTGGTTTCATATCTTTCAGAAAATAAGGGGAGGGGGGGCCAGGTACAGGTGGCCGCAACCTTCAGTCTAGAGCGCGTCGTTTGCGCTCCGGACGCAATTGCGGAGGCCGCGGCCTTTGACTTTCCCTCCGCATCAATTTGATCGCGCTCTGCTCCAACCAGGAATCCGCAATACGTCCTAGTACTCCATCAATTTTTCAGCAACCTCACCATCCCCGCGGTGTTTTATAAGCAGGAGGACCTGACAATGCGCAAATCCATGCGATTGTTTTCGATAGCATTGGCGGCTGTCATGTCTGGGGGACTTCTCTTCGGCATGGCGCCGGCAGCCTCGGCACAGCGAATCAGAGGCCGGGTCGTGATTGTGGGGCCTGGACCGTTTTTCGGCCCCTTCTATCCCTACTACGGCTACTACCCATATCCGCCGAGATACATGGCGGCGAACTACGGTGAAGTTGAGTTCAAGACTCACCTGAAGAACGCTGAGGTGTACATTGACGGCGGCTATGCGGCCCGTATCAGGGAGACCAAGAAATTCGCGCTTCGACCGGGCATCCACGACATCGAGTTGCGCGATTCGGATGGCCGAACCTTCTATCAGGAGCGTGTTGCCGTAACGATCGGGCACACGACCAAGCTTCACGTTTCCTGATCATCCAATGAATCACGACGCTCTACGGTAGTTTCGCTGTGCTAACTCGCCGCCGCTGCCTTGAACAGTTCACCGCAGCGGCGGCGAACCATTTTCACTGCCTCACCCGCCGGCCAGTAGGCTAGTTCGACGGGCCGCTGAGGTTTAATGTGGTTTCTGGCTTCGGCAGGGGCTTCCTCAGTTGCAATTGAGGACGCATGAATTCCGCGAGAATGACGAGCATAATGACGGCCATGAGCACTCCCGCAACAACCTCAAATCGATGACCCAGCCTGGCGAACGCAATGAGCCCCACGAACAGGGGCGTCAGCACAACAACGGACCGCGGATTCTTCCGCTCCAGCCGTGCCGCGCAATGCGGACAAGTCAGCCATCTCCAGGCATCCACATTCAGGAAAAACGGGGCAGTAACGTCGTGCTCGCAAGCCGGACACTTCGTCATGGCGCACACCCCTTTCGGTGTCTCGTTTAGTCTGCCGTGCCTCTTCTGAACGCGTCAATGGAACTTCAGCTTGGAACTATTGCTTCCTAAGCACCGCCTGCCGCCCACCTCTGTCAATCCGCACTGATCTGCCATACTTCCCCTGCCTCAGTAGCTCACCTGATACATGCCTTTGCTTGCCGTCAGCTTCACAAAACGCGCCGGCGGCACGGACTTGCAACCCGCGCCCGTCGTCGGTTCCACGTCAAACCAATTCTTCCCGTCCAAAGAAATCTGAATCGCACCGGTGCCCGTTCCTGCGAACCAGCACACCGTCAGCGTTTTGGGAAAGCCCAGGTCGCCGCTGGCGACGCCCGCACGGAGCGCCGCACCTCTCCCGGAATGTTCGGACGGGGCTACCAACAGCGCGCGATCCTCGGTGATCGTTGCGGTTCCCCCGGTGCTGGGGTCGGTAATACTGAGCGGATTCGCTGAAGGTGCCGGCGCGGGATGCGAGGCTCCTGCGGCTGCGCCCGCCACGGCGTGCGGCGCGGGATGTCCCGTTGGGCCGGTGGCGGCCGGTTCCAGCAAATCCGCTGGATTATCCAGGAATTTGATCGAGACGATGGGATGAATTTCCAGGTTGTTTTGCGCGCGGCTCACTTGTCCGTGAGCGCGATCATAAAACGTCACTCCCACCAACTCGACTCGCGCTCCTCCGGCATCATTCCAGCCTCCGCTTAGGTCGGCGTTCGGAAACGCATCGTCCAGATCCTGCCGGGCGGTGGCGATACCCATTGGCGATGCGCCCGTAATTTGCAAAAAAGGCGACTGCGTCCCGAAATCGTCGTGTGAGCCAGCGACGCAATTGGGATCTGGAATTTCGCCGATGATGCTGTGGCCTGTGGGCTTTCCTCCCGCCGGCGTGAAGTTCTTCGTGTCGTCCGTGAGAACCAGGTGGTAGTCCGCATCATCCTCGAGCTTCCATTGGATTAGCCGCGCTTGGACGCGGACGACTGTGGCTTCTTGCGGAAGAATCCGCGTGGTGTTGTCCCCAGGAAGCTTGGGCTGCTTGAGTTTGACCAATTGGAGCAGGGTTTTTGACGCGATGTTGCCGAAATCCACTTGCCCGGCTGAGGCATCCGAACCGTCCTTGACGGCCCAGCGCTCCTCGCCTCCGCATTGTCCGAAGGCAGTGCACGCCGAACACAGCAGGACGCTCGCGAACAGTATGAGTTTTCGCATGGGGAGAATCCTCCGACGGAAAAAATAGATTACTCTGGGAAGGACCTTACTAATAGTGTAAAGAGACCGCAGTTCGTTGCAGCAAAAGGCTGCAAAACCTAGTGTCGCCAACAACCGGGTGGACGTTGGCTTTTCGTTGCCGGACTTTTAGATAGTTGGTTGTATTGTTGGCGCGCGCTTCCATCGTGCAGCACACAGGCGAAGTCCGCTTACGACGAGCGAGGCACTTCGCTCATCAATTGATGGATGTTGCCTTCGCTGTCGCGAAAGGCGGTCATCCACAGATCGTACGACGGCATCGGGGCGATCAGGCGCGGCGGCGCCACGATTTCCACGCTGTGCTGCACTAATCGCTGATACCCGGCCTGGATATCCGGCACTCGGAAGTAGAGGATCGAGCTGGGATGATCGTATTCCGGCGATGACGGAGTGCCGAGCATCAGGCGCACTCCGCCGCAATCAAAAAAGGCCATGCCGGGAACCGTGAAGAGCAGCGGCAATCCCAGGACATCGCGGTAGAATGCCGTGGCGCGCTCGACGTCCTTCACGATGATGGAAATTTGTCCGATATTGGCGATTCCAAGGTTTACGGTTGCCGCGCTCATTTTGCTTTACCTCCGGGAGCAGATTAGTTAGCATAGCTAACTAAATTCCATGGCGCCTGTCAAGCACAAAAAACAGCCAGCGCCGGAGGGCTCCGCAACATCCGCTCTGGTAGCACAGACGCCCGCCCCGGTGGCAGCCGGCTCGTCACCAACGGAGGTTGCCGATCAGCTCCACTCCGCAGCGATTCACCTGCTACGCCGCCTCCGCATCCGCGACCGCGAAAGCGGCATAGGCCCCGCGCAGCTTTCCGCCCTTTCCGTACTGGTTTTTGGGGGGCCAAGATCGCTCGGGGAGTTGGCCGATGCCGAGCAGGTCCGGCCCCCCACCATGAGCCGCATCGTTGCCGGGCTTCAGCGGGCCCGGCTGATCCGCCGCCAGGCTACGGAAGACGGACGGCGCGTCCGCCTGACAGCTACCGATAAGGGCACCAAAATCATGTGGGAAGGGCGCAAGCGCCGTGTGGAAACTCTAGCGAAAGCCCTGGCCTCATTGCCTGAAAACGAGAGAGAAGAACTCCGCCAAGCCATCACGCTGCTGCAGCAAGTGATTCGAAACCTCTAGCCCTATTCTAGCGACAAGTTTTTTCGTTTCAGCGAAAAGCGGCTTTCGAGAAGTTTGGGGCCCAATTAATTTTTTTTGGGGAACGCGGGAAAACGCCAGACACATCAGCCCAGCGATTGGTTCAGAAAGAGGGCCGAGCGGAATTTCGCTTGGCGTAGGCCGCGCCGTAGCGAGAAACCTTGCCGTCCGACAGCGCTTCAACTCGCTTGATCTGCGCGGGGACGAATAACGCGAGCTCTCCAGGAGAGTAAGGGGCGGCAACTTCAATCCAGGAGTCCAACGAGTACTGCCTGGGGCTGCGAAAGCACAAGCCTCCCTTCGAAACGTTTTCACACTCGACGATTTCGTCTCCCTGCGCCGCGTCACGCAGGCACGCGCTGAAGTTCACTCGCACGCGCATGTCGCGGCGCCGGTTTACGCGCCTCCCGTTTGCATCCAGCATCCGCGCCGGAACGTCTTTGGTACTCGCTCCTGCAGGAGCGACCTGGAGCGCAGATGCGGATTCCATCGCGGGCGGCGCAGTCACCAGCGCGGGAGGCTGGAGTACGGCAGTGGCGCGGGCCAGCGCGGGCGGGCCTTGCTGAACGCTCGATGCGTCCAGGCCGGCGAGGGCTGATGCGGCGGACCACGGAGAGTCCGGCGTAGCGGAGGCGGAGGCACCCAAGTCAGCAAAAACTGGCGGGTGAAACGCGGCACGTGCTCCCGAGGACGTAGGTCGAGAAAAAGTTGGTTCGAAGGATTGTTCCACCAAGAGAGTAGGCGAGTCGGAATAGTTCTGCGCCGGGCTTGCGTCGGGAAGGGGAGCAGGTTCGCCTAGCGCCTTGGTCCAAGGAGTTGACGCGCCGCAGCGCGCACAGTAACGCAGCACGTTTCCGTTGACGGAGTAAACGTCCTCTTCGATTTCATGCTGCTCAACGTTCTGCCGCGTCCGGCACAGGCTGCATTCGAGCGCCAGGCGCTGGCCGGCTCCTTCGACCGGTTCCGGAGGAGGAAATTCCACCGGCCAGAAATGTGGATCGGGATCGACAAATGTGACGCCATAGATGTAACTGCCAGGTTGGCCGCCAATATTCCCGACGAGGCGAACCTCGGCTTGCTCCGTCGAGCCGGGCAATCGCAGCGTCAAGAGTTCGTCCGGTGCCAACGCGTATCGCGACACGATTCCGGCGCCGTGACGGCTGAGCACGACGGTTTTCGTTTCTTCCGAAAACACTTTTCCAGTCGTATCCGTCCCTAGCAGCACGATAGGAACTTCACTTGCGATGCGTCCGCTTCGGCGTAGTCGTCGCATTGGTCCTGGGGCACACCCTCTCCTACTCCCGAGAAGCTTAGAGTGTTTATCGGGAGGCAAGCTCGAATCTTTGGCCGCTAGTACCTTTCTTTGCCCAGGCAGTTATGGGTTCGGGAGGGGGAACTGCATGAGTTGCCACAATAGAGGTGAGTACGGCAGTACTAAAACGAGGCGGGCGAAAACGGCGGGAAGTACTGAGAAAAATGAATCTGACGGGCTATCGACGGAAAAGATGGTGGAGCGGAGAATGGCAACTGTAGTCGGGAGTTGGTTGCGGTTTCCGGGGTAATGAGGTTTACGCCTGATTGCTCCTGTAGAACGTTCCGCTGCTCGCGAGCGCAGCAGGACGCGTGGAAAGCCGGACTGACTTCAGGTTACAAGACCCTCCATCCCCCACGCCCGAGCGGCCGGTCCCCCCACCGGCCGCTCATTTTTTGGCCTATAGTATTCGACCGAGTTGGGCTCAAAGTTAAAGGTTCAAAGTCAAGAAGTTGAAGTCGGAAGGATGACTGGTACCCTCTGGCCCTCGGATTCCAAAGGCGGTATGGCTTGGCTTAGCCACCATAACGTGGCAGGCGCCGTCTTGAAAAACAAAAAGGGCCCGAATGGATCAGGCCCTCCGAACTGAACCACTTCAACGACACACTCGCGGGAAGCTGAAATCCCGCACCGGCCAACCACCTGGAAGCAATGAAAAAGGGGGCTGGTGCAAGCCCCCTTTTCTAAGCTGACCCCCCAAAAAACCGGAACCGAGTCGAGGTTCGGAACCGGCCACCCCGGGAAGCCAATCTTGTAAGTTGAAAGAGAAGAGAGCAATAGTTGTGCCAGCGGTAGGGCAAGATGAGGCATTCCTAGAGGTGCATGATTTAAAAGAATTTACGAGAAATCTAAGAACCAGCAATGAAAGCGAGGTTCAAAGATTCTACAAAATCTCACAGAAATTCGAGAATCACCTCCAATCTTTAGGAGTATTGAATCGAAGAAAACGGAGGTGAGCGCGGGGAATTGCGGGGACGAAGCGCGCTTATCCGGTGCGTATTGCCGGGAGAGAAAATAGGAGTGGTAGACAAGAGTTAGGATGGGGATTCTGTGACCGTTGGGGTACTAAAGAAAATCGGTAACGTTAACGCAGAAGGTTTGATCCTTGCCAAACGGCAACGCGTCGGACGTCGATGATGCGCGAGCTAGATAGCTTCGGCCGCGTGACGCCAGCGACGCCACACGAACCCCGCAGGAATGAAGAGCAGGAGTAGCCAGAAAAAGAGCACCGGACCGTACTCGGCGAAGAAGAGAACGATGGAGAGAAGAGTGTCGGCCACGTTGCGGTAGCCATTGACGGCGGCGTTGTGGATTAGTGTGGAAATCGCTGGGGCTGGGGAGTCGAGTTTGGCTTTGTACTCCTCGGCGAGTTTCAGGTCGATGGTGGCGAAGTCGATGCGGTGCTCGAGGTTTTTTTGCTCGGCTTCCATTTGCTCGATTGTTGCGTGACTTCTTCGCCGTTTTGGTTTTCGAGCTCAACGCGGCCCAGGGATTTTAGCGCCGCGAGAGCGGCGGGAAGTTGCGGGAGATAGGTTGTTTGTAACGGAGGAAGAGTTCGTTGAAGGATTCGGCGGAGCCTTTGGAGAAAGCGAGCATGAGGTGCTCGTCGCTGGCGGGGCTAGCTGGGAACGCGGGGGTGGGCGGCGTGTCGCTCATAGGCATGTGCGGGAGAGCCTCCGAGTTTAGAACGAGAGCTGGGAGTGCGTCTTGCATGAAGGTCGGCTTGAGCCTCCACTAACGGTAATGTCAGGAGACGGGGAAAAGTTCCCTCAGAAACCGAAGAAAAGCTAACGCAGAGACGCCCCGACCAGGTCGGGGCGGGCACCGTACCTGGAGAAGCGCAAAGAGTACTGAGATTCGACATTGGGGGGGGCGAAAAAAGCCGGGGAAAAAAAGTGCTTGACATATTCCCATATAGGAATGTATTGTGTGTTCATGGCACGAGCGGCGACAACTTCGGATGCTTTCAATGCCGTGGCGGAGCCGCGGCGGAGAGAGATACTCAACTACCTGGCGTTGCAGGAGCGGCCGGTGGGAGAGATTGTGGATGCTTTGGAGATGGAGCAGCCTTCCGTTTCGAAGCATTTGCGCGTCTTAAAGGATGTTGGGCTGGTGCATGCGAGGCGCGATGGGCGGCAAATGTTTTACCGGACGAATGCGGAGGCGATCCGGCCTTTGCACGAGTGGGCGGGGACGTTTGAGCGGTATTGGCGGCAGCAGTTGATTCGGATCAAGGAACGGGCCGAGGCAAAAAGCGGGGCGGTAAAGAAGGATTGACTGGATTTTAGACTGAGGAGATTGCGGTTTATTTAAGGAGGAACGATGAGTTCGATGGCAGCAGCAGTCGTAGCACTTGAGAATTTGACGTTGAACATTACGCAGGAAATTCACGTGAAGGCTTCGCTGGAGACGACGTTTGAGGCGCTGCTGGAGCAGCTTGGGCCGGGGAATGCAGTGACGGACGGGACGCCGATGCCGATGAAGCTGGAGGCGTGGCCGGGCGGGAGATGGTACCGCGATTTGGGCGACGGGAACGGACACTTTTGGGGACTTGTGCAGGCGATCAAGCGGCCCACGCTGCTGGAATTTACGGGGCCGCTGTTCATGTCCTATCCGGTGGCTTCAAATGTGCAGTACCGGTTGAGCGAGACGGATGGGGGGACGTTGATCAAGTTTCATCACACGGCGCTGGGATTGATTGTGGACGAGCATAGAAAAGGCGTGACGGGCGGGTGGGGGACGATTAACGAACGGGTGAGGAAGGCAGCCGAGGCGCATGGATCGTTCGCAACAGGAGGCGGGAAGAAGCAGTAGCGCGCAGGGATCACGTTTCAGGCGGAAACAAAACAAAAGGAGAATCAACATGTCGATTGCACAATCATTGCTCGCGGAGTTTGAAGCACAAGCGCCAATCACACGGAAGTTTCTGGAGCGGCTGCCAGAAGATAAATTGACCTGGAAGCCGCACAATAAATCCATGTCCGCGGGGCAGCTCGCATACCATCTGGCCTTCGTGCCGGGCGGGGTGGTTCGCTTCGCGCAAGGCAATCCGGCGCCAGCTCCCGAGTTTGCCAGCTTTCCGCAGCCCGCGAGCCGCCAGGAGATCCTCAAGACGTTTGAGGAAAGCATCTCGACAGTGCGGAGCCTTTTGCCAAAGTACGATGACACGGCAATGAAGGAAACGTGGCGTATGGTTGCCGGCGGACGGGAAGTCCTGGCGCAACCTCGAGGGGAGTTTCTGCGCGACGTGATGCTGAGCCACTGGTACCAACACCGCGGGCAATTCAGCGTATACCTGCGAATGCTCGACGTGGCGGTGCCGACAAGCTGGGGACCGAGCGCGGACGAACCTCCAGTTTTCATGCAAAAGGCGCAATCGGCCTAGGCGCCCTTTAGGAGAAATTATGTGCCCTGCATGCATGGCCACGGTGGCGCTGCTGGTTGCTGGAGCGGCTTCGACGGGCGGAGTGGCGGCACTGGTGGTGGGGAAGCTGCGTGCGGCGGGCGGCGAGAAGGATTTGCCCGAGAGTTCGAAGGAAACAAATCAAAAGGAGGAATCATGGGAGAAGCAACACACGAGCAAGTGAACTTGATGCTGCATTTGTACGAGCTGCGGCGCGAACCGAAGCTGAGGGAGGCGCGCGATTGGGTGTCGGCGAACTTTCACGTGAAAAACATGGAGGATGTGATGCGGATTTGTCCTCCCGGGAGCAAGGAGAACGCGTATATGCGGATGGTGGTCGGTTACTGGGAAATGGTGGCGGGCATTGCGAACCGCGGGCTGGTGGACGAGGACCTGTTCTTTGAGACCACTGGAGAACAGTGGGGGCTGTGGGAGCAGGTGAAGCCGATCATCGGGGAGTGGAGAGCGATGTTCGCGAGCCCGAAGCTCTTTGGAAACCTGGAAGAACAGTGCAGGCGGTTGGAAGCGTGGAGGGAGAAACGAAACCCCGGGTCCAACGAGGCGTTGCGCAAGGTTTATGCGCAAATGAGTCAGGCGGTGCAAGCGGCGAAGGCCAAGGCGGCTGCGAGTTAAAGCAGTTGCGAAGAGCTAGCGAGAGCGAGCGCGGGATGCGGGAGCTGCTTGGCGAATGAGGCGGGCGGCTTCCGCATTCGAGGAGCGAATAGAATTGATGCATGGTTTGAGGATTTTTTCGCGGAGAAGTTACTAATATTCGAAGAGGAGCAGTCATGAGCCAGAGCACGGTAGATCATCCAAAAGTAGTATCGCAGGCAGAATGGGTCGCGGCGCGCAAGGAGCTGCTGGCCAAAGAAAAAAGTCTGACGCGTCAGAGGGACGCACTCGCTGAGGAGCGGAACAAGCTGCCGTGGGTGAAGGTTGATAAGAAGTATGAGTTTGAGACGGCAGGTGGGAAGAAGACATTGGCGGAATTGTTTGGCGGCGCGAGCCAGCTTGCGATTTATCACTTCATGTTTGGGCCGGATTGGGAGCAGGGATGCCCGAGCTGCTCGCTGCTGGGAGACCACATGGACGGCATGGGGATCCACCTCGCACAGCGTGACGTGAAATTGACAATGGTTTCGAGAGCGCCGCTGGCCAAAATCGAAGCGTTCCAGAAGCGCATGGGGTGGAAGTTTCCGTGGGCGTCGTCGTACGGGAGCGAGTTCAACTTTGATTATGGAGTTTCCGTGCCGAAGGAGGAGGTGGGGGAGGAGCATGTCTACAACTACGCCCCAACCAAGTTTCCGAGCGACGAGCGGCCAGGGCTGAGTGTGTTCTATAAAAACGGGAAGGGCGAGGTGTTCCACACGTATTCGATGTATGCGCGCGGGCTGGAAGACTTGCTCGGGGTATATGTAATTCTCGACCGCGTGCCGAAGGGACGCGATGAGGCGGGATTGCCGCACGGAATGGCGTGGGTGAGGCACCACGACCGGTATCCGGAGAGCAACATCGTTGAAGTAAAGAGCGCGAAGGGCTGAGCGCTAACCGGGAGGCCGGTTACCGAGAGACTAGCAGCCGTAGACCTGCTTGGCTTTGCCGCGTGTCTGGCCTCCGATGACGCCATCGACCTTGATGGTATAAAAGGCTTGAAAGCCTTTGGTGCCCTGCTTTGTTCGGGGGCCGTCCTGATTGTCGATGGCTCCCACGTCCCAGCCTAGATTGGTCATTCGAGCTTGCATGCCGGAAAGACGGGCGATGGGCTGGAGCTTGCCAATTTTCAGAGTGGCGGTAGCGCCGTTGATTGTGAGGGTGGCTTCGGTTGCGTTGAGGGGAAGGGGCGCCTCAATTTGATCGCCATCGGTGTGTAGCTCGCCGCCCTGCCTGGATGAGCCTACGGCGAGCTCGTAATGGATGGGACCGAAGAAATTGACGTAGCGAGTGATGCGCGTAAAGCGGATGACGAGTTTATTCAGCGGAGTGGAGACGACGAGTTTGTGGGAGGCGGCTGTGGCGGTGGATTCTCCGCGGACGTCGACCGGAGGAATCCAGACGGTATCGCCGGGGATAAGAAGGTTGGGATCGCGTCTGGCGCGCAAGCCTGCGTTGCGAGGATGGTTCCAGAGCGTTTTCCAAGAGCGGACGCCGGCGGCAGCGGCAATGCTGCCGATCCATTCCCCATCGACGACGATGTGATTTGGCATTGATTACCTTAGAAAATAAGTTTCCCGCTGATGGACCAATACAAGGATTTCTCCCCGCCGACGATCATCTCTGATTCCGCCGAAGCCGAGTCCCACCAAGGGCGGCCTGCTTGCCACGATTGGGTGGAGTGAATTGTTTGCACGAGACCCTCGGCACGCTGTTCCCGGTAGCTCATGGAGATTTTGAAATGAGAATGGCCGTCGAAAAGGATTTCTTCCTTGACGCGATGACCTTCTGAAGTCACGAAGTTGCGAGAAGCATTTGAGCGCTTAGCGGGGAAGCGCGGCCAATCGAAGATGACGGGATACCCGGTGGGGATGGAGAGAAACGAATCGAGAGCCGGGTTGGTGATGATGCCGATATTGCGGCCGCCGGAAATCTCCGAGACGGAAAGAAGAGTGAAGGCTGCGGGATCCAAAGAGATTTCGAATTTTCCGTCGCCACCTTCCTCCTGAAGAGAGAGGACGGCGGGGCCACCCTTGCGAGAATCCAAGCGAGAAACTTGATACTGCCAGACGGCGCGCTGCGGAGGCGGAATCTGACCGCCGCTTTTCATTTCCGTTGAAGGCACATTGCGAAGATATTCGACGCGCCATTTCTGGCCTTCTTGCCATTGCGGAAAAACCGGGTTCGAATGCTGCGCTTGAGGCATGAGAGTCCCCCTATCACAGAACAAAGAAAGAGCCAGCGCCGTTGCGATACAAGCCCACCGAGCCGAACTGAATTGCCAGGTCATCGCAGTGAGTTTCTTGCCTGCCTTTCCATGCGGCGGCCGCCGGAGATCATTTGAATCGATCGCGAAGCTCGAGAAGCAGCAAGACATCGCTGACCACAATGTTGGGATTGCCGTCCGGCGAGGAATTGCCCGCCGGTTTTTTGGGAGCAAACATGAACCGCGGCGAATGGAGGTCGGTGCCGTTGCTGTCCAAAGTGACGCTGGACCACTCGTTCTTCGCATTTCCTGAATCAAGGGTGCCGTCCTCCTTGAAGAAGAGGTGATAGCCGAGCGACTGATCCCGACGGATCGCACCGGCAGCGGGTACAGCATCCGGCCCGCCGCCGAGAGGATTGGGCGTGATGTTGGCGGGCACTCCTGTGGAGCTGCAGTTTCCATTCATGCGGTCATCGTTAGCATTCAAGGTGGTCTTGAGAGTAATGTCCAGCCAATTATTGGAAGCAGGTGTCTCCCACATCTGAGCGGTGTATTTATAGATGGCTTGGTTCCAGACAGCACTGTTATCGGATCCGGTGGCGTCACGGAGGTCCATCAGCAGGGGCAGCCTCTTCAGGAGGATCTGGTTCTGCAGGCTGCGGTGAAAATCTCCGATGAGGGTACCGAACTTTTTCGGATCCGCGGAAGGCTTGTTTTCCTGAAAGAAACCTGAGCGACCCATCGGGCCGGTGCCCGGGAGGCCCCAAACGGAATCCAAGACTCCTTGCCTGCCGAAATACTCGGTGGCAAAGAATTTGAGTTCTTCGCAAAGGAAGGTCTCTTTGTTGAATTTCTTACCGGCCGCCGGAGGAGTTTTGAAAATCATGGAGGCGGGAGCGGAATTGTGACAATGCCCCCACCAGCCCTGCGCCTTTCCGTCGGCATTGTCGTGGTGATCTTTCTCCCAAGAGAATACGCCGGTCTCCTCGAAATCGCTTTCGTACTTTTGGCAGGGTCGCAGGAGAGCGCTGCCCCAAGCGGTAAAATCGGGATTTACGCCTGGACCTCCGTAGGGAAAATACCAAAAATTCCAGGGAATCAAAGGGTCGGATGAGTCGTTGTCGGCTTCCCGGGCGGTTCCTATTTCGGCGAAGGTGGCCCACATCCCATAGGATCCCGAGACCTTGCCGACCAAAACCATGAACCACTGATACTGGTTTACGGGGATCGGACATACGAATGTCTGCGCAGGCGCGATCGCCTTTCCATCCAAATCCGTAATCGACTTTCCATCGATGGTTTCCACAACGACGCGGGCGCCGGGTTTCGTGCAACCGACGCGAAGGACGCCTCCCATTTTGCTGGGAATATAGACAACGAACATTAACGTGGGCGTTGAGAATGTCAAAGCATCCGCGGGACTCTCCAACAGAGGAAGCCTTTCGATGAGGGCGAGAGTGTTTGTCAGATTGGGCGCGACGGGGAATTCGGGCATATCGGCTCTGCGTTCCTACGGAATGGAATTCCGATTGCCGCGACGGCAAAAGAAAATGCCGAAGGAGTATGCAGACATTCCAAGCAAGCTGGCGGGTTTTCCAAAAATGTTCAACCTTTTTTCCATTCCTTGCCGTCCACATCGAGAAGCCAGATTTTGCAGTTCCCTGGATCGAGGGAAGCAATTCTGGCTTTGCCATGCTTGTCGAAGACTCCGTCAATCATCGAACCGTCGGTAGATTTCACGCGATAGCGGACGCCTGGGACCGCCTTGCCCTTGTCATCTACAAGTTGGTATTCGATCCATGTCTTTTGGGGGGAGGGATTATTCGGCGGGCCTGAGGAAGGTGGCGTGCCGCAAGGACTGGATACCGCGTCTACAGGAGTAGAAGGAAAGTTCTTGTCCGCATCTTTCTGAGCGGCCTCCAAAGTCATCTCTGCGTCATTGGTGGCGGGGCTGTCTTGCCCCCCTGAGCCTGGCGAATAGGGCTCAACGCTGTCGGGGTCCGAAGGTTCAGGTTCGCTTGCAGTGCTGGTCTGAGCGGTCGCGGCGGACGCCGAGCTGAGTTCCGAGCCGGTATCGGCATCAAACATGGTTCGTGACTTCCGTTTTTTGTTCTGCGTCCTGGGAATGCTCCATGGCCACGTCGCAGAGACGAAGTATTTTCTCCGTGGGATGTCCTTGCAAGAACTCTTCGTGCAGAGTGGCGGAAGCCCAGGCAAGTTTTGGATCGGTGTCAAAATCCTGGCCAAAGATCATCATGAGATCCAGGTATTTGCAGACGTCGCGCTGCGCAACGATCTCATAGACACGGGCGCGCTTGATGCCGTGCTGAATCAGCTCGGCTAGTTTTTCTTCGCCGAGCAATTCCGATCGTTCGGGAAAGATTTTGCGCAAATGAGCAGCGACGCGGTCTTCAAAATTGAGGGCTTCGTTCTGGGAGAAAACCTTGAGCTGTTCTTTCCGTATTGTCAGCATGGTTCTTTGTACGTTCGCTTGAGGAACGCAGTAGTGTCCGGCTGGAAACTCGTTTCGGCGAGTCCGCGAAGCACGGCGATCGCCAGGCTTCATCCGCCTTGCTAATTCTGCCGAATGATAACAAAAGGCAGGGATTTTCCAAAAGGATTACGCGCCGATGGAGGAGCGGAGGGCGCTGGCGAGGGATTGGCTGAAGCGCTGAACGTCGGCGTCGTGTTCGGCTTCGACCATAACGCGGGCAAGCTGTTCCGTGCCGGAGTAGCGGAGAACGACGCGGCCGTTTTCTCCGAGGGCGGATAGGGCTTCGGCGAGAGCGCGGGAAACCTCCGGGAGAGTTTCGAGCGGGGGCTTGGATTTCACTTTGACGTTGACGATGACTTGCGGGTAGTCCTTGAGGCCCTCGACGAGCGATTCGATTTTGCCGTGCATGGAAACGAGCGAAGCGATTTTTACGGCGGTGAGAAGGCCGTCGCCGGCGGGGCTGTCCTCCAGAAAAATGACGTGGCCGGATTGCTCGCCGCCGATGACGTTGCCGCTCCGAAGCATTTCCTCGAGGACGTAGCGATCGCCGACGGAGGCGCGGGCGAGGGAAATGCCTTCGCGGGCGAGGACGCGCTCAAGGCCTAAATTGGACATGGAGGTGGCAACCACGCGATTGCCTTTGAGCTTGTTCTGGGATTTGAGGTGGCGAGCTACGGCGAGAAGAACGCCGTCGCCGTTGACGATTTTCCCCGTTTCGCAAACGAAGAGGGCGCGGTCGGCATCGCCATCGAAGGCGACGCCTAGTTGGGCGCGCTCGGCTCCGATGCGCTGCTGCAAGCCTTCGAGATGGAGCGAACCGCAGCCGGCATTGATGTTGCGCCCGTCGGGAGATACACCCATGGAGACGACATCGGCGCCGAGCGAACTGAAGAGTTGCGGGCCGAGCTTGTAGGAAGCACCGTTGGCGCAGTCGAGGACGATGCGGAAACCGGCGAGCTTGGCTCCCGGAAGGACGCGGCTACGAAGAAAATCGAGATATTCGGCGTCGAGAGATTCGTCGGCGACAAGGAGAGGGGGATTTTTCGGAGGCGGATCGGAACGATGCTTAAGGATGTCCGCTTCGAGAGTTTCTTCGACGGAATCAGGGAACTTCATGCCGGCGTGAGAGAAAAGCTTTACGCCGTTGTCGTGATAAGGATTGTGGGAAGCGGAAATAACAACGCCGGCTTGAAAATCATTTTGGCGGACGAGGCAGGCGACGCCGGGGGTGGTAATGATGCCCGCAAAAGCGACGGACGCGCCCTGATGGGCGAGGCCGGCGGCAAGGAGAGCGGCGATATGAGGGCCGGATTCGCGCGTGTCCATGCCGATGAGGACGCGAGCAGGGGAATGTTCGCGAATCAAATAGGCCGCGAGAGAACGGCCCGTGGCGAAGAGAGTCGCGTCGTCGAGCGGCGGAGTGCCGGGGACGCCGCGAATGCCGTCGGTACCGAAAAGTTCTTTAGGCATGAGAGGCTCACGTTCAATTTCTGAACGTGCAGCAGAAAGTTTATCACACGCTCAAGAAAACGCTGGGAAAGGGCCTCAGGCCGGTTCGCTGGTGCAAACAGCGTACCTAGGCGCGACTGAGGATCTAGAGGGTTTGCGTAAAGCGATTCGAACTGCGAAACGTGAAGGAGTGAAGACGTCACGAGCTTGCGGGAGTGTGCTAACGTGATGGGAACGGAGTGCCTCGTGCCCGAGACAGAAACACCGCCATCAACTGTTCGAATCGCTGGATCAACCTTTAGCCTGCGGATTCTTGCAGCGGCCATCATCCTGCTGTTCTTCTACTACGCAGCGGGAGTTGTGATCACGGTGCTGCTGTCGATTTTGCTGGCTTACTTTCTGGACCCCGCGGTGGAGCTGCTGGAAAGACTGCATGTGCCGCGGACGGTTGGCGCGATGATCATGGTGCTCTTGCTGATTGCGGTCGTCGTTGCGGGAGGATACGGATTGGGGGCGCGGACGGAAGATTTCGCGGCGAACTGGCCGAGATACAGCGCTCTCTTGAAACAAGCGGCAGGCGCAGTGGAAGGAAAGATTAAGGGATTAGAGGGGCAGGTTTCAGAGATTACGCCGGGAGCAACACCGCAACAACAAGGTGGGGAGCGGCCTGAGGCGGCCATTGTGCGCACCCTTTTGTTCCGTGGCATTGGATCCCTGTACGCTCTGTTTTTGGAAATCACGTTTGTGCCCTTCCTAGTCTTCTTTATGCTTGCGGAAAAACGGCAGGTTTGGCATGGAACGCTGCAACTTTTTCCAGCGTCGCAGAGGACACGGGTCAAGGAGACGCTAGAGGATTTGCGGGATGTCCTGCGGAACTATCTGGCGGGCATGACGTTCCTCACTCTACTGGTGATTGTCGCGAGTGGAGCGTTCTTCTGGTTTCTAGGGCTGGACTTTCCGTTTCTGACAGGAATTGCGTCGGGCCTGTTGAATATGGTGCCGTATATCGGCGCAGTGCTGGCCTGGCTGCCCGCGTTTATCATCGCGCTTGCCAAATGGAAGACGTTTGGGCAGTTCGCGCTGATCGCCGGTGGATTGATGACTATTCACGTGCTGGCGCTGAATTTAGTAGCGCCGAAACTGGTTGGGCGGCGCGTCCGTCTGAATGCCGTGGCGATCACAATTTCGCTGCTTTTTTGGGGCTGGGTGTGGGGCGGCATGGGATTGGTGCTGGCTATTCCCATCACGGCTTCTTTGCGTGTGATTTGCGATCACACGGAATCCTGGCGGCCGATAGGGCGCTGGTTGAGCGCGTGAAGCAGTGAGCGGTGAGTCGTGACTAGTGACTGGTGACTGGTGGAAACCCGCTCTTCCAAGCGTTGAGACGACTCCCAAGTCCGCGCTTTTCGTTATGCTTGGAAAACCTACGATTGCTCTTAGATTCGGA
>Ga0070693_100000476_pt1 | contig 17957 bp, 14 predicted proteins | sample KBSK1103metaG_FD_65472 | JGI IMG/M metagenome (GOLD analysis project Ga0070693, IMG submission 65472) | Corn, switchgrass and miscanthus rhizosphere microbial communities from Kellogg Biological Station, Michigan, USA - KBS K1-10-3 metaG | ecosystem: Host-associated > Plants > Roots >...
CGCAAGCGGGCGCATCGCCATGCTGTTCGCCGCCACGTGGTTCGAGGGGGGGATCAATCTCGGCAACATCTACTACCTCTCGCGACTCGAGAAGTCTGGCGCCGCCGACGCGACCTTCGGCACCAACGGCGTCGTGGAGGTCGGACGCTACAGGATCGGCGTAGCGGCGACCTCGTATTTCGCGTTGAACGGCTGGGAGGACAGCACGGGGCGCATCGTGGTCGCGGGCGACGAGATCGACCCGAGCGGGGCGACCGGAATCACATACCTGGTCATGAAGCGGTTCCAGGCGAACGGCGCGATCGATGCCACGTTCGGCAGCAATGGCACGGCGATATTCTCGACGCTCGCGGTTCCCCTGGTGGGCACCACCCTCCTCGACTATCGCGACCTCGGCGGCGGGCGAAAGCTGCTGGTCGCCGCCGGCTCGTTCAGCGGAAGCTCCGGCGAGGCGCTGGCGCCGCGGAGCGTCTTCGTGGCGTTCAACGAGGCAGGAAACCTCGACACGTCTTTCGCCGGCACGGGCTGGCTGCAGGTGGACTACATCGTGTCGGGCGTGCGCGTCGATGCCGATGGCTCGTTCACCGCGAGCGGCATCAGCACGCGCACGATCGACCCGCAGATGACGTTCATCACGGCGCGCTACGACCGCTTCGCCAACGCGACCGGCAGCCGCACTTCGCTTTCGGTGCCGTGGAGGGTGACTGCGTTCCAGCGCGACGGCTCCTACGTCACGTTCCCCGATCCGGGCACCATGGAGGCGCGCGATTTCGCGGGCAATCTCGACCCATTGTTCGGCGATGGCGGCATCGCCCGCGAGAACGTGATGCTGGGCAACTATTCGAACGTGGTGCGCACTTCCGACGGCGGCGTGGCCGCCACGGCATTCCCGTTCAACCAGGCCGCCGCGGCCTACTCGGCGCTCGTCTGCGTCTGGCGCGCGAGCGGCCGCAACGATTCGTGCGATACCGCGCTCGACAGGATCGACGGCAGCCCGGGCCTGTCGGTGATGCTCCCTTCGGGAGATCTCTACATTTCAGGCGCGCTTTCGGCGAGCGCGCGAATCGCCCGCCTCAACGTGACGGCGCCCAGCATCGAATACTTCAACACGAACCTGGGCCACTACCTCGTCACCTACGACGGCGCCGAAGCCCGCATCATCGACCAGGGCGGCGCGGGGCCGGGATGGTCACGCACCGGAAAGGGCTTCAAGTCCGGCGGCACCACGCCGGTGTGCCGGTTCTATGGCACGCCCGGAATCGGTTCGAACTCGCACTTCTTCACGATCAGCTCGCAGGAGTGCGATCTCGTGAAGAAGGATCCCGGTTGGACCTTCGAGGGCTTCGGCCTGTACGCGACGCCCGCGGTGAACGCGCAGTGCGAAACGCCGCTCATCCCGGTCTATCGCCTCTACAACAACCAGGCCGCGCAGCGTAACTCCAACCATCGCCACGTCACCGACCTTTCGCTCGTTCCCGCGATGACCGCTCAGGGCTGGTCGCTGGAAGGCGTGGCGTTCTGCGCGCGGCCGTAGCGCCAGCGCACCAATCCGATCGCGTACCCGATGTAGTAGCCGGCGAGCAGCCCGAACACGCCCAGCGTGAGCGGGCTTGCTCCGAACTCCTGCATGTCGCGCGGCACGGCCGGATTCAGCAGGTAGATCTCGACGAAGCGCCAGGCGATGCGTGCGATGAACAGCAGCGACAGCGCGATGCCGAGGTGCGCGTTCGGCGTGTAGTAATAGCCCTGCGGCGTGACCTCGAACTTCGTCCGGCGCAAGCCGTAGACCGCGAGCAACATCCCCACCGCGAGCCCTCCGGCCAGCAACGTGAGCCGCTCGGGATGGCGCAGGCCCGCAAGCGCGAGCATCGCCACGATCAGCGGGAACACGGTGAGCGTGATCCAGGGCCGGATCTTCGACAGTCGCTGCCGGCCCACCATGCGCCGGATGCGCGAATAGACCCGCCATATGATCAGCGGGACGAAGACGAGCACCATGATCGTCGAGGGGCTGAGCGATGTCATCGCGCCTGTCTCATCGCGGTGACCTCGATCTCGATCTTCATGCGCGGATCGAGGAGGCTCGCCTGGATCATCATCGCGGCGGGGCGGACCTCGCCGAAGTATTTCCTCAGCACCGGCCAGCACTTCTCGAACTCGCCGCCGTCGGGCAGGACGTAGGTCACGCGCACGACGTCGGCAAGGCTCGCACCCGCCTGCTTCAGGGCCGCGTCGATGTTCTTCAGGCACTGCTCGGCCTGCGCCTCGATGGCGTCGGCGATCGTCATCGTCGAATAGTCGAAACCCGTGGTGCCGGAGACGAACACGAAGTCGCCCTGCGCCACCGCGCGCGAATATCCGATGTCGCGCTCGAACGTGGATCCGGAGCCGATGAGCTTGCGGGCCATAACGTGATTCTAGGGCATCGCGTAATATTCCCGCCCATGCGCACCCTACCCTTCCTGTACCTTGCATTCGTTGCGTCGCTCGCCGCATGCAGCGTCGCTCCCCCGGCTCCGCAGAACGACGACGAGCGGTTCCGCGCCCACACTTCACGGCTGCTCGACGAGATGTGGGGGGAATTCCCCGATTTCGCCGTGCGCATGGGCAACTACAAGTACGCGGCGCGCCTCGAGGTGCCCAACCAGGGGCGCCGGGACGCGAAGGTCGCGTTGTATCGGCGGGAGCTCACCGCGCTCGGACGCTTCGATCCCGCGGGGCTGAACGCCACCAACCGCATCGACTACGCGATCATCAAGAACCGGATGGAGCGCGGCATCTGGGAGAACGAGACGTTCAGGGCCTGGCAGTGGGATCCTTCCACGTACAACGTCGCCAATTCCCTGGACCTGGTGCTCACGACGCAGTACGCGCCCCTGGAAACGCGCTTGCGCAACGTGGCCGGGCGGCTCGAATCCATCCCCGCCTACTACGCCGCGGCCAAGGCGAACATCTCGGGCCCGACCCTCGAGCACACGCAGCTTGCGATCCTGCAGAACAGGGGCGCGCTGGGAATCCTCGGTCCGGACCTGGCGAAGCAGGCGCAGGCGTCGAACCTGGGCGCGGCCGAAAAGGCCGAGTTCCAGCGCAAGCTCGCCGCGGCGCGCGCGGCGGTCGAGGACTTCCTCGCGTACCTGAACGGCCTCGAATCGAAGCTCGGCAACGGCAACGCCCGCAGCTTCCGGATCGGCAAGGCCCTCTACGAGCAGAAGTTCCACTACGAGATCCAGTCGGGGTTCACCGCGGAGCAGCTCTATCGCCTCGCCCTCGCGGAAAAGGCGGCGAAGCACGATGCGATGGAGAAGATCGCGCGCGAGCTGTGGCCGAAATACCTCGGCAACGTGCAGATGCCATCGGACCGCCTGCTGATGATCAGGTTGGTCATCCGCGAAATGTCCAAGTACCACGTCGCGCCCCACGACTTCGTGCAGGCCGTGCGCCGGCAGATCGGAGGGCTGCAGGACTTCGTGCGCGCGAAGGACCTCGTGGACCAGGATCCCAGCCGTCCGCTCGTGGTACGCGAGACGCCGGTCTACATGCGCGGCATCGCCGGCGCCTCGATCAGCGCGCCCGGCCCGCTCAACCCGACCGCCAATACCTACTACAACGTGACGCCCCTGGACGAATCGAAGGTCGCCGCCAACGAGTCGTTCCTGCGCGAATACAACGATTGGACGCTGCAGATCCTCAATATCCACGAGGCGGTGCCCGGCCACTACACGCAGCTGGTCCACGCGAACAAGTCGCCCTCCCTCATCCCCGCGGTCTTCGCCAACGGCTCGATGATCGAGGGCTGGGCCGTGTTCGGCGAAAAAGTGATGCTCGACGCGGGCTACGGCAACAACGCCCCCGAGATGTGGCTCATGTGGATGAAGTGGAACCTGCGCAGCGTCATGAACACGATCCTCGACTACGAGATCCAGACCATGGGGCTCCAACGCGAGGCGGCCATGCGCTACATGACGGTCGAGGCATTCCAGGAAGAGACCGAAGCCGTGGAGAAGTGGCGCCGCGCCTCGCTCACCCAGGTGCAGCTCACCAGCTATTTCAACGGCTACGCGGAGATCACCGCGCTGCGCGACGAGATGCGCGCGAAGCAGGCAAGCGCATTCACGGTGAAGGGCTTCAACAACAAGTTCCTCTCCTACGGGAACGCGCCGATCCGCTCGATCCGCGAGGTGATGCTCTCAGCACAGTAGCTTCAGCAATTCGCCGGCACGACGCCCAGGTAGCGCTCGCGATAGAACTCGAACACCGGCGCCACCACGGCCTTCCCGTCCACGATCACGTCCGGCAGGTGCAGCGTGCCGCCGAAATCGATCTTCGCCGGTAGTCCCTCGAAGTCGAAGCGCTGCTCGACCACGCCCGCCATGTTCGCGGTCTGGGAGAGCTTCACCCGGAATCGAATCGGCGGATTTCCATTGTCGAGCCCGACGTAGCCGGCCGGATCGGGAATCGCGACCGTGACACCGGCCGGTGCGCGGACCTTCATGAATCCGTTCTGCGCGCGCGGCGCCATTCCCGGCTCCAGCGTCACGTCGAATTGCGCGCCGTTCCTCTCGTATCGCATGACGACCGGCGGGCCCACGTTGCCGCAAGCCGCGGAGACGAGAGTGCCCTCCGGCGCCCGCAGATGCACGTAGCTCGTGAAATGCGGAAAGCACCCCGCCAGCATCGCGAGAAATGCCGCCGCAAGGAGTCGCCTGATGTGCGCCATCGAGGCGTTATACCGCAAAATACCCCCATGCCGATCACCGTCTCCGCGCTCAACGTCTATCCCGTCAAGGGCCTCAAGGGAATCGCGCTCACCGAGGCGCGCTGCACCGACCGCGGCATCGAACACGACCGCCGCTGGATGGTGGTCGACAAGGACCGGCAGTTCATCTCGCAGCGCGAGCACCCGAAGATGGCCACCGTCTGGACGGAAATCGAGGGTGATGCGCTCGTGCTTTCCGCGCCGGACGTGGGCGACGTGCGACTGGAGCTGCGCCCGCACGGGCGCGGCAACCTGCGCGTGCAGGTGTGGCGAAGCGTGTGCGACGCGGTGTCGGTGTCGCAGCAGGCCGACGAGTGGCTTTCCGATTACCTGGGCCTCGATTGCGCGCTCACGTACATGCCCGACGAATCGAAGCGCTTTTCCAATCCGGACTTCGGCGGCGAAGCCAAGCGCGTCGGATTCGCCGACGGCTATGCGTATCTCGCCACGAGCGAAGCCTCCCTCGCGGACCTGAACGCGAAGCTGCTCGCGAAGGATCATCCGGCCGTTCCGATGAATCGTTTTCGCCCGAACATCGTCGTGAAGGGCACGACGCCGTGGGCGGAGGACGATTGGCGAGTCCTTTCGCTCGGCAGCGCGATGCTGCGCGCCGCGAAGCCCTGCGGCCGCTGCCAGGTGACGACGACCGACCAAACCACGGGAGAAGTCCGCGGTCCGGAACCCCTCGCGACGCTGGCGACGTTCCGCGACAGCCCGTTCGGGATTCGCTTCGGCATGAACCTCGTGACCCTCCGGGAAGGAACGGTCCGCGTCGGCGATGCGGTAGAGCTGTCCTGAACTGAACGCTACGGAGCGGGGTTGGCGATGGCGCGGACGAATCCGTCGGCGCTGATGAGCGCGGGGTTGGAGTCGCCCGAGTGCGTTCCGGGGCCGTTCACCATGCCGCCCAGGAAATAGCCCTCCGCCCGCGCCGCGATGGAACGCACCTGGTTCTGTCGGGCTCCCGCGGCCACGTCGATGCGCCGTCTCACCGAACCGTCCGCTTCCAGCAGGAGAAGGAGCGGCTTCGACGGCTCCGAAATGCTGGCGCCCGTGGGATTCTGGGTATAGCCCGTGCTTCCGCCCGCCAGGTATCGCCCGGCGTCCGCGCGGACGATGTCGAACAGCACGTCGCCCGCATCGACGTCGAGCACTCGATAGAACCCGCTCGACGGATCGACGTTGGCCACGTACGCGTTCCATCCGGTGCCGTCGTCGCGCTTCTCCGAGAAGACGCGCCCCACCAGCGCGACGCCATTGGGATGCAACCGGATCGAGTGCAACTCGCTCACCTGCAGGGTATCGACGGCCGTCGTGCCTATCCGCTGGCCGCTGGAGGCAAGCCGCGTCACCAGCGCACCCGACTGGATGGAAGTGGTTTGCGGCTCATGGAAGAAGACGCCATGGGCGATGAAGATCGGCGCGGCCTCGGGCTTTCCGGCGACGGCCACCGCCACGTTTCCCGCGGCATCGGCATCCACGTGGACGTGCAAATGGTTCTCGAGCTGGCCGAACGTGTCGAACGTGCCGGATGTGATGCCGATGCCGAGCATCGTCACGCCGGGCTCGACCAGCGTGCGCCATTGCACCGCATAGCCCATTCCTCCCGGAGTGGCGAAGGCGAGCCGATAGGCCACGACCGCGTTGCGGCCGGTGCGCAGCGCCACCACCACGTCTTCCGCGACCGGCGCGAGGCGCACCGCGTCGCGCGTGAGCACCGGCACCATGGACGTGTCGTCGTGCGGGCCATCGCCGAGGATCACGTAGGGATCGGTCGGCGCCTGCGCGTCGACGAGCGGGAAATCGAAGCTGCGGGCCGCGGCGCGATCGAGGCGGACCAGGGTGACGGTGCGCGCCGACGCGAGCGCCACCGTGATCTCGCCCGACGGATGCTGCGCGAAGTCGATGAGGGAAAAGCCTTGCGGAGGCGAGTAGCGCGCGCGCACGACGCCGTTTCCGTCCAGGAGGGTGATGCGTCGCTGCGGTCCCGTCTCGAGGATCGAAGCGGCCTTCTCTTCCAGGACCGTCACGCCATCGGGGCTCGGGCGCGCCTTGACCACCGCCATCCCCGGATCAGCGAAATCGAGCGGCGTGACGGGCGGCGGTACCTGGGGTTGCGAGCCGCCATATCCCCCGCCGCCGCACGAAGCGATGAGCCATGCGGCCGCGAGGGCCGCGAACAACCGTGCCATGCGGACAAATCGTAGGAGAGGCCGCTTCGTTGCGGGCGACAAAAATCCCTCCTTTCGGGACATTGCGTGACTCTCGCAGAAATTCATGACCGCAAGATGTCCGGAATCGAGGGATCGATGTCGCCCGGTTCGAGGCGCCATTGCCTAGCATGGCGGCTCGTCAACCTGTTGCGCTGGAGACCCGATGAGCACTCCGTACGATGGCCCGGCAACGGCCCGCATTCCCTCCAGCAGCCTCGATGACCCGAAGACGATCACGCGGCTGGTCATATCGGCCACGATCATCGCCGGCGTGATCGGTGTCGCCCTCGCCACGCGTGACGGCTCTCCTCGCGTGCCGCAGGTCGCGGGCGTGACCGAAGCCTGCGACAACTCGACGTGCGTTTCCCCGCGACAGCTCCTGACGGCGAGCGATGCGCGCGCGCTCAAGCGCCGCCTGGGCGGCCATGCGCTGGTGGTGGACATCGGATCGGACACGGAAGGCGCGGCCTTCGGCAGCGACGTGAAGGCACCCTTCGTCGAATCCACGGCGCCCTCGGGGATGATGTTCCGGACGGATTTCGCCGACAAGGTGGACGATGCCCTGCGCGCCTCGGGCATGAGTCACGACGAGCCCGTCATCCTCCTCGCCCCATCCCTCGAACAGTCGGTCCTCGCCGCGCTGCTGCTGCAGGAACGCGGCTATACGGCGGTGCTCGTCGTGCGCGACTGAGGCGCGATGTGGGCCAGGTACAGGTGGACCTGGTCCTGGTTCGCCAGCGTGAGCGGCCGCACGAACGCAAGCCCGATGCGCTCGAGCACCTTGATCGAATCGCGGTTGGCCGGCGTCACGATGGCCGCCACGCGCTCCAGCTTGAGGACGTCGCGCGCGTAGTCCAGCACCGCTTGCGCGCCTTCGATGGCGAGCCCGCGGCCGCGGAATTCGGGCAGCAGCGCGTAGCCCACCTCCACGTCCTCGACGCTGTCGCGCTTCACCAGGCCGCACGTGCCGATGGGCTCGCCCGTTTCCCTCAGCTGCGCCACCAGGGACCCGAAACCGTAGCGCTCGTACATGTCGAGCGTCTTCTGGATGTAGGCGCGCGACTGCTCCATGTCGTGGACGTTGCGATCGCCGATGTTGGCGAGCCAGCCCGGATCGTTCACCAGACGCAACATGAACGCCGCGTCCGCATCGCTCAGCGTCAGGCGACGCAGCCGCAACCGCTTCGTCTCGATCATTTCCGCTTGAGCAGGAACGCCGCCAGCGCGGGCAGCAGGACGAGCGCTCCCAGCATGTTGAGGAAGAACATGAACGCGAGCAGCACGCCCATGTCGGCCTGGAACTTGAGCGCCGACAGCGCCCACGTGCCCACGCCGATGGTCATCGTCACCGCGGTGAACACCATCGCGGTGCCGCGCTCGTCGAGGGCCTCGTAGAACGCGGTGCCGAGCGCCTTGCCCTCCTCGAGGTGGGCCTCGATGCGATCGAAGAGGTAGATGCCGTAGTCCACGCCGACACCCACGCCGAGCGCGATCACCGGCAGCGTGGAGACCTTGAGCCCGATGCCCAGGGTCGGCATCAGCGCCTCGCACAGGACCGAGACGATGGCGAGCGGGATGAGGATGCACAGCGTGGCGCGCAGGCTCCTGAAGGTCACGAGGCACATCACCATCAGCGCGCCGAAGATCGCGAAGTTCATCTCCCATCGCGCGTGGTCCACGGCTTCGTTGGTGGCCGCCATCACGCCCACGTTGCCGGTGGCGAGCTTGAACTCCAGCTTGTCGCTGGGATGCGCCGCGGCGAAGGCCTTCACCTGGGAGACCAGGTAGGCGATCGTCTCGCCCTGCTGGTCCGTGGTGTTGATGAGGATCTGCATCGCGCTGCACTCGGGATTGAGCAGGCCCGTCGAGGTGTCGATCGGCGTCACCGACTGCGCCATCACCTGCGCATCGCGCGGCAGCTGGCGCCACTTGATGTTGCCCTCGTTGAAGCCCGCGTTCACCATCTTCGCCAGCCCCGGCAGCGAGATCACCGACTGCGTTCCGTACACGTTCTGCATGTACCAGTCGAAGTCCTCGATCGCCGACATGATCTCGTACTTCGTGCATGCGCCCTGCACGCCCTTGGTCTGCGCCACCACGCCCAGCGTATTCACGCCGATGGCGAACTTCTCGACGATCTTCGCGTTGTCCTGGTTGTAGCGCGAGTCGGGCCGCAGCTCCGGCACGCCGATGCCGTAGTCGCCGACCTTGAGGTTGTGCGCCTGGTACGCGCCGAGGGCGAGGACGGCCAGCGACACGAGGATGATCGCGCGCGCGCGCGCGGGCTGCACGCATCCGGCCGCCGCCTGCCAGATGCGGTGCGCGCGCTTCTCCTGCGAGGCTTCCTTCTCCGCCACGCCCTTCGAGAGCGTGATGTGCGAAAGCAGGATGGGCAGCATCACCTTGTTGGTGAGGATCATCCAGCCCACGCCCAGCGACGCGGTGATGCCCAGCTCGCGCACGATGTCGATCGGGATGAGCATGATCACGGCGAAGCCGAGCACGTTGGTCAACAGGGCGAGCGTGCCGGGAATGAAGAGCTTCGCGAACGCGCGCCGCGAGGCGGTAAGGCTGTCGGCGCCCGACACCACCTCGCGCTCCCAGGATTTCGTCATCTGCACCGCGTGGGACACGCCGATGGAGAAGATGAGGAACGGCACGAGGATCGAGAGCGGATCGATGCCATAGCCCAGGATCGGCAGCGTCCCCAGGAGCCACAGCACCGGCATCATCGCGACCACCAGCGCCACCAGCGTGAGCTTCAGGTCCTTCACGAACCAGAGCATCAGCACGAGCGTGATGACGAAGGCCACGCCGAAGAAGGTCACCACGCCGCGCGCCCCGTCGCGGATGTCGCCGATCGCCTTGGCGAATCCGATGATGTGCACGCTGTGGCGCTCGCTCGAGTATTTCGCGCGCAGGTCCTCGAGCTTCGATGCGACCTCGAAGTAGTTCAGGCGCTGGCCGGTCTGCGGGTCGACCTCGAGCAGCCCCGCGGTCACCATCGCGCCCGAGAAATCCGTCGCCACGGTGCGGCCCACCTCCGTGGACTTGTTCACGTTGGAGCGCACGACCTTCAGGTCCGCGTCGGTTCCCTGGAAGGTCGCGGGAATCACGTTGCCGCCGGAGAAGCCTTCCTCGATCACCTCGATGAAGCGCGTGTTCGGCGTGAAGAGCGATTTCACCGACGGGCGGTCCACGCCGTTCAGCAGGAAGACGTCGCTCGTGAGCGCCTTCAGCTTCGCCATGAACTCCTTGTTGTAGATGTCGCCGTCCTTCTGCACCAGCGCGATCGCCACGCGGTTGGCGCTGCCGAACACGTTCGTGTACTCGCGGTACACCTGCATGTACGGATGCTTCAACGGGACCATCTTGTTGAAGCCCGCGTCCACGGCGAGGCGCGATGCGGACCACGCGAAGACGACGGTGACGATGCCGAACACCACGAGCCAGAGCTTGCGGTGGTCGAAGATGAGTCCCGAGATGCGCTGCAGGAAGGCGTCGAGCTTCATTGCTCGGTGCCCACGGCCCTGCGCGGCGCGAGCTTCACCGCACGCGGCCCGGCCTCTCCCAGCAGGAGCACCACGCCGCTTTCACCCTGGATCGCCTTCGCGAGCGCGCGGGTGGTCCCGGTCTGCAGCGGCTGGAAGGTCATGCCGTTGTCGCGACTCACGAGCGCGACGCCGGAACCGCCCGCGAGCACGATCGAGCCGTCCGGCAGCTTCTCCCCGCCGATGAGCGCGGCCGTGGAGGCATTCTCGACCCCGCTCCACGTGGCGCCCTTGTCCTTCGAGCGGAAGATGCGCCCGCGCATGCCGAAGGCGAGCACGGCGCCGTCCTCGGCGACCACGCCGCCGAAGAGCGATCCCTTGTACGGCGAAGCGACCGGTGTCCACGTCTTGCCCCAGTCGCCCGAGGACAGGATCGTTCCCGCCTCGCCGAGGATGAGCAGGCGCCCTTCGCCCAGCTCGAGGATCACGTTGAAGTGCTTGTCGTCCTGGCTGATCTTGCGCCCGGTCCAGGTCTTGCCATCCCTGCTTTCGTAGTACGCGCCGTAGGCGCCCACGGCGATCGCGAAGTCCTTCTTGATGTAGAGCACGTCGAGCAACGGGCGCTGTTCGGATGGCGCCGCGAAGACCTGCGTCCACGTCTCGCCGCGATCGGCCGTGTGCAGGATCACGGAATCGTGGCCCACGGCGAGGCCCAGCGTGTCGTCGAGGAAGTCGATCGCGGTGAGCATCGGCTCGGCCGGCGCCCTCGCGCGCCGCCACGTCTTGCCGTAGTCGTCGGTGATCACGATGTAGCCGCGGTCGCCCACGGCCACGATGCGGTTGCCGAAGCGCTCCGCGTCCACGAGCAGCAGGCGCTGCATCGTCTGCTCGTACATCGGACCCGACTCGGGCAGGACGTCCTTGCCCGACGCGACCGCGCAAAACAAGATGCCGCAGCCAAGGGCTGCGGCACCGAGGTGCTTCTGCATGAACGTCAAGGCTCTTTCAGCGAGTGCCGGTGCCCCGCAGGTTGTTCGGCGTGTAGTCGCCGGGCGAGCGCTTGATCGGCTCGTAGACCCGCTTCACCTCGTTGGCGAGGCCCATCGCGATGTAGCGCCCGGACTGCAGGTCGTTGTGCACCTCCACCGTGGCGTAGAACATCGGGACGTTGTACCAGTTCTCGTTGTGCAGCTCGGAAGTGCGCCACAGCTCGCCGCGCCCGTCGTACTTGTCGATCAGCACGATCGCCCAGCTGTCCTCGTCGATGTAGAACGTGCGCCGGGCGTAGATGTGGCTCGTGCCCTGCTTCAGCGTCGAATCCACCACCCAGACGCGATGCAGCTCCCAGCGCGTGAGATCCTCGTTGATGTGGCCGGGCTTGAGGATGTCCGAGTACTTGTACTTCGGATCGCCGAGCTTGTACGAGTTGTACGGGATGTACATCTCCTTCTTGCCCACGAGCTTCCAGTCGTAGCGGTCGGTCGCGCCGTTGAACATGCCGAAGTCGTCGTTGGTGCGAAGGCCGTCGGCCGCGGTGCCGGGGTTGTCGTACGCGACGTTGGGGGCGAGGCGCACGCGGCGCTGGCCCGGGTTGTACGTCCAGGCGCTGCGCGGCTCCTTGGCCTGGTTCACGGTCTCGTGCACGAGCAGGATCTGGCCCGCGAGGCGCGCCGGGGCCGTCACCGACTGCAGGTAGTTCAGCTTCTTGTTGGGCTCGCGCGCGGCGGCGGGCTTGGAGCAGTTTCCGTACGAGAAGTCGTACTCGTACTCGAACTTCACCATCGTGTAGTCGCCGGTGCGCGTGACGGCCGCCTGGTCCCAGGAGAGCGCATAGGTGTCGCCCGCATAGCGCAGCTCCGTGTTCCAGATCGCCTCGTTGCCGTTCTTCGGGATCGGGAACGGAACGCCGCCCATGCACCCGGCCACCCCGTTGCCGCCTTCCGACAGCGTGGCCTTGGCGGCGCACTGCTTCGTCTCCTCGTAGTGGCACGCGGGGAACGACGCCGTGCGGCGCGTCTGGTAGACGGGCAGCTTGTAGTCGGGATACTTCTTGATCATCGCGACCGTGCCGACGGACAGCTGGTCCTTGTACTTGTCGACGTTGCCCTGATCGATGGTGAAGGACGGCTTGTCGTTGGGGAACGGATCGGGATAGTGGCCTCCCGGAACGTAACCCGCGACGGGCCTGGTGATGCCCCCGTCCCATGCCGGAATCGTTCCGGCGGCGTTGCCGCCCTTCTCCGCGCCCATGGGCGTGAGGGTCGTGCCGAGCTTCGCCACGTCCGCCGCGGAAAGCTCCGCGGCGGCCGGCGTGGCGACTGCCGCGGCGGCGAAGGCCAGCGCCGCCCAGGTCCTCTTCGAATTCACCGACATGTTCATCTCCTCGTCGTTATCTTTATGTGGGCGCGGCTCAGAACGAATAGCTCACGCTGAACGAATAGAAATCGCGATCCTTGAGCGGGTTGGCGGACGAGCAGAAGCTCGCCGGCTGCGTGGGGGGCACGCCGCTCACGTCGGTGCCGCAATACTGGCGCCCGCCGAAGTAAGACGTGTATTGCAGGTCCACGAGCCACTTGCGCTGGTAGTCCCACGTCACGCCAACCGATGCGGACTTTGCGTCCTCGTTGAACGTGGGGCCCACGCCCTTCACGTCGTGGGACCACGCCGCGCGCGGCGTGATCGAGCCGCCCATCAGCGCGTTGGCGTACTCGAGCCGCGCGGCGAGGCGATAACCCCAGGACATGGTCGTCGTGAAACCTTCCGTCTGCATCGAGCCGCCGGAGGTGAGCGTCGCGCCGAACTGGGTGGCCGGCAGGTACGCGGCCGGGCCGTTGAACTTCAGGTTGGTCGGCAACGCATGGATGTAGTTGATGCCGACTTCTCCGACCATCACCAGCTGGTCCGCGCCCGCCACGGTGGGCAACGACTTGGTCGCGGTCACCTGCGCCGTGCTCATTCTCAGGCGCCGGTAACCCTGGAGGTACGTGTTCGGCGGCGTGAGCGCGGCACCGGTGGCGCCTGTTGGAAGGCCCGGAATCTGCGTGAATCCTGTGATCGTGTTGGGCAATCCCAGCGTGGCGAGGATCAGCTCCGCGGTGGAAAGCTGCACCGGCTGGCTGGGGCGATACGCATACTCGCCTTGCAGCGCGATGCCGTACGGGCCCGCGGAGTTGAAGCTCACGCCGTAGAGCTTGATGTCCTCCGGATATTCCGCGAAGTAGGTCGCGGTGCCGTTCTGCGCGGCGTTGAGCGGGCCTCCCGTGACGATCGAGGTGAGCGTCGACGACGACGTGCTCGGCGTGCCGGTCTTCGACGAGAAGAACGGCGTGTGGCTGTGGTAGTTCATCGCGTAGAAGCCGAACTCCGTGTTGTTGAAGTCGTGCGCGAGATAGCGGAACGCCACACCCCACTGCCCGTTGTCGCTCGGGTTGTGGTCGGGCGTGCGCGGCGCCCACACGGAGGCCGCCGGATCGAACGGACCGTAGAGCGCGGCCGCGACCGGGCCCGCGCCGGGCGTGGTGGGCGGAATCGGGTTGCTGAGCGGGAAGTGCGGGTCCTTGCGCCGGCCGAAGGTCACGATGGCGCGGTCCGCGTCATCCGAAATCGTGTCGTTGTTCGAGAAGTACGAGCCGCGCGGATCGAGCTTCGTCTTGTCCCAGTTGGTGAGGTAGTAGCCCTCGATCGCCGCCGCCTTGGTGAGCTCGACGCTGCCCCACAGACCCATCGTCGGAATGAGGCCCTCCTTCAGCTCCGCGCCCGGGACGCGCAGCTTCGCGACGTCCACGGCGTTGACCACGTTGATGCCGTTCGGGATGAACGTGCTCTCCCCCCAGCTGATCACCTGGCTGCCTGCGCGCACGCGGATGGTGTGTCCGGCCGGATCGAACGACCCGTAAAAGAAGCCGTCGAGGCCGACCACGTCCTGGCCGAGCCGCTCCTGCCCGATCGGGCCCAGCTTGCTGCTGTCATGCAGGTCGAAATCGTAGAGCGCGTAGCCGCGGCCGAAGAAGCCGAAGTTGCGCCACTTCAGCTCGAGCTCGCTGGTCGCCTTGATCACGTTGGCGAAGGCGTTGTTCTTGTCGAAGTTCAGGTTGCCGTCATCCTCGTTCACGGTACGCGACGTCCCTCCGTTCGCGATGCCGATGAGCGACGGATCGCGCGCGGTTGCCCGGAACGACATGCCGTAGGTGACCGTGGTGTCGAGGTTCATCTTGACTTCGGGGCCGAGCTCGAACTGCATCGCCAGCGCTGGGGCGACGGGCGCGAGAGCCAGCGCCAGGGCGGCCGCGAGCGGACGGGCGGCGGGTCTTGTTTTCATCGGGGATTCTCCTCTTGAAGGTTTATCGTTATTTGGAATCGGGCCATTGTGCCTTCATGCGACCCGCTCGAAAAGGCCCGCCGCACCCATGCCGGTGCCGATGCACATCGTCACCATCCCGTAGCGTCCGCCCGTGCGCTTGAGGCCATGCACGACAGTGGCCGTGCGAATCGCCCCGGTGGCGCCCAGGGGATGGCCCAGGGCGATGGCGCCGCCCTGCGGGTTCACCTTGGCGGGATCGAGCCCCAGGTCCTTGATCACGGCGAGCGACTGCGCCGCGAAAGCTTCGTTCAGCTCGATCCAGTCCAGGTCCTCCTTGCGAATTCCGCTCTGCGAAAGGACCTTCGGAATCGCCTTGATCGGGCCGATGCCCATGATCTCGGGCGGCACGCCCGCGACCGCGAAGCCCACGAATCGCGCCAGCGGCTTCACGTTGTACTTCTTGATGGCCGCCTCGCTCATGAGGATCACGGCGGCCGCGCCGTCGGACATCTGCGAGCTGTTGCCGGCGGTGACCGAGCCCTTCGCGGCGAAGACGGTCTTCAGCTTGGCGAGCGTCTCCATCGAGGAATCGGGGCGCGGACCCTCGTCGGTGTCCGCCGTCTTCTTCCTCGTGTTCACCTGCCCGGTCGCCAGGTCGGGGGTCGAGGAGCTGATCTCGTAGGGAAGGATCTCTTCCCGGAAGCCGCCGGCGGCGATCGCCTTTGCCGCCTTCTGGTGGCTCGCCACGGCGAAGGCGTCCTGCTCCTCGCGCGTGACCTTCCACTGGTTGGCGACATTCTCGGCCGTGATGCCCATGCCGTAGGCGATGCCCACGTTCTCGTTGTTGCGGAAGACCGCGTCGTTCAGCGCGATCTTGTTGCCCATCATCGGCACCATCGACATGGATTCGGTGCCCGCGGCGATCACGATGTCGTCGTCGCCGGTGCGGATGCGGTCCGCGGCGAGCGCGACCGCCTGGACACCCGACGAGCAGAAGCGGTTGATCGTCATCGCGGGCACGCTGTCGGGAAGCCCGGCGAGCAGCACGCCGATGCGCGCCACGTTCATGCCCTGCTCGGCTTCCGGCATCGCGCAGCCGACGATCACGTCGCCGATCTCGCGCGGGTCGAGCCCGGGCACCTGCGCCATCACGCCCTTCAGCACGTGCGCCAACATGTCGTCGGGCCGCACGTTGCGGAACATTCCGCGCGGGGCCTTGCCCACCGGCGTGCGAATCGCGGCAACGATGTACGCGTCCTGGATCTGTTTCGTCATTGCATTCTCCCGGCTAGTGTCGTTCCTGCGCAGGCAGGAATCCCGTCAATTCTTCGATTCTTCCTTCTGCCTGGCGAGCCAGCCCGCGAGCTTGCCCGTCAATTGCCGCATGCGCGGGCTCATGTTGTCGAGCTGCGCGCGCTCTGCGGCGCTGAGCTTCTTGCCGGCGAGCTTCTCCCACTGCGCCGTGTCCGGATCGGGCGGCGGCGGGATGCCGTCGTCCATCGTGTCGATCACGCCGGCGCTGTCTGCCGAACCCGCCGCCGCGCGGGGATCGTCGAGCATGCCGCGGGCGAAGCCGTCGCGCACGGGCGCGGGCGGTGGAGTAGCGACGGGCTGCTGGAACGACGTGGGCTTCGGCGTGAAGGCGCGCTTGAACGAATTCTTGATCGCCGTCATGGTCGCGCTGATCGCGCCCCAGAGCAGGAGCACGCCGATCAGCGGGAAGAGCAGCACGAAGAGCACCCAGTACTCGCCCTGGCCGACTGCGTCCGGCACGACGATGAGCGCGATGGGAAACGCGATCACGTTCCACATGAGCGTGAAGATCCACGTGGATGCGAGGCCCGATGGCGCCGCCGCGCGGCCGGTGCCGGGCGAGCTTGCGCCCGAGAAGACCGTCTTCACGAGGACGTAGAGCGCGCCCACACCCACGCCGCCGAAACCGAGCGCGAACGGGAGGGCGAAGATCAGCAGCTTCCAGCGGATCGTGCGGTCGACCATCGATTCGGCCGGGTTGTCCGGGTTCACCCACACCATGAGCGGCTTGGATCCGTTCTTCGCCTCCGAGAGCATCTGCCGCATATCGGCGTGCCACGAATCGATGTTGTCGGTGCCGCCGATGGGGTTGGCGCCGAGCCGGTCGCCGCTGTACGTGTTCTCGCCGAACTTGTAGTGGTACCGGACCGCGCCCCTGCCGTACGAATCGAGCGTGGCCTTGGTGCGGACCCATTGCTGCGCGCGATTGCCGTCCTGGATCATCTTCACCACCACCCAGCTCGCGCCCACGCCGATCCCGCCGAAGGGAATGGCGAACACCAGGCAGAAGAGCACGGTGGCGAGTTTTCCCTTCACGGCGATCGCCTTTAGTTGCGCAGCGGTTTTCCGGTCTTGAGCATGTGCTCGATGCGTTCCTGCGTCTTCGGCGTCTTCGCGAGCGCGACGAAGTGCTTGCGCTCCAGGTCGAGGAGCCACTTCTCGTCCACCATACTGCCGGGCTCGACCTCGCCGCCACAGACAATCTCCGCGATGCGCGAGGAGATTTCGTAGTCGTGGTCGGAGATGAAGCCGCCCTCCTTCATGTTGACGAGCATCATCTTGAGCGTGGCGATGCCCGTGTCGCCCAGCACGGGGATCTGCGCCGGCGGCAGCGCCGGGCGCACGCCCGCATCGGCCATCGCGCGCGCCTGCTGCTTCGCGACGTAGAGCAGCTCCGCCGGATGGAAGATCACCAGGTCGCCGGGCTTGAGGTATCCCATCTCGCGCGCGTTCTCGGCGCTCTTCGAAACCTCGGCCATGGCGGCCTGCCTGAAGACGCGCGAGATTTCGGGGAATGCGTCGCCGCCCTTCGCCCACGCCTGCGCCCGTTCGGCGAATTCCTTCAGGCCGCCGCCCGCGGGCAAGAGGCCCACGCCGACTTCCACGAGGCCGATGTAGCTCTCGAGCGCCGCGACCACGCGCTGCGAATGCATCACGAATTCGCAACCGCCTCCGAGCGCCATGCCTTCGGCCGCCGCGACCGTGGGAACGAGCGAGTACTTGAGGCGCTGCGACGTCTGCTGGAAGAGGGCCACCATCTTCTCGAACTCGTCGAACTGGCCGGCCTTCAGCGATTCGAGCGCGGCCTTCAAGTTCGCGCCCACCGCGAACGGCGCCTCGTGCCAGATCACGAGCGCGTCGAAATTCTTCTCCGCCTCGTCGAT
>Ga0070693_100000478_pt1 | contig 17934 bp, 15 predicted proteins | sample KBSK1103metaG_FD_65472 | JGI IMG/M metagenome (GOLD analysis project Ga0070693, IMG submission 65472) | Corn, switchgrass and miscanthus rhizosphere microbial communities from Kellogg Biological Station, Michigan, USA - KBS K1-10-3 metaG | ecosystem: Host-associated > Plants > Roots >...
TGGATCGCCACCGACGTTCGCGCGTTCAATGTCTTCACTTACATCACGCTGCGCTCGGTGCTCGCGACGATGACTGCGCTGGTGATCTCGTTCGTCATCGGCCCGAGGATGATACGCAAGCTGACCGAATACAAGATCGGGCAGTCGGTGCGCGACGACGGCCCGCAGACCCATCTGATCAAGGCCGGCACGCCGACGATGGGCGGCGCGCTGATTCTGGTGTCGATCATCGTTACGACCCTGTTGTGGGCCGATCTTCGCAACCGGTTCGTCTGGGTCGTGCTGCTGGTGACCCTCGGCTTCGGCACCGTCGGCTGGGTCGACGACTACCGCAAGGTCGTGCAGCGCAACCCGAAGGGGCTTTCGGCGCGCAAAAAGCTGCTGCTGCAATCGCTGATCGGCCTGGTCGCCGCGATCTATCTCGCTTTCTCGGTCTCGGCGCCGTCGACTTCGCAATTTCTGCAGCTGTTTCAGGCGTGGCTTGCGAGCGGCCTTTCCGTCGACCTGTCGCCGAAAGCCGATCTGATCGTGCCGTTTTTCAAGACCGTGTCGTATCCGCTCGGCGTGTGGGGCTTCATCATTCTTTCGTACTGCGTCATCGTCGGCTCGAGCAACGCGGTCAATCTGACCGATGGCCTCGACGGCCTGGCAATCATGCCGACGGTAATGGTCGGCGCCGCGCTGGGCCTGTTCGCCTACGTCGCCGGCCGCGCCGACTTCTCGACATACCTTTTCATGCCGCACATTCCGGGCGCCGGCGAGCTTACCGTCGTCTGCGCCGCGATCGCGGGGGCCGGCTTGGGCTTTCTGTGGTTCAACGCGTACCCGGCCGAAGTGTTCATGGGCGACGTGGGCGCGCTGGCGCTCGGCGCCGCGCTCGGCGCGATCGCCGTGATCGTCAGGCAGGAGATCGTCCTGTTCATCATGGGCGGCGTGTTCGTCGTCGAGACGCTGTCGGTGATGATCCAGGTCGCTTCGTTCAAGCTGACCGGCAAGCGCGTTTTCCGCATGGCGCCGATCCATCATCACTACGAATTGAAAGGGTGGAAAGAGAACCAGGTCGTGGTTCGGTTCTGGATCATCACGATGCTGTTGGTGTTGTTCGGCCTTTCGACCTTGAAGCTGCGCTAGTGATGAAGAATCGCGATGTCGTCGTGCTGGGCCTGGGCCTGACCGGGCTCTCGGCCGCGCGCTGGGCAGCGCGCCACGGCGCGCGCGTTCGCGTCGCGGATACCCGCGCCGAGCCGCCGTTTGCAGCGAGGCTCGCCGCCGAGCTGCCGCATGTCCCGCTGTTGCGCGGACCGATCACCGACGCGACGCTCGCCGATGCCGCAACGATCGTTATCAGCCCGGGGCTGGCGAAGAATCATCCGCCGATTGCCGCCGCCGTGGCGCGCGGCGCCGAGCTGGTCGGTGACGTCGAGCTCTTCGCGCGTGCACTGCGGCCGGCGCAACGTGTGCTGGCGATTACCGGCTCGAACGGCAAGAGCACCGTCGCATCGCTGTGCGGCGAGCTCGCGCGCGCGGCAGGCCTGTCCGTGTCCGTCGTCGGCAATATCGGCGAGCCGGTACTCGACGTGCTTGCCGGACACGAGCGTGGCGCGCCATGGCCCGACGTCTTTGTCATCGAGTTGTCGAGCTTCCAGCTCGAAACCACATCGGCCCTCAAACCCACCGCCGCGACGGTGCTCAATGTCAGCGCCAATCACCTCGACCGCTACACCGGGATCGACGCTTATGCGCGCGCCAAGGCGCGGATATTCGCCGGCGCCGGCGAGCAGATCCTGAACCGCGACGACTTCCGCTCGCTCTCGATGCGGCTTCCCGGCCACATCGTGCAGACGTTCGGCGCGGGCGTTCCCGAGGCTGAGCTGGACTGGGGCCTGGTACAGCGCAGCGGAGCACCCTGGCTCGCGCGCGGCGGCGCGCTGCTGCTTGCCGCCAGCGACCTGTCGCTGGTCGGACGGCACAACGCGCTCAATGCGCTTGCTGCGCTGGCGCTGACCTCGACGGTCGCCAAGATCGACGCCAAGGTGGTCGCCGCGCTCGCCGCGTTTCGCGGCCTGCCGCACCGGATGGAACGGGTCGCCGAAATCGGCGGCGTCCTGTTCGTCAACGACTCGAAGGGCACGACGGTCGCCGCGACGGAGGCCGCCCTCGAGGGCCTGGGCCGGCCGGCGGTGCTGATCGCCGGCGGCGACGGCAAAGGCCAGGACTTCACTCCGCTCAAAGCCGACGTCGTCAAATATTGCCGCGCGGTGATCCTGCTCGGACGCGACGCGCCGGTGATCGCCGCGGCGCTGTCCGGCGTCGACGCGGCGATCGAGTTCGCGCCGGCGCTCGAAGCCGCCGTCGCTCGCGCGATCGCGCGGGCGCGGCCTGGCGACGCGGTGCTGTTGTCGCCGGCTTGCGCGAGCCTCGACATGTTCCGCGATTACGTCGAGCGCGGCGATCGCTTCAAGGCGGCGGTCGCCGCACACGAGCGCGAGGTCGCTCATGCCTAGAGATCCGGGCTTCCTTGCCGCGCTGCCGCGACTGTCGTCGATCGCCGCGGCGCCGCGCGAGAGCCGCGCGATGACGGCCTACGACGCGACACTGGCCTGGTCGGCGCTGATACTGCTGGCCCTCGGCCTGGTCATGGTCTATTCGTCGTCGATCGCGACCGCCGAAGCGTTGGCGTACACCGGCTATCGTCCCTGGTATTTCCTGGTGCGCCATGCGGCGTTCGTCGCAATCGGCCTCGTCGCCGCGCTGTTCGCGTTCCAGATCCCGCTCAAGATCTGGCAGAGGCTTGCACCGTACCTTTTCATCGCCGGCGCGGGGCTGCTGATCGCGGTGCTGATTCCCGGCATCGGCAAGAGCGTCAACGGCAGCAAGCGCTGGCTTTCGCTCTACATCGTCAACCTGCAGCCGTCCGAGCTGATGAAGCTCGCCGTGGTCCTTTACGCGGCAAGCTACGCGGTGCGCAAGGCGGCGTTCCTGCACGCCGAGCAGCCACTCAAGCAGACGCTGTTGCGCGGCTTTCTGCCGCTGCTCGCGGTGATGGTGCTGGTCAGCGCGCTGTTGCTGCACGAACCCGACTTCGGTGCCTGCGTGGTGATCGTCGCCATCGCGTTCGGCATTCTTTTCCTGGGTGGCCTCGACTGGCGGCTTTTGATCGGCCTCGGATTTCTGCTGCCCGTCACCCTGTGGATCCTGATCTGGATCGCCCCGTATCGGCTGCAGCGCTTTACCGGCTTTCTGGATCCGTGGGCGGACCCGTTGGGCAAGGGCTACCAGCTGTCGCATTCGCTGATCGCCTTCGGCCGCGGCGAATGGTTCGGCGTCGGGCTGGGCGCCAGCGTGGAAAAGCTGCTCTATCTGCCCGAAGCGCATACCGATTTCCTGCTGGCAGTCATCGCCGAGGAGCTGGGCTTCGTCGGTGTTGCGCTGGTGATCGGCCTGTTTGCATGGTTGCTGATACGCGCCTACGGGATCGGCCGGCAAGCGGCGCGCCTCGAGCGGCCATTCGCCGCCCTCGTCGCGCATGGCATTGGACTGTGGATCGGCGTGCAGACGTTCATCAACGTCGGCGTCAACATGGGTGTGCTGCCAACCAAGGGTCTTACCTTGCCGCTGTTGTCGTTCGGCGGCAGCGGCATCGTCGCGAATTGCGTCGCGCTGGCAGTCCTGCTGCGAGTCGACTATGAAAATCGACGGCTGCTCCGGGGGTTCACCGTATGACGACCGTCGCGCCGCCGATTTCGGTGAAGACAGGACGCCAGAATCGCCGCGTGCTGCGGGGATTCCGCGTATGACCGGCACCGTGATGATTACCACCGGCGGCAGCGGAGGGCACGCATTTCCCGGGCTTGCGGTCGCCGCGCGCCTGCTCGCCAAAGGCTGGCATGTGTTCTGGCTGGGCACCAGCGACGGCATCGAGTCGAGACTCGTTCCGCAGCACGGCATCGACTACGAGTCAATCCGCTTCGCCGGCGTGCGCGGCAAGGGATTCAAACGCCTGCTGCTGGGTCCGTTCGCGCTGCTGTCGGCGTGCTGGCAAAGCCTCGGCATCATCCGGCGGCGGGCGCCCGATGTCGTGCTGGGACTCGGCGGCTTCGTCTCGTTTCCGGGAGCGCTGATGGCGGTCGCGTGCAACCGGCCGCTGCTGATCCACGACGCGAACGCGGTCGCGGGGCTTGCCAATCGCATCCTCGCGTACGGCGCCGATCGCATCCTGCTCGGATTTCCCGGTGCGCTCGGCAACAGACACGCGCGCAAGGTCGAATGGGTAGGCAATCCGCTGCGCGATGAAATCGTCGCCATCCCGCCGCCCGAGAAGCGCTTCGCCGGAAGGTACGGAACGATGAGCTTGCTCGTTGTCGGTGGCAGCCTGGGGGCCACCGCATTGAACGAACGTGTGCCGGCTGCGCTTGCACTGCTCGATCGCGAATCGCGGCCGCACGTCGTGCACCAGGCAGGCGAGCGCCACATCGACGCGCTGCGGCGCGCCTACGAGGCGGCCGGCGTCGAGGCGGTCTGCCTCCCCTTCATCGACGACATCGCACGCCAGTACGCGGACGCGGATCTGGTGATCTGCCGCGGCGGCGCATTGACGATCTCCGAGCTCGCCGCCGTCGGTGTTGGCAGCGTGATCGTGCCGCTGCCCGGCGCATTCGCCAACGAGCAATCGCACAACGGGCAATTCCTGGTCGACGCCGGCGCGGCGGTCATGCTGAAGCAATCGGCGATGACCGCACAGAGCCTGGCCGACCTGCTGCTTGCGATGAATCGCGGCCGACTGCTGGCGATGGCGATCGCCGCGCGCCGGGTCGGCCGCACCGACGCCAGCGAGCGCGTTGCCGATGCCTGCATTGCGCTCGCGCAAAGGTCGGCCGCATGAAGTTCAAGGTCAAGCGCGTGCACTTCGTCGGCATCGGCGGCGCCGGCATGAGCGGCATCGCCGAAGTGCTGCTGACACAGGGTTACGAGGTCAGCGGCTCGGACGTCGCGCTGTCCGCGGCGACGCGGCGCTTGAGCGAGCTCGGCGCAAAGATCGCTGCCGGACACGACGCGCAGAATGTCGCCGGCGCCAACGTGGTCGTCGTATCGACGGCCGTCGCCGCCGACAATCCCGAAGTCGTCGCCGCACGCGAGCGCGGCGTGCCCGTCGTGCCGCGTGCGCTTATGCTGGCCGAGCTGATGCGGTTGAAGCAGGGGATCGCCGTCGCCGGCACACATGGCAAGACGACGACGACCAGCCTGATCGCCAGTGTGCTGGCCGAGGGCGGACTCGATCCGACCTTTGTCATCGGCGGCCGATTGCTGTCGGCGGGCGTCAACGCGCGCCTGGGCAAAGGCGACTTCCTGGTAGCGGAGGCCGACGAGTCCGACGCGTCATTCCTCGTGCTGCAACCGGTCGTTGCCGTCGTGACCAATATCGATGCCGATCACATGGCGACCTACGGCCACGACTTCGCGCGTCTCAAGGATGCGTTCGTCAATTTCGTGCAGCGCCTGCCGTTCTACGGCGTCGCGGTGCTCTGTGTCGACGACGCGAATGTGCGCGACATCCTGCCCGCGATCGCCAAGCCGACCGTCACCTACGGTCTCGAGGCCGATGCGCAAGTGCGCGCGGTCGACGTCGCGTACGCCGCGGGGCGCATGCGCTTCGTCGCCACCGGCGCCGGCGGCGCCGACTTGCCGGTCGAGCTCAACCTGGCCGGCGTGCACAACGTGCAGAACGCGCTTGCCGCGATCGCGGTCGGTCGCCAGACCGGCGTTGCCGATGCCGCGATAGCGAAGGCGCTGGCCGAATTCAAGGGAGTCGGCCGCCGCTTCCAGCGCCACGGTGATGTCGCGCTTCCTCACGGCGGGACCTTCATGCTGATCGACGACTACGGACATCATCCGGCGGAAATGGCGGCAACGATGGCAGCGGTGCGCGGCAGCTTTCCCGGACGAAGAGTAGTGCTCGCGTTCCAGCCGCATCGCTACACGCGTACGCGCGATCTGTTCGAGGACTTCGTTGCCGTGCTGGCCACCGCTGACGTCCTGCTGCTGGGCGAGGTTTATCCGGCGGGCGAGCCGCCCATCGTCGCCGCGGATGGTCGTGCGCTGGCGCGCGCGCTGCGAGTCGCCGGCCGGATCGAGCCGGTGTTCGTCGATGACATCGCCGACATGGCGGCGGCGATACGCGCCGTCGCTGCGGACGGCGACGTCGTGCTGACCATGGGGGCGGGCTCGATCGGCGGCGTCGCTCATCAACTGGTGCCTGCATGATGATGCTCGAGCCGCTGCGCTTCACTGGCCTGCGCGGGGAGCTGCGCGGAAACGAGTCATTGGCGAAGCATACGAGCTGGCGCTGCGGCGGCGCGGCCGACGTCGCGTTCTTTCCGGCCGATCGCGAGGACTTCGCGACGTTCGTGCGGCAGCTGCCCGACGATGAGCCGGTGACTGTCATCGGGCTCGGCAGCAACCTCTTGGTGCGCGACGGTGGCGTGCGCGGCACCGTCGTCCTCATGCACGCGGCGCTGAACGAGATCGGCTTCGATGGCGGCCGGATACGCGCCGAGGCGGGAGTCGCCAGCCCGAAGGTCTCGCGCTTCGCCGCGCTGCACGACCGCGCCGACGCGGAATTCCTTTCCGGCATTCCCGGCACGATCGGCGGCGCACTGGCGATGAACGCCGGCTGCTACGGCGGCGAGACCTGGCGCGATGTCGCCGAGGTCGAAGTCCTGACCCGGCAAGGCACATTCGAACGCCGCCCGCCGGAGGCCTACGTTATCGGCTACCGGAGCGTCGTCAGCCGGCGCGGTGCGGACGACATCGCATTCACCGCGGCGTGGTTCGACTTTCCGCCAGGCAATGGCGCCTACGCGCGAGGACGCATCAAGGCGCTGCTGACGCAACGCATCGCGACCCAGCCGCTCGGCCTGCCGAACGCGGGATCGGTATTCCGCAATCCGGAAGGCGATCACGCTGCGCGCCTGATCGAGAGCTGCGGACTCAAAGGATTTGCGATCGGCGGCGCGCGCGTTTCGGAAAAGCACGCCAATTTCATCGTCAATGAGGCAGGGCTCGCGACCGCGGCCGACGTCGAAGCGCTGATCGGTCACGTCCGCGACGTCGTCCGGGACCACACCGGAATCGATCTCGAGCCGGAAGTCCGCATCATCGGCGAGGCCCGATGAGCGAGTTCGGCAAGGTTGCGGTTCTGATGGGGCGAGCCCGACGCGGTGCCGCGCAGCGGCCGGTGCGGGAGGGCGAAGCGGCCCATCAACTCATTAGCGTAGGCAGTCGCGAATGAATCACAGTGATGAATTCGGCAAGGTGGCCGTGTTGATGGGCGGCCCGTCGTCGGAGCGCGAGATCTCGCTGTTGTCCGGCAACGCGGTTCTCGCCGCGCTCAAAGGCCGCGGTATCGACGCGCATCCATTCGACCCGGCCGAGCGCTCGCTGTTCGAGCTCGAGCGCGACGGATTCGGGCGCGCGTTTATCGCGCTGCACGGCCGCTTCGGCGAGGACGGCACCGTACAGGGCGCGCTCGAAGTGCTCGGCATTCCGTATACGGGTAGCGGCGTGATGGCATCGGCGCTGGCGATGGACAAGTGGCGCACCAAGCTGGTCTGGGCCGCCAGCGCGATTCCGACGCCGCGCTATCGCATCGTCGACGCCGGCTCCGACTGGTGGGCGATCATCGCCGAGCTCGGCCTGCCGCTGATCGTCAAGCCGGCGCGCGAAGGCTCGACGATAGGCATCAGCAAGGTCGTCAAGGTCGACCACGACGAAATGGCGATCGCGTATCGCGCCGCTGCGGAGCACGACGATCTGGTCATCGTCGAGGAGTTCGTCGCCGGTCTAGAGCTGACGGTCGGCGTCCTCGGCGAGCGCGCGCTGCCGCTGATACGCATCGAAGCGCCGCAGGGCAACTACGACTACCACAACAAATATTTTTCCGACGAGACCAAGTACTTCTGTCCGTGCGGCATCGACGCGAGAGTCGAAAGCGCGATCCAGGCGCAATCGATGGACGCGTTTCGCGTCGTCGGCTGCACCGGGTGGGGGCGGCTCGATCTGATCCTCCGGCCCGGCGGCGAATGGACATTCCTCGAAGTCAATACCTCTCCCGGCATGACCGGTCACAGCCTCGTGCCGATGGCGGCGCGGCAGGCCGGCATGGACTTCGCCGAGCTCTGCGTCCAGATCCTGCGAGGCGCCCATGTGGGATAACCCGCGGCAGCTCAACGCCATTGCGCTCGTTATCGCCTTCGCGGCGACGACGATGCTGGTCTGGGGCGCCGCCGCGTGGGCCGTGCGCCAGCCGGTGTTCGCGTTTCACACGGTCGTCATCGACGGGCCGCTGCACCGGGCCAATCCGGCGCATCTGGAAGCGGTGCTGCGCGAGGAGGTCAAGGGGACGTTCTTCACGCTTCGTCTGCCCGACGCCCGGTCGTCGCTGCAGCGCGTGCCCTGGGTGCAAGGCGTGGCGCTGCGCCGCCAGTGGCCGGACCGACTCGAGGTCGCGGTCAGCGAGCACCAGCCGCTCGCCCGCTGGAACGATGCCGCGCTGATCGACACCGAAGGCGAGGTGTTCAGCGCCGACTTCGACGGCGACCTTCCGCAATTCACCGGGCCGGAGGGTACGGCCGCAGAAGTCGCCGCGCAGTACCGCGCCTTTGTCGCGGCGCTCGCGCCGACCGGGCGCGCGATCAACGCGATCCGCCGCTCGCCGCGCGGCGGCTGGCAGCTGGTCGCGGCCGGCACCCCGCCATTGACGATCGAGCTGGGGCGCACCGACCCGGGCGAGCGACTGGCGCGCTTCGTCGCCTACTACCGCCAGACGCTGGACCCGCTTTCGCGCGGCGGAGCGCGCATCGATTACGCCGATCTTCGCTATCGCAACGGATTCGCCGCGCGCATGTCCGGCGGCAGCGATCGATCGTCCAGAAAAGCGTCCCGGGGATAGAACAACATGGTCAAGGACAGCAAGAACCTCATCGTCGCGCTCGACATCGGGACGTCGAAGATCGTCGCGATCGTCGCCGAGGTCACAGCCGACAAGCGCATGAACATCATCGGATTGGGCACGCAGCCGGCGCGGGGACTGAAAAAGGGCGTCGTCGTCAACATCGAAGCGACGATGGCGTCTATCCAGCGCGTGCTCGAGGAAGCCGAGCTGATGGCCGACTGCGCGATCACCGAGGTCTACACCGGCATCGCCGGCAGCCATATAAGGAGCCTCAATTCCAGCGGCATGGTCGCGATCAAGGAAAAGGAAGTAACGCAGGCGGACATCGACCGCGTCATCGAGACGGCGAAGGCGATCGCGATACCGAACGACCAGCAGGTGCTGCACATCCTGCCGCAGGAATTCATCGTCGACGGCCAGGAGGACGTGCGCGAGCCGCTGGGCATGAGCGGCGTGCGGCTCGAAGTGAAAGTGCACATCGTCACCGGCGCGGTATCCGCGGTCGAGAACATCACCAAGTGCGTGCGCCGCTGCGGACTCAAGGTCAACGACGTGATGCTGCAGCCGCTGGCCTCCGCGCTGGCGGTGCTGAACGAGGACGAAAAGGACCTGGGTGTGTGCGTGATGGACATCGGCGGCGGCACGACCGACCTCGCCGTGTTCACCGGCGGCGCGATCCGCCACACGGCTGTCATTCCGATCGCCGGCGACCAGGTGACCAACGACATCGCGATGACGCTGCGCACGCCGACCAAGGAGGCCGAAGAGCTGAAGCTCCGCCACGGCTGCGCGCTGCGCCAGCTGGCCGATCCGAACGACATCATCGAAGTGCCGGGCGTCGGCGAGCGCGGGCCGCGCAAGCTTTCCCGGCAGATGCTGGCCGAGGTGATCGAGCCGCGCATCGAGGAGCTTTACACGCTGGCGCAGTCGGAGCTGCGCAGGAGCGGCCTCGAGGAAATGCTTTCATCGGGCATCGTGCTGACCGGGGGCTCGGCGCTGTTGCAGGGGATGGTCGAGCTCGGCGAGGAAGTCTTTCATCTGCCGGTGCGCGTCGGCGTGCCGGCCTACGTCGGCGGCCTGGCCGACGTGATCAGAAGCCCGCGCTACGCGACCGCCGTCGGGCTACTGCTCGACGGGCGCGAACATTTTCTGCGCGCGGAAATCGCGCGCGGCCAGACCAAGGGATTGGGCAACGTCGGAGAACGGATGAGGCAATGGTTCAAGGCGAATTTTTGAGCAACGCAACGGCAGGTCAATCGTTTGAAGCACTTCGACAGGAGAGAGGAGCACATCATGTTTGAAATCATCGACCAGAACCCGCAGGAAGCCGTCATCAAGGTCATCGGCGTCGGCGGTTGCGGCGGCAATGCCATCGAGCACATGATCGAACGCCAGCTGCAAGGCGTCGAGTTCATCGCGGCGAATACCGATGCGCAGGCGCTCAAACGCTCGACCGCGCGCGTCCAGCTTCAACTCGGCAGCAATCTGACGCGCGGCCTGGGCGCCGGAGCGAGGCCAGAGATCGGCCGCGATGCCGCGATGGAGGACAAGGACCGGATCGGCGAAATGATCGACGGCGCCGACATGCTGTTCATCACCGCCGGCATGGGCGGCGGGACCGGGACCGGTGCGGCGCCGATCGTCGCCCAGGTCGCGAAAGACCGCGGTATCCTGACCGTCGCGGTCGTGACGCGGCCGTTCTTGTTCGAAGGCAAGCGGCAGAGAGTCGCCGAAGCCGGCATCGAGGAGCTGAAGAAGACCGTCGACTCGCTGATCATCATCCCGAACGACAAGCTGATGCAGGTGCTCGGCGAAGACGTGTCGGTGCTCGATGCCTACGCGGCGGCCAACGACGTGCTGCACAGCGCGGTCGCCGGGATCGCCGAGGTGATCAACAATCCGGGCCTGGTCAACGTCGACTTTGCCGACGTGCGCACGGTCATGTCGGAAGTCGGTATGGCGATGATGGGCTCGGCCAAGGTCGGCGGTCCCGACCGCGCGCGCCTCGCCGCCGAGCGCGCCGTTGCGAGTCCGTTGCTCGAGGAGATCAACCTCGCCGGCGCCCGCGGCGTGCTGGTGAACATCACCGCGTCGGCCGGCCTCAAGATGAAGGAATATCACGAGGTGATGAACACGATCAAATCGTTCACGGCCGACGATGCGATGGTAATCGTCGGCACAGTGATCGACGAGGCGATGAAGGACGAGCTTCGGGTGACGATGATCGCGACGGGCCTGGGCGGTGCCACCGCCCGCAACCGGCAGCCGCGGCTCGAAGTTGTCGAGCACGTCGTGGACCGCACCGGGACGGACAACGTCGGCATGTCGATCGAGACCGTCGATTACGATTCGCTCGACAAGACACCTGCGGTCATCCGGCGCGGGCGCACGCCGTCGCCGGCGTCCGGTGCATCGGCGTTCGATGCCTCCGACATTCCGGCGTTCCTGCGCAAGCAGGCGGACTAGGCGCGCGTCGACGACGGATTGCCGTGAAGGCGACGGCGGGTATCGGTATCGGCTGCTTCCGGCGGAGGCAGGGACGAGCACGCGAAAGTGTCCCGGCTTGTGCTACAATTGTCTGCTAACTCCTTGAGCCGGCAAGTGAATCGCTTCCCGGTCCGCAAAGGGGGACATCGATGATGAAACAACGCACGCTCAAATCCAAGATCAAGACGACCGGGGTTGGCCTGCACACCGGCGCGCGCGTCGAATTGACGCTGCGTCCGGCGCATCCCGAAACCGGAATCGTATTCCATCGAGTCGACTTGCCTGGCTCGGCGGCGATTCCGGGGGAGGCTCGCAACGTCGGCGACACCCGGCTTTCGTCGTCGCTGTCCAAGGATGGCGCCACCGTGTCGACTGTCGAGCACCTGATGTCGGCGCTGGCGGGACTCGGCATCGACAATGTTCACGTCGACGTCGCCGGTCCCGAGTTGCCGATCATGGACGGCAGCGCCGCCCCTTTCGTCTTCCTGCTGCAGTCCGCGGGCATCGTCGAGCAGGAAGCGGCCAAGCGCTATTTGCGCATCAAGACGCCGGTCGAAGCGCGCGACGGCGACAAATGGGCGCGCTTCGAGCCGCATCACGGCTTCGTGCTCGACTTCACGATCGATTTCCCGCACCCGGTGTTCGGTTCGGAAAACCGGCATGTGATCATCGATTTCGCCGAGAATTCATACACCAAGGAAGTCAGCCGCGCTCGCACGTTCGGTTTCATGCAGGACGTCGAAGCGATGCGCTCGGCCGGGCTCGCGCTCGGCGGCAGTCTGCAGAACGCGATCGTGCTCGACGAAACGCGCGTCCTGAACAGCGAGGGCCTGCGCTACGACAACGAATTCGCCAAGCACAAGGTGCTCGACGCGATCGGCGACCTGTATCTGCTCGGCCATCCGATGATCGGACGCTACACGGCGTTCAAGTCCGGTCATGCGCTCAACAACGCGCTGTCGCGCGCGCTGCTGGACCGCCCCGAGGCCTGGGAGATCGTGACGTTCGACGCTCAAGCCGACGTCCCGCGCGCATTCCAGGGGTGGCAGCTGGCGCAGCCGGCCTAGCTCGAAAACGTCAACGGGTCGAGGCCGGAGCCGGGACGCCGCGCCCGGCGGGATGATCCGGCGCGCTCTCTCTAAGGAATCCCTTGGTTCTGGTGCGGTTGCTGCTGTTTCTGGCGCTGGCGGCGATCGCCGGCGCTGGCGTGGCCTACCTGTTCAAGCGCGATCGGCGCTATCTGCGGTTCATCGGCCGCGTGATCAAGTACACGATCCTGCTACTGCTGGGGATCCTGGTCTTTTACGCCTTCGAGCGGCTGGTCGTCGTCGTCTGACTCCGCGCGCCGGCGCGCGTGGCGCGCGAGGCGCTGGAGCGCTTTGGCCAGGGGTTCGTCGCCCAGGCGGGAGGCAAGTGCCTCGAGGCTGGTCGCTGCCGCCTCATCCAATTGTTTCTTAGGGATTTTCGCCGGCGCGGTCGCCGCGGGGCGGGCTTGCACGCGCACCCTTATTCCAGTAAATTCCCACCCCTCCCCGGCAAGTTTGTGCAGCACATCGGGCGCGCGTTGCCGTAACAATGCCGCCGCGGCGCCGCTGGCAGCCACAAGTTGGAGCTCCTGGGATTGGGCATCCGCGATACTCACGTGGGTGGCCAGCGCGGGCGGCAACGCCCGGCGCAATCGTAGTTGCAACCGGAGCTCACGCTCCCGGCGGCGCTGGAGATCGGCCAGCGCGGCTTCGTTTTGGAGTACTTGCCCTAGGAGCCGCATGACGTTAGCATATTCCCCAGAAGTCGGGCGCCGCCTGGCGAGCCGACGATTGCAGGGAGATCCAGCTTGAACATTATCCTGGTTTCCGGCGCCACCGCGCGGGCCCGCACCCTGAGCGTCGATTGGCGACACTGGACGGCCGGCGGCTTCGGTCTTCTCGCGCTTTTCCTGTCGTTCACGCTGCTGTTCAATTACGTGACGCTGCGCTACGCGGCGTCTATCAACCATCCGCTGTTGCAGCAGATCTTGCTGGCCGACCAGCGGGAAGAGGCGCAGAAAATGCAGGAGGTCGTGCAAGGCCACCTGAATGCGATGGCGGTCAAGCTGGGCGACCTGCAGGCGCGAATGCTGCGCCTCGATGGATTGGGCGAGCGGCTGGCCAAGCTCGCCGGCCTGAAGCCGCAGGAACTGCCAGGCGTGCTGCAGCCGGGGGCGACACCGGGACGCGGCGGCCCGGCGCCGACCCTGCAGCGCAACCTGTCGCTCGACGAGTTCAACGCGCTGCTGGCGCAGCTCGCGCAGCAGGTCGACCAGCGCTCCGACGAGCTCGGCGTGCTGGAGGCGCTGCTGGTCAGCGATTCGGCCAACAAGAAGTTCATGCCGACCTTGAAGCCGATCGAGGATGCCTGGTACTCGTCCAACTTCGGCTGGCGCCTCGACCCGTTCACCGGACAGCAGAGTTTCCACGAAGGCATCGATTTTCCGGCCGACGTCGGTACGGCCATCGACGCCGCCGCGAGCGGCAAGGTCATCTTCGCGGAGGTGCATCCGGCCTATGGTAAAATGATCGAAATCGATCACGGCAACGGACTGGTCAGCCGGTACGCGCATTGCTCGGTCCTGCTGGTGAGCGAAGGCGACTTCGTCATGCGGGGCCAGCTGATTGCGAAGGTCGGAACGACCGGGCGATCGACCGGGCCGCATTTGCATTTCGAGGTGCGCCTGAACGGCGTGCCGCAGAACCCGGCGCGTTTTCTGGCAGCTAGCGGCTGAAGCCGCAATAACCGCCGGCGCTTGCCGACCGATACGAGGTTGGCCGGCGAAACGGAAGGGGTGAGGAAGTCCTCACCCCTTGTTTTTTGGGTGCGCCGTGCCCATGGTGGTAAATGGACAAGGTCCGCCGCACTGAAACCCTATGATCTCCAACATCCTCACCAAGATCTTCGGCAGCCGCAACGAGCGCCTGCTCAAGCAGTACAGCCAGGCGCTGCACAAGATCAACGCGTTCGAGCCGACGATGGCGGCGAAGTCCGACGCCGAGCTGAAGGCGATGACCGCGACGCTGAAGGAGCGGGTGGCCAACGGCGAGGAGCTCGATTCGGTGCTGCCCGAGGCGTTCGCCGTCGTGCGCGAGGCGGGCAAGCGAACGCTGCAAATGCGCCACTTCGACGTGCAGATGCTGGGCGGCATGGCGCTGTACTACGGCAAGATCGCCGAAATGCGCACCGGTGAGGGCAAGACGCTGGTCGCGACCTTGCCTGCCTATCTGAACGCGCTGACCGGAAACGGCGTCCACATCGTCACCGTCAACGACTACCTGGCCCAGCGCGATGCCGACTGGATGGGCCGCATCTACCGCTTCCTCGGCTTGACCGTCGGCGTGAACCTGTCGCAGATGGCCCATGACGCCAAGCAGGCCGCGTACGCCGCCGACATCACCTACGGCACCAACAACGAGTTCGGCTTCGATTACCTTCGCGACAACATGGTGTTTCACGCCGGCGAGCGCGTGCAGCGCGGCCTGTCGTACGCCATCGTCGACGAGGTCGATTCGATCCTGATCGACGAAGCGCGCACTCCGCTGATCATCTCCGGCCAGTCGGACGACAACGTCGAGATCTATTATCGACTGAACGAGCTCGCGCCGAAGCTGACGCGGCAGACCGAGGAGAAGGGACCCGGCGACTACTGGGTCGACGAGAAGGCGAACCAGGTTCTGCTGTCAGAGGAAGGGCACGAGCACGCCGAGGGCATCCTGGCCAAGGCCGGATTGCTGCCTGCCGGGACCAGCCTCTACGACGCCGCCAACATCGCGCTGATGCACCACCTGTATGCGGCGCTCCGCGCGCACGGCATCTACCATCGCGACCAGCATTATGTCGTGCAGGACGGCGAGGTGATCATCGTCGACGAGTTCACCGGGCGGCTGATGTCCGGCCGCCGCTGGTCGGACGGGCTGCACCAGGCGGTCGAAGCGAAGGAAGGCGTTCCGATCCAGCGCGAGAACCAGACGCTGGCGTCGATCACGTTCCAGAATTACTTCCGGATGTACGACAAGCTCGCCGGCATGACCGGAACGGCGGATACCGAAGCGTTCGAGTTCCAGCAGATCTACCACCTCGAGACGGTCGTCATACCGACCAACGTCGCGATGATCCGCAAGGACGAGAACGATCTGGTGTTCCGCACGTTCCAGGAAAAAGTCGATGCGATCGTCACCGACATCAAGGACTGCTACCGGCGCGGACAGCCGGTTCTGGTCGGCACGACCTCGATCGAGAATTCGGAGCTGCTCGCGCAATTCCTGGTCAAGGAAAAGCTGCCGCACGAGGTGCTGAACGCCAAGCAGCACGCGCGCGAGGCGGTGATCGTCGCGCAGGCCGGGCAGCCGAAGGCGATCACCATCGCGACCAACATGGCCGGCCGCGGAACCGACATCGTGCTCGGTGGCGCAATCGAGCCGACCTTGCTCGCGATTCGCGAAGACGAGTCGCGGGCGCCGACCGACCGGGACCTGGAGATCGCCAGGCTGCGCCGCGAATGGCAGGTGCTGCACGATCAGGTGATCGCCGCCGGAGGGCTGCACATCGTCGGCACCGAGCGGCACGAATCGCGGCGTATCGACAACCAGTTGCGCGGCCGTTCCGGGCGCCAGGGCGATCCGGGGTCGTCGCGCTTCTACCTGTCGCTCGAGGATCCTCTGCTGCGAATCTTCGGCGGCGAGCGCCTGTCCGGCATCATGCAGCGGCTGAAGATGCCCGAGGGCGAGCCGATCGAGCATCCGATCGTAAACCGCTCGATCGCCAAGGCGCAGAACCGCGTCGAGTCGCGCAACTTCGACATCCGGAAGCAATTGCTCGAATACGACGACGTCGCCAACGACCAGCGGCGCGTGATTTACCAGCAACGGAACGAATTGCTCGAGACCGAAGACATCTCGGAGACGATCCGCAACATGATCGCCGGACAGATCGAGGACACGGTGCGGCAGTACGTCCCGCCCGAGTCGGTCGAGGAGCAATGGGACGTGCCGGCGCTCGAGGGCACGCTGGCGGGCGAGTATCAGCTGCGCGCGCCGGTCGGTGAGTGGCTGAAGAACGAGCCCGAGCTCTCCGACGAGGCGCTGCGCGAGCGCGCGCGCGAGTTCGCGACCAAGCAATACGAGCAGAAGCTGAGCCTCGTCGGGCCGGAGCTCTTCCACCAGTTCGAGCGCAACCTGATGCTGCAGACGCTCGACCAGCACTGGCGCGAGCACCTGGGCTCGCTCGATCATCTGCGGCAGGGGATACATCTGCGCGGCTACGCGCAAAAGAACCCCAAGCAGGAATACAAGCGCGAGTCGTTCGAGCTTTTTTCCGACATGCTCGACCGCATCAAGCACGACGTGGTCAAGATCGTGCTGACCGTGCAGGTTCGCTCCGAGCAGGACATGCAGGCAGTCGAGGAGGCGCCAGCGGTCTCCAACGTGCAATACCAGCACACCGACTACGATACGGCGCTGGCCGCGCCGCCGGACCGGCCTGCGGCGGCGGCACCGCCTTTCACTCGCTCGGGGCAGAAAGTCGGCCGCAACGATCCGTGTCCCTGTGGATCGGGCAAGAAATTCAAGCACTGCCACGGCGCGATCTAGCGGCCAGCCCGCGCGCCGGCTCGAGGCTCGACTCTCCATCACCCGGCCGCCCTGCGGCGCGCCGCGAACGCTGCGGTAGAATCCGACCGACGCTTCCGCTCGCGCAACCATGCCGGTCAACTACCATCCGCCTACGCCCGAGCAGCTGTTGCCGGTTGCCGGCGTCACCTTGGGCACCGCCGCCGGGCGCATCAAGAACTGGTCGCGCGACGATGTGATCCTGGTCAGTCTCGATCAGGGATCGCGCGCCGCGGGAGTGTTCACCCGGAACCGGTTTTGTGCGGCACCGGTGATCGTCTGCCGCGAGCACCTGGCCAACGGACAGATCACCCGGGCACTGGTGATCAACGCCGGCAACGCCAATGCCGGAACCGGCCAGGGCGGTGTCGACGATGCGCGCGCCTGCTGCGCTGCCGTGGCTCGCGCACTGGATTGCGCCGAATACGAAGTTCTGCCTTTCTCGACCGGCGTCATCATGGAGCGCTTGCCGGTCGAACGGATCGTGGCTGCGGTGCCGAAGTGCGTGGCCGCGCTGTCACCGTCGGGATGGGACGCGGCGATGCGGGCGATCATGACCACCGATACGGTGCCCAAAGCCGCATCGTGCCGTCTCGACATCGACGGCGTGCCCGTCACCATCACCGGCATCGCCAAGGGCGCGGGCATGATCGCGCCCAACATGGCGACGATGCTGGGCTTCGTCGCCACCGACGCGCCGGTGGAAGGCTTGCTGCTCGGCGAGCTCGCGGCCAGCCTCGCCGCAGCGTCGTTCAATCGCATCACCATCGACGGTGATACTTCGACCAACGACAGCTTCGTACTCGTGGCCACCGGCAAGGCGGCGATGCCGCCGATCGTTCGATCCGACGATCCCCGCCT
>Ga0070693_100000480_pt1 | contig 17901 bp, 6 predicted proteins | sample KBSK1103metaG_FD_65472 | JGI IMG/M metagenome (GOLD analysis project Ga0070693, IMG submission 65472) | Corn, switchgrass and miscanthus rhizosphere microbial communities from Kellogg Biological Station, Michigan, USA - KBS K1-10-3 metaG | ecosystem: Host-associated > Plants > Roots >...
CCGCTCGCTTGAATTCTTCGATGAAGCCGTTCGCGCGTACCGGGAAGCGGGCGTGCTGGTGACCGATCGCGAGTTGTTGGATGAGCGAGCCACGCTTTATCTGCGGATGGGAGACACGACCGCCGCCGCCAACGATGCCGACGAATACTTTCGCGCGCGCGCCGGCGGCTCGCCTGACGAGCGTTCGAGCGCGTTGATCACTCGCGGGCGAATTCAAAGCGCAATCGGCCGCGTGGCGGAAGCCGAGTCTGCGCTAAGCGAAGCAGCAACGCTAGCTCATGAAAACAAGCTCCGCTACAACGAAGCCCGCGCACTGCTCGCGCTCGCGTTGTTGCTCTGGAATAACAATCGACATGATGAGGCACTCGCGCATTTTAGCCGGGCCGTCGAAATCTCTATCAGATACGATTACGCTTATCTGCTTTCGACAAAAGCCGCGGTGATTCCGCAACTATTTCGAGCGGCGATACGCGCCGGAATCTCGCCGGATTATCTCGCGCCGTTTGTTCCCGCTGAAGAAATCGAGCTTGCGGCGGCGGCCGTGGCCGGAGCGGCGGTCAGCGCCGCGCCCGCGATCGCGACGGTTATCGAGCGGCCAAGCTACGATCTGGCGATCAACATGCTCGGGCCAGTCGAAGTGTTCCGCGATCCGTCGGGAATGACAAAGGAAGTGTGGCGTTTATCGAAAGCGCTGCACATCCTTTGCTATCTGTGTTCGCGCCGCAATCATCGCGCACCAAAAGAAACACTCGTAGAAATGTTTTGGTCAGACGCGGACGAGGACACTGTCGCGAAGAATTTTCATCCGACGATCTCGCATCTGAGAAAAGCGCTGAACACCGGACAGGTTATGAAAAAGGACTTCGTGCTTTATCGCGAAGGCGCCTATCTGCTCAATCCTCAGTACCGGTATCGATTGGACACCGAAGAGTTCGAACGCCTGCTTGCCGAAGCGCGCGAAGCTCGACGAAGCGGAAACGTCGAAGCGTCCGCGCAACTCCTCGCCGACGCAATCAAGCTGTATCGCGGCGACTTCCTCGAAGAATTTTATTACAACTGGATCGAGGAGCTTCAAAGTTACTATCGCGACTTGTACCTCGAAGCGCTCAAGGAATCAATCAGTCACCACAGCGAGCGCGGCGATCACGAGATCGTGATTCGGTACGGCCAGATGTTTCTCGCGCGCGATCCATATCAGGAAGAGGTGCACTCGAGCGTGATGGAAGCATACGTGCGCTCGGGGAACCGCGCGGCCGCGATTGAGCAGTTCGACAGCCTGCGCAAGCTGCTCCGCCGAGAGCTTGGAGTCGATCCGCTTCCGGCGACGATCGCGAAATATGAAGGATTGATTAAGTAATGGACAAAGAACTTGAGGCCGATACAACACTGGAGTCTTCCTTCTCGAAGCGGCTGGAAGCGGGAACCCCTACACCGATGACCGCGGAAGATTGGGAGGACATCCGCAATGAAATTAAGAGGCGGGCCCAGCAGCGTTGACTGCCGACACTTGCGACACCCCACAGCGGCGAATGAGCAATTCGACAGCCCGCCGAAAGTTGCTCTCGGGAAAGCTCGGAGTTGACCCGATCGCGGCGATGATTGCAAAAAAATGAGTCCCTCCTAAAGTAACGAATAGTTTGAGTTAGCCGGATTTTCCTTACTTCACGCTTCCCTCTCCAGTTGATTCAAGTTTAGTTCAAGAATCCGTCAACACGTTCCGAGTACCTTGAACCTCGTCAGGCTGGCAGTCTCTATCGCCAGACAGCCTGTCAGTTTTAAAAATGAGGCAAGGGAACTTGAAGAATCCAGCCGACAACCCAGTTCGCTTCCACTTCGAGAGGAGACCCCAAGTCATGATTAACAATAAATTCCGCTACACCATAATCGTTCTGACTCTTGCAATCGCAATTGCCGCGCTTCTGACCGGAAGATCACTTTTGACACCCGCAGCGAGCGCGCAGACAACGCTCAAATCAATCATCGTCGAGCTGAAAGGCGACCCGGTAGTCGTGGCGCAAGCAAAAGCAAAAGCCGCGGGGCAAAACTTCGACGCCGAGGCCTACCGGCAACAGGTCATCGCCGAGCAGCAGCAGTTTCTAACCAGGCTCTCATTGGCTGGCGTGCCTTATGTGATTTCGAGCGTCGCGGCGCCCAACGGCTCCGTCACGCCGAACATTCAATTTCGATTCAACTACGTCTTTAACGGCATCGCTCTCGAAGTGCCGCAACAGACCTTGCCTTTGTTCGAAACCATCGAGGACGTGCTTAGCGTAACGGACAACGCGCCGGTAGCCGTTCATCTGGATCACGCGGTCGATTACACACGCGCGCCGCTGGTCTACGGCAATCCTCCGAAGCTCACGCAGTTTGATACATTGAACACCGGCGGGCTTGAAGGCGACGGCGTGAACATCGCGGTGGTCGATACGGGCGTCGATTGGTCTCACGAGATGTTCGGTGGAGATCCGACTCCGCCGCAGTTCGGCGTAGCTCCTCCAGTCGCGGCGCTGAATACAAACAAGAAAGTTATTTACTACATGAATTTCACCGCGGGTCCTGTGGGAGTCGGCGATGATTTCGGGCACGGCACTCACGTAGCCGGCGATTGTGCGGGTTATCGAGGATTCGCGCCCGGCCCCGACGGCGTGCCTCAGACCGCGGATGACGTTGCGATTCACGGCGTGGCTCCGCAGGCGAGGATCATGGCTTACAAAGCGCTGACCGGCGCCGGCACCGGACTGGTGGCTTCAATAGTCGCCTGCATCGAAGACGCGGTTCAACCTCGAACGATCACCGGGCAGCCGAAACCGGTCGCCCACGTCATCAACTTAAGTCTCGGGGGAACCGGAAACGAGAATTCCGCGGATTCAATCGCGTGTGATAACGCGGCACTCGCCGGAACAATCGTAGTCGCTTCGGCTGGCAACAGCGGACCTGGTGAGGGAACAGTTGGCGATCCTGCCGCCGGCCGCCGCGTGATCGCGGTTGGTGCGAACCTGGATCCTGGAGCGGCGCCCAACAGCGTCGACGAAGTAGGCGGAGGCCGAACCGGAATGAAAGCATTTCCGTTTGACGGCTCGGCCGCAATCAATGCGAACATAACCAACAACTACGTCTTCTGCGGGCTCGCCGACACACCTGACCAGGTGCCCGACTCGGTAAGCGGGAAGATAGCTCTCATTCAGCGCGGGAGCACGGCTACGGCTCAGGGCCAGGGCACCGGCTTGTTCTCCAACAAGGTGGCCATCGCAGCAGCAAAGGGCGCGATCGCCGTGCTCATCTACAACAACGTTGATGGCGAACTGACGGCGGCCACCGTGCGCAAGTCGGTAATCCCAGCGATGGGGATTTCAAAAGCGAACGGCGAGTATTTGAAAGCAGTCCTCGGATCGACAACCTTTGGCGCGATATCGGCAAGGCAAGTGCGAATCAACAAATCGCTGCTGTTCGAGCCGTCGATGGCCGATTTCAGCTCGCGAGGTCCGCTGGCGTCGTTCGCGCAAGTCAAACCCGATGTGACCAACCCGGGTGTTTCGATTGTCTCAGCGACCGTCGCGGTGGGCGGCGCAGAAACCACGACGGCAACAATGTTCGATCCCACTCGTTACATCTCGGCGTCCGGCACCAGCTTCAGCGGGCCGATCACCGCGGGCTGCGCCGCATTGATCAGGCAGAAGCATCCCGACTGGACACCGTCGATGGTCCGCGCCGCGCTCGTGAACACCGCAACCAACTTGCGTCAATCCAACGGCACGCCCGTGGACACCGGCGCGAACTCAATCAATGAACAGGGTGGCGGGTTGGTTGACGCTTACGCCGCGGTCAATGCAAAGGCGTTGATGGGCGTCGGACAGCCGGCGCCAACCGGACAGCCGCAAGGCCGCACCTTTGGAATTCTCGCAGGCACGTCCGCCGGTAACGCCGATTTCACTCCAAGCTACAGCTTCGGAGCGGTGCCAATCGCAAACGTAATCGGCACGGCTGCGATTTCACAATCCACAACAATCTTTGACGTGACAAACGGCGCGGGCGCGGGAACATACCAGCTTGCAGTCGTCGGTGTGCGTAACGTCGATCAAAGCGGATTCAAAGTGAGCACCACCGATGCGAGCGGCAGTCCGATTTCGTCGATTACGATTCCGGCCGGCGGTTCGGCAAGCTTCAATGTGAAAACTGAAGTGGACGGCCAGACGGTAGCAAATGCCACGCAGGCGCAGTGGTACATCGTCGCGATGCGCTCGGATGGCGGCTCGAATCTCAGGATGCCGTTCTACTATCGGGCGGTTACGCCCACCATCACGATGGGAGCACCTTCACTCGCGCCCGCGAGTGGCACTGAAGTCAGCGGCAACCCGCCGATCGACATTAACGGCGGCTATGCGCTTTCCTACTCGTTCTCGGGATCGCCCGCACCCGCGAAGTTCCGAATCGAAGAACAAAAGGACAACGGCGCGTTCGCCCTGCTCGGCGACGTGCCCGCCAGCCAGACAAACTCTCAGATCACGGGCCGCGGTAACGGTCTGTATAACTATCGTGTAGCCGGGTTGTTCACCGTTCAGTACGGATTGCTACAGGGACCGTACAGCGGAACGCAGACGGTTCAGGTCGATCGGCGGCTCGAATCGGATGTGACCGCGATGATTCAAACAGCCGTTTCGAATGTCAACTTCGTGGGCGCAGTGTTTGAGTTCGATCAAACACTGAAGAACAAGTCGAGCAACACCACGATTCTTCCGCCGCTGCGATTCAACATCACCGCGATCCAATCGGCCACCGGCACGGTTCGCTGCAGCAATGCCGACAACGGCGGGAACGGAGTCGAATCCTCCGCGCAGTTCGACTACTCGAACACGCTCGGCGCCGACCGCGCACTGACGGCTAATGAAGTAAGCGGCGCGCGTCATCTGAAGTTCAGTGACCCCGCGGGCGAGTTGTTCCAGTTCACCGCGGTCATCAAAGGCAACTTCCCCGACCCGGCGTTTGCGGCGATGTCCGCGAGCGGCTCCGCGGGCGAGGGAAGGCGGTTCAAGATCAAACTGCGCTTCGCCGTTGATCCGGCCTCACACACGGTTCGTCTTATCGGCGAGTAACATTCAACACGACGGGGACCCGCGATCTTCGCGCGGGTCCCAAACTCCCCACCGAAACAACTGAATAGAAATTGTGAGGGAGGATAAGACCCATGAGATCCCGATTGACCGTGCTCGGTTTCACAATGCTGCTGTCGATTGTTGCTCTTTCATTGCTGATGAGTCTTGCGCCGCGGGTGAAAGCTCAGTCACCGCTGACCTCGATCATAGTCGAACTCAAGGGCGATCCGGTTGTCGTCGCGAAAGCAAAGGCCCAGGCAGCGGGCCGGAGCTTTGATGTTGAATCGTATCGTCAGCAGGTAATCTCCGAGCAGCAACAGTTCCTTCAACGGCTGACGCTCTCCGGAGTCCCTTACAAAGTCTCGAGCGTCTCGGCGCCGAACGGCCCGGTCACAGCGGCCATCGAGTTTCGCTACAACTATGTGTTCAACGGAATAGCGCTCGAAGTGCCCGAGCAAACGTTACCGCTCTTCGAGACGATCGAGGACGTGCTGACGATTCATGCGAATGCGCCCATTCAAATGAACCTCGATCACGCGATTGACTACATTCGAGCGCCCGCGCTCTACGGCAATCCACCGCGCCTCTCCGCCTTCGACTCGCTAAACACCGGCGGTTTGGAGGGTGATGGAATCTATATCGCAGTCATAGACACTGGAGTCGACTGGACCCACGAGATGTTCGGCGGTGATCCCACGCCTCCCCAGTTTGGCGTAGCGCCGACAATCGCCGCGGCTGGACCAAATCGCAAAGTCGTTTACTACCTGAATCTCACTGCGGGAGCTGTAGGCGATGACTTCGGCCACGGCACACACGTCGCCGGTGACGCGGCGGGCTACCGAGGCTTCGCGCCGGGCGCTGATGGTATTCCCGGAACAGTCGATGATGTTCCGGTTCACGGCGCCGCTCCGCAAGCGAAGATCATGGCTTACAAGGTCCTGTCGGCAGTCGGCTCGGGCGCGGTCGCTTCAATCATCGCCGGCATCGAAGACGCCGTGCAGCCTCGCACAATCACCGGCCAGCCGAAGCCTGTTGCTCATGTAATCAATTTGAGTTTAGGTGCCGCGGGCGGACCCGACGCTGCGGCGTCGATCGCTGCCGATAACGCCGCGCTTGCGGGGACGGTCGTCGTGGCATCGGCGGGAAACAGCGGGCTCGGTACTCCCGAACAACAAGCGGCGGCGCTTGGAACGATAGGCCAGCCCGCCGCCGCTCGACGCGCAATAGCAGTCGCAGCTAACAACGATCCCGGCCCGCTGCCCACGGACTTCGTTGGTGATCGCGTATTCGACAACGGCCGGCCGCTTGATCTAACGGACGTGCTCGATCCCGCTTCGATCAATCGCAACACGGCCGGCGCGGTTGACGGAACTGGAAAGCCTCTAGCCGCGGGCCAACGCGCAAACATCCCGATGAAGCAGGTCGCGGGTGGTCCGCTGATCGCGAATCCGCTCGCGCAGTACTACGTCTTCTGTGGCGCTGTAACAACCGCCGCCGACGTGCCTGACTCTGTCGCCGGCCGCATCGCGATCGCGCGGCCTTCGGGCGCATTCGGGACAGTCGTGAATTCGATCGCGGCCAAGGGCGCCATCGCCGCATTGATCATTCGGCCCGATCTGGCGCCGATCACCGCGGGGCATTCACTGATCCCGGCGTGGTCAATCGCGGAATCCGACGCGCGTTATCTGCTCGACCTTCTCTCATCAACTGACATCAACGGCGTTGATCCGGCGAAGGGTGTGCTTTCAGATTTTCCGATTCGCTTTCGCTTAGGCGAATACAGCCCGGCGATGGCTACGTTCAGCTCGCGCGGTCCGGTCGACGGATTCGGCCAGGTCAAACCCGATGTTACCGCGCCGGGCGTGCAGATTCTGTCGTCGACCGTTCCGGCGGGCGGCGTCGAAGTCGCGGTTGTAGGATTCGCTACGATGTTTGATCCCACGCGTTACAAGTCGGCGAATGGAACCAGCTTCAGTGGCCCGATCACCGCGGGCTGCGCCGCGTTGATCAAGCAGAAGCACCCGGACTGGACTCCGTCGATGGTGCGTGCCGCGCTTGTGAACACAGCGACCAACCTGCGCCAACCAAACGGTTCGCCGCTTGCCGATGGAACTAACTCGATCAACGAACAAGGCGGCGGACTGGTTAACGTATACGCCGCCGCCAATGCGAAGGCGTTGATGGGAGCCGGTCAGCCCGGCCCGACGGGCCAGCCGCAAGGCCGGACTTTCGGAGTCACTTGCGCCGCATCTCCGTCATCTCCGGTGTGCGTTTCAGCGGGCAATCCTGATTTCACACCAAGCTACAGCTTCGGTGTGGTGCCCATCGCGACCGTGATCGGCACGGCGACGGTCTCGCAAACAGTAACGATTCATGACGTCACCAGCGGAGGCGGCGCGGGAGCGTATCAGATTACAGTCAATCCCGTCGCCAATGTCGATCAAAGCGCTTTCCGCGTGAGCACAACCGATCTGAGCGGCAACGCTATCTCATCGGTGAACGTTCCCGCGGGCGGATCGGTCAGCTTCAACGTCAAGACCGATGTTAACGGCGAGTCAATTGCCAACCTGACACAGGCTCAGTGGTATGTGACTGCGAATCGCTCGGACGGCGGGCAGAAATTGCGAATGCCTTTCTACTATCGCGCGGTCACACCGACTGCCACGATGACCGCCGCCTCACTCAATCCAGCAAGTGGGACAGAAGTGAGCGGCGCTCCGTTCATCGATATCAACGGAAGCTACTCGCTCTCATATTCGATCGCGGGATCGACGCCCTCGAAGTTCCGCATCGAAGAGCAAAAGGATGGCGGGCCGTTCGCGGTTCTTGCCGATGTTCCCGCTGCCCAAACGAGTCTCGCGATTTCGGGTCGCGGCAACGGACTCTACAACTATCGCGTGGCCGGATTGTTCGCGGTTCAGTACGGATTGCTAAAGGGGCCGTACAGCGGGGTGCAAACAGTCCAGGTCGAGCGCCGTCTTGAATCAGATGTCACGGCGATGATTCAAACCGCGATTTCGAATGTGAGCCTGGCCGGACCGGTTTTCGAGTTCGATCAAACATTGAAAAACACCGGGAGCACAAACATTCTTCCGCCGTTGCGGCTGACGATCACCGGTATTCAATCGACGAGCGGACTTGTGCGTTCGAGCAATTCCGACAACGGCGGTAACGGCGTCGAAAGTTCGGCACTGTTCGATTACTCGAACACCATCGGGGCGGACCGCGCGCTGACCGCGGGCGAAACATCGAGCGCGCGTCATTTCAAATTCAACGATCCGGCCGGCGAGTTGTTTACATTCACCGCCGTTATCAAAGGACACTTTCCTGATCCGGCGTTTTCGACGACGTCTCTTGCAACCGCGGGCGCCGGCAGAAAACTAAGACTCAAGCTGCACTTCATAGCAAATCCTTCATTGCGTACGGTGAGTCTCCTCCTTACTGAGTGAGCTTAAAGGCGGCGCGGGCGAAACCGCGCCGCCATTTTTTTCCGGGGCCGAACAAACAAATCACACGGAGGATCCAATGAGAATTCGACATCTTGTACTGGCAGTGGCGCTGATGGTTTTCAGTTTCATGAGCGCAAGCGCAGCCCCAAAGATAGACCGTGAGTTGAGCGCGCGGCTCGCAGTCGCCGGGTCAACCACAAAGTTCGGAGTCATTCTTACTTTCTACGGAGACCGCGTCACGCAAGCGAACATCGCCGCGGTCCAGGCTCTCGGAATCAAATCCGGCGTTCGAATGGGCAACTTTCCGATCATCGGTGTGCCCGCGACTGCCGCGCAGATTCGGCAGATGATGAATTGGCCCGAGCTTCGCTCGATTTATCTCAATTCGCCGCTGCAACTCAATCTCAATCAGACGAGAACCGTGATTGGACTCGATCGGCTAAGGACCGACGCCGCCATCACTGCTCGCAACGGCGGACTCCCCGTTTCAGGAAGTGGAATAACCATCGCAATCAATGATTCGGGGATCGACGGAGGCCACCCGGATCTCACGTTCAATCCGCTCAACCCCGGCGCGAGCAAGACGATTCAAAACGTGTTCATCAACCCGAATGATAAGGATGGGCTTCCGATGCGCGTTGATGCCTTAGGCAATCCGCTTGAAGGAATCTTGCCCGCGACGGTCGTCGAGAACGTGATCAACACCGACACGAATGTCGGGCACGGCACTCACTGCGCAAGCATCGCCGCGGGCACTGGCCAGATGAGCGGCGGCTTGTATCAAGGCGTCGCCCCCGGCGCGAAACTTGTCGGCCTGGGTTCAGGCGCGGTGTTGTTTGTGCTGGGACAAGTCGCGGCGTTTGATTACTGCTACACGCATCAGTTCGATTTGCGAATTCGCGTCGTGAATTGTTCGTGGGGCAACTCCGCCGTGGCTGTCGATCCCGATCATCCGGTGAACGTCGCGACGAAAAGGCTCCACGACGAGACCGCGATCGTTGTTGTGTTTGCGAATGGCAATGACGGCCCGCGTCCGAACTCGCAAAACCGATGGGCGTCCGTTCCGTGGATCATCACCGCCGGGGCCGCAACGAAAGACAGCAGGCTTGCGGGATTTTCATCGCGCGGAATCTTTGGCGATCCGGTGATTCACCCGACGGTGCTCGCCCCAGGAACAGGAGGCCCCGCCGCCCAGGGCTTCACATCGGACGTCGTCGCCGCTCGCGCAAGCACAAACCTCGTCGCAAACGGGGCGGACGCCGATCTCGACATACCGACCGCCTACGTCGCCTTCTATACACAGATCAGCGGCACGTCGATGGCCGCGCCTCACTTATCTGGCATCATCGCAAATATTCTGGAAGCGAATCCGAGCCTGTCAGCCGATGAAGTCAAATCGATCCTCGAGCGCACCGCGACTCCGCTTGCGACATACGATCAATTTGAAGTGGGCGCGGGACTCGCGAACGTTCACGCCGCGGTCGATCTGGCGTTCAACCCGCAAAAGTCTTACGGCAATTTTGGCTTCGCCGGAAAGGGGTTTATCGTCCAGCAACAAGATGGCGGATCGTTTGCGGCAACGCTCCCGGCTCGCGGAACGATGACCCACACATTCACGGTTCCACCCAACACGCGCTTCACGTTTGTTCAACTCGATTGGGACGCGGCCAACGGCGAAGGCGAAGTTGTATTCGATAACACGAATCTTGCGATCAACGATCTCGCGCTCGGCGTGCTTCGCGGCTCAACTCAAATTGCCAGTTCCAACGCAACACAGCTCGCCGCGTTATTCGGTTCTCGCGAATCGGTGAAGCTCGAGTTTCCGCAGTCAGGCACGCTCACCGCTCGAATTAGCCCGGGCGCTCCATCGGGTCAGGGACAAAATATCGATCAGCCGTATCGGCTGACTGTCACGCATTACGTCTACGATCCGGCTCAGCTCACGGACGTCTCGGGTCTTGATGACGCGACAAAGATCAAAGCGCTGCGTCTGGTCTACGACCGGATTCTATCGGGCGAGGCGGGACAGTTGAGACCTGACTCAGTACTGACGCGAATGGAACTCGGCCGCGCGATTATGCTGGGAGCGCGCGTGATGCAGTATCTTCCGAACCAGGCGAGCTTCAATGATCTTGCGCCGGGCACTCCCGAAGCGTTGATGGCCGAATCGCTGAAACGCGAAGGAGTGATGGGTCTTGACGGTGCTCTGTTCGGCCCGAACGCATCGGTCTCTCGTCTGGATCTTGCAGTCGCGGCCGTTCGAGCGTTGCGGCTCGATGCACAGGCGCGAGCCCTTGCGAATACGACAGTGACCTCGGGCGGCCAGCCGCTTGTTGACAACGCGCAGATACCGGCAGCGCTTCGAGGCTACGTGCAACTCGCGCTCGACCGCGGTGTGCTGCAAGCGTTTCCCGCTGAATTGATCGAGGTTTCGCCCGGGGTGTTTCAAGCCGTACCCGGCCCGCGCTTCGATGGCGGTCGATCAGTCAAGCGACTCGAATTTCTCGATCCTATGTTGAAGGTAATCAATATCCTGTTTGGTGAATAAACCGTTTGGGGGTCGCCGCTGAAGAGATCCCCTGCAAGTCCTCCTCCCCATGATAAGGGAGACGCTATGTTGCCTCGGAGATCCGTTCGAGTATCCGTGTTGTATCTGTTCGTTGTTTCGCTGCTGGTTCTCGCGAATACTTCATTCAAATCATCCGCGCAGATCGCAAGCAAGACCGCGCCGCCGGCCGAAATCGATGTGCGCGGCAAGGGCGGCGTGCCCGGAGGCACGGCTCTTCGCTCGCCGACGCCGGTTCAGTTGAAAGCTCTGGCGCCGCTTCAGGGAGAGGTCTGCGCTCCGGTGCAAGCTCGCTACAACGGGTGGACCGCAACTCCATATCATTTATTGAGTCATGGCGGCGCAAATAACGCTTCGGGACTGCCCGTCTATCTGCGCTTCCGAATGACGAGTGACTTCGCGACGTCCTGCGGACTCAATGCAGGTTGGTACATCGACAATCTGGTCATCAACAACATGAACTCGCTCGGATGTCCTTCGGGATTGGCGAAGCTCGAAGACAATTCTTCTTATTCGGGTTCAAGCATTCTTGCCGCGCTATCGCGGTCAAGCGAGGTGCAGGCGATGAATCCGAACAGTCCTGTATGGGCGGTCGTCGGTGGCCGCTCCGGGTGGGAATTCGGCGGTGCTGCACGACGTTGGCGCCCGCGGAATGAGGGGCGGTCACGGACGGCCGCCCGTACAGAACTCGCTCATTCAAGTTTATTTCAACTATCGCTCAACCGGGCGAAAGTAACCTGCTAATCGGGCCAACGCATTTCAGGGCCAGAACCACACAGGAGGATAACCATGATCCGGATTCTTAGAACAGTTCATAGTGCCGTTGGCTTTCGCAGCCATCAATTCTCGCGCCGCCGTATTACCGCGTGCCTGAGCGCGTTGATCGTTGTGGCTGCGTTTCTTTGCGCCGTAAGCTTTGGCCCGGTCTCACACGCTGCAAACTCAATTCCCGCTTCAACCAGACTCGATCAGAACAAGAAGCGCGTTCCCAACTTCGATGTCAATCTTGCGGCGCGCGTCGTGAATCTTCCGTCGGCCGCCCAGCTTCAGGCGCTGGCGTCACTCAAGTCGAATCTGAACGATTCGAAGATCACCGCGCTGTGGGACAAGTCTTCGGGGTCGGTCGACGCGATCTATGACTTCGCATCCCGGCCTTCGCAACTCGAACCCGAGGCTGCCGCTCGCGCGTTCATTCAATCGAATGCCGCTCTGTTTGGGATCTCCGACATGAGCACGCTGAGGCTCGACAAGAACGTTTCAGCGTTCGGCGGAAACCTGTTGTACTTCGAAGAGACTTATCAAGGCTTGCCCGTCGCACAGAGCGGAATCGGCGTGATGATGGACGGCCAACACAGAATCAAAATGATCTCCGGGCCGTATCGCTCGAACCTGACGCTCAGCGTGTCACCGAGTCTTGATGGAGCGGCAGCAGTGGCGACAGCGCAAAGCGATCTCACGAAATACAAAGTCGAATGGGCAGCGGGCGTTGCGCAAGTCCTCAATCCGGCGCTTGATCTTCTCGCGTCGCAACTCGGTCTGCTCGCAACTCCGCATCCCGAATTGAATGTTTACCCGGCGCCCGACGGCGCGCGGCTCGCATATACGTTCTTTGTCTTCTCGCGCAATCCGTTCGGCATGTTCAAGTATCAGATCGACGCAATGTCGGGCCAGGTGCTCGCGCGCGAAGACTTCGTCAGGTATCAGGCACCGCTTCCGCTCACCGCCGATGTCTACCCGACTCATCCGGACATCACTCAGGAGCTGAAGGATCAGGGCAAGATCAGCGTCGGCGCGGACGGAACTCCGCTGGGTCAGCTTAGAATTCAGCTTCGCAACTTCGATCAGACCAACGCGGTCACCGGCTTGAACGGAACGCTCACCGGACTTCACGCGCACATCGAGAACCTATTGGTTGACAAGCTCCCGTTCGCGCAAGCGGCAAAGGGGACTTGGCATTTTCGAATCGACGACCCCGCCAACTTCGAACAACGCACGAATGAGTTGGAACAGCACGGGGCAAATGTCGCATTCGCGGAACACCAGGACGGGATCAGCCAGTTCTTCTACATAAACTCGCTGCTCGAATACATCGACTACCTGCACCGTGCGGGCGACAGCGTTCACAACAGAATCGGTCAGGGCGATTTTCCTGACGACTATCCCAATCAATCCAACCCGCTGATCGGCAACGTTCACATACCGAATGTGCTCGATCCGCCAAGTCCGTGCTCGGGCACTCCCGATGCTATATTCGTCGAACAACTGCTCGGTCTCGATAATGCATTTTCGCTTCCTGCTTCACAGACAATTGCCGGGCAGAAAGTTGTTGTTAATCCGACCAGCTACGGACACGGTTACTTGTTCAATGATCTCGCGATTGATTTCGGCGTGCCTTATCACGAAGGTATGCATTCAATCTCTTCTCCCATCGCCGGGCTCGAAGGAAGCCCGGAGGGCGGCGCGATGAACGAGGGACAAGCCGATTTGTGGGCGTACTCGGCCGCCGAGAATACCGAGTTGGGCGCGTATGTTCTGAACGGTTTCAAGTTTCGCGATGCCGTGCGGCAAGCGGGCGGCAATCCCGATCTGCGTCAGTGGATTCGTAATGCGGATACTGGAATGACCTACACGAAACTCGGCACATCGGGCGGCGGCAGCTTCGAGGTTCATCGTGACGGTGAAATCTTCGGAGGCACGATGTGGGACATCCGGCAGTTGATGCTGATGTATGAAACGGGCGGCAACTTCAAGCGGCCCGATCCGATCTCGGGCCAGGCGAGCAAGTCTATCTCACTCGGCAAAGAAACGTGGGAGCGAATCTTCCTGGGCTCGATTTACATACTCGGCTCGTTCAACCCCGACACTTTCGTGCGCGCAAGGACCGCGATGATTCTATCGGATCAGGCGTTATATCCGTCGGACCCGCTTGATCCGGATGCGCCGGGGCTTCACCGCGCGCTGATCGAGCAGGTCTACGCCGCGCGCGAGATTGGCATCAACGCAGAAGCTCCGATCGGCGGCCGGCAAGTCATCTCGACTCAGGTGTCGGACTTCGCCGCGTCGCAAGGCAAGCTCGCGGCGCCGGCCGCCGTCTCGGTTAGTCCGGCTTCGTCAACCTCGAATCGCGTTTCCTGGCAAGCAGTGCCGGGAGCTTTCGCGTATGAAATTCTCAAGCGCGAAATCGGCCGCGAGAATCAACGTCAGAACGCGCCGGTTCCCGGACGCGAATACATCGACGGCGACGGCGGCACCGACGGCTACCTGCACGCCGAGTACGTGAAGTCCAATCAAACCAGCTACGTCGATAACGGCCAGATCGAAGGCTCGTTCGTCGCGCGCGGGCTCAAGAACATCGCCAGCGCCGAGTATGTCGTGCGAGCTTTGAACGTCAATGCGAATCGGCAACTGGGCGTTTCTGCCAACAGCGCGCCGGCGAGCCTTCCAACCGCGGTGGTTGATGTTACCAGCCGCGTGCAAACCGCTCTCGTCAGCGGCAGCTTGCGAATGGCCGGCGGCAAACTCGAATTCGATCAGACGATCAAGAACCTCGGGGCTGGAAGTTTCGACGGCACGATGTACACGCCCATCGAGTTCCGGATCGTTTCGATTTCAAATTCGAGCGTCACCGTGGCGAATGCCGACAACGGCGGGACCGGAACCTCCGGAAGCCCGGCGCTCTTCTTCTATCATCCGCTGCTGGTGAGCGGACAAACTTCCGAAGCTCGTCACCTGGTGTTCAACAATCCGAACGCGCAGTTGTTCACCTTCGACGCGGTGATCACCGCTCGCGTTCAGGTGAATCCGGCGCAGGCGACTCGCTACGTTGGAGAGCCCGGCATCGATCTTTCGAAGTTCGATGTTCAAACCTTCACAGAGACGTTGACTGGTATCGTCCCCGCGAGCGACACCGGACTTCAATGCGCGGAAGGCGTCACCTATGTGGATGTGCCATTCACGTCAAAGGACTTCGCATTCGCGGTCACCGGCAATATGACCAACCCGTCAGGTCTCGGCGTCGACATGGATTTGCAATTGCTGGACAGCGCGGGGCGGGTTCTCTCGACTTCCGCGACCGACACTCCGAATGAAACCGTGACGGCGGCGATTCAGCCCAATCAGCAATATCGCTATCGCGTGATTGGCTGGGCGGGCGCGGCGCAGGACTACCAAATAGTGAGCACGCAGTCGCTGCTGGTTCCAAAGGCCACGTCTGGCGGCGGATCAGGATCGGGCGGCGCGCTTGCACCGTCCACCGGCACCGTGACTAAGCTGTTGCGCTTCACTTTCAACCCCGTGACTGGAACGATAACTGTTCAGCCGGTCGGATAGCGACTGGCTTACTAACAAAGCAGGGGTGGGGCCAAGGCCCTGCCCCTGCAACACTTCCGCGGCTTTTCTCCCGGACTTCAACCCTCACTCGTTCAAAAGATTTTCCGTTCAAGGTTAGTTCAAGAATCGGTCAATACGAGCCGCTTACTTTGGTCGTGTGAGAGAGGAACCAACTTCCATTTTTGAAACGCAGAAAAGGAGCGACACCATGCTTGGAACCCTACGACGCATCGCTTTCGCCGCGCTGCTGATCTCGGCGATCACCGCGGCCGCTTCGGCAGCAACCATCAGCCCGACACTCGCGTCACGCATCGCGGGCCTTCCGGATTCGACCGGCGTGGGCGTGGTCATCGTGGCATTTAATACAAATACAGGTTTGAGCGATGCGCACTTGAATGTGCTGCGCGGCGTTGGCATCACTCGCGGAATAACGCTTCAGCGGCTCGGGATGGTCGCGGCTCCTGCGACCGCCGGGCAAGTGCGAGCGCTTGCGAGCAACAACGCGGTGCGCTCGGTGTGGCCGAACGATCAGCTCTCATATTTCATGAATCAAGCTCGAGTATTGACGGGCGTCGACAAGCTTCGCGCTGATCCGGCGTTTCGAATCAACGGACTGCCGATCGCGGGTCAGGGAAACTTCTCGGCGGTGATCAATGACACCGGAATCGACGGCACGCACTCCGATCTCAAGTATCCCAGCCACGTGATTCAAAACGTCCAGATCGTTATGGACACCTGCATACTCTCACAGGGATCGCCCACACCTCCGTGTCCTTCGGCTCAGGAACAACGATTCACGCCGCTCGTCGTCGTCGAAAATATTCCAAACACCGACACGCACGTCGGGCACGGCACGCATTGCGCCGGAATACTCGGCGGAACCGGCCAGGCTTCGGGAGGCCTGTACACCGGCGTGGCGCCGGGCGTGAACTTGATTGGTTGCGGGTCTGGCGCGGGACTGTTCGTCCTCAATGCGCTCGGTGGATTCGAATGGTCGCTCTCCAATCAATTCCTGTACAAGATCCGAATCATCTCGAATTCGTGGGGCGGCGGCGGCCCGTTCAATCCGGATGACCCGATCAACATCGCAAGCAGGAGAGCCTACGACGCCAACATCATCGTTTTGTTCGCTGCGGGCAATGCGGGCCCGGGTCCCGATACCGACAACCCGTACGCGAAAGCGCCCTGGGTGATCAGCGTAGGAGCCGGAACAAAAGAAGGCGGGCTGGCGGGCTTCTCATCGCGAGGGATACCCAAGGAAGAACGTCTCGCCGATGCCGATCCGAACAATGACTTCGATGCGCCGACGATCGTGGCGCCCGGGACCGGCCGCGAGTTCGCTACGAACTCCGCGAAGTTCTCGGCGCGAATCGTCTCCACTCGCTCGGCTTCGAACGTCGTCGCGAACGGCGCGACCGACGACCTCGAGATCCCGGCGGCCTACGTTCCCTTCTACACACAGATCGAGGGCACTTCGATGGCGACGCCGTTCGCGGCCGGTATCGTCGCGCTCATGCTGAGCGCCGATATCACGCTCACACCCGACGAAGTGAAACAGATTCTCAGAGACACGGCGACGCCGATGCCCGGCTACGAAGAGTTCCAGGTGGGTTCCGGCTACGTTAACGCTTATGCGGCGGTCGACAAGGTGATGCATCGCTCGAAGAGTTTCGGCGCGGTGAACAATCCCGCGTTCAACGCTCAGATGACGGTCGTGCCCGATCCGAATCCGGAAACCTGGGGATTCGATTTCAGCTACATCGACGACAACGTCAACACCCACGCGTTCACCGTTCGTCCGGACACCGGGATCCTGGATGTGCGAGTTGATTTCGGAAGCACCGTGGCTACGAGTCAGGGCAACGTGTTCTTTCTCGTGTTAACCGATCCTACAGGCACGGAGTTTGTCGGCGGCCCGTCACTGCCGGCGCTTACGCTGCCGCGCCTTGAATTGAGATTGAGGAATCCGCTTGCGGGCGCGTGGACCGCGCGTGTCAGCGCGGGCTTTCTCGGCGGAGTCGCACCGGCAACGATTCCCGAACACGTCACCGGAATCATCAAGCAATCGGTTGTGAATCTGCAAAACGTGGCCGACCTGCAAAACCGCACCGATGCTGGGTTGATAACGGACCTGCTTGTCCTCCGTCGAATGGACATCTTCTCGGACGGCGGATTCCATCCGGATGCGAATGTAAGTCGCGAAGACTTCGCGCGAACGCTGGCGTTGAATGTTCCGCTTCGACAGTCACTGGCGGCGACGCCGAGGTTCACGGACACAACGGGCAGCCTGACAGGAATTGCCGAAGCAGTGACCGCGATCGGCTCGACGCTGCGGGATTGGAATTTCGTTCCGCAGGGTTTACTCGGTGCTAGTGGTTCGACCTTCAATCCAACCGGCACTGTGAACCGATTGGATCTCGCGGTCGCATTCGTGCGAGCGCTGGGCCTGGACACCGAAGCAAAAGCG
>Ga0070693_100000481_pt1 | contig 17879 bp, 19 predicted proteins | sample KBSK1103metaG_FD_65472 | JGI IMG/M metagenome (GOLD analysis project Ga0070693, IMG submission 65472) | Corn, switchgrass and miscanthus rhizosphere microbial communities from Kellogg Biological Station, Michigan, USA - KBS K1-10-3 metaG | ecosystem: Host-associated > Plants > Roots >...
TGCAAGAGGTGACAGCGAACTTCACGCGGATGTCAGTCCAGACGATCAATGCCGATGGCACAACGGTGGAGGCTGCGGCGGATGATTTCGAATTTCATCCGCGGTGTTACAACGCCCTTCAGGGCTTGATCACCCAGATGCGTCAGCATCAGCAGCCTCCGCCTCTGGATCCGTCATCGCCACCGCCGGTGGAACAGCCGGTGAACGACAACGATCCCGAACCGGTAATTCCGGTCGATATTTCGGTCGGGCCGACGCCGCCCGAGCCAGCACCAGGACCGGCACCAGCACCAGATCCGGCGCCCGGGCCTGCCCCGAACGATACGACGTAAAGGAGAGAGATGAGAGCACTCAACAATGGCGATCACGGCGAGGATGTCAAACGCCTTCAGCGTGCGATCAATCGCCGTCTCGAAACACGCAAGGCGCGTAACCGTCGAGTCAAGGTCGATGGGCAGTTCGGTCCCAAGACCAGGGACGCGCTGCATTACGCATCGTTCCTGCTTGGTCTCGGTGACGACAAGCTCAAGGCGCTGCATACCGGGCCGGTCTCGGTTGAGGAGCAGCGCTTCGTCATGAACCCGGGGCTGCGCAACGAGAACGAGCTCACGCGCGCGCGCAAGCGTGTGGCCGCGCATATTCGCGTGGTCAACAAGCAGATCGAGGACGCCAAGGCGGCCAATGCCAAGCGGCGGCGGATCGTCTCTCAGGCCGAGCAGGCAGCGGCCAATTACCGGCGCAATCCGGCGGCGTACCACTATCTGGCCGGGGGAGTGCCGAATCTCATCTTCCTCAAGCCGTCTCCGCGCAATTTCCGCAGTGACTGCTCGCAGTTCGTTGCGTCGGTCTACAAGGCCGCCGGACTTCCGTCTCCGGCCTCGGTCGACCATATTTGGGCCTCGACGTTCACGATGGTCAAGGGTCCGCGCGTGCGGGTCATTGACAAGGCTCATCGTAAGCCGGGCGATCTCGGTATGTACGGGTCGCGTGAGGCTCCGCATCACGTCGAACTCTGGTGCGGCAACAAGTTCATCGGCCATGGCTCGCCGCCGATCGATTCCAACACCCCGGGCGAGCCTGACTACTACCTCACGTTCGATTTCCTCAACTAGGGAGGCTATATGACGGAAGAGCAGGAGAAGGGCCAGCCGGAGCAGGCGCAGCAGGATCCGCCTGAGTCCTCGGGTCTGCAGACGCCCCAGCCGGATCAGCGGATGCCCACGGAGGCCGAACGCTCCGAGCAGCCGAAGACCGACGATCAGCGCCAGGCCGAGGCTCGGGCCGCGGAGGCGCAGCAGCCGGACAATCCGGACGAGCCGCAGGATGCCCCCGAGGGTTACGAGCCACAGGTCGAGCTCCAGCCGGGTCAGAGTGGGGGAATCGTCGAACGTCATGGCGAACGGCCGAGTGACGTCGAGGAAGCCGAGTCCGATCAGCTCGAAGCCGATGCCGAGCAGAATGACGACGAAGCCGTCGACGCCCCCGACACCGACGCTGCCGAGTAAACCAGAAAGGAGGCGATCCATTTGACCTCAGTCGGACCGTCGCAGCCGCCCGAGCCTCCTTCGAAGCAGCCCGAAGGGGATGCGGCGCAGGAGACCGCTCAGTCGGCCCAGGAGACCGCTCAGTCAGCTCAGGAAACGGCTGCGTCCGCTCAGGAGACTGCGCAGTCGGCGCAGGAGTCCGCTCAATCCGACCCGCCGCAGGAGGAGGCATCGTCCGAGCAGTCGCAGGAGGAATCCAAGGCAGCAGCGGCCGAAGAAGATCGGGCGCAAGAGCAGCAGCCCGTTCATGACTACGCCACGCGGCTCCTCTCGCAGGAGGAGCGGGACGCGCTGGAGCACGAAGAGCGGGTGAAGCACAACGAGCGAACAGGAGGTGGCGAAGTTCGCGAGGGCGAACTGCAGGAAGCCCGGGAGCTACATGACCGTCGCACAGCGGGGCTCCCGGATCCGGAGGGATCCGAGTCGGATGACGACTCCGACTCCAAGTCCGAATCCGACTCCGAGGCATAACCCCTCTCGTTCCCTCGTGGTCCAATCAAAATCGGAGTGATTCTCTCTCCGCTCCGATCACCACATTTGGCCAGCTAAAGGATTGGATAGGTTGGCCCCGTCCTAAGGAGGTGGAGAATGGAAACCAGCATCCTGAAGTCGACCAAGAAGGTTCTTGGTATTGGTGAAGATGATACGTCATTCGACGAAGACATCATCATTCACATCAACTCAGCGTTCTCCACTCTGAACGACATGGGTGTAGGGCCCGTCGAAGGTTTTTCCATCGAAGACGAAGATTCCGAATGGGATGAGTTCGTCGAAGATGTCGCCAAGCAGAGCAAGGTCAAGACGGTCGTATATCTGCGAACGAGACTGGTGTTCGATCCACCGACAACGTCGTTCGTTCTCGACGCCTTGCAGAAACAGCTTTCCGAGGCAGAGTGGCGGCTCAATGTAAGCCGCGAGTCAACCGAGTGGAAGGATCCCGATCCACCGGCCCCCGCCGATCCCGAACTGTCAATCCCGCCAGGAGGTCAACCGTGAGCAACCTCGTGATCGTGGCCATTCCTGACGAGAATGACCGCGTCTGGAAGGTCTCGAGTGAGCAGGTGCCACACCTCACCATTCTCTATCTCGGAGACATGGACCAGATCCCAAACGTCAACCAGATCGTCGACTTCGTCGAGCATGCGGCCAAGACCACTCTGAACCGTTTCTACATGACGGTCGATCGTCGGGGCGAGCTCGGCGAGGATCAGGCCGATGTGCTGTTCTTCAAGCGCAATTACGACTACAAGGCCGTGCGCAATTTCCGCGCTGCGCTTCTGCAGGACCACAACATCCGTACCGCCTACGATTCGGGCGAGCAGTTCGACGGGCCGTGGAATCCGCATCTCACTCTCGGCTATCCCGAAACCCCGGCCAAGGAAGACGACAAGGACTGGGGCGGATTCTACAGCGTCGACTTCAACAAGATCGCAGTGTGGACCGGCGACTACGAAGGACCGGAGTTTATGCTCAAGGATTACTGGGACGAATACGAGACGCTCGAGGCTATCCCCATGGATGTGGCCATGAGCGATATTCAGCACTTCGGTGTCAAGGGTATGCGCTGGGGCGTGCGTAAGGAACGCGAGAGTGGCGGAGGGGGCGGAGCAACTCGTACGGCGGCTAAGGGCGCTCAGGCCGTGGGCCGAGGGGCTAAGAAGGCGGCGAAGGGCACGGTCACTGTCGCCAAAGATATTAACTTCGAAGCGCGTACTTCTACGACGAATCTGAAGGGCGAGAAGAAGGTCGCTACGGCCGCCCATATGATTACCCAAGCGGCGCACAAAGAGTGGAAGGCGACTGATCTCCCTGCACTCAAGGAGCGTCATCCGAACGCCAGTTTCAAGAATCGTCTGACGAAGCCGTTGAGTAAGGATGCCCGGGCATATCGTAAGGACGCGAAGGAAACCTACATCAAGCGGCTGGAGACCACGGCCAACTCAATGAAGAACGCGTCGGGTACGCGTGAGTACACGATTCGCGAGCGGGGCGGAGATCTCCCCACGTCGAAGTATTTCTGGGAAGTCTCCAGTCGACAGGCACGGCATGCCGATGGCGACGAAGATGTCGTGGTTCTCGAAGTTGTCATGGATGAGGACGGGTATATTACCGGACTCAAGCAGGTCAAGTCTGAAGATACGATGGCTCAGACCGCCGTACTGGGAGCATCGTTCCTGGCTCACATGGGTCTCATGGAAGACGACGATATTCTCGAACACTACGGTGTCAAGGGCATGAAGTGGGGCGTGCGCAAGGAAACCGATGCTCGCGGAGTCCCCAAGGGTGAGAAAAAGCGTGAAGGTGTTCAGCGGTATCTGGATCCGCAAGGGCATGCGCTGTCAGACGATGTCGTCAAGATCGCAGTTGGAACGCTCGTTCCGGTTGTCGCTCCGCTCACCTGGCCTGCCCAGATTCGTCTGACTCGTGGCGCATATCGAGCAGGCAAGGCGAAGGGGATCGCTATTCAAGAAAAGCGATTTGCCAAGAATGCAATGTCGCCGAAGAATTTCGTGGCGATTCACAACAAGGCAACCGAGCGAGTCAATCGGGACATCGACGGAATCAACAGCAAGTACAGTGACGCCGATCTCGCCAAGCCTGCTTCGCGCAAGAAGTATGACGACGAAGTTCTCAACCTGATGCAGTCTTCTTATCGCGAAGCCGCCAACTCCATCGGAAACCGAGCGGGTACGCAGCATCTCGATGTGGAATTCCATAACGATGGGATGGATTTCAAGATCCACGCTCGGGAAGGCGCACCCACACCGATTCCTCATCGAGTCAAGCACGCAGCTGAAGATGATCTCGCGAACGCAGAGATCACAGTCGAGATCACCGGTAAGATCAAGCGTGACGCTGCGGGTCGTATTATCGGACTTGAGCTCGACGGTTTCGAGCCCGAGCCGGTCGCTCATTCGTTCGTCGACGTTGGCGCCGTTCTGGTCAGCGCTCTGTTCGAGGGAAATCTCGAGCATTACGGTGTCAAGGGTATGCGTTGGGGCGTGCGTAAGCACAGTCCCGTGGAAACCACGGCGGTTACCGATACCGGTATCGTTCGACGCCGTACTCGAGTTCTCGCCGAGGGTGGTGCGTCGCATCCGGCTCACCACGATGCTGTCAAGGCGGCTGTCCAGAAGCAGGTTCTCAAGAAGAGTGGCACCGATGCGTTGTCCACTCAGGAACTGCGTGAACTGGCCAATCGCCTTCAGGTCGAGGCCCAGGTGCATCAGCTCACCTCAAATAAGGGTCGGCAGTTTGTGCAGAAGTCGCTCGAGGAAGAGGGTAAGTCCCAGATTCAGCGTGGCGTGCGTACGGGAGTTCGGAAGGGTGCCCGAAAGGCACGACGCGGCGCAGCCCTAGCGGGAACGATTGGCGTTTTGGCCGTGTAAGAAAGGAGGGGTAAAACGTGGCGCTGTCCAACACAGCAGTCCCGGTGTATTACGGGCAGTTCCGCGATGCGGTGGTGCGAGGAGAGATTCCGGTCAATCGAGAGATCTCGATGGAGATGAACCGGATCGACGCACTTATTCGCAACCCCAACATTTACTACGACGATCAGGCGGTGGAGGGCTTTCTACGTTTCTGTGAGGGTGAGATGACCCTAACAGAAGGAAGTGACCTCCACCTTCTGTTCACGTTCAAGCTTTGGGCCGAGCAGATCTTCGGCTGGTATTACTTTGTCGACCGGTCGGTCTATGTCCCTTCGGATGGTAACCACGGAGGCCATTACGAAACCCGGACGATCAAGATCCGGCTGATCAAGAAGTTCTATCTCATCGTAGCCCGCGGGGCGGCCAAGTCGATGTTCGCCGCTTTGATCCATGCCTACTTCATGACGGTCGATACTGAGACCACACATCAGATCACTGCCGCTCCAACGATGAAGCAGGCCGAGGAAGTTCTCTCCCCGTTTCGTACTGCCATTGTCCGGTCGCGGGGACCGCTGTTCAAGTTTCTCACCGAAGGCTCGATGCAGAACACCACGGGCAATCGGATGCTGCGCCAGAAGCTGGCGGCAACGAAGAAGGGGATCGAGAACTTCCTTACTGGATCGTTGCTCGAGATTCGTCCTATGACGATCAACAAGTTGCAGGGATTGCGCACCAAGGTCTCAAGTATCGACGAATGGCTGTCGGGCGATCTTCGCGAAGATGTTATCGGCGCAGTTGAGCAGGGTTCCTCCAAGCTGGAGGACTATCTCATCATCGCTATCTCTTCCGAAGGTACGGTCCGCAATGGTTCGGGTGATACAATCAAAATGGAGCTGATGGACATCCTCAAGGGTGAATACTCAGCTCCGCACGTCTCTATTTGGCATTACAAGCTCGACGAGCTTGACGAAGTCGCTGATCCGGCCATGTGGCTGAAGGCGAATCCTAATCTTGGTCAAACAGTGACGTACGAGACATATCAGTTGGACGTCGAACGCGCCGAGAAGGCCCCGGCAGCGCGCAACGATATTCTCGCCAAGCGGTTCGGTATCCCCATGGAAGGCTACACGTACTTCTTCACCTATGAGGAGACACTGCCTCATCGTGTTCGTGAATTCTGGCAGCTGCCTTGCGCTCTAGGGATGGATGCTTCGCAGGGCGATGACTTCTGGGCTTTCACTTTCATGTTTCCTCTGGGTGGAGATCTCTACGGGATTAAGACTCGAAGTTATATTACCGAGCGTACGCTTTTCCTGCTGCAATCAGCCATGCGCCAGAAGTACGAAGAGTTTATCACTGAGGGCAGTCTTCACGTGATGAACGGAACGGTGTTGAACTGGGAGGAGATCTACGATGATCTCGACAATTTCATCATTGCTTCTGAGTACGATGTACGATGCTTTGGCTATGATCCATACAATGCGAAAGAGTTTGTCAAGCGTTGGGAAGCGGAGAACGGCCCGTTCGGAATTGAGAAGGTAATTCAGGGCGTTAAGACTGAATCGGTTCCTCTTGGTGAGCTCAAGAAGCTGTCCGAGGATCGCAATCTTATTTTCGATCAGTCTCTTATGTCTTTCGCTATGGGTAATGCGATTACGCTGGAAGATACTAATGGCAATCGCAAGCTCCTTAAGCGACGTCAAGATGAGAAGATCGATAATGTGGCAGCCATGATGGATGCTTATATCGCATTGAAAGCTAATCAGGAGGCATTCGAGTAATGGGCAATACCATGCGTGCGCATCTGTTCAAGCGCAGACAACATGGCGAACGCGAAGAAGTAATTCTGAAGCTGTTCTATCCGGATGGTACACCGTGTGATCTGGATAGTATGGAAGGTGGAGGAGGCGGTTCGTCCGCGGGTCAATTGCACTATGCCGGTGAGTGGGATGCCGATACCAACTACACTGCGGGTGCCCTTGTTACGTGGTTTAATCCTGCCCTGAATTCTCTCGGTCTTTATCTTACCACCGAGGATGTAGTCGGTGGTGACGATCCAACCTTGTGGATTCGACTTTCCGACAGTGTCGATATTACCGGCATGATGCGTTGGCAAGGTATATGGGGCGAATTTGATGGACTCCATCAATACGGTCACACCGTTCGCCACAACGGTGCTTTGTGGTTCGCGTTGGGCGACGTGGTGGGTGAGCCTGGAGTCGATTCAACTTGGGATGCCATCCTACCGGCTTCGATGTTTGGCGGAGGTGGAACAACTACCGCTTGGGCTAATCTAACTTTGAAGAATAATCTGAATTGGTTGACTCAAGATATTGCCCAGTGGCGGCGTAATGGCGATCATGTCGAATTGCGGGGCTCATTTCGTAAGTTGTTCGGGAATGGTTCCGGAACAGGCATGAATGATTTTGCGGATGCTCTGCCTGAAGAACATTGGCCTTCGCGAAATACAACTGCCGGGACGATTTTGTCGGATAGCGCCGGTAATCATCCGGTGTTATTGCAATACGATACAAACGGCCGTCTTGAGGTTGGGCCGGATGCCTCATATACCGATCCGGTTGTGCATCTTGACGGAGTTTTCTTTGATTTGAGTTAATCCGAATAGGAGGCGGTTCATGATACTGGGCGAAACCCAGGAATTTGCCTCTCCTGCGGAGGCACTCGCTCATATTTCCGAAGCTGCGTGGAGCGACTTTACCAAGTCTGACTACACGCTCGAGCAGTGGCATGCGGCGTGCATCATCCATATTCATGATGGTGCGCCGACGTCGAAGAGCCAGTGCAAGCTTCCGGTCAAGACGCCGGATGGTGTCCTGAACCGCAACGGTGTGCACGCTGCGGCTGCTGCTTTGGCCGGGGCGCGAGGCGGGCTGAAGGGGGTCTCTGCCGATCAGAAGAAGACGGCGGCCAATGCATTGAAGCGATATTACGCGCAGTTGGACGAAGATCCTCCAGAGTCCTTGAGTCAGTCCGCTATTTCCCATCATGGCGTTAAGGGAATGCGCTGGGGGGTGCGTAAGGAAGAGGATACCGATGGTGGGGGTGGGTCTTCCTCGGCTCAGGCGGCTGAGTATCATCGGCTGGCTGATGATATTGTAAGTAATTCCGGTCTTGATTCGCATATGATGGCGGCAAAGTATGGGCCTGAGAGTATGCAGGCTCGCGTCGTCGAGGCGAAACGGCAAGCAGATCGCGAAAAGCTTAAGAAGATTGCCATCGCTGGTGGTGTTACTTTAGGCGCAGTTGCCGCGGGCGTGGCTATTTACAAGGTTAATCAAGCTGGCGGATTTGACAATCTGCCGGGGATGAATCTGAAAAAGCTACTCGCTCTCGAAACCACGAATATTAAAGCTTATAGTGATACCGCGGATGGTTTGCATATTAATTGGGAGAAAGGCGTAAATCTCCCTAAAGGTTCTATTCTTAAACGGTTGTCGACTGTTGCCGAAACGGATCCGAGGCCGGGTGGATTTTACGCAGCATTTCGCGATGAGGATGTAAATAGCTATAAAGCTATTCTTCCTACTTTTTGGAAGCAATGGGGGGTAGGCGACCCGAGGACCGGCGGATTCCTTAATCATTATATGGCTAAAGAAGCAATTCGTGCGCCATCGGGTAAGGAATCGTTTGGTATATTTAAGGAGCTTCTTGGAACGAATGACAGTTTTAAGGAGCTATCAACTATGTGGCTTTCCAAAGGTCTTGATTCTTCGGACGCCGAAATTAAAGAACTTTTCTTTGCGCACGCTCAGTCTTGGGCGGATCCTAATGATGCAGCAGCGCAGGAATGGTTTAAGGAAATGGGCAAACGTGGTTTCAATGCCCTCATTGATTTCAATGATGCGGGTAAGTTGGGGAAGACGCCACTTCGGGTTATCGATGGAAACATGTTCGACATCGTCAAGAATGAGCCGCAAACGTTGAACGATTTCTATACGGCGGCTAAGAAGTGGTCTCCTGAGTTGATTCACGTCTACACGTTGCCAAACGGCGAGTTTGTTCTCATTCATGTTGATGATTTTCTGAGCACAGTCGAGCGAGGACGTGAAGCTGTCGTAATGATCTCTGGTTGATAAAAGAGGAGGATGAGCATGACGAGAGTTAGCTCTCAGAGGATTCGTCAAGCTGTCCTCGTGACCGGGGATCCGCTTGATCCCGATACGCTGCCCGAGAAGATCCAGTTGTTCAATGAATTGGGCGAACCACTCATGCTTGGTGGAGGATTCGCTCGGCATGACGGTTCCGATGTTAGTGGACTTCTGGATCCGGGTGAGAGCGAAGATCGCGATATTGCGTTCTATCCATCGGTCCGTTTCTACAAGATCGCCACTAATCGTCCGGCTCGTGTGCGTATGTATCCCAACGACGCCATGCGCCAGATTGATGCACCCCGTCCAATCGGGATGGCTCCGAGAGGAAACAACGGACGTCTTCTCGAGGTTGTGACGGCGCAGAACATGCTCGAGCTCATTCTCAGCCCATCCGTGGATGTTACCTCTATGGACGCGTTTGACTCGACCTTCTACGTCTCCGTGACGAATCTCGATTCCGTCCAGGGACCAGTCCTCGTTACGTACAGCTACTTCAGGACGGAGTGACATGGCAAGTATTTTTACCACAGGAACTATCAATCAGCCTGATGCAGGTTCCGTTGGCTTGGCTATGGTCGAGCGGATCCGCGACGATGTTACTGCGCATGCTGCGTGGGATCTTGTCGAAGAGTTTACGCCCTCAGGCGGTACGTGTCGCTGGTATGTGTTCAAGTGTTTGGCTACGGAATCGGGTCTACCCAGTGATTTTTACTGGATTATTAGTCGTACCCTTGGTTCCGGTGAGCTTCGCGCATTCCATTGCGAACAGTACGATTCTTCTGCCCATATTGCTCGGGCTTATGGTCCTCCGTCGTATTTCCAGTCCTATACGTTTGATGCGACTGGTCGTTACACGGCGCAAGACTACCTTCTGGGTACTCAGCCGCCGGGGAATGTCAATCCTTATCCGTTTTACCATTATTGGACTCCTTCCGGGACGTCTACTAAGTGGTGGATCATTACGGCTGAGGATGAAGTTATTGTCGCGTTTAACGGCGCATCGAATGGCTTCTTCGATGTTGGCGCGTATATTCCGCTTACTCAGATGCCAATTGATATGCCCGTGCAGCAGGCAGGGTACAGCGATGGGTTTGGCAGGATTACCAATAATCCGGCGGTAGCGAATCTTACCGCTCTGGGTTCAGCGCTGACCTATTGGGGTGGTAGTGGTCAGAACCTGAACAGCGGAAATGTTCCGCTTGGATTTATGGGTGACCTGCGTTACAACGACAAGCTGCAGGGTGGACAGCGTCCCGTGTCCGAGATGGGCATGGTTCTGCAGATCTATCAGGGGGGTGACGAGGCTATTCAAGGCAAGGCGCTGGGTAAGCAGAAGCGGATGCGATTCACGTTGGGTCAGGTGCAAGCGGGGCTGGCGTTCGGGGACGCTTACGTTCTCGAGAATCGACTCTGGGTCCCTTATAACCCCACTGACGGTCGTCTGTGGGATACTGGCGTGGCCGCTTCCTAATGGCCCAGGCAGACGGAGTACTGGTCACACTTCTGCCATACGATTCCCTCGAGTTGGTCAATCGGATTCCGATTGGTCCTTTGATTACCCCATTCGAGCTTACCGAGCAACCTTTGATATCGGAGTTTGTTCCGAATCGATTTCCGGTTCCTCCTACAGCGGCGGGGTTTATTACCGATGTGGAAGACGAAACTCGGAAGATGACCGGTGTAACTCAGACCATTGTCTCGGCTTTGAGTCCAGCAGGATCGTATCTCGAACCCACCATCGGTCAGATCTGGCCCCGATAGCAACCAGGTGATGAGAAAGGAGGTGATGTATGGCAAGTTTCGGAGCCCGGCTGAAGCACGCTTGGAATGCGTTTACCGATAGTGATAGCGTGAACAATCGTCCGCTTGAGATTACGGCGGCGGGCGGTTCTTACTTTGGTGGGCGTCCTGATCGACTTCGTCCCCGCTTTTCCAGCGAACGATCGATCATCTCCTCGATCTACACCCGGATCGGTATCGATGTCGCCGCGGTGCCTATGCGCCACGTTCGCACTGACGATCAAAATAGGTACCTGGAAGACATCAATAGTGGACTGGACAGTTGTCTGACGCTGGAGGCCAACGTCGACCAGGCTGGTCGGGCATTTCGGCAAGACATTGCGATGACTGTTCTCGACGAAGGTGTCGCGGCGGTCGTTCCGGTGGATACTACTCTGTCACCAGAGGAATCGGGCGGTTTCGACATCAAGACCCTTCGGGTTGGTCGAATCGTTTCGTGGTTCCCCAAGCATATTCGGGTTTCGCTTTACAACGAAGAGCGTGGTGTTCGCGAAGAGCTCACGCTACCGAAGAAGATGGTGGCAATCATCGAGAATCCGTTGTATTCGGTGATGAACGAACCGAATTCGACGCTTCAGCGTCTTATTCGCAAGCTCAATCTTCTGGATACGATTGATGAGCAGTCATCTTCGGGGAAGCTCGATCTCATCATCCAGCTTCCGTACGTGATCAAGTCGGAAGCACGACGGCAACAGGCGGAGCAACGGCGCAAGGACATCGAGTTCCAGCTGAAGGGTAGCGAGTACGGTATCGCTTACACCGATGGTACCGAGAAGATCGTTCAGCTTAATCGTGCAGTGGAGAACAATCTACTGCCACAAATTCAGGAACTCAAGACACAACTTTATGGTGAGCTCGGTCTCACTCCCGAGGTCATGAACGGCACGGCCGACGAGAAGACCATGCTGAATTACTGGAGTCGCACCATTGAACCGCTTCTGGATGCGATTACCGAAGCTATGATCCGGAGTTTTCTCACCAAGACTGCCCGTACGCAGGGACAGTCCATCATGTACTTCCGCGACCCGTTCAAGTTCATCCCGCTCGGCGGCGAAGGTGGAATTGCTGACATCGCCGATAAGTTCTCTCGTAATGAGATTACTTCGTCGAACGAGATTCGACAGGGTATTGGCATGAAGCCTCGGCCGGAGGCAAAGGCCGATGCGCTGATTAATTCCAATATGCCAGTGGCTAAGACCGGTGTCGATCCGAACCAGTCGGCTGATGTTGTCGATTCGACTGCCGAAGAAGTCCCGGAGGACAAACCGGATCCCGCCGTGGCCGAGCTGACCCAGGGGCTGCGGGCTTCCCAGGCCGAGATCGACGCGCTTTTGGCAGGTGGACGATGAAGACACCTACCGAATTCGAGCTGCGGCAGCTCATCCATCAGTACGATCCGGTCAAGGCCCATGAATACTATTTGCGTATTCACAAGCCTCCATCGCTAGTCGTACCTCGTACCCGTCATCAAGAGGGAGTAAAAGCCCAGCAGAAGAAGGAACTTGCTCATAGCATTCACGGCTTGGAACAGAGGTTTCGCAAGCTCGAAGCTCTGATTGCAGAAAGAGAACACGAGGAGGCCAGGGAAAACCGCAAGTCGAAAGCCAAGAAAGAGCGCGCGGCCAAAGACAAGGTTAAGCCAAAGACGGCTGCCGAGAAGGCCAAAGCTGCTCGTGAACTCCGGAATCGCAGGACACTGAAGCACGAGCAGGATTCGAAGCAACGCTTGAAGACATCAGTCGACGAGCTTAAAACTTTGGCCACCAAAGTGAGAGGACAACTCGCGGTCGCCAATCAAAAGCTAGCTGCGCTCTAGGGCGCCGAAGATCCACAGACGAAAGGAACAGTCAAAATGGGAGCAAAGTCCCGACTGGATTTCGGTGACTCTTCGCCGGAGACCAGCCTGATGCATTCCGCTATCGCGGTCAAGCCCGATTTCAGTGGCTGGGCCACGAAGTATGGGCTGCGCTGCTCGGACGGTCGGACGATCCTTCCGAATGCATTCGCGCATCAGGACACACAGCGGGTTCCGCTGGTCTGGCAGCATGGCCATGCCTCACCCGAGAACGTGCTCGGCCACGCGATCCTCGAGGATCGTAACGAGGGCACGTACTGCTACGGGTACTTCAACGAGACGGCGCAGGCCAAGAACGCGAAGACGCTGGTGCAGCACGAGGATATCTCGGCGCTGTCGATCTTCGCCAATTCGCTCGTGGAGAAGGCCAAGCAGGTCTCTCACGGCGTCATCCGTGAGGTCTCGCTCGTCCTGGCGGGTGCCAATCCCGGCGCCCTGATCGACAACATCGAGATCGCGCATTCCGATGGCGAGACCGAGATCCATGTCGATGAGGCCATCATCTACACCGGACTCGAACTCGAGCACGCCGACGGCACTGCCGTCGAGACGGAGGAGACGGAGGAGACGGAGACGGTCGACGACGAGACCACCGTCCAGGATGTCTTCAACTCGATGTCCCCGGAGCAGCAGGAGGTCGTCCACTACATGGTGGGCGCAGCTCTGGAGGCCACCGCAACCCCCGACCGCAGCACCGGCACCGCCGAGACCGCTGACACCGGTTCCTCCGAGGAGGAGGACATCACCCACGAGGAAAAGGACGACAACGAGATGAGCGGCCGCAACGTGTTCGAGCAGTCCCGCGAGACGCGCACTCCCGAGCCCCGGATGGCGCTCTCGCACGACGACATGCGTGGCATCGCCGCGGACGCCGTCAAGCGGGGCTCGCTGAAGGAGGCGGTGGAGGACTACGCCTTCAAGCACGGCATCGAAAACATCGACCTGCTGTTCCCCGACGCACGCACCATCACCGACACGCCGGAGTTCGACTCCCGGCGTACCGAGTGGGTCACCGAGGTCCTCTCGTCGGTCCGCAAGAGCCCGTTCTCGCGGATCAAGTCGCTGACGGCCGACATCACTCACGCCGAGGCGCGGGCCAAGGGCTACATCAAGGGCACGCTGAAGAAGGAGGAGTTCTTCGGCCTCATGCGGCGTGTCACGACGCCGAGCACGATCTACAAGAAGCAGAAGCTCGACCGCGACGACATCATCGACATCACGGACTTCGACGTGGTGCTGTGGCTCAAGGCCGAGATGCGGCTCATGCTCGACGAGGAGATCGCGCGGGCCATCCTCATCGGTGACGGCCGGGCCGTCGACGACGAGGACAAGATCCGCGACCCCTCCGGCGCGGCGGACGGAGCGGGTATCCGTTCGATCCTCCACGACGACGATCTCTACGCAGCGACGATCACGATCGACGTCGATGGGGACCTGCGCAAGACCGACCTTGTCGACCGGATCCTCGAGTCGATGCGGTTCTACAAGGGCTCCGGGCTGCCGACGTTCTACACCACGCTGCCCGTGATGACTCAGATGCTCCTGGCCCGTGACAGCCAGGGCCGTCGCTACTACCGGACGGCGACCGATCTGGCGTCCGAGCTCGGCGTGGCCAAGGTCGTCAACGTCGAGGTCATGGAGGACGAGCCCGACCTCGTCGGGATCATCGTCAACCTGGTCGACTACACGGTCGGCGCCGATCGCGGTGGCGAGGTGTCGTTCTTCGACGACTTCGACATCGACTACAACCAGTACAAGTACCTGATCGAGTCCCGGGCGTCCGGCGCCCTGACGAAGATTCGGTCGGCACTGGTCATTCGGCAGGCGGCCGCGGGCGCCACCCGGGCCACCCCGGCGGACCCGACGTTCGATCCGGACGACTCGGCGTTTACGATTCACGACACGACCGGCGTCACCTACCGGCGCAGCGATACCAACGCGGCTGTGACCGCGGCGGGCTCGCCGTACAGCGTCGACGAGGGCACCGACCTCACGATCTACGCCGTTCCGAACGCGGGCTACTTCTTCGACAACAACGTCGAGGACGAGTGGACCTACCGCGGCACGGCGGGCGGCGGCGCGTAGTTCGCTGAACTGACCTCATGGCGAGATTCCACGGTCGGGTCGGATTCAGCGAGACAGCCGATGAGGCAAATCCTGGTGTATTTACCGACTCGGTCGTGGAACACGTCTATTACGGAGACATCGTTCGTAATACAAGAGGTCTGCGACAAGGTGAGAATCTGAACCTGGATCTCACCGTCGGAAACTCGATCAGCATTGTGGCTGATGCTTACGCACGTGAGCATTTTTTCGCCATTCGCTATGTGGAATGGGCGGGGCAATTGTGGAACGTCTCTGACGTCGAGGTGCAATCGCCCCGTCTGATCCTGCAACTGGGGGAGGTGTACAATGGCCCAACGGTTGCAGCTCCATGAGACTCTTCTTCTACTCACGGAGAATGCGTATTTCCAGCCACCGCCGAATTATCAGATGCAGTATCCCGCGATCGTCTACGCACGATCAGGATCACGCACTGCGTATGCGGATAATCACCTGTATCGAGGAACCAAGCAATACCAGGTAACGGTCATCGACCGAGATCCCGACAGCGAACTACCAGATCAAGTGGAGAGATTGCAGATGTGCAGTTTCGACCGTTTCTTTGCGGCCGACAATCTCAATCACTGGGTCTTTACCCTTTTCTTCTGAGAAAGGAAACATCAGAGAATGGCACCCCTTCAGTGGGACCAGGTCGGCGAGCGGTACTTCGAGACCGGTGTCGACCGAGGCGTTCTGTACCTCCCCGATCCGGACACCGGTGCGTACGACACTGGCGTGGCCTGGAACGGTCTCACCACGGTGACCGAGTCGCCGGGTGGGGCGGAGTCCAATCCGCAGTACGCCGACAACATCAAGTACCTCAACCTCATCTCGGCCGAGGAGTTCGGCGGCACGATCGAGGCGTTCACCTACCCGGACGAATTCATGGAGTGTGACGGCACGGCCGTTCCCACCCCGGGCGTCGCCGTGGGTCAGCAGGGCCGACGAGTTTTCGGTCTGTGCTATCGGACCCGACTGGGCAACGACCTGCAGGGGACGGACTACGGCTATCGCCTGCATCTCGTCTACGGCGCCCAGGCCTCCCCTTCGGAGAAGGCCTACGGCACGATCAACGACTCCCCCGAGGCCATCGCGTTCTCGTGGGAGATCTCCACTACGCCGGTCCCCGTCGCGGGCTCGAACACCCTCAAGCCGACGGCGCTCATCGTCGTTGACTCCACCGCAGTCGATCCCGCCGCCCTCACGGCGCTGGAAGAGGCGCTGTACGGCGGTGCGGGAGCCGGAGACGACGCACATCTGCCCACGCCTGCCGAGGTCATCGAGATGATGACCCCCGGGCCGTAGGCAAAGCTGAAAGGACTAGGGAATGCTCGAACTCGTGGTTGGCGGCGCCGAACTGTACGACGACTCCTCGCAAGAGTTCCTCAAGGATGGTGGCTTCCGGCTACGACTCGAGCATTCTCTCCTCTCTCTTTCAAAATGGGAGTCGATTACCGAAAAGCCTTTTCTGGACAAGAAACCCAAGACGCAGGAGGAAGTCTTTCTCTATGTCCAGTGTATGGCGATCGATCCCGAAATTCCCCCGGAGGTTTTCTCCAAACTCGGTTTGGATGATTACAAGACGATCAACAATTACATCGATCGTCGAATGACGGCCACTTGGTTTTCCGATGCTGGTGCTCCTCCAACCCGAGACATCATAACTTCCGAGCTCATCTATTACTGGATGACGGTGCTCAACATCCCATTTTCTTGCGAGGAATGGAATCTCAATCGGCTTTTCACGTTGATTCGAGTGGCTAACATCAAGTCGTCCAAGCCCAAGAAGATGAGCCGTACCGAACTCGCGCAGCGTAACCGCGAACTCAATGCCCGGCGTAAGAAGGAACTGGGCACAACCGGATGAAAGGAGGAGCATGGTCGACTTGCCAGTCGAGGAGACCTTCACTCCCCGAAAGATCCAGGGCTATGGCTGGAAGCCGTCGCTACCGGATCCTCGCGATCTCATTGCTGATACGTCCGAGTTGCCCATTTGGGCCGAGGTCGATCCACGCGAAGAGTACATGACCAAGGTGTACGCTCAGCTGCAACTGGGCTCATGCACGGCCAATGCGGTGGCCGCTGCAATTGATGCTGATTGCATCGTTTCCGGCCAAGATCCCAAGTATCCGTCTCGACTGTGGATCTATGCTTTGGAACGTCTGGTCGAGGGCGTTTCTCTTCGTCAAGACACGGGCGCTTATGGTCGTGATGGCTTTAAGGTGTCGCGTAGTATTGGGATTGTTCCCGAAACTCAATTTCCCTACAGCGATCGATATCCGACGTGGGCGCAAGATCCGCGACGTAGCCCGCATTGGAAAGATCGCAAGACGACCAAGCATCCTTACAAGGCTGTGCCTCGCGATGTTACCAGCATCAAGCGGGTGCTGAGTAACAAGCAGACCATCGCTTTCGGATTTACTGTTTTCGAGTCGTTTGAATCTGACGAAGTGGCTCGGACCGGTGTCATGCCGCATCCCGATCTGACCATGGAGAAAGCACTCGGGGGCCATGAAGTACTGATGGTCGGTTATCTCAAGAGTGAACCACATTACGCTCTGTGTCGAAATTCGTGGAATGAGGATTGGGGTATGGGTGGATATTTCCTCATGCCCTGGACGGTCATTCTCACACGAAGCATGTCGAGCGATTTCCAGACTATTTACCGCCCGAAACTGACATAAAGAAAGGGGGCCGCGATGACTGCCATCGCATGGGATGCTGTTGGCGAACGTCGGTATGAGACCGGTATCGATCGCGGCGTTCTATATTTGCCGGATGGGCAAGCGGTTCCATGGAATGGATTGACTGAAGTAACGGAGACTACGCCTAACGAGGTTAAGTCTTATTACCTCGACGGGATCAAGTATCTCGATAAGCGTATTCCTAGCGCATATTCAGCTAAGCTTCGAGCGATCACATACCCCGATGAGCTCGATGAGCTGACCGGAAATCGAGAATTTTCCCCGGGGGTATTTCTCCACGATCAGCGTTCCAAGCTGTTTAATTTGTCGTATCGGACGCTTATTGGGAACGATCTCCAAGGTATTGACTACGGTTACAAGATTCATGTTGTGTGGAATGTTCTCGCTGT
>Ga0070693_100000483_pt1 | contig 17830 bp, 18 predicted proteins | sample KBSK1103metaG_FD_65472 | JGI IMG/M metagenome (GOLD analysis project Ga0070693, IMG submission 65472) | Corn, switchgrass and miscanthus rhizosphere microbial communities from Kellogg Biological Station, Michigan, USA - KBS K1-10-3 metaG | ecosystem: Host-associated > Plants > Roots >...
CTGGTCGGTCGTGGATCCGACCGCGGTCGACGGCGGCAGCTCGGCGATGTACGCGCCCGGCAAGATCCTGAAGTCGGGCCGCTCGGTCGATCCCGACCAGCCGGTGATTCCCTCGACCGCGACGACCTACGTGCTCGACATGAACCAGCCGACGCCGAGATGGAGGCAGACCGCGCCGATGAACTTTGCGCGCACCTACCATACCTTGACGCTGTTGCCGGACGGGACCGTTCTCGCGACCGGCGGCGGTCCCAACACCGACGCGCTTGGCGTGGACAACGCCGTGCTCGCCGCGGAGCTATGGAATCCCGCCACGGAAACCTGGACCGCCCTCGCCGCGATGCAGCGGCCGCGTCTGTACCATTCCAGCGCCCTGCTCCTGCCCGATGCGCGCGTCTTGGTCCTGGGCGGCGGACGCTTCAACGGCGGCAACGCGCCGACCGACCAGCTGAGCTCCGAGATCTTCTCGCCGCCGTACCTCTTCAAGGGCGCGAGGCCGGTGATCACCGCGGCGCCCTCCACCGCCGCGTACGGGTCGGGCCTCAGCGTCCAGACGCCCGATGCGGCGAGCATCGGCTCGGTCGTGCTGATCCGCCTCGGAACCGTCACGCACAGCTTCAACACGAACCAGCGCATCGTGCCGCTACAATTCAGTGCAGCCGCTGGAACCCTGAGCGTGCAAACTCCCGCCAACGCCAACCTCGCGCCGCCCGGGCACTACATGCTCTTCATCCTGAACACGAACGGCGTGCCCTCGGTGGCGTCGATCGTGCAGCTGCGCTAGAACGAACGGCGCTCAACGCTCACTGCAACGGCTCCGGAAAAAGAAAATCTCGCGCGCCTCGATCGAGCGTTCGACTACATCGAGGCGCAGATGAAGCAGCTCAGGCTCGACCGCGGAGAACCGTCGCGATCGCGTCCTGTCTATCCGCCGGCACTGCGCCAGGAGCGGCTTGTCACCGACTCACTTCGATTCGCTTGCCACCGATGACGCGCTCGTGAACACGGAGCTGTCCGCCTAGAGGCGAACCCCTAGTCCCATGTCTTGAGCCACGCCGCCGAGATCAGCGGCAGCAGCAGCAAGAAGAAGGGGCTCAGGTTTCCCCAAGCCCCTTCGTGGACTTGCTCGTTAAGACTGCGCCGAGCTACCTATTGGTCCAGGCGTGCGCGTCGCATCCGCTCACTGAGTACTGCTGCAGTAAACGTAGATGTATTTCGTCCACATCCTGTCGTTCTGCTTGACCGGAACATCGAACGTACCCGCTCCATCGACGGATAGGACCTTCAGGCCGCAGGAGCCGGGGCCGCATTCCATCCGGCGCACCGTGCACCCAGGCTGGTTCTCGACGGTGATTTGATGCGTGCCGGCCTCCACCGCTTCGACGTGGGCAAAGTTGTCAGGCGTCCCCCAGGCGGGATTGTTGTACGAGTGCTTGTTGTTCCCGCCACCCAAGGTATCGGTCCACTTGACGGTTCTGCCGGTCAGCGTCGCGCCAGTGGCATCGTCGATAAATCGGGTGTCGATCTCGCGGTTGTTCTGCTGGCCGACCTTGAAATTGTCCGTCTTGGTGTGTCTCGGGACAAAGCCATGGAAGTTGCCCGGGCTTTGGCCGCAGTCGACCACGTTGAGTCCGTTCGCGGCACCGAGAGCGGCGCAGCCCGCCAGGAAATCGTCCACCCGCACGACCCATGCTTTGTACTCGCCGCCGTTATTCGGCGTATCCGCATAAGGCATCAGCTGCACCGTGGTCGCACCGTGATCGATATCGCTGCCAGTTACGTGCTCGCAGCCCGTCACAACCACGCTCGAGATGATGCCGTTCGTGACCACGAACTGGCGACATCTTGCGGCATCCTGCGACAGCAACGTCTTTCCACTCGGATCGGTCACCTGGAATACGTAGGTATCGTCGTCGAGCCCGGCGGCGCCCTGCGGCGCGCCCGGCCCCGGCCCGCCATCAAGGTAAACCGCATCTTTCGACGGGTAGATGTTGAAGTTGACTTCCGAACCGTCGGCTACGGTCGTAAAGAGCGCTCCTGACGGAGCATGCGCTGATGCGGATGTGGCAGTCGCTGCGATGAGCGATCCAAACAACAGAGGAGCAAAAAGTCTGCGATTGATCTTGGACTTCACGTCGGTCTCCCTTGGATTCGCCGCTCCCTAAAACGGCGTTCGAACATTATAGAAATAAACATATGCACAATTCTTCGTATCTGAAAATTTGTGGAGCGATGTAAAGAAATCCGACATTCCCGCCCTCGAGAACTCGAACGCGCAACCTCCGGGACCTGCTGAAGTTCACCGACGACCGGCGAGGAAGGATCGACACGTGCCGCGAAGGCGGTCGGGTGCCCTGAACGGTGCTCTCTCCGAAGAGTTCAGGGCGATGGGGCCGGAATCGACCGGGCATGGCCTGCGCCGGCGGATTTAGGGAACAGGTTTACCTCCTTCACGATCACGTAGCATTGAGTCGGTATCATTTGTCGACCGTGCAGACGCCCCAGCCGCGGCGTTGAAGGTTTCCAGCGCGGGTACTTGAAACAGGCAACGCAGAAAAGGGCCTCGAACGGGGGACGAGGCCGCGCGAGCTGTCGAACGTGCACCAAGTGTGGGGGCCTCGACTTTGAACATCAGAAGAAGGGTCCGACCGTGCCACGACGTCTCGCAAGAGGTATCGCCCTCTCCGCAATCCTGATCCTCGCGGTTTCGCTCGATTGGAGCGCAGGCGCGAAACGGGCGCACGCGGCTCCGATCGATGGTCTGGTTGCCGCGTACGGTTTCAGCGAGGGATCGGGCGCGACGACGGCCGATGCCTCGGGCAACAACAATACCGGCACGCTCAATGGGGCAGGCTGGGCTGCGGCCGGCCACTCCGGCAACGCCCTGTCGTTCAACGGCAGCGGCGCCTTCGTGGATCTGGGCAACGGCGCGACGCTGCAGCTCAGCGGCAGCATGACCGTGAGCGCCTGGATCCGCTCCGCGGCCTTCCCCGCCGACGACGCCGCGGTCGTGTCCAAACGCACCAGCGGCAGGGTCGGCTTCCAGCTCGACACCACCGTCGACACCGGTCCGCGCACCATCGGCTTCAAGCTCACCAGCTCCACCGGGGCCTCGATGGCCCGCTACGGGGCCACCGCGCTGCAGCTCAATCAGTGGTACCACATCAGCGGCGTCTACGACGCCGCGGCAGGCACGCTCAATGTGTACCTGAACGGCGCGCTGGACAACGGCACGCTGCTGGGCACGGTCACCTCCACGCAGCAGAACTCCACGCTCAACGTGAACATCGGCCGCCGCGCCGGCGCCTCGGGCTACGCCTTCAACGGCCTCCTGGACGAGGTGCGCATCTACAACCGCGCGCTCAGCCCCGCCGAGATCCAGCTCGACATGCAGCTCGCCGTGACCGGCGGCGCCCCCGCGCCCTCCGACGCCAGCGCGCCGAGCGCACCCGGCACGCTCAGCGCCACCGCCTCGGGCTCGGCTCAGGTCAATCTCGCCTGGGGCGCGGCCAGCGACAACGTCGGCGTCACCGGGTATCGCCTAGAGCGCTGCGCCGGCAGCGGCTGCACCTCGTTCGCGCAGATCGCTACGCCGGCGGGCACGAGCTTCAGCGATACCGGCCTGAGCGCCAACACGAGCTACAGCTACCGCGTGCGCGCCGCCGACGCCGCCGGCAACCTCGGCGCCTACTCCAACGCAGCCAGCGCCACCACGGCGCAGGCGGCCGGAGACCTTACCCCGCCCACCGCGCCCGCGAGCCTGAGCGCCTCGGCGGCAGGCAGCACGCAGATCAACCTGGCATGGGCCGCATCGAGCGATAACGTCGGCGTCGCCGGCTATCGCCTCGAGCGCTGCGCCGGCAGCGGCTGCACCACCTTCACGCAGATCGCCACCCCGGCGGGCACGAGCTTTGGCGACACCGGCCTGAGCGCCAACACGAGCTACAGCTACCGCGTGCGCGCCGCCGATGCCGCCGGCAACCTCGGCGCCTACTCCAACGCCGCCAGCGCCACGACATCGGCGCGGAGCGCGGCGAAAGGCCCCCTCACCGTTCTTGCCACGAATCCACGCTGGTTCGGCGATGGAACGGGCAACGCCGTGTTCCTGAGCGGCTCGCACACCTGGAACAATCTGCAGGATTGGGGCGCGAACGCAAGCCCGCGCGCGTTCGATTTCACTTCCTACGTGAACACGCTTGCCGCCCACGGCCACAATTTCACGATTCTCTGGCGCACCGAATTGCCGAAATTCTGCGGCCTGGCGACCACCGCAAGCAGCCCGCCCGACCTCACGGTTGCCCAGCACCCCTGGCAAAGAACCGGTCCGGGTCTGGCCGACGACGGCGGCTTGAAATTCGATCTGAGGAAATTCGATCAGTCGTTCTTCGACCGGTTGCGCGCGCGGGCGGTCCAGCTCAACGATGCCGGAATCTATGCCGGGGTTTACTTCTTCACCGGCGAGTGGCTCAACAATTTTCGCTGCGCCGGAGACGGCTACCCCTTGACCGGGACGAACAACGTCAATTCGATCGACGGCGGCTCCGGAACCGACAGCGTGATGATGAGCTCACCCAACGCGACCACCGGCGTCCAGGACGCGCTCATCGACAAGATCATCGATACGCTGAACGACCTGCCCAACATCCTCTGGCTGGTCTCCGAGGAAGCGCCGATCAACGCGACCTGGTGGAACGATCACCTGATCGCCCACGCTCGCGCGTACGAGGCCACCAAGCCGTTCCAGCATCCGATCGGCTTTGCCGAGCCTGCCGGCAGCCCCGACGCGGCGGTCCTCAACAGCGATGCGGACTGGGTAACGATCGAGAGCAAGGTCTTCACGAATTCGCCCTGTGGAAACGGCACGCCCGCGTGCAAGCTGATCATGAACGACTCGGACCACAGCTATTTCGGCATGTGGAACGACCCGGCGCAGAGCAACCGCAACTTCGCCTGGCAAAACTTTCTGAGCGGGAACAGCGTCACCTTCATGGACCCCTACACCGTCTTTTACCCGCGCGAGAGCAGGAACCTGTGCTCCAACCCGGTGAACGCAATGTGCGATGCACCGGATCCGCGCTGGAAGAATTTCCGGGACAATCTCGGGTACATGGTGAAATATGGGAACCGGATGCACCTCGCGCAGATGACGCCGCGGCCGTCGCTCGCGTCCACCGGCTGGGCCCTCGCGAATGCGGCGGCCAGCCAGGCCGAGTACCTCGTGTATCAGCCAGGCGGCGGCGGGTTTACCGTGAATCTCTCGGCGACCACGCAAATGCTCAATGTCGAGTGGCTGAATCCGTCGACCGGCGCCGTGACGACAGGAACTCCGGTGAGAGGCGGATCTTCCGCCCAGGCGTTCACGCCGCCGTTCAGCGGCGACGCGGTGCTGTATCTCGTCGACAGCGCCGGAAACGGCCGGCCCTGATCATCACCGCGCGGCAGGAACGGCCTGGCCCCGCGATAGAGCGGCCCGAGCCCGCGCGACCCACCACGATGGTCCTAGTCCCAGGCCTTCAGCCACGCCACCGAGATCAGCACCAGCAGTAGCAGCAGCATCCACAGTTCCACGGTCGTCGTCCTTCGATCGATGAAAGCGAATGGTGCCATCGGCTTGATCTCTTCGTCCGCTCTCTCAATCAAAACTACAAAGGCTCGCGCCCTCGACAGCAGTCTCGAATCCTTTCTGAAGAATTCACCGCTCCAGGTGCGAATTCCGACCGCTCGCGCAGCGGTTCGCCATGTGGCGCCTGTCCAAGGGCCTTGGTCAGGATTGTCATGGCCGGGCACATTCCCCGGCTAGACGGCGAAGACCATCCGATAGACTCGGCAGGGATTGGCTGATGCTGATACATCCGGAGGAGATAGCAACAACGCCGAGCTTCTCGACCAGCGGCTCATGCCGATTGCCGTGGTCGTGAAGACCGGACAAGTTGTCGAGCGGCACTGGGAGTTCTTCAAAGCCACTTATTTCCCCGGCATGTCGGACGAGGCTGCGCAGGCGGCGCTGCTCGCGTGGGCCGAGCGAAACGGAATCAAGGCTTCGCTGCTTTCGTCCTTCGACGATTTGAATCGGTCGCTCCGCGTGACGCACGTACGGGTGACTCCTTAGCTTCTCCGGGTTGCCACTTCGTTGACACTGCGGCGAAGAAGATCTCGCATGACCTTGCGTCTCCCTTGCGAGACGGCGCGGCTCGCAGCGCACACCGCCTGTAGCGGTTTCGCTACGCGATTTTCGGGGAAGCCGCGACAGAATAGTTACTAGGGATATTCCTAGCGGGAGACTAGCATATGCACCGGGGAGCATAGCTATAAGGCCAATACCAAATGGCGACCATCACGAATCTCAGGCCCGTTCCTAACGGGAAACGTCGAGTGCTGGTCGTAGAGGACAACCTCGACTCCGTTCATTCGATGACGGCGCTGATACGGATGATGGGGCATGAGGTGCAGTTCGCGATCAATGGATTCGCGGCCCTTGATGTGGCACGTAAGTATCGACCCGATATCGTCATCCTCGACTTAGGCTTGCCCGACTTCAGAGGCGAGCACCTGGCCACCCAACTGAAGTACGAGCCCGGCCTGGAGCAGACCCGGATCATTGCCATATCCGGCTTGCCGCAAGCGAATCTGGAACAGTGCGCGCGAGAAGCTGGATGCGCAGAGTTCTATCGGAAGCCGATCGATCCTACGCAGCTGGAAGAAATACTGGCTGAGCCGGTAAATAGCTTCAGTACCGCTAACGAGTCCAAAGACAGTGCCGAAACGGGACATAGACGAGGCGAATAACCTCTACGCGGCTCTCATGCGGGTGATCGTTGCGCACCCGGGAGGCTACGACGATCCCGCCGCCAGGAGCCATGTGTCGGATCTCTGCGCGCGAGCCGTTAAGACGATCAATGACGACGATGTGCGCAGCATCGTGCGGAGCATCGAAACCCTGGCGAAGCTTCTCTTTTCCGCCGGTGGCGACGTGGACGCGGAGGCCGGGCCGCTGCGCGGCGTCGCCGCGCTGAAGTTCCATCTATTTAATGCTCTCAGCAACCTTCGCGGCCGTCTTCAGATGCTTGAGCGAGCTGCTCCGTCGATCCCGGAGTTGCCCGCGCTCGAGGCCAAGAAGAACCGGCGCGTTCTGGTGGTGGAAGACGACCACGATTCGGCACTGAGCCTGAAGAAGCTGCTTGAACTTTGCGGATATACCGTCGCCGTCGCTTTTACCTGTAGTGAGGGCTTGGAGGCTGCAGAGAAAACGCCCCCCGACATCCTGCTTTGCGACATTGGACTGCCGGACTGCGACGGATACGAGTTTGTGACCGCGCTGCGCAGCAAGCCAGGAACTGCGCGGACGAGATTGATAGCCGTGACCGCCTACGGGAGCGAGCAGGACAAGGAGCGCTCGCGAGTAGCGGGTTTCCACCTACATCTCGTCAAGCCGGTGAAGCCGGAGGATCTTCTCCACGAACTGGACAGGCCGCGAAAGGCGGCGAACGGAAAGTAGGAACGGAGAAGACGCGCGCCTAGATCACTTCTTCGGCGCCTGCCGCTAAACAGCATTGGTGCCCGGGGCCGGAAATAGGCTGGACGGCCTATTCCTGCTCTCGGCGGACGATGGCCTACCTCTAGACGTTCTTCGTTTCGTCCTTGGACACTATCGCTCTCGCCTTGGCGCATTCGCGCCCAGACTCAGCCAGGTTCTCACTAAGCAATACGTCCACTATCTTGGTGAAAGCATCCGAAGGTATCGGCAGCAGACCCTCAAGCCAGTATTCGATCCGATCGCTGGACTCGTCGAGAATTCGCGCCAATGACTCAGGACTGCCGACGATTTGAACCGCTCGCTCGAGCGCACGCCGTTCCACGCTTTCCATGGTCCACCTCTCGGCGAAAGTATGCTCGCGTGCAAATTCAACAGCGCGCTTGTCGGTACGAAACGCACCAACGAGCGGGTCTGCACGGCCGCGACGTAGACGAAGAACGGGCGAAGTGGAATGAGCAGAGGTGACGGTCTGGCTGGCCCGTACCCTTTAGAACTCAACTCGATTTCGTAAGTCGGACGTGGCTTATTTCGAGTGCCCCGCCTTTACCGGCGTAGGACGTAAGTAGCACAGCATTTATGTTGTTACGTCCGGCCCAAGCAAGCAGCGTGGCTTGGGCGAGCTCATCAGACATTCCGGGGAAATAGGTGGTTTTAAACATCTGCCAATGCCGCTCGACAACCTGTCCACTGCTTACAACCACGGCAATCGGGACGAGGCGCAGGTCGACCAGCGTAGCGTTGTCATTCTCATTTTTGGGTGTATCAGCCATCCCTCCCCCGAAAGCCTCCATCGAGCGGTCGAGGCCGGGCCGGAGTCTATTGGATGGTTTTCGTCGCTTACGCGAGAAATGTGCGCGGCCAGAACAATCGCGCGCGGCCAGAACAATCGCTGACGCTATTACAGGAGGCTATGCTGCCAGCGAGCACCTGAGACAGAAGCTTTCCAAGCCTAAGCTTGGGGTGCGATGCACGAACGCTAGGGGCGGTTGGTGCCCGGGGCCGGAATCGAACCGGCATGGCTTGCGCCGGGGGATTTTAAGTCCCCTGTGTCTACCAGTTTCACCACCCGGGCTCAGGCCGAGACGGCGTTGCAGGTGCAGGAGTCTGGAGGCGGAGGTCGGAATCGAACCGGCGTACACGGCTTTGCAGGCCGCTGCATGACCACTCTGCCACCCCGCCAGAGCCTGAAGCGAAAAGGGGAAGGCCCGTATGCGGCCGCGAGCCTTCCCTAGCCTAATCTGGAGCGGGAAACGAGTCTCGAACTCGCGACCTCAACCTTGGCAAGGTTGCGCTCTACCAACTGAGCTATTCCCGCATTTTTGTGAAGGGCCGCATTATAAGCCCTGGCAATACCCCTGCTCAACCCGGGTTTATTCACGTACCGACGCATATGGCAGGGCCTTGCGCAGGTAATAGAGCATCGAGATCACGGTGAGCACGGCGGCCACGTTGATGAGGATGGTGCCCAGCCACTGGCAGTCCAGGCCGAGCAGCGGCTCGTGGAAGAGAAGCAGCGGGATCGCCACCATCTGGCTCACGGTCTTCAGCTTGCCGATGAATGCCACCGCGACGCTCTTCGCCTGACCCACCTTGGCCATCCACTCGCGCAGCGCCGAGATCGCGATCTCGCGCCCGATGATGATGAGCGCGACGAAAGCGTGCACCCGCGGCGGCTCGAGGTGCAGCAGGACGACCAGCGCCGCCACGACGATCAGCTTGTCTGCGACCGGGTCGAGGAAGGCGCCGAAAGCCGACATCTGGTTGAGCTTTCGCGCGAGGTAGCCGTCGAGCCAGTCGGTGATCCCGGCGAAGATGAACACCGAAGTCCCGATGGCGTTCTGGGCCTCACGCGTGAGCCAGCCATCAGGCGTGTAGTAGACGCCGATCAGGATCGGGATCAGGATGATCCGCGACAGGGTGACGAGGTTCGGGGTGTTGAGGATCACGGCGCGGTGTGCAGGTGGCGGTAGATGCGCTCTGCGAGCGGCCGGCTGATGCCGGCGACCTTGGCGATGTCGTCTATCGCGGCGGCCTGGACGCCTCTCAAGCCGCCGAAATGCTCGATCAGCGCCTGGCGGCGCTTGGCGCCGATGCCCGGGATCTCGTTCAGCATGGAAGTAGTGCGAGACTTGCCGCGGCGCGCGCGATGCCCGACGAGCGCGAAGCGGTGCGCCTCGTCGCGGATCTGCTGGATGAGATGGAGCCCCGGATGCGAGGGCGCGAGCTCGAGGCTGCGCTCCTCGGACTCGAGGATCAGCTCCTCCAGGCCGGGCTTGCGCTCCGGCCCCTTCGCCACGCCGACCACGCAGGCCTGGTGCAAACCGAGATCGGCAAGGGCGGCTCGCGCCGCGCTGACCTGGCCCCTTCCGCCGTCGATCAGGATGAGGTCCGGGATCTTGCCGCCCTCCTCGCTCACGCGCTGGTAGCGGCGTTCGAGCACCTGGCGCATCGCGGCGTAGTCGTCGCCCGGCGTGATACCGCGGATATTGAAACGGCGGTACTCGGATTTCTGCATCTGCTGCCGGTCGTAGACCACGCACGAGGCCACCGTCGCCTCGCCCATGGTGTGGCTGATGTCGAAGCACTCGATGCGCTGCGCACCCTCGGGCAGGCCGAGCGCCTCGCGCAGCGCCACCAGCCGGCCCTCCTGCGTGGCCCGGTCGCGCACGCGCTGCGCGATCGCGAGCAGCGCGTTCTTGCGCGCCATGTCGACCCACACCCTGCGCTCGCCGTGGGACGGCGTGGCGACCTCGGTCTCCGGCAGGTTCAGCTCCACTTGCTCGCTTGAAATGATTAGCGGGGGAACCGGCTGGTCGAGGTAGTGCTGCGTGAGAAACGCCTCGATGACCTCGTCCTCGGCCGCGCCTTCCGCGTTCGCCGGGAAGAAGCTGCGGTCGCCGACGTGGCGCCCGCCGCGGATCATGACCAGGTTGACGCACGCGATCGCGCCGTCGATGGCGCAGGCGACGACGTCGGCGTCTACGCCGCGGTTCGACTCGACGTACTGGCGCGCCTGGATGCGCGAGAGCGCGCGCACCTGGTCGCGATAGGCGGCCGCCTCCTCGTAGTGCTGCGCCTCGGAGGCTGACTTCATCTTTTCGCTCAAATTGCCAATGACGTCGTCCTCGCGGCCTTCGAGAAACAGCATCGCGTTGCGCACGTCCTCGGCGTAGGGCTCGGTGCCGATCATCCCGGTGCAAGGCGCGGTGCAGCGGCGGATCTGGTACAGCAGGCACGGGCGCGAGCGGTTCTCGAACACCGTGTCCTCGCAGGTGCGCAGGCGGAACACCCGCTGCAGCAGCTGGATGCTCTCGCGCACCGCGTACGCGTGCGGGAACGGCCCGAAGTAGCGGTTCTTCCGGTCCTTGGCGCCGCGGTGGAAACCGAGGCGTGGATACCGGTGTCCCGTGACCATGAGGTAAGGATAGGACTTGTCGTCGCGGAAAAGGATGTTGTATCGCGGCGCGAGGCTCTTGATCAGGTTGTTCTCGAGGAGCAGCGCCTCGCCTTCCGAGCGGGTCGCGGTGACCTCCACCGAGGCGACCTGGGTGAGCATCACCTGGGTGCGCGGGCTCGCTACCTGCTTCTGGAAGTACGAGGCGACGCGCTTCTTCAGGTCGCGCGCCTTGCCCACGTAAAGCGCCTCCCCGCCGGCTCCGAGCATGCGGTAGACACCGGGCAGATTCGGCAATCCGGCGACGAAGCTTTTCGGGTCGAACATCCTGAATCGATTATAAATCGTGTAAAATTCGCGCCCTTTTCCCGAAGCCGCTCCAGCCATGGCCAAAGTCGAAGCCGTCCAGATCCGTCCGGGTCAACTCCTCGAGTGGGACAAGCGCGTCTGGCGTGTGCTGAAGGCCTATCACGTCCACGTCGGCGGCCGCGGCGGCGCCTTCATGCAGGTCGAGATGAAGGACATCGACAAGGGGACCAAGACCAACCAGCGCTTCCGTACCGAGGACAAGATCGAACGCGCCTTCGTCGACCCGCGCGAGATGCAGTATCTCTACCAGGACGGCGACCACTACGTGTTCATGGACAAGGAAAACTACGAGCAGCTCACGCTGGAGGCCGACTTCCTCGAGGGCCAGGCGGGCTACCTTCTGCCCAATTCCGACGTCCAGATCAACTTCTACAACGGCCGCGCCATCGGCGTCGAGATCCCGCCCTCGGTGATCCTCACCGTGGTCGACACCGAGCCCGGCATCAAGAACGCCACCGCCACCAACACCTTCAAGCCGGCGACGATGGAGACCGGCATCACGGTGCAGGTCCCGCCCTTCATCAACAAGGGCGAGCGCATCAAGGTCGACACCGCCGAAGGCACTTACATGGAGCGCGCCTAGGAATCCGGCGCCGCGGCCTGAGCCCCCACGCGCTCGCTCGCCAAGCGGCCTTCCTCGAGCATGATTTCGCGCACCAGCCGGGCCACCACACGCACGGCGACCGTAGCGGGGCGTCGCGTCCCGACGGCGAGCCACGTAGTCTGCCCGATCGCCGGCTTGACGATGCGCGAGGCGGAGAACTGCCCGGACTTCTGCCGCTCCAAATGATGACGGGCGAATACCCCGCATAGGCCGGAACGGGCAACCGCGTCCATGATGATCGCCGAGGTGCTGCCCTCGAGCACCACGTTCAGCACGATACGCTGACGCGCGGCAAGCTCCGCGAGCACTGGGACGAGACGCACGGGCAGCGCGAGCGGCAAACCGCCGATGACACGCAGCGGTACCTCTTTCTGCCGCGTCGCGGGGTGGCCGCGAGGCGCGACTAGCATCATGTCGGACTGCAGCACTTTTTCCGCACCCGGTACCTTGCCGGCGCGGAAGCGCTGGAACAGCCCGATCTCGACGTGGCCGCTCGCGAGCCACTCCTCGACCTGTCCACTGTAGGCGTCGTACACGCGCAACCGGATCAGGGGATAGCCGCGTCGCAAGCGTGCGGAGAGCCGGCTCACGAGCGGATGCGCCACCCCGGGCACGACGCCGAGGCTCACGCTGCCAGACGGTTTGTCGCGCACGCCGCGCGCCTCCAGCAGCAGCTGCTCCGCCTCCGCGAGAAGCGCCTTCGCGCGCCCGCGCACCGCCTCGCCAAGCTCGGTCGTGCTGGCGCCGCGGCCGGAGCGATGCAGCAGGCGCCCGCCGAGCTCGACCTCGAGCGCCGAGACCTGCCGGCTGAGCACCGATTGCGCAACGTCGAGCGCGGTCGCGGCGCGGCTGAAGCTGCCGGCGTCAGCCACGCCGCAAAACGCCCTGAGACTTTTCAGGTCCACGCAAGGCTCCTATGCAAAAATGGCAAATCTAGTTTATCTGATTTGATGTTGCTGCAAGGCCGGGCGGCGCACTAGAGTGGTTGTTCAGGAGGTGCGAATCATGGAATGGCTGCCCATGCTGCTCGATGACGTGGTGCGCGTGCTGCAGGTCTCGGCCGGGCTCGCGCTGGTGTATGGGGCGTATCTCTCGATTTCGTATGACGACGCGGCGCGCACGGACCCGTAGCCGGCTCCTCGGGTTCCTCCTCCTCGCTTGCGCGGCGGCGACGCCGGCGCAAGAGTGGCCGAAGCAGCGTCCGATCACCTTCGTGGTCGTCAATGCGCCGGGCGCCATAACCGACCTCCTTGCGCGGCTGGTCGCGCAGAAAGCCGGCGCGGCGCTCGGCCAGGTCGTACTCGTCGACAACCGCCCGGGCGCCGGCGGCAACATTGCGGCGCAGCGGGTGCGCAGCGCCGCGGCCGACGGATACACGATCCTGCTCACGAGCGCCGCCTACGCGGTCAATCCGAGCCTTTACGCCAACGCCGGCTACGATCCGCTCAGAGACTTCGCGCCAGTGGTCCTCGCCGGCAGCGTGCCCAACGTGGTGTGCGTGCATCCCTCGGTGCCGGCGAAGAGCCTGCGTGAGCTGATCGAGCTCGCGCGCACCCGACCGCTCGCGTACGCGTCCCCCGGCATCGGCACAACGCCGCATTTGTCGATGGAGCGCATCAAGTCCGCGGCGAAGATCAACCTCACGCACGTGCCGTACCAGCCGGCGGCGGCGCTGACCGCCGCCGTCGCCGGACAGACCGAGGCGCTGAGTCTTTCGCTCAGCCTGACGCTGCCGCAGCTCAAGGCCGGAAAGCTGCGGGCGCTCGCGGTGACGAGCGCGCGGCGCTCAGCCGTCCTCCCCGACGTGCCGACCGTGAATGAGCAGGGGTTCGAAGGCTTCGACGATCTGAACTGGTTCGGCTTCTTCGCGCCCGCGGGCGTACCCGCCGGCATCGTCGCCCGGTTACACGACGAGATCGCACGCGCGCTCGATGCCCGCGAGGTCCGGGAAAAGCTCTACGAGCTCGGCCTCGATTCGAGGCCCAATACGCCCGGCGAGTTCGCGGCGTTCGTCCGGACCGAAGTGTCCAAGTGGGCTCGCGCGGTGAAAGACTCCGGCGCTAAGGCCGAGTGAATATCCTCTTCGGGATTGCCCCGTAAACCATCTGCACGTGGTCGACCGCTTCGGCGACCACGTAGTTGACGGCGATGCTGGCGAGCGAATAAGCGTCCGCCGGCGAGAGGCCTTTCTCGCGCTGCAGGAAGGCGATCGTCTCTTCGGCGGCCTGCTTCAGCGCCGCGTCGAGGTCGACGTCCATCCCCATGACGTACCAGTTGGCGTCGTCCTCGGCGCGCGGCCATTTCATCGCCCTGCCCGCGCCCTTGTGCACGACGAACTGCAGCACGGGCGAAAGCGAGGCCTCGATCGCCGTGCCGTTGATCTCGCCGTCGCCCTGCACCGCGTGCGAGTCGCCGGTGTAGAAGAGCGCGCCGCGCTGGTATACCGGGAGGTACAGCTTCGCGCCGGCCGTGAGGCGGTTGAAGTCCATGTTGCCGCCGTAGATGCCCGGCGGCCGCGTGTTCGAGAGCGCCTCGGGCGGCATCACCGCCATGATGCCCATGAAGGGCTGTAGGGGTACCTCTATCCCCGGCGCGAACAGCGCGACGCGGCGCTGCAGGTCGAAGCGGATCACCTTCGGATAGGGCTTGTCGTGAAGATCGGGCAGGACGCCGGTCCCCTTGTTGCTGTTGTTCACTCCGTAGGGCACGCGGAACTCGAGATCGACGATGCGCACCTCGAGCATGTCGCCGGGCTCGGCGCCTTCGACTGCGATCGGCCCGGTGAGCACGTGCGCGCCGGCATCCTTGGGGCGCGGCGTCTTGGCGTAGATCTCGACCGCGTCGGGCAGCACCTCGCCGGCTGCGATGCCGGCGGCGCCGAAGAACTTCACCGGGTCGGTGCCGTTGATCAGGCCCTGGTGCGACACGGTGTCGATGCGCACCGTCTGCCCGGAGCGCACCGTGAGAACCGGGGCCCGGCCCGCGGGAAGGTAGCCCCAGACCACCGTTTCCGGTGTCGAGCGCAAGTGCGCATCGACATTCGACCGGCCGACGGAAGCGCAGCCCGCGACGAGATGCACGCAGCCGAGCGTTACGGCGGTGCGCCAGAGCATTACGAGGGCGGACCCTTTCCTTCCGGCCGCTGCGGCGCAGGCGCCTGCTGGGGCGCGCCGGGCGCCGGCAGCGCGCGCCGCAGGGGCACATACCAGACCGAGGGCCGGATGCCGCCGCCCTGCGGATAGAGGTCCATCAGTTCGTAGATCGGGAGCGGCATTTCGGTCGAGACCTTCAGGCCGAGCTGGCGCGCGGCCTGCACCGTGATCGGGAAATCGTGGGTCCAGCGGCCTTCGGTGAGGATCGTCGCGACCTGCAGGGACTGCTTCTCCGGCATGTGCTTCATCAGCACCTGGGCGACGAAGCTCCCGACCTGGTTGCGCGCCTTGTTCGCCATGTCGGCGAGCATCAGGAACTCGTCGCCGACGTTCTTCGGGCCCTTGGCCTCGACCACCTTGATGATCGACGCCGCCGGCATGTCGCCGAGCTGCGGATCGACCGGGCCGAGCACCGCGTTCGCGTCCATCACGATCTCGTCGGCTGCGAGCGCGATCAGCGTGCCGCCGCTCATCGCGTAGTGCGGCACGAACACCGTCACCTTGCCCTTGCGCTCGACCAGCGCCTTGGCGATCTGCTCCGCGGCGAGCACGAGACCACCGGGCGTGTGCAGGATGATGTCGATCGGCTGCTCGGGCGGCGTGAGGCGGATGGCGCGCAGCACCGCTTCCGAGTCGTCGATGCTGATGCTCTCCGACACGGGCACGCCCAGAATGCTGGCGCTGTCCTGGCGGTGGATCATCGCGATGACGCGCGATTTGCGCGCCTCCTCGATACGGCCGAGGGCCGCGTTGCGCTGCTTCTCGATGCTCCGGCCGCCGCCCAACACCTGAGCCAGCACGACGAAGACAAGCATGAGCAGGAGCACGAGCCAGAACACCGCGCGGGCAAGGTCGGCGATCCGCACGGACCAGGGGCGCTTTGGATTTTCCACCGGACGTGAGACTAGCACCGATTGCACGGCTGCTGGCTTGCGTTTGCCTTTCAGGCGAGATTTTTCAGCAGCTCCTGCGACTCGCGGTAGGCCACGCTTTTCCGAAGATCGCGGCCGCCCTTCTTCCTCATCCTTTCCACCCGCTCAGCGTTGGCGAGCGGAATGTCCTTCAGCGAGTCGAGAAGGAGTTGCTGGCCCGCGGGGTCGTTGCAGAGGAGCACCATGTCGCAGCCCGCTGCGAGCGCGGCGCGCGCGCGCTCGGGGACGCCGCCGGCGACGCTCGCGCCTTCCATCGAGAGGTCGTCGCTGAAGATGATGCCCTGGAAGCCGAGCTTGCCGCGCAGCACTTCCTGCAGCCAGTGCTTCGAGTAGCCGGCCGGCTCCGGGTCGACCTGGCCGTAGATGACGTGCGCCGGCATGACCGCCGCGAGGCCCGCCTCGATCGTCATGCGGAACGGCACGATGTCTTTCCTCTGGATCTCGATCATTTTTCTTTCATCGCGCGGGACCGCGACATGCGAATCGGCCTCGGCGTAGCCGTGCCCGGGGAAGTGCTTGCCGACGGCGCCCATGCCGGCGTCGGCGAACCCCTTCACGATGCAAGCGCCCAGCGCGCCCACCGCGGTGGGGTCGAAGTGCAGCGCGCGGTCGCCGATCACCGAGCTCGAGCCGTAGTCGAGGTCGAGCACCGGCGCGAAGCTGAAATCGACGCCGTGCGCGGCGAGCTCGGCGCCGACGACGTAGGCGATCGCGCGGGCCGTCTCGCGCGCGGCGTCCCGGTCCCGGTCCCACAGCTTGCCCAGCGTGCGCATCGGCGGGATCGCCGAGAACCCTTCGCGGAAGCGCTGCACCCGGCCGCCCTCGTGGTCGACGCACAGCAGCAGCTCGGGCTCGCGCAGCCGTGCTATTTCTGTCGTGAGATTGGACAGTTGTTCCGGGTTCTCGTAATTACGGGCGAAGAGGATGACGCCGCCCGCGGCCGGATGGCGCAGGCGGCTCCGATCCTCGTCGGTGAGTACCGGGCCGACGACGTCGATCACCGCCGGCCCGAGCGGCAGCCTCAGCCTGCGCATTCGAGGATCACGGTGGCCATCGCCACGCCGCGTTCGTCGGTGAGCGAGACGTGGGAATGAAGAATCTTTCTGGTTTCCAGCAGCTTTTTGAGCTCTGCGGAAAACTCGAGAACCGGCTTGCCCGAAGGAAGGTTCCTCACCCAGACGCCGTGCCAGTTGGCCGGTGCGCGGATGCCGGTGCCGAGCGCCTTGGTGAAGGCCTCCTTGGCGGCGAAGCGCTTGGCGAGGTAGTTCGCCGGCAGCCGATGGCTGTGAAACCTTTTCAATTCCGGTTCACAGAGAATCCGCCGGGCGAAGCGCTCGCCGAAGCGCTCGAGCGCGCTCTGGATGCGGCCGATCTCGACCACGTCGGTGCCGACCCCGTAGATCACCGCGCTGCCTGCAGCATCAGCGTTTTCATCTCGCGCACGGCCTCGCGCATGCCGACGAACACGGCGCGCGATACGATGGCGTGGCCGATGTGCAGTTCGCGCACGCCCGGGAGCCGCGCGACCGGCTCCACGTTGAAGTAGTTGAGCGCGTGGCCGGCATTGAAGCGCATGCCGAGCGCGCGGATATGTTCTCCAGCCTTTTCGAGTTTTTTGATCTCAGAAATAACGCCAGGGCTGTCGGCGTCGCGGCCCTTGGAATGGAACGCATGGGCGTAGGGACCGGTGTGCACCTCGCACACCGCGGCGCCGATGCGCTTCGCCGCCTCGACCTGCGCCGGGTCGGCGTCGATGAACACCGAGACCACGATGCCGGCATCGGCCAGGCGCTTGACTGCGTTCTTCAGGCTTTTTTCCTTGGAGACGATGTCGAGGCCGCCCTC
>Ga0070693_100000485_pt1 | contig 17816 bp, 18 predicted proteins | sample KBSK1103metaG_FD_65472 | JGI IMG/M metagenome (GOLD analysis project Ga0070693, IMG submission 65472) | Corn, switchgrass and miscanthus rhizosphere microbial communities from Kellogg Biological Station, Michigan, USA - KBS K1-10-3 metaG | ecosystem: Host-associated > Plants > Roots >...
CGCCAGGCCGATGCCGAGTCCGTGCTGGGCGCGGCTGTCGCGCCCGTCGGCTTGCGAGAACATGTCGAACACGCCCTCGATCGCGGCGGGCGTCAGGCCCATGCCGTTATCGGTGACCGTGATCAGCGCGTCGCCGCCCTCGGCCCGCGCTTCCAGCACGATGCGGCCGCCGGCGTCGGTGTAGCGCGCCGCGTTGTTGAGCAGGTTGGAGAGCACCTGCGCCATGCGCACCGGGTCGGCATGCACCCACAGCGGCGCGGCCGGCAGCCGCACCTCGAGCGCGTGGCCACCGGCCTCGATGAGGGGACTGCTGGTGTCCCGCGCCGCGGCGAACAGGGCCGACACCTCGACGTCCTCCTGCCGCAGCTCCACCTTGCCGCGCGTGATGCGCGACAGTTCCAGGAGGTCGTCCACCAGCCGCACCATGTGGTGCACCTGGCGGTCCATCACGTCGAGCACCGGCGCCGGATCGGGCACGCCGCGTTGCAGGATGCCGACGCAGCTGCGGATGGGCGCCAGCGGGTTGCGTAGTTCGTGCGCAAGCGTGGCGAGGAATTCGGTCTTGCGCTGGTCCGATTCCTGCAAGCCGTCGAGCAGTTCCCGCAGTTCGTATTGCCGGCGGCGGCCACGCAGCGCGCTGCGCACGGCACTGATGAGCGCGGCCACGCGCATCGGCCGTTCCAGCACGGTGATGTTGGCGCCGAGCTCGAGCGCCTCGGCGATTGCGATGGAATTCGCGCCATGCCTGGCCAGGATCATCACCGGCAGGTCGGACCAGGGGGGCTGGCGCGCGAGCGCTTGCATCAGCTCGGGCACCCTGGCGTCCTGGAGGCACTCCTCGGCCACCAGAAGTGCGCCCGCACCATCCGAGAGTGCGTCGAGCAGCGCGCCCAGGTCGCCGCAGGCTTGCGCGGCCAGGCCGGCGCGCTTGAGCTCGCGTACCGTCATGGCGTCGTCGCGTGCCGTCGCGCAGCGCACGAGTACGCGGAAGTGGTTGTGCGATTGCGTCACCCGGCGTGCTCACCGGCACCGCCGGCGTCCCTGCCGTCGGTCGGTACCGGCACGCCGGTAAGGATGCCGCGGAACCTGCGCAGGGGTTCGCCCAGGTGCAGGCCGGTTGCGTTCATCGTGACGGACCGGATGCTGCGCTCGTGGGCGCCGCCGCGTTTCTTGAGCACCGAGATGGCCTGCCGGACTTCGCCCTCGGCCTCGTAATAGCGCAGCAACACGATCGCGTCGGCCAGGTAGCTCGCATCCACCGGCGACTGCATGTTGGTGCCGATCATCCCGTGGTGCGCGCCCACCAGCAGCGTCGCGACGCCGGCCTGGCCGAGGTAGCTGAGCAGCTCGTGTAGCTGCACGATCAGGAAGCGCTCGTCCGGCATCGCATTGAGGTAGCCGTTGAGGCTGTCGATCACCACCACCCGCGCCCCTTGCTGCTCCACTTCCATGCGGATGAGGTGCACCAGCTCACCGGGGGACATCTCGCCCGGGTCGACCTGGCGCAGGCGCAGCCGACCGTCGGCGATGTGGCAATCGATGTCCATGCCCATGCCCGCGCAGCGCGTGCGCAGGGTCTGGATGCCCTCGTCGAACATGAAGATCGAGGCGGTCTCGCCACGCTGCGCCGCCGACAGCGCGAACTGGGTGGCAATCGTCGACTTGCCGGTGCCGGGCGCGCCGACGAACAGCGTGCTGGTGCCGCGCTCGATGCCGCCGCCCATCAGCAGGTCGAGCGATTCGATGCCGCTGCCAAGTTTTTCCTGGACGAGCTCCGCGTGGTGCTCGGAGGCGATGAGCCGCGGGAACACCTTCAGGCCGCCGCGGACGATCCGGTAGTCATGGTAGCCGCCGCGGAAGTCCTTGCCGCGGTACTTCACCACCACCAGCCGGCGGCGCACCGCGCCGTAGTCCGAATGGGTCTGCTCGAGGCGGATGACCGCGTGGGCGATGCTCTCGACCTGCTGGTCGCGCGGGCCGGGCGCCATGTCGTCGAGCAGCAGGACGGTGCAGTTGCGCCCGGCGAAGAACTGCTTGAGCGCGAGGATCTGCCGACGATAGCGCAGCGAGGTGCCCGAAAGCAGGCGCAACTCTGACAGCGAGTCGAACACGATGCGGCGCGGCGACAGGGCCTCGGCGTCGCGCAGGATGCGCTGCGTGGTCTCGCTCAGTTCCACCTCGGAGGGATGGAACATCGTGTATTGCTCGTCCGGCTCGAGCGACTCGGCCGAGGGCAGCATCTCGCGCACGTGGATGCCGGCCAGGTCCCAGCCGTGGGACGTGGCGACACCTTGCAGTTCCTTCCAGGTCTCGGACAGGGTCACGTAGAGCACCTGCTCGCCGGCGCGCACGCCCTCCATCAGGAACTGCAGCGCCACCGTGGTCTTGCCCGCGCCCGGCGCGCCCTCGAGGACGTACAGCCGGTCCGGCGTGAACCCGCCGCCGAGGATGTCGTCGAGCCCCTCGATGCCGGTTCTGAGCGCCGGGGCGGGATCGGCGTGCGGGGTGGTGGCCATCGTGGGCGTCCGGGGCGGAAACCCTATTTTTGCCGGCGCTCGCGGGGCCGGGCAATACTGCCGCCGCGCGCGGCTCCAGCGCCGTTCATCTTGCTGCTTACGGTCGATTCAGCGCGGTCCACTTGCCGTGTCCGACGATTGCGCCAATCATCGATCTCCACCGGAGTACCCCATCCATGCACGACACGTCCAGGCTGCTGATTCCTGTCTGTCTTTCCATGTTGCTGCTGGCCGGCTGCGGCGCGGCCGCGCCGCCGCCGCCCTCGGCGCCTCCAACCCCGACGACCGCGGAGACGTCGGCGACGGCGCCATCTGCCGAGGCTGCAGCGCCGACAGCGCCCGACGCATCCACGGGGACTGAGCCCGCGCTGCCGCCGCCGGATCTTGCGAGCGCCACGGCTCCCACCGATGCATGGCTCGGCAAGTGGATCGGCCCGGAAGGCACTTTCCTGGAGATCTCGCGCGGGGAGGGCGGCTACGACCTGCTCGTGCAGTCGCTCGATGGGCCCGCGCACTACCCCGGCGTGCCGGTGGATGCGCACATCGAGTTCACGCGGGCCGGCAAGCGCGAATCCATCCAGGCCACCGACGGGCCCGGCACGGGCATGAAGTGGCTTGCCGGCAAGCACGATTGCCTGGTGATCCAGGCCAGCGAAGGCTTCTGCCGCGACTGACGCGCGACTGCCGCCGACCGAACCCCGCGACGCATCCGCACTCCCGACAAAGGACCGACCGACGATGGACGACAAGCCCCGCCTCACTACCCGCGACTTCGATCCCGATGTGCTGCGGCTGTTCGACCAGTACGTGCACGGCGCGATCGACCGGCGCGGCTTCCTGTCGGGCGCTTCGCGCGTGGCCGGCGCGGCGGGCGCGGTCGCGTTGCTGGCGGCGCTGTCGCCGCAATTCGCCGCCGCGCAACAGGTCAAGCCCGACGACGCGCGCATCGACGCGTCGCACGTGACCTTCGATTCGCCTTCGGGCTCCGGCACGGCCGGCGGCTACCTGGTGCGCCCGAAGGCCGCCAAGGGCAAGCTGCCCACGGTGCTCATTGCGCACGAGAACCGCGGCCTCAACCCGCACATCGAGGACGTGGCGCGGCGTCTCGCGCTGGCTGGCTACATCGCCTTCGCGCCCGACGCGCTGTTTCCGCTCGGAGGGTATCCCGGCGACGAGGACAAGGCGCGCGCTCTGTTCGGCACGCTCGACCAGGCCAAGGTGCGCGAGGATTTCGTGGCGGCCGCCGGCTATCTCGCGCAGGTAAAGGGCGCCAACGACCGCATGGGCGCCACCGGCTTCTGCTGGGGCGGCGGCATGGTCAACGTGCTGGCGACCCGGATCCCCGGGCTCGACGCCGCCGTCCCTTTCTACGGGGTGGCGCCACCGATCGAGGACGTGCCGAAGATCCACGCCGAGCTGCTGGTGGTCCTGGCCGGCGAGGACGAGCGCGTCAACGCCACCTGGCCCCCGTATGAAGCCGCCCTGGACGCCGCGCACGTGAAGTACGCGCTGCTGCAACCGGCTGGCACGCAGCACGGATTCAACAACGACACCACGCCGCGCTACGACGAGGCGGCGGCGAAGCAAGCCTGGGCGGCGATGCTCGCGCTGTTCTCCCGGACGCTTCACTCCAGGGGCTGACGGCCGCCCGCGCCGGGCGGGCAGGAGGCGAACGTTTCGGGGCGGATGTTACTTCTGCCTTGACAATCTCTGCCTATGCAGGGACCATGCGGCATGACCCGCACCCCACGCACGCCCCGCGTCGCGCCTTCGGCGCCCGCCAAACCCCAAACCCCGTCCGCGTTCTATCGCGGCGACGCGGGCTGGGATACCGATGCCTCGATCGGCCACATGCTCCGGCTGGTGATCGGCACGATGAACCGCGCGATCGACGCGCGCATGCAGGACGACGACCTGACCGCGATGCAGTGGAAGCCGCTGCTGATGCTCCGCCTCGGTCGCGCCGACACCGCCGCCGGCCTGGCCCGCCTCAACTGTTCCGACAACGGCGCCATGACCCGCATGCTCGACCGCCTCGAAGCCAAGGGCCTGCTGCGGCGCGTCCGCAGCGACGCCGACCGCCGGGTCGTGCACCTGGCCCTGACCCCCGAAGGCGAGCAGGTGGCCGACCGCATCCCCGCCGCGCTGTCTGACGTGCTCAACGGGCACCTGGACGGCTTCAGCCAGCCGGAATTCGAACAACTGCAGGACCTCCTGCGGCGACTGATCGCCAACGGCGAGCGCGTCACGCCGGCCCCGACTGGCACCGGTCGCAGCGGAGGTGGCGCATGAGCGCGCCCGCGTCGGCAATGGCCAATCAGCCGCCAGCCAACCCCGCGCGCAAGCGCGCGCTGCTGGCGATCGCGGGCGTGGTCGCCCTCGCGGCCGGCGCATACGCGATCCACTGGTGGCTGGTGGGCAGCCGCAGCGTGGAAACCGACGATGCGTACGTGCAGGGCAATATCGTGCAGGTGACGCCGCAGGTCGCGGGCACGGTCGTGCGCGTGCGCGCCGCCGATACCGACACCGTTGCCGCGGGCCAGGCGCTGGTCGAACTCGATCCCACCGACGCCGGCATCGCGCTGGCCTCGACCGAAGCCGCGCTCGCCCAGGCGGTGCGCCAGCTCGGCCAGGTTTACGGCAACGACGCGTCGTCGATCTCGGACGTGCGTTTCCGCGAAGCCGAGATCGCCCGCGCACGCGCCGAACTCGTGCGCGTCGAACAGGACTTGAACCGCCGGCGCAGCCTCGCGCAGCGCGAGATCATCTCGCGCGAGGACCTCGCGCACGCGCAGGCCACCGTCGACGCCGCGCGCAGCGCGTTGCGCGCGGCCGAGGCCGGACTGGAAGGCGCGCAGGCGCAGCTGGTCTCGCGCCGTTCGCTGACCGCCGGCGTGGCGATCGCCGCGCATCCCGACGTGAAGGCCGCGGCAAGCCGCGTGCGACAGGCGCTGGTCGACCTGCAGCGCACGCGCCTGATCGCACCGCTTGCGGGCGTGGTCGCGCGGCGCAGCGTGCAACTGGGCCAGCGCGTCCAGGCCGGCGCGCCGCTGATGGCGATCGTGCCGATGGACCAGCTGTGGGTGGATGCCAACTTCAAGGAAGTGCAGTTGCGCGACCTGCGCGTCGGCCAGCCGGCCGTTCTGGTCGCGGACCAGTTCGGCAAGAAGGTCGTGTTCCATGGCCGCGTGGCCGGCTTCGGCGCCGGCACCGGCGCCGCATTCGCGCTGCTGCCGGCGCAGAACGCCACCGGCAACTGGATCAAGGTCGTGCAGCGCGTGCCCGTGCGCATCGCGCTGGACCCCGCGGAGTTGCGCGCGCACCCGCTGCGCATCGGCCTGTCCATGACCGTGGAAGTGGACGTGGGCGACGTCGCCGACGGCAAGGACGCGACGCCGCCTGCTGGCGCGCGCCTCGCGGATGTGGTCGCCGATACCGGTCCGGTCGCATCGCACACGCGCGCCGACGCCGAAGCCGACGCGCTGATCGCGCGCATCGTGGCGGAGAACCTTGGCGCGAACGCCGCCCCGTCGCCGGGCAGCGCGGCGAGCCGAAGCCTGCACTGAAATGCCCGCCGTACCCGTAGATGCGCCGGAACCCGCGCCCGCGCCGCGGCGCCGTTTCGCGTCCACCGTTCCCGAGGGCGAGCTGCCGCCGCTGAGCGGCAGCGCCTTGCTGTTCGGCTCGCTGGCGCTCGCGCTGGCCACCTTCATGAACGTGCTCGACACGGCAATCGCCAACGTGTCGATCCCGGCGATCGCCGGCGACATGGGCGTGAGCCCCAACCAGGGCACGTGGGTGATCACCTCGTTCGCGGTGGCGAATGCGATTTCGGTCCCGCTCACGGGTTGGCTGACGCAACGCTTCGGACAGGTGCGGCTGTTCACCGCCAGCGTGCTGCTGTTCGTCCTGGCCTCGTTCCTGTGCGGCTTCGCGACCAGCCTGCCGGCGCTGATCGCGTTCCGCATCGTGCAGGGCGCCGTGGCCGGGCCGATGATCCCGCTGTCGCAGTCGCTGCTGCTGGCGAGCTACCCGAAGGCGCGCGCCGGCACGGCGCTGGCGGTATGGGGAATGACCACGCTGGTCGCGCCGGTGGTCGGGCCGCTGCTCGGCGGATGGATCACCGATTCCTACTCGTGGCCGTGGATCTTCTACATCAACATCCCGATCGGCCTGGCCGCCGCGGCGGCGACCTGGATGCTCTACCGCGAGCGCGAATCGGCGACCCGGCGCCTGCCCATCGACACGGTGGGCCTGGGCCTGCTCGTGCTGTGGGTCGGTGCGATGCAGGTGATGCTCGACAAGGGCAAGGACCTGGACTGGTTCAATTCCCCCGAAATCGTCGTGCTCGGCCTCGTCGCCGTGGTCGGGTTCGCCGTGTTCATCGCCTGGGAACTGACCGAAGACCACCCGGTGGTGGACTTGTCGCTGTTCCGCCGGCGCAATTTCTGGACCGGCACGCTGGCCCTGTCGCTGGGCTTCGGGGCGTTCTTCGGCAACCTCGTGCTGCTGCCCCTTTGGTTGCAGCAGTACATGGGCTACACGTCCACGCTGGCCGGCATGGTGCTGGCGCCGGTGGGCATTTTCGCGATCGCGCTGTCGCCCTACGTGGGCCGCAAGATCGGCACGTCCGATCCGCGCAAGCTCGCGACCGTGGCGTTCGCCGCGTTCGGCATCGTGCTCTGGATGCGCTCGTGGTTCGACACGGACGCCGATTTCGTGACGATCCTGGTGCCGACGATCGTGCAGGGCATCGCGATGGCCTTCTTCTTCACGCCGCTGGTGTCGCTGACCCTGTCCGGGCTGCCGCCGGAGAAGATCCCCGCGGCCTCGGGCCTGTCCAACTTCGCCCGCATCACCGCCGGCGCGGTCGGCGCCTCGCTGGCGACGACGCTATGGGAAAACCGGCAGGCGCTGCACCACGCGCAATTGTCCGAGGCGATCCAGCCCGCGAACGCGGTGGCGACCGGCGTGCTGGCACGCCTGCAGGCCGGCGGGCTCGACCCGCAGCAGGCGCTGGCCGTGGTCAATCGCCTGATCGACCAGCAGGCGGCGATGCTCGGCGCCAACGACCTGTTCCGCGCGTCGGCCTGGCTTTTCCTGCTGCTGATCCCGGTGGTCTGGCTGGCGCGGCCGGTGAAGGGCGGCCCGCGGCACGTGGTCGCCGCCGAGTAGGCCGGCGCGCCAGCGCGCGGCGCGGGCAGTAGCGCTATGCTGGTGCTCCCAGGCATGGCAAGGAAGCAAGGCATGGACACGTTCAAGGTCGGCGTCATCGTCGGCAGCCTCTCGTCCACCTCGATCAACCGCAAGCTCGCAAAGGCGCTCATGAAGCTCGCGCCGCCGGCGCTGGCCTTCACCGAGATCGGCTTCGGCGACCTGCCGCTGTACAGCCCGGACTTCGACACGGCCTATCCCGAGGTCGCGACGAAGTTCAAGGCCGCGATCAATGCACAGGACGCGATCCTGTTCGTCACCCCCGAGTACAACCGCTCGATCCCGGGTGGCCTGAAGAACGCAATCGACTGGGCCACCCGCCCGTACGGCACCAATGCGTTCACGCGCAAGGCCGCGGCGGTGATCGGCACCTCGCCCGGCGCGATCGGCACCGCGGTCGCGCAGCAGCACCTGCGCAGCCTGCTCGGCTTCTGCAATGCGCCGCAGATGAACGCGCCGGAGGCCTACATCCAGTTCAAGCCCGGCCTGGTCGACGACGACGGCAACGTCAGCGTCGATGCCACGCGCGAGTTCCTGCAGAAATACATGGCCGATTTCCACGCCTTCATCGTGCGCGTGCGTTCGGTGTTGCCGCTGGACGTCAACGAGCCCTAGCCGTCCTGTCGCGCTCCGGCATGCGCGGAGGCCGGGGTACGCTTGCGGGACACGCCGTGGATACGTCCTTGTAGGCTAATCAGCGACGTCCCTGTCGCTGATTGTCCCGCAAGCGTACCCCAGCCTCCGCGCCCGCCAACCGCCGCAGTCCCGTCCGCGTGCGTGCAGCCGCCACGCCGCGCCTCCAGCCGCAAAGCATCGTTGCCCAGCAATGTCTGGCCACCCCCGTGATGGCGATGCGTCCCATCGGGGTGCGGCGCATTCGGTGCGTGGTGCAGTGGTGGGGTTGCGGGGACGGTCAACGGGATCGTGGCGGTGGCGGGGGCAGCGGAAGCCGATATAGGCGCGCGCGACAATCGGCGACAGGGACGTCGCCGATTAGCCTACAAGGACGTACTTGCGGCGTGTCGCGCGCGCCTATATCGGCTTCCGCTGCCTTGCCAAGACAGCGCTACGAACCGGCGCGCGCCATGCAGCGCTGGTAGCGCCCATTCACGCGCGTGGCGAACCATTCGGTCGTGAGGTTGCGCGTGATCTTCGGGCTCTTGAGTGCGATGTGCGGCACCATCGCGCGTGGCAGTGGCTTGCCGGCGCTGCGTTCGGCGAGTTCGAAGACGCGTGCATACAGTTCGCTGCGCTCGAACGCGCTCCGGTCGCCGTCGCGCAGCTGGCGATGGATCTGCTCGTCGGTGAGGTCGAGCTGCGTGGACAGCGCCTGCACCGCGGCCTCGGTGGTGCCGATGCCGGCCGCGCTGGTGCCGCGCTTGCCGTAGGCGACGAGGTCGCCGTCGAGCACCAGCGCGATGCCCGACGCGATCGCGACCGCGTTCTGGAAGGCGGCGTTGCGGCTGGCATAGAACCCGGCGTTGTAGTCGGCGAAGCGATACAGCTTGCGGTTGTACGAGGTCGGGTAGCCGAGCAGGTGCGCGGTGCCGAAGTACAGTCCGCCGCGCCGGGTAAAGACCTCGTGCCGGATCGAACCCGCGACCGGGTAGGGGTAGGGCGCGCGCCTGGCGTGCGCCTCGGCGAACGGGATGCCGACCTGCATCGGCCCGGCGGTGTGCACCGGGTTGGCATCGGCGAGCAGGCGCCGGCCGAGCGGCACCGCGGCGATCATCGCCTCGAACAGTTCGCTCAGCTCGCGCTCGGTGTGCACCGCCGCGATGCGCTGCTCCCAGGTGCGCCCGTCCCCGGAGTCGAATGAAAAGGCGGCGCGCACCAGGAACTTCGGCACGTGTTTGGCCTCGGCCCGCCGGTCGATCTCGGCGCGCGCGATGCGCCCGAGGCCGGGCACGGTCGGGTCGGCGCTGAAGCCGGATTCCTGCTCGGTCACGGCGATCACAGCGCACAGGTTCTCGTCGTTGCCGGTGATCTCGAGCGCGGTCAGTGCGGCCTGCATGTCCGCGGCCCAGCCTGCCCGGTCGGGCGTGCGCGCCGGCAGCAGGTGCAGCAGCTGGGCGCGGATCTGCGCGGGGGTTCGAGGCGGCGGGCCTTGCGGCTGCGGCGTGCAGGCGGCCAGGACCAGAAGCAGTCCGAGGCCCAGCGCGCGGCGCGCGCGGGCCCATGGCGCGCCCGGTTCGAACGGACGGCTCACGTGAGCAGGCGGGCCGCCGCTTCGAATGACGCCAGGCGCGCGGCGTGGTCGAAGATGTTGGCGGTCAGCAGCAGTTCGTCCGGGCGATGGCGCGCGACGAAGTCGGCCAGGCCCGCGCGGACCTCGCCGGGGTCGCCGACCACCGCGCAGCCGAGCGCGCGCAGCACGCCGGCCTTTTCGGTCGGCGTCCAGAACGCCTCGATGTCGTCGATCGGCGGCGGCACCAGGCCGGGCGCGCCGCGGCGCAGGCGCACGAAGGCCTGCTGCTGCGTGGTGAACAGCCGCCGCGCCTCCGCACCGGTGTCCGCGACCACGACGTTCAGCGCGAGCATCGCGTGCGGCGCCTGCAGGCGCGCCGACGGCTTGAAGTCGCGGCGGTACAGGGCCAGCGCCTCGTCCATCGCGTCGGGCGCGAAGTGCGAGGCGAACGCGAAGGGCAGGCCGAGTGCGGCGGCAAGCTGCGCGCTGAACAGGCTCGAGCCGAGCAGCCAGACCGGCACGTCGAGGCCTGCGCCGGGCACCGCCTGCACCGCCTGGCCCGGTTGCGCCGGCTCGAAATAGCGCAGCAGTTCGACCACGTCGCGCGGGAACTGGTCAGCGCTGTCGAAGTACCGGCGAAGCGCGCGCGTGGTGGCGTGGTCGGTACCGGGCGCGCGGCCGAGCCCGAGGTCGATGCGGCCCGGATGCAAGGCGGCGAGGGTGCCGAAGGCTTCGGCCACCTGCAGCGGCGCGTGGTTGGGCAGCATGATGCCGCCGGCGCCGATGCGGATCGACTGCGTGCCCGCGGCGATGTGCGCCATCAGCACCGCGGTGGCGGCGCTGGCGATGCCGGGCATGTTGTGGTGCTCGGCGAGCCAGTAGCGGCGGTAGCCGGCGCGCTCCGCAGTGCGTGCGAGGTCGAGCGCATTGGAGAACGCCAAAGACGGCGTGGAGCCCTCTACCACGGGCGCGAGGTCAAGCAGCGAGAATGGAATCATGGGCAAAAGGTGGGGACGCGCCAACGGCCTTGCAAGCATGGGCACCTGTTCACCACGGCGCCTGCACCAAGCCGCGGCCGACCTCGTCGCGCGGTTCTCCAAGCGGGCGCACCCACTCCAGCAGCTTCGCCCACAGCGCGCGGCCGCGCAGCCCGTGGTTCTCCGCCCATAGCGCCGCGCAGCCCGCCACGTGCGGCGTGGCCATGCTGGTACCTTCCATGCGCCGGTAGCGCGCCGGCATCGGCGCGCTCGACCACACGTCCACGCCGGGCGCGGCCAGGTCGAGTTCGCCGCCGTCGGCATTTCGCCCGATGCAGCTGAAACCGGCGCGATGCAGGCTGTTGTCCAGCGCACCGACGGCGAAGACGGAGGGGCAGTTCGCCGGCCGGTACACCGGTTGCCGCGCCTCGTTGCCGGCGGCGGCGAGCAGCACGCAACCGGCGTCGAGCGCGGCGCGCCCGGCGCGCTCCAGCGCGACCTTGTAACCCTCGCCGGCGTCCACGTGCCAGCCGAGCGACATGGACACGATGTCGGCACGTTGCCGCAGCGCCCAGTCCAGGCCGGCAAGCAGCCAGCCTTCCTCGCAGAACCCGCTGTCGTCGAGCACCTTGCCGACGAGAAGGGTCGCCGCCGGTGCGATGCCGTAGCGCCGACTGCCGCCCGGCGGACGCACGGGGCCGCAGGCGGTGCCGGCGGTGTGCGTGCCGTGGCCGTGGCGGTCCTGCACATCGAGCCCGGGCACGAAGCTGGCGGACACGATCGGACGTCCCGCGAAATCCGGATGCGACAGGTCGAAGCCGGTGTCGAGCACGGCAACCCGAATGCCGGCGCCGCTGGCCGGGGATTTCCAGGCCTGCGTCACCTGCACGCCCCAGGTCATGGTCGCGAGGTCGGGTTGCGGCGCGGATTCGCCCTGCGCCACACCGGCGAGTCCTCCAGCGCCGAGCGCGCCGCCGTCGGCACGCGTCGGCGCCGTCGAAAGCTCGGCACTGAGGCTCGGCTCCCCACCGTCATCCACGAAGCGCCCTAGCGCGGCAAGGTACTGCTCTGGTTCCACCGCCAGCACTGCGCCATCCGCGCGCGCGCCCGAGGCCCGAAGCGCCTGTGCCTGTTCGGGATTCGCCGCGACCAGGGCCACGCCGAGTCGCTCGTAGACGATGGCCTGGGCATCGCCCGCGGCGCCCAGCGCGTGCGCGGCATAGTGCAGGTCCGCGCTGCGTGCCGCGCGCAGTCCGGCGATGTCGCGCAGCGTGCGCTCGGGCGTTGCCGCCGCCCCGGCGCGCAAGGTCACGAGGAAGCGGCCGGTGCCGCCGGGCGGTCGCGCCCCGGTGGTGGCGTCCTCAGGCGACATGCGTGCCGTCCGCGGCCTCGACCCTTCGCTTGAGCCGGAACAAGGCGTCGTCCCACTGCCGCGCGATGCGCTCGAGCGCCTGGCGCGCGTCGGCGAGCGGCCGCGGCTCCAGCTGCCACAGGCGCTCGCGCCCGTCGCGGATGTCGGTGACGAGCCCGGCATCGGCGAGCACGCGCAGGTGCTTGGTCACCGCCTGCCGGCTGATGGTCGTGGCCGTGGTGAGTTGCGCGATCGAGGCCACGCCGTTGGCGCAGAGGCAATCGACCAGCGCCAGGCGCGTGTCGTCGCCGAGCGCGGCAAACACGCCGGCCTGCGTCGCCGCGTTGGCCGCGACGCGTTCGGCGCCGGGGCGCGTGCGCGTCCGCTTGCGCGCGGACGCCTGGCCGGCGCGCGGCACGGTCGCGCGGCTAGCCGACATGGCGCGCGATGTTGTCCATCTGCGCCGACCAGCCTTGCGCGTTCATGCGGAAGGCTTCGTCGCGTCGATGCGCGGGCACGCGGTCGAACCCGGATTCGACGACCGTCAGTCGGGTCCCGCCGTCTTCGTCGGCCAGGGTGAATTCCACGCGCGTCGGCGGCTCGGCCGCGTAGTCCACGCCCGGCTCGACCGCGTAGGGATGCCAGAGGAAGGCGAATCGGTGCGGCGGCTCGATCATTTCGACCTGCACGCGCCAGGGCACGTGCTCGTAGCCGGGATGGGTGATGCGGCCTTCGATGGACTCGCCGACCACGAACTGCTTGCCCTCGAGGTCGACGCCGAACCAGCGTCCGAATTCAGGCGCGTCCGACAGCGCCCGCCAGACCCGGTCGCGCGCCGCGCCCAGGTGGATGCTGCGTTCGATCCGGTCGCTGCTCGCGTCCATCGCCGACTCCTTCCGGTTGCTGGAGGCCCATCGTCCCCGCCATTCCGTTGAAATGCAACCATAAGGTTGCGCTTCCGTACGGGACGTGAACCGAAGTTGATTGCCGCTGCGCCCTTCTTCGCGCGCCCTTCACGCGCCCAGTATGCTGTTGCGGATGGAAACCACCCTGACCGCGGCCCTGACCGCCGAGCAGCGCCTGCAACTGCTGGTGGCAGGCATCCGGGACTACGCCATCTACCTGCTGGACCCGACCGGGCTGGTCAGCAGCTGGAACGCCGGCGCCGAGCGTTTCAAGGGCTATACCGCCGACGAGATCATCGGCCAGCATTTCTCGAATTTCTTTACCGAAGAAGACCGCGCGGCAGGCCTGCCGGCGCACGCGCTCAGGACCGCCCTGGCCGAGGGCAAGTTCGAGGCGGAGGGCTGGCGCGTGCGCAAGGACGGCTCGCGCTTCTGGGCCAGCGTCGTGGTCGACCCGCTCCACGACGATGCCGGCAACTTCGTCGGTTTCGCCAAGATCACCCGCGACATCACCGAGCGGCGCGCCGCGCAGGAAGCGCTGCGCGAGAGCCAGGAAGCGCTGCAGCGCGCCAACGCCGCGCTGTTCCAGTCGCAGAAGCTGCAGGCGATCGGCCAGCTCACCGGCGGCATCGCGCACGACTTCAACAACCTGCTGTCGGTGCTCTCGAGCGGGCTGGACGTGCTGGCGATGTCGCCCGATGCGCGCAACGACCAGCAGCTCATGGAGACGATGCGGCGTGCCGTGGGCCGGGGCAGCACGCTGACCCAGCAATTGCTCGCGTTCGCGCGCAAGCAGCCGCTCAAGCCGGAGAACTGCAGCATCAACGCGCTGATCGGCGGGTTCGAGTCGGTGTTGCGGCGCGCGGTGAGCAGCGCCGTGGTGTTCTCCTTCGAACTGTCGCCCGATGTGGGCACCGTGTCGGTGGATGCGCAGCGCTTCGAGGCCGCGCTGCTCAACCTGATCGTCAATGCGCGCGACGCGATGCCGGGCGGCGGCAAGCTGCTCGTGTGCACCGAGCCGGTGACACTGGTGCAGCATGAGGTCGGCGCCCTTCCGCCGGGTCCTTACGTGCGCATCCGGGTGGTGGACAGCGGGCAGGGCATGACGCCGGAGGTGCTCACGCGTGCCTTCGATCCCTTCTTCACCACCAAGGACGTGGGCCGCGGCACCGGGTTGGGACTCAGCCAGGTGTACGGCTTCATCAGCCAGTCGGGCGGTGACGTGACGCTGTCCAGCGAGCCCGGGCAGGGCACCAGCATCGACATCTACCTGCCGACGGTCAGCGGCGAAGCCTCGAATGCAAGCCGCGACGATCATGCCGAGAAGGTGCTGATCGTGGAGGACGAGCCGGAATTGCTGGCGCTCGCCGCCAGCCTGTTCCGCAGCATCGGTTACGACGTGCTGACCGCGAACAATGGCGCCGACGCGGCGCAGATGCTCGCGCGCGAACCGGGTATCGACATCCTGTTCACCGACGTGGTGATGCCGCACATGTCCGGCATCGAACTGGCCCGCTGGACGAGCGAACACCACCCGGGCGTGAAGATCGTGCTGACCTCGGGCTATCCCGTGCCGGCCGTCGCCGAGGCGCATGGCGTCATGGACCGCTACACGTTCGTCAACAAGCCGTACCGGCTCGCCGAGCTGGCCAAGGCACTGCGCAGCGCCTGAGGCGCGGTGCTAGAGTCTGGGCCATCGCCATGCACTCCGGAGCCCCCATGAAACCGACCCTCGCCCTCGCCACCGCGCTCGTCCTGGCCGCCACCACCGGCGGCTGCGCCTGGTGGGATGCGCATGGCTGGCAGCACAGCAATGGCGAGCCCACCACCGACAAGGCGAAGCAGCAGTGCGAGACGGCGACCGCCACGCTCAAGGGCAAGCCGGATTACGACACGGCGCTGCGCGCCTGCCTCGACGAGAAGACGCGCCGCGGCAAGTAAGGCAAGGCCGACGGTCGCGCACGCGACCGGGCCGCCACGCATGCGTCGCGCCGCCCGCGGAGGAATGACCTCCAGCACATGCACGCACCGGGGGCGCGGCGCAGTGTCGTAGGGCACTCGCAGGGGAGTCCGCATGCGCCGTCCAGCGATTTTCCGCCTCGCCGCGCTGGGCCTGGGCGTCGCCTTCTCGGCAGCGGGCCTTTCCTTCGCGTCCGCCCCGGCGCCGCCGTCGCTGCCTCCGATCTCGTCGCACGAACTCCGGCTCGCCGAGCTGCTCGGCAGCGGTGGGCTTCCGCGCGATCGCGCGATGCACGCCTCGATGTCCCATTTCCATGCGCAGATGGGCGATGCCCATGGCGTCATCCCGGGTGAACTTCGCCAGGCGGCGGCCGACGCACCGCGCGATCGGCTCGTGCAGTGGCTGTGGGCAAACGCGGACGACGTCACGGCGGGCTGCTCGACGGATACGCCCTGCGCGGACCGGGCGATGGCCTTGGCGCGCCTGGAGCCGCATAACGCCGCGGCCTGGCTGCCCGCCCTGTCGACGGCATCGCGGGGCCGTGACGCCGACCGGGTCGACCAGGTGCTGGCGCACATGGCGGGCGCGTCCAGCTACGACGAACTGTTCGTCGATTCCAGCGAGGCCTGGTATGCCGCCGAAGTCCTCGTGCCGCTGTCGCCTTCCGAACTGGCGGCCATGCGCGCCGACGGCGGCATGACGGCGAACGGCGAGAGCCTGGCCGTCTACGCGGCCATTGCGCGCGCGGCTGCCTTCGCGATGCCCTCCTTCCAACCGCTGGTGGACGCCTGCCGCGTCGATCGCGATCCGCGCGCTGCCGCGCGCCGAGCGGACTGCGAGCGCATCGGGCGTGTGTTGCTCGGCAGCGGCACCATGCTGTCAAGGCGATTGGGTTTCAGCCTCCTGCAGCGCATCGGCGCCGCTACGCCGGCCGACGCCGAGGCCGCGCGACGCGCACGTTGGGTGTGGACCGAAAGCATGCGGGTGTCGCCCTCGATGGACACGGATGCAGATGCCTTGCGCCGCTATTTTTCCGACCTCGTCGCCACCCGCGACGAGTTCCAGGCGATGGAGCGCCGCATCGTGCGTGGCCGCGGCCGCGTCGAACCGCCCATCGGCTGGAGCGTCGACAAGCCAGGCATCCAATAGGGTGCGCTGATCGGTGCGTGAACGCGTGCCCGCCGTGGCGCGCCCCACGCGTCGCCCGGGATTATCCTTGTGGCAGGAGGACAAGCCATGGCTACCGGTTGGGCCGGCGACAACGCCGTGCAGGAACAGATCGATGCCACCGTGAAGGACGGCATCCAGCGCGCGCGCGCGCAGCTGCCCAAGGGCAAGAGCCGCACGCGTTGCGAAGACTGCGCGTCGCCGATCCCGGCCGCGCGGCGCAAGGCGCTGCCCGGCGTGAAGCTGTGCGTGCCCTGCCAGGAAGCGCTGGACGCAGAGCAGGGCGGTTTCAGCGGATACAACCGCCGCGGCAGCAAGGACAGCCAGCTGCGCTGAAAAAAAGGCCGGCGCAAGTCCGGCCTCGTGTCAGCGGCGAATGCCGCCGCGCAAAGGGGGTGGTGGCGTCGGTTGCAGTCGCGGCCCGGTGCTGCCCGGCTTGCCGGGTGCGGACTTCGACTTCGCGGGCGCCATCTCGACGCCCAGGCTGAAGCTGCGCATCTCGTCGGGCTTGAGCGCGCCCACGCCGACCAGCTTGCGCGCGAGCTCCTCGCCCTTCTCGTTGCGGATCACGATGACCACCGAGTATTCCCACGCAGTGTCGCCGCCGGGGCTGCGGAAGTTGCCCTCGATGGTGAGCGGCGACAGCGTTTCGTCGGGATTGGCCGCGTGCGCGTTCTGGTCGAAGCGCACGTGGTGCTTGCACGCCGGGCACACCGCCGCGCTCTCGAGGATGTTCTCGCGGCAATGCGGGCACGCGCGGGTCGCACCCGGCGTGCCTGGACGCAGGTTGGCCACGTCAGGCGACCGTCATCAGTTGGCGTCGGAGCGCTTGCTGCCGTTCTTGCCGCCGCCTTCGTCCCAGCCGAACACGGCCTGGCCGCGCATGCGCGCGCCCGAAGCGACGGTGATATTGCCGGCCTGGATGTCGCCGGTGACCACGGCGCTGGGCTGCAGCTCGACGCGCGAGGCGCCCTCGATGTTGCCTTCGAGTTCGCCGGCGATGGTGACCTTGTCGGCGCGCACGCCGCCGGTCAGCTTGGCGCCGGCCTCGATGGTGAGGTCGCCCTGCACGTTGACGTCGCCCTTGAAGCGGCCGGCGATGCGGACGCTGCCGTTGCCCTCGATCTTGCCCTCGATGGTCAGGTCGGCCGCGATCAGCGATTCCTTGCGCGCGTTGTCGACGGCGCGCGCCGGCGTCGGCACGGCGGCGACTGGCGGGGCGACCGGCGAGAAGTCCGCGCGCGGCTGGTCGGCGATCGGGTCGCGCACGTCGGCGGCCGGCTTGGTGTTGAGGTTGTCTTTCCAGAGGGACATGGGCGAAAGGCCTTTTGAGCAGGGGCGGGGGGAGCGCCGACGTTACCAGCGAAAAGCGGCCCTTGGAACTGCCGGGAAAGCGTTTTGCATCAGGGCCGTAGGCGCGGCATTGCAGGATGCACTCGAACCCGGCGTGATATCACAGTTTCAATCGTTAGGGTTTCGTTGCGCGTCGCCGCCCGCGGCGGTGTCGCCGGCCGTCGTCAACTCCGCCTGCGCGCGCT
>Ga0070693_100000487_pt1 | contig 17800 bp, 12 predicted proteins | sample KBSK1103metaG_FD_65472 | JGI IMG/M metagenome (GOLD analysis project Ga0070693, IMG submission 65472) | Corn, switchgrass and miscanthus rhizosphere microbial communities from Kellogg Biological Station, Michigan, USA - KBS K1-10-3 metaG | ecosystem: Host-associated > Plants > Roots >...
TTGCCACTGATAAGACCATTTTTTGCGATAAAGGCTTTTTGTCCCACGGTTCTTTTCCCCTGTGGTTATTGTTCTTATTTTCTTATTTAGTTTAATACCTCTATAGTCACGCCTCCAAAATCAACTGATTGCGCCGCCGCTGTGGTTTTATTTGATGTATATACCATAAAGGTCAAAAATGTTGTAGTTGTTGGTAAGTTTGTTGTATTATAGGCACCAACTGCAACCGCACCCGTTCCGAGGTTTGTGACTTGATAACTAATGGTTCCTCCATTGGGAGGAGCATAGATAACTCCTTCATACCAGTTCGTATTTCCGGTTGAGATGTTTAAAGCCAGATCATTTGCAACACAAACAGTTGCGTTTGCTTGCAAAGATCGTAGTGTTGTTTGTGCTCCATCCCATCCAAAACCGATGATGTTGGTTTGTGCCGAAGGATTTCCAAGAGTTGTGTTCGCAACAGGAAATGTGATTGTGTCTTTGAAGCCAATAAAACAGAGGCCATTTGCAACATTAACGGCGCTCCCGAATCGCATAACCGCATAAAAACCGCCCAAGCCCGCCGCGTTACCTCTCCAAAATGATAATGAGTTAGCCGTCATACCGGCTATACTATTAACTCCGGCTCCTGTTGTGAGCGCGACTCTGGAAGCTTGCATAAAAGTATTTGCTGTAGTTAAAGCACGTAGGGCGGGACCTGCTGTTGCGCTAGAAAACGGAGGTAAACGTAAGGTAGAGAAAGTAGCAGTATTAGAAATTGGGATCAGATAATAAGCGGGATTGTGCATGAGATGCGACTGTATCGGAGTTTCATATCCGGTGCTGTCCATCGCTACAGGCAAAACACGCCCCGCTTTATATTTTCCGGCATAGGCAAGTGTGTTTGCTGTTGCTGGAGTCGCAATAGCGTTTGTTCCGTTTCCAAGAGGAACACGAAATGTTGTTGAGTTCGCGATAACGTTGAGTGTCGAGTTGCCGATGGTTAGAATATCGGTATTAATTGTAAACGTATTACTAACGACGAGTTCCGTGACAGTCAGAGTGTTGGCGATAACAACATTATTTGTTGTTTCATCAAACGTAAATCCCGTGCTGCCGTTTAATACTGTTGAATCGTTATACTGAACGTTGGTGTTCGCTCCGCCCGGTGATGCCGTGGCTGAAACTGTGGCCCAGGTGCCGTCTGCTTTGAGATAGTAAGCGCCCGCCTTTTGAGCGGTTGAGGGCGGCACGACAGTTACGGTGTTTGTTGAGTTCGCTAAGGTAATGCCGGTGCCGGTTATAACAATGTTTGCAGTAGAGTTTCCGTGCATAACCTGATCGACCATGTTGGTCGAGTTCGTGACGATAGCTTGGTTGGCGGTTAGGGTGCCGGGAACGCGCCATCCTCCAATCGCAATATTGTTAGCGCCGCCGTAGGCTCCGATAAAAAGCACGTTGCCTGCTTCGGTCCACGCGAGTTCACCGTTGGAAAGTTGTGGATTATTAGTTCCAAGGGTGACGTTTGATGAACTTCGTCTAGTTTTTATGAGATTGGCCATTTATAATCCATTTACGATGTAACTTTAACGTGGTTGTTGACGGCTGCTGCATATTCTATTGTTTTTAGTCCAAGGATTGTGCCTGTTCCTGATCCGGCTCCGGCATTTGTTGCATATCCTGTCGTCGCGTCGGTGGTTGAGGCTTGGGCCGTATTGAGTCTATAATAATGTCGCTCGTTTGAATCATTTCCGGTGTTGGTGTAATTACAGTTGTTGCCAGATATCGGATTAACGTCAAAAGCAACAACAAAGTTTTTAGATTCATCCAAAGCATAGGTCGTTAAATCAGAAACAACATCGACTCCGCTTTGATTGAGGGTAACAGTCCCCGACCCGCTGAAAAGCACAGGAACTTGGGTGCCATCAAAGTCGTAAGCGTCGCCCGATCCCGCTGCGTGCCCGATATAAACGCGGTCAAGGACGAGATTTCCACCCGAAGACGGACAGGCAAAGGTTACACGCACAGCCGTTGAGTTGGCGGCAATGATTCCTGCCGAGAACCAGTTTCGAACAGCAATGTTGGAATAGGCTGGGCCATCATTTAGGGCGGCAGACAATGGTCCGACAGTCGATGCCCAGGTTGTCGTTTTAGTTGTTATACCGTGAGTGTTAACGAAACTAACAGGTCCCGTCGCAGTGGTTGGGGCCGTGCTTTCTTGCGCAACTGGATTTCCTGCTGTTCCGAGATTTGTTGCCCATGATGCGGCAGGGTTACCAAAATACCACCAGGGAGAAGTCCCAGTCGGAATTTCCCCGTTCGCTCCTAAAAATACGGGGAGACGATTGGAGCTAACAAACTTTCTTCGGTTGGCTGTGACTGAGAGATCAATGTAAGTATTTGCAAACCAAAAATCTGCCAGATTCATGGTTTGGCCGCCCCCAACCGAACGTTCATTAAAACTCCACGTATTTACAAACTGTCTGTTGGCGTTGGTGGTTACAAAAGCGCCGGTGTTAGAGTAGTTCACGTCATCTATATAAAGATTGCCAACGCCAGCCACACCATCCCCAGATGCCATGTAATGATGCCAGTTTCCATCTTCGGTATTACTAAAGGTTCCTTCGGATGTAAGCTGAAAATCTGATCCCTGACCGAACTGTATCGCTATACGATTCGGAGTGTTCCAAAATCTTATCTCAAGTTGTCCGGTCGCAAAGTCTCCGGCTCCCGTTTTAAGAAGATCAAGCTGGGTAGCTATTTTAGCCTGCCATTGATGCCAGAAAGATACGGTAAAAGTTTTCCCATTGACTACGCCGGTAGGGGTAATAGATGAAATATAATAATCTGCTGTCGTGTTACCAACAAAGTGAACGGCGTTAGGAATAAAATTTTTGATGAACGTGGTAGTCATCGAGTTTAGAACGTGTCTCCTTCTTGGGCGTGCTCGACCGAGTTCTTTTTACCTTTTTCTTTTTTTTCCGTTGTTGCGGCTTTGAGTTTGGCGGCGAGATTGTTGTTGGCCTCTTGCAGCTTGCCTTGAAACTCATTCATTTCTTGGATTGTCTTTTCATGCCAAGCGACTTGCGTCTGCAAAAGCAGTTTGGTCTTGTTTATTTCTTGGACTTCATTTAGGATTTTCTCGATATAGAGGTTAAAGAATGCTGTATTATTTTCCATTGTGTCTCCTTAGTAAGTTCCAAATCAAAAGAATAGCGGTAGGAAGATTACTCGTCCCCTTAGCAACACATGTGACCGCCACAGTATTTAGAAGGTGCCACCATCAAGTGCGCCCCAGAGAATGTTGGTTGAGTTCGATTGCAGAACAAAACCATCTGAGCCGCGTGCCAGCTTATCGATGTTTGGAGTTGAGTTTCCGAAAAGCAAATCGCCTGCTGTAAACGTGCCTGTTCCAAGTCCGCCCGAAGTGCCGGGAAGTGGCGTTGACAAGGATAAAGTGTTTGCTACAAAGGCGGCTGGCCATGTGCTGTTTGCTGTGATCTGGAGTCCAGCCGTGTTGACGGTTAGGAGTCCAGTGCCATCGGCCGCAACGGTGCCCGTGCATTTGAGCCAGGACTGAAGAATACCGTAGCTAAAGCTGGTATTCGTTGTGTCGAAGGTTGTCGTGGGAGCAGGTGTATTTCCCGTCGCATCAATCAGCTTATAAAGTTTGCCGGTTGAAGAGGCATCACGAAAAAAGCCCGTATAAAGGGTATTTGTCGTGTTGCCATACTGACCAGAAAATCCGATATCCACAGTGTCGGTAAATGACGCCTGATTTGCATTCTGGTCGGCTAGGAAGATCATCGAGTCCCGAACGTTAAGGTTCGTTGCATCGATGGTGACAAGGGTGCCCGAAACGACAAGGTTGCCCGTGCATGTCAAGTCGGTTGTGCTGATCGTCGTGGCATTAATAATAGGGCCGCCCGCAACGGTGATCTGGGAACCGTTGACAACGGTCGCGCCTGCTGTAACGCTGTTAGCGCTGACGACCCAGAGCCCGATTGAGTTACCGAGTAGGATCGTATTTGCGGTCGGGTTTAATGCTGTCGTGTTTCCGGCAAATCCTAGAGTCGCGATGGTGTTTGCGGTAACGACGAAACGTCCGATGCTGTTTCCTAGAACAATCGTGTTCGAGGTTGGATAAAATCCAAGCGTGTTCGAAACTGTTCCGGTTGTCGTAACGCTGTTCGCCGTAACTACATACATTCCGATAGAGTTACCCAACGCAATGCTGTTCGATGTTGGATAAATGCCGGTCGTATTTGAGAGTGTTCCGGTTGTCGTAACGCTGTTCGCCGTAACTACATACATTCCGATAGAGTTACCGAGTAGAATCGTGTTCGAAGTTGGGTTCAAGGCGGTCGCGTTACCGGCGAAGCCAGCCGTGTTGATGCTGACAGCCGACGCAGTATTTGCGATAAGCACCCATTGCCCGATGGTGTTACCGAGCAAAATAGTATTTGCAGTCGGATTAAGAGCGGTTGAGTTACCAGCAAATCCTAGAGTCGCGACGGTGTTTGCGGTGACAACGAATCGTCCAATGGTGTTACCGAGAACAATCGTGTTTGAGGTTGGGTAGATGCCCGTTGTATTTGAAAGCGTTCCGGTTGTGCTCACGCTGTTTGCGGTGATCACATACATGCCGATGGTGTTACCGAGAACAATCGTGTTCGAAGTTGGGCAAGAGCCTGTTGCGTTTGCAACCTCTCCGGCCGTGGTGACGCTGTTTGCAATCACAACCCACTGCCCGATTGAGTTACCGAGTAGAATCGTATTTGCGGTCGGGTTTAAAGCTATCGCGTTGCCGCTGAATCCTTGCGTCGCAATGCTGTTAGCTGTGAGAACCCAACGCCCGATTGAGTTTCCTAGAAGCGCGGTGTTTGATGGAGCAAGGACGCCCGACGTGACGGTAAGCGTGTTACCCATCGTGACGTTGTTGGTGCCCTTGGTGAAAGTAAAGCCAGCGGTCGCATTAAGTGATGATCCTCCATCATTAAACTGAACTTGAGTATCGCCGCCTCCGGCTCCACTTAAAATTGTTGACCACGAACCATTTGCGCAAAGAAAATAGTTTGTTGCGGTGGACTGTGCCGCTGTTGCGAGTGCCAGCAACGTGTTCGAAGTTGAGTTTGAGATTTGGAGCGATGTGCTGTTGACGACGGCGTTGACCGTTGAGTTTCCAACTATAACAGTGTCGGTATTAACGGTTAGAGAGCCGTTGATCGTTGCATTCGTAACTGTTAGCGTGTTCGCAATGAAAACGTTGTTTGTGTCTTGCGCAAACGTAAAGCCTGCGCCGCCCGCTGTCGTTCCCGAATTATTATACTGAACGTTGGTGTTTGAGCCAGCCGGGGCCGCCGATCCGGCCGTAACCGTTGACCAGGACCCATCGGCCTTCAGAAAGTAGTTGCCGCCCACGGCTGTCGTTGACGGGGGAACAATCGTGATTGTGTTGGTAGAGTTAGCAAGAGCGATGCCGGTGCCGGTGACGACGACGTTGGCGATAGAGTTTCCGTATTTGACCGTATCGATCATGCTTGTTGCGTTAACGACAAGCGCTTGGTTGGCGGTTAAGGTGCCGGGGACACGAAGGCCCGCAATAGGGATATTTGCATTGCCGTCATAGTTGCCGATAAAGACAACGTTTCCGGTTTCGGTCCAGGCCAACTCACCATTCGATAGCTGTGCCGGGGAGGCCGTAACTTTACTTCTTTTAATTTTGATGAGGTTAGCCATGTTTTTTCTTTAAACCTTTTTTTATTATTCTTGGTATTTATGCTGGTATATCTACTAGCCTCACTGAAAGATCATCAAAATAGGCGGCATGTCCGGCACTTGCGATATGAACTTCAAGATAAATGATAACGGTCGTTTCAAGCGCGGTGAAATACTGAACCCTGGTTTGCGCTGTCGTGAGATTATTCTGTAACCGTCCTTGCGCATATTCCGTGGAATCATCGGCTTTAACGGTAAAGGCAGCAATATACACGGGAGTGGCATCTCCTTTGTAGAGTGTTCCCTTTAATTCATAAGTTTTCCCGACAACGACTGTCAGGGTTTGTTTGGCTAGCGCTACGGCCCCTGTGGTCGTCGTTAGAACCCCCTTTCCGCCCGTTGATACAAAGGTTGCGTTGGTGAGCGTCCATCCTGACGTGTCAGTATCAAAACTGCCGTTTATTAGAAGATTCGGTCCCAGCGTCGGGACTTTACCTAAAGCATAGATATTCTTGAAGGCGGTCGCATTAGCGGGTTTTGAGTTATCGCTGATAATATCTTCGTGGCTGCCGGGAGCGTCATGATAGTCAGAATAGGTATGATAAAGAACGTTATGTGCTTTCATCCAGATATACAGTAGGTTGAAATATAAGCCAAAATTGTCGGTATCGACGCCCCATTCTTCGATGCAAATACGCTTGCCATGCGCCTCGGCAAACTCAGTAAGCCAGCGGAGACTTGAGATACCGACCTCGTTGGTCGGGTTTGTTGTTTCAAGTTTCCAGTTCCAAGAATCCAAAGGATCGGCACTGCGATAGTCGGTTGAAGTATTATATAAATCCATTCCAATAATATCGACGTAGGCATCGCCGGGATAATACGGAGTCGGATCAAGCGTGTTCCAGTTTGGCCCCCACCCAAAAAGAAACTTAGGGGACAATCCTCGCGCAATGTTTACAAAGCGTTGAAAGGATGTTATAAAGTTAGCTTGAAACGTTGGGGCCCCGACACGCGCTAATGCGGTTGAGGTCGGCGGCCAGTCGTCATTAAATTCTGGTTGAACGCGAAGGATGAAATGGGCATCTTTGTCGTCTCTAGCCGTAATCAGAGCAGCCATGTCCGCAGCCCATACCGAGTCCATAGCTCCCGCTGCGGTTTGTTCCCAGGACGTATTAGCTCCTACTCCGTTTCCATCACCTAGATAGAACGCGACGTGCCCGACCAAGGGATAAGGAACTGTAGAAAAGTTACCAACGGTTGCTGATACAGCGTCTCCGGCCGCGATGGATATTTTCCCCCCAAGCCAGCTTTCAAACGCCGCTATGGCGGCTACGGGACCATACATAGGGGCGCTATTATCGGCTGCTATTCCAAAGCGAAACGGTTCAAGGGGCTTTACACCCACCTGAGAGTGAGCATTACCGGCCAGTCGATTAGTGAAAGTGAGAGGCATTTTTAGAACGTTCCTCCGTCGATCATGTCGTTCGTTCCGCCGCTACTCGTATGTTGATCGGCTACGACTGTGATATGCGAGTCTACCCCGAGAATATCATTGTTGCCGTCAATCCTTATTTTGATGACCGGGTTCGTATCGACTAGCGGGCCGATATTCATTCCCCGAGAATCAACAATCTCCCCACTCTGATTTTTTATGATCGCGATTCTCGTCATCTATTATTTATGTCCTTTATCCCCGTGTGACTTGGGGTGTTACCGTGGCGATACCCTCAATAATGCGGGTAACACTGTTTGAGGCATCAATCAATTCTACATCGTAGACATAGCGGCCTGCCTCAATATTAGCCGTTTCCCCCGCCGTCAGGCTTAGAACAAGGGCACCGTTTGATAAGGCGGTTGTAAAGGACACAGCATTATTCGAGGAATAGAACCGTCGCATCTGCGACCGGGCGTTCATACCTGTGACATCGAGGTTGGCCCCAAGCTGGTCGGTTAGGTCGATGGTCGTTTCAAAGGTCGTTCCTTGGTCCATAACGAGCGCAACTCTGGTAGCCACTATTTATTATTCCTTATACGGGGATGCAGGTTTTTTGCGATTTACAGGTATAGCTCAAGCTGGAGGCCGGAGTGAATTGGATCAGAATATGTGTCGCGTTTGCCGCCGAAGAAAACGAGCCCAGAATAGCGTTTGAGTAGTTGACGGCGTATTCTTCTATTTCCGGGGTTACATCATCATCGTTGACGATCAGGAGCTTGCCACCCTGATAGCCGTTGGCGTTATCGTTTTTGATGGAATAGAGGTATTCGACGGTGCGATAGGCGGTTCGGTTGAATGCTTCAACCGTATCCGGCCCGGTGCTCGACACGAAGGCCGCGACGTTGGCCGCCATGATGATTGACTGGCTCAACTGAAAAACGTTAGAAACACAAGTGTTTGAGATGGTCAGAATGGCGTTCACCTTGTCAAAGGAAAACTTGGTGAGGTCGCCGCCGAAGTTCATACCGTCATTGAACTGGACGGCACTGTTGGTGCCGCCGATGATCGCCGCACCCGAGGTAGCGACGGCATTGATCTGGACGTTGACTTGGCCCTGTGCACTGTTGTCAGTGACACTCAGGAAGACGTTATTGCCCGCAACGAAGTTCGTGCGTGAGCGGGTTCCGATAAGAGTATTTTCCCAAGCTACCGAGTCTTTTCCACCGTTGGCCACAAGGCTGCTGCCCCCGACTGATACGGAGCTTGAGTTGATCACCACGTTGACCGTGGAGTTTCCAACAAAAAGATGAGTTTGATTAGCCCCCGCGTTCCCGCCTAAAAGAAGCGCGGATGAGTTTGCTATTACGTTGACGGAGGAGTTTCCGATGGCGATGGAAGTCTGATTGGACAGCACATTACCGCCCAGCAGAATGGTAGAACTATTGGAAAGCACATTAACTGAGGAATTACCCACAAACAGAGAAGTTGTGTTGGCATAAACGTTGGCTCCGCTGGCTATAATAGAAGAATTTACAATAGATGTGCCGGTATAGAACCCGCCACTGTTTTGTGTTGAGGTTGCAGTGCCGTTGCCCGCAGTCATGCCCGTCGCAATAACGAGAGTATTGATTGACGAGTTTCCAACGGCGACGGTTGTTGAGTTCGCCTTGACGTTGGCCCCGACTGTCATACTATTATAAGCGAGCGTCGCTGTCGCTAGACCATTTGCCGCAATAAAGGTTGTGTTGTTGGCTGTGGTGTTGACAGACGTATTTCCGACTGAAAAGGTGAGACCGGCTGCGTTACAAAAAACATTTGAGGTGATTGTCAGAACGTTTGATACTTGAACGTTGCCGCCCCGAAGCCCGGAAAAGACCGTGATCGTGTTTGCCCCAAAAATACCAAAAAGATAAGAGTTTCCAGTCGAGTAGGCCCCATTCGCGTCGGTGTTCGACGTTAAGGCTTCTACCGTAAACGTGTTCGCCATCTCATTGCAGCGATTCACCCATATATCGAAGGTATCGGTTGCTTTGTTTATTAACGTAATCGGATGAGCCATTACTTACCTTCTTGGTTTTTTACGAGTTTGAGTAACAAAATTTTTATATCATCGATGTCACTCTCCATATCAGCTATCTTGATATTTAGATCATTCTGCTTGAGAATTTTATTTCGGATATACTGATATTGCTTCAGTTCATTATCGTTGACATTCACAACGACTTTGCTTTTTTCGTCTTTCAGATAGCCTGGAACGTTGGTTTTTTGCAGCATTAGGCAGTTACGCCGATGCTGCGCACATCATCGATCTTTGGAATCACGTTCTCATTGTTTGAGAGGAAGATCACCTTGACTTGGAATGTGTCATAGGTATCGAAGCGCACCATGTTGCTGTTGAAGTAACAGACAACGTTGGAGTTGAGAACATCGTTGAAGGCTTGATGGGGAAACGCAATGCGATCCATCTTTAATCCCGAGCCGACCAAGCCGTTGTTGGAGATCGGCGTCGTTAAGGTTAAGGAGTTGTTGGAGCTAATGCTGCCGACGATACCCACCATATAGTTGTTGGGAAAGAGCGGCTGATAGAGACGCACCACATCATTTGCGGCCAAGTTGAGATCAAAGCGGGTGTTAGCCCCGACTATCGTATTACTATCTAAGGTGGTCGTTACCGAGCCGGTTGCGACATAATCAGTATTCGGGAAAGCGTTAAAATTGTAAGTAAATTCTTTCATATCTGACGGATTATTCGGGTTTGAATAAACGCCAAGCCCGTCTGTCTGGCCCATCAAAGTCCAATCTTTAGAATCAAAGGTATCATCATCGAGGCTGTTATAGATACGCGCATAGACTTTGAAGTCGGTGCCCGCTGGTCGGTAGGCCGTGAGATAAACGAGCAAGTCTTCGGCGGATCGCCCGTCAGCAAAGTTGATCTTCGTGCTGACGTGCTTCGCCCAGGCGTTGCCATAATTTGTTTCTTCTTTGGTATAGTCGTTATTGATAATGTAGCGGGCATAGGTCGAGGTGAAGAGCGTGCCGCCGAAAGAAATAGAACAGAAGTCATTGTTCGAGGCCACATCAAAGAAGTAAACGGCGTTGTTTGAATAATTTCTTCCCATCACCGCATCGTTGGCAACGGCCCCGTTCGCAAAGCGGATTGAATACTGGTTTGAGCGCGAGACAATGGTTGGAATCAGGTTTGATGAAAAGTTATGTAATTTTCCGTTCTGAACAATAAAGTCTGTTTGAACCGGATCATCGTTGACGAAGTAGCGTTGTCCAGTGAACGTGTTGGCCGAGAGGTTGCTGTGATAGAGAGAACGGTTGACGATACTATGCGTTGTTCCGGCCGGATTATTAATTTCAAGCAGCGGCACGATCTGAAGGGCATTCAGGTTGATGACGGTGACGCCCTTGAAATAGGTATTGCTGTTGCTCGCTTCGGTTTTCAGCGTCGCCCCATAGGTGAAGACGATGTTCGCTGTTGTTCCGTTTGAGGACCCGCCTGTTGAGTTTGCATAGGCGATCACGATGGGGGTTGCGTTGACAAAGCCCGCACCGTTGTTAGAAAAGTTAATCGACGTAATGACGCCCGAGCCATTGGTGAGAACGTTGGCCGTGGCCTTATAACCCCCCGAGACTTCGGCTCCGATATTCTCAAAGCCGGTGATGTTGATGACATCGGTATTATTATAGCCGGTGCCGCCTGAAGAAATTGTATAAGAATCAATACAGTTATTGACAAAGCGGCATGTGCTGTTCGCATTTGTGTCGGACAGAACCATAATATCTGCCATCTTACCGGGTGCGCCGAAGCCGCCTGCCCCATAGGAGCGAAGCTTGGATGTGAGACGACCAACTGGAGCCGCAAAGAAACGGGCGGAGGCGTTGGTAAAGGACATCGGTTCATCAAGCGCCAACAGATTGTTTCCCGAGGCCATAACGCGCCGCACGTTCACGCGATGCGCGCCTGCTCCATCATGGTTCAAGCTCGTCACAACAATAGCGGGTTGCCCGAGTGTGCTGGGGTAAATTGAGGCCCAGTTGAACGCGACGCCGTTGGCTTGAATAAAACTTGCGTTTCCAATAAGCACGCGATCTCCGGTTACGGCCCCAACTGTCGCGGGGGCTGATTTTCCCCCACTCCAGTAAGGCTGGTCTTGATAGATCAGATCGCCAAAGGACAAAGGAGAATCTGACGATGAAGCTTTATCATAACGAATATACTCAACGGGGGCCGAGGGAGCCGTAACGCGAAGCACGTTGTTTGAGACAACGGAAAAATTATTTGAACTGCTGCCATAGATAATGATTGATGGTTCGGCAGCGATAGAAGTGTTTGAAGACACGGGAACGCCGTTATGGAAATAGCGGGCTACTGCGACTCTAAATTTGAGGTCAGTGTTGTCTATAGCTCTCCACGTTGACAATAGATATTCTTGTGACAACTGAACGGTTGACGGCGACTGGTTAGAAATGCTTGGAATAAGAAGAGAATTGGATGTGCCGGTGCTGTTGGAATAACCGATACCCGTGCCGGTCATTGAACCCAAGGGAGAGATATAAGTATAGAGGTTTCCAATAAAATGTCCCGAGACTCCGGGTGAACGGTTTGTCGTGCCGACCAGATTATCCCCGGTCTTGTTCGTCCAGATTAAAAAGTCTTCGTCACCATCGTATTTTACAATAATCGCAAACTGTTTTCCGGTCTGTACAAGCTGCGGCGTTTCCCATCTGAAGCGGGTTGACATCGACGCGTCGGCCGTTACCTTGATTGAGCCCCATTCTTGTCGTGACCAGTCGATTTGCGTGTCTACGCCGGTCTGTCCGATTAAGGGCACGCCGAACTGTGTTGGCACAATACCAACCATGACGCCAGGGCTATAGATACCCGACTTGTTGCCCGTGATACGGGGCTTGGCTCGAAAATAGAGTTGGATTTCGGTTATAGTAACCTGGGGTGCCGCAAGGCATGTGGCCGGATCGACAAAGAAGACTTGGGCAACTGCAAAACTCATTAATTATTCCTTTGTAGTTATAGCGGTATTTAGACTTCGTTTTTTCATCTATCGTTGTCGTATTCGTGTGGATCACGGATGTAGCGACCATGGTATTCGTTGGTTTTATCGTGTTTGGCTGCAAGATGACGCCGCGCAATCCATCGCTTAAACCCATCTTTTTGGATGGGGGCTAAGTCTTCGGGATTAACGAAGCCCGTGAGGGTGTTCGGTAACCAGCCACTAAGAGGGCTACCTTTTTTTCTTGGCACTTGGACCACGCCGATGTTGTCGGCCATGTCACCATGATAGGTATCCAAAGCATTTGCTATATATGGGTCGCCGCGAAACGTCAGATACCGAAGTTGATTCCCCTTGAGGAGTTCTCGTTTAATTTCTGCCTGTGATGGGTTCCGGGTGATGAGACCCGGCATCATTTCTATTAGAAAGGCAAGAAAGCTTTTCATTAATAGCCCGTCCACGGGACGTAATTCAACGTCGCTCCGGCGCGCGAGTTTGGCGCAAGAACTTCAAAGAGCATGTAGGCGTTGCCAACAAAGTTCGATGCAAAGGTCTGCCCCTCATTCAGAATAAGGTTTGCCGTTGATGGTGTTTTTGTGAGACCGAGTTCGGCTTCACGGTTGGCCCAGTTTGTTGTGGCTAGGTTATAGATACAGGTGATTCGCCCGGATATATCGGAGACGATAGGATCACCAACGACGCCGCCGTAAGGCTTTGTGTCCGTTGTGTCTTTGACCCCGTTCACATACAGGTAGTGGCGGGTGGCAGGCAGAAGTCCTGAACACTGTATAATCACAGAGTCGAACTCGCGAGTGCCATCAGGAACCGTCGAGCTATTTTTTCCATATTTGGCTGTTGCCGTGCCACTGTATCCAGCGGCGGCTCCCGTTCTTCCGCATGGGTCGATGACGGTCACAGGATGATAGACAATGGTTGAAATGTCCGTCACATAGGTTTGAGTGACGATTCGATCTTCGGGATATCGGACCATGGCCCAATAGCGCCAGGAAGTAGATTGCCCAACGGGGCCTCCTAAAATTCCAAAGATTTTAATAAAGTAATAAAGTCCTTTCGACGGATCGTGGGTGAATTCAATTTTACCCGATCCTTGAACATAGGCTCCTGACAGATGTTGGAGGTTGTTCGGTCCAACGGTTCCGGTAAGAATAGTTCCTGTGCTGCCGCCAAAATTATAAGTTTGGCCTGCTATAGAAGCCGGTAACCAGAAAGAAGCGGTTTGTGGATCATGAAGGAGGTAGTTTGAGTCGGCGGCCGTTAACGAAACGGACGCGGCACTGTCGATCAGCTTCGTCGCGCCAGTATTATTTTGGTTTGGCGACTGCCACACTTCAAACACGGGGTCGGAAGCAATATCAAAATACAACGTCGCATGACCCGAAAGGGTTGAAAACTTTTCATACATGACTGAGCCGTTCGTGGTCGCAGTCGAAAAGGCCAGGGCGTTGACTTGGGAAACCGTTTGAGTTGTTCCCGTGCCGTGTGTAATAACGGTGTTACTTGTCGTTGTGGTCGTGCTGACTGGAATACAGGCTGGTTGCACAACATCGGGAGATACCGTGGCAAGGTCTTGGATAAGAATCCCAAAATCAATATAGGGAATAGAGAGATCGACTTTATGGTTCAACGACCAACGGAACTTTGGCGGCACGCATAGGTTGCTGGCCAACTGAGGGATATTCTCGGTGGTATCTACTGTATTATCGACGACTTCAATCTCAGCCGCGTATTGAGGATTGGTGCGGTCGGAATAAAGAACCGTTGAGAAGTCATCAGCCGCAAAGCCAAACTTGAAACGATTGAGAGAGCCATCAATCGAGCTTGGAATAATTTTATTTGTGATGCTGGTTTCGAGGATGGATAGGGAGGTATAGTATTCCAGGTCCCGAATGCGCCGTTCAAGCTGACCGATCTTGGCCATCGAATAGCCAGCGGGTTGTGTCGGCACGGAGGTTTGGGAGTTTGCAACAATCGGAACGATGGTGTGACTGGCTAAGCGGGTGCCGGTTTGTCCCTTCGTATGTACCGACGTATCGATAACATCAACCACATTATTTGAGAGGTTGATTGTGATGTTCGGATAAGGGGGAACCGCAATACGGTTGAGGGTGAGGTTATCTGCCGACACTGACGGCGCATAGCGGTGCGCCGGATCGTTGCTTGGCGTTCCTTGTTGAATAATAATATTTCCGTCTTGCCCCACAACGGCAACGTCGGTGCGTCCCATATACTGTTCAATGGATGTAATACAGGTTGAGTCCGGCATCGGAAACTTTTTATCGTTTGCCGGATCAGCAGTGTTGCCGAAAGAGAGGGCATAAGGCGGGTTGATAGGAGCCGTTGCCGAACAAGCGGTGACTGTGACCGAGTTCACAACAGCAGGTCGGAAGTCAAGACAGTTTAGCAAATCATAATAATTGCCGCGACTGTCATAAAATTCAGGCACCTCAAACGAAGCCGCCTTTGTGGTCAAGTTGGCCAGCGGCAAGCTGTCGAGGGTCGCGATCTGGGCTGCATTCGAGGTGGCGGTGTAGGATACGGTGTCGAAATAGCCATCATCGGTGCGCGCAAAGTAATCGAAGCAAACGAGTAGGAAGTTTGGGCTCGTCAGCGAGATCGAAGTTTTTGGATTCAAGTAAAGGTAGGAAAGATCGAGATAGTTCGCTTTCTGGTTGTGATCAATATAAAATTCTTCGCCGATGTCCACGCCGTTATCAATCGTGACCCCACTGTTGCCGATATAGACGTTGCGTAAGCGGAACGCATCTGGCACGCCAAGGCACCATGGCCCAACGATACCACCCGCATTGTTTGAGAGTTGCAGCTTGACGTATTGGCTACGGTTGCTTGTCTTTGAGGTTGAGGTGACACCTGTCCGACGTATCGAGACGCCTAGCGCCGTGTTGACTGTGGTCGTGCCTTCGAAGGTTGTTCCAAAATTAATTGTGAGAACGTTGCCGTCGTTGTCGAGGTTGGCGGTGATGCCATCGCGCGTGCCGAGCGGGATAGGAATAAACTTTGGAAAGGCTCTATTGTAGGGCGCGATGGTGTTCGCAAAGGTTGTGTTGGAGTCCATGATAATCAGCGTATTATTAACAACCGTCTTGACCTTTTTCATCTGATTCGAGCCGGTGTTGCCGACACGGATATAGTCGCCTGCCCGAAGATCATTAATAAACGTTGTGCTTGTGCCGATAGCGTTCGGGGAGGTCGTGTTGACCGAGACGGTGCCCCCTAGAGCGGTATAGCCCACAAGGTTGTTGCCAATAGGCACCACATAGAGGTCACGAAGATCGGCATCCGATAGCACCGATGAGTAAGGGAAAAACTCGTTCGGGTTAGACGCTATCGATTTACTTAGAATGCCAGCATTTGAGGTGGCTGTGGTCTGATCGATGGTGCGATAGGTATAAGTTGTATTATTTGTGTTGCGGATCGATTCAAGCCCCGTTTTAAAGACCATAGTATCGTCACCTGAGTTCTTGAGAACAGCAATGTTGGCGGCCGTCGTCGGATCGAGTTCAAGAACCGCGTCGCCGATGCCTTTGTTGGTGCCGTTATAGAAGACAGACTTAATAGAGCGGAAGTTCGCTCCAGTATTCATTTGGATATTAAAGAGAAACAGCCGGTAGACGCTTGTTGCGTCGCCTGCCACGCCGTTCTCAAGGATCATTGACCGCATCCGGGCGGTGCCGATCTTATTACCGAGGGTAGACGGGGTGCTTAAGGCGGTGTTGGAAAGATAAAATTTTGCGGTATCATAAAGATCAACGGTGTCCCCCGTTGAGAACTGGAAGAGTCCGCCGACTTCTTTGATTCGCAGATAGGCATCATAGTTGAACGATACACTGACATTATTTGATATGATCGTCTGACTGCCCTTGGGCACATCGATCTTAAAGTTGCGAATCGTTTGGGTTTTGTAACCGTTGATATAGGCGCTCCCCGGATCGACAACGGCGGTATAGGAAGACCCTTCTTTGGTCTGATCGGCAATGGACGCGGTAGTGACAAGGAACGGATCGAGAACAAAGTTTCCCGAGGCGTCGTCCATTCGGTTGGCCATCTCGTCGCCAATCTTCGAATAAACAGAAATTTGTGTTTGTTTGTAGGGGTTGCCGTCGTTCCATTCAACGAGGGAGAGAAACTCGGTATTGCCAAGCACATCTTCGGTGTTGGCTATAATCAGAACGGGGTGCAGCTTTAAGCGATCCGCGCCGGGGGCGTTCTCATTCTCAGTGCCGAGGGCGTTGTCTGTTAGACCGGCGTCAATGGTATAGTTGACGATGCTTTCTTGGGTATGAAAGCCCACGGTGACGTTGTTCGGGGTTGAGGAATAGGCATTGACGATAACAAGCTGGTCGTCCACGCGGAGGAAGTGACCGACCTGATAGATTGTGCCTTCGCCAACACCAAAGGCATAGCCGTTGCCAACGGGGTTTGCGACCGAGGCGACCTTGATTTGATCGAAATAATTTAAAGATGTGAGATCGAGGGTTGCGAGACCCGTGGGGTTGCCGACTGATTTGACCGTAACATAAGGGAGAACGTCATAGCCTTGGCCCCGGTCTGTCATAAACGCCGAGATGATCTTTCCCACACCATCCGTGATGATCCGACCGGCCGCTCCAAATCCATAGATTTTTTCCACGGTGCCGACTGCCGTCGCATCCGAGTTCTGAATATCGTTCTGATCGCCAAACGTCCAACTCATGGAGTTCGAAGCGACGTTGGTGAGATCACTAGTTTTTGGTTGAACCGTGATCAGTAGATTGTCCGAGCCATCAATCGCGTCAATGGCTAAAATCTGGGCGTTTGAGTTATAGACAGGATCATTGATATAATCATTGAGCGCGAAAGTGCCCGAGGTCGTGTTGACCTCAATCGCTGAAGAGAACACCAACGAGTCATTATTAGAAAAGTTCTGCCCGCCGTTATCAATGGTGATGCTGAAAATAGAATTCTGTCCGTCATAGACGGTGAGAATATCAGACGGCATATAAACGGAATTACCCGAGAGCCCCGAGTTGATATAGTTGACAAAAATAGTTTTTAGGTTGGGATCAGTGGACTCAAAGCCTTCCTGAAAGTTTGTGACATAGGCACAGAGGTTATCTTCGTTTTTGACGAAGAGGCCAACAAACAACGAGGGATCAATGGTTTCGCCTGTTACACTGTTGTCAGTGATCTTAACGAAGGCGTAGTTGGGATAGAAGGAAAAATTGCAGCCTGCAACGATGGTTCCGGCCTTGAAGATGTTGTCGCCAAACCGTTCAATCTGTGACTGAAGCTGAGACTGGAGAGAGTTCATCTCTCGCACCTGCACCGCTACCGAGGGCTTGAACAGGCGTTCGTAATACTCTTTCGACGTATCAAAGTCATTAAAGTAGGGAGCCTGATTCAAATTTGTTTTAATAGGCATTTAGTTTCCTTAGTATGAAATGGTTGTTTGGAAGACCTCAGACGTGACATCGGACCTTACAATTTCAGCGACGTTCTCGTAATAGAGAACGTCCCCGGTTCTAAACACTAACTCGGGAGGATAGGTTTGTAGTATCTGTAGTTCGGCCCCCGAAGTATTACCGATCACGGTGTTTGTGCCCCCGACTTTAAAATTATCTATTTGTTCGGT
>Ga0070693_100000489_pt1 | contig 17765 bp, 15 predicted proteins | sample KBSK1103metaG_FD_65472 | JGI IMG/M metagenome (GOLD analysis project Ga0070693, IMG submission 65472) | Corn, switchgrass and miscanthus rhizosphere microbial communities from Kellogg Biological Station, Michigan, USA - KBS K1-10-3 metaG | ecosystem: Host-associated > Plants > Roots >...
ATCGGGTTGTGTGAGCGTCCCCATATTGCTTTGCGGGTACGCCTGCGCGAGTTGCGCGCCGATGGCCGTCACGTTGGCTTGGGCCTGTTCAAAAGTGACCCCCGAATTGAGGCGGCCGATGATGAAATACCCACGCGAGCCGCGCCTCACCAAAGGGCTCGAGTTGGTGGAGCCGGCGGCCGGTTGAGCGTAGATCGTCAGCGGCACCCATATGCTGAGCGACGATCGCAAACCGGTTCCTCTGAACCCTTCAGCGGCGACGCCGACTATGTTGAACGTGCGCCCATTTAGCTGGACCGTCCGCCCGATCACATCGCGCGCTGCGTTGAATCGGTTGCTCCAAAGGTCGTTACTGATTACCGCCGCCGCCGTCGAATCATCTTCGGGCAACAACGGGCGGCCCAACTCGATCTTCACGCCCAGAGTGGCGAAGTAATTCCCGGTGACTGCGGCGCCCATGATGCGCTCGGCTTCCGCACCCGTGCTCAAGTGAAATGGCTGATTGTCCGCGAACGCCGCCACATCCGAGAAGCTCTGGTTCTGATCGCGCAGATCAACGTAGTCCGGATAGGAAGACGTGCTGTACCGCGAGCTGCTGAAGTCACTTGTGTAGATTACCGCCAGGCGCGCGGAATCGCTCACGCCAGGCAGCGGCCGCAGCAGCAGCGCATTCACCACGCTGAAGATTGCCGTGTTAGCACCGATACCAAGCGCAACCGTAAGCACGGCAACGAAACTGAAGCTCGGGTTTCTGGATAGCATTCGCGCGCCGTACCGCAGATCTTGCAATAGATTTCCCATCGCTCACCCCGTTGATTGACGATTGGCGATTTCCGATTGATGATTCCGATTAGACAAGCACCCCGAGCAATCGGCAATCGGCAATCCGATCATTCATACCTCAACGCCACCATCGGATCGACTTTCGCCGCTCGCATTGCAGGCACGAAACAGGCTCCCAGAGCCACTCCTGCCAGCACTACCGAAACTGCCGCGAACGTGATCGGATCGGTCGTTGTAACACCGAACAGCAGACTCGACATCAATCGAGTCAATCCTACTGCCGCCGCGAGCCCCGCGCCGATGCCGATCGCCGTGATCACAACTCCATGTCCCACGACCAGCTTCAGCACATCCTTACGCTCGGCGCCCAACGCCATCCGAAGCCCTATCTCACGCGTGCGTTGAGTCACCGCATAAGACATCACGCCATAGATTCCAACCGTTGCCAGTATCAACGCCACCGCCGCAAACACAGCGAACAGCGCCGTGTACAAGCGCGGCTGCCACACCGATCTGGCGACGACTTCGGTCATCGGCCTTACCTGTGTGAGAGGCAGATCCGGATCGAGTTCCCTCAATTGAGCGCGCACCGCGCCAGTTATGTTTTCGGGCCGCCCCGCCGATCGTATCGCAAGACTTGACCCGCCAATCGGCATCTGCGCAAAAGGCAGATAGACGGACATCCGAGTCGAAGCGTCCAGGCGATCGTGCTTCACTTCCCGAACGACGCCGACGATGGTATGCCAGGGCTCGTTGTCTTCGGGCGGTCCGAACCGAATTCGTTTGCCAATCGGGTCTTCGTTGGACCAGTACTCGCGCGCGAGCCGCTCGTCAATGATCGTGACCTTCTGGGCTTCGCGGGTATCTCTTTCATCGAAGTCACGACCCTTCAAAATCGGAATGCCCATCGCGGCGAAATAATCCGGGCTAATCACGCAGTGGTTGATGGCCGGCGCTTCGCCGACTGACAACACAGGAAAACCTTCGACTGTGAGGCTGCGGCCCCAGTTGTTTCCCCCGAGAGGCAGACCCGAATTTGTCCCCGCGCTCTGAACACCGGAAATCCCTCTCACGCGTTCGAGCAATTGAGTGAAGAAAGCGGCGCGCTTTTCGGCTGGCCGATACTTCGCGCCCGGCAACGCGATGTAAGCCGTCAAAACACCGTCGGGATTGAACCCGGCGTTGACGTGCTGCAAGCTCATGAAACTCCGCATCATCAATCCCGCGCCAACGAGCAACACAAGCGACAGCGCGATCTCCGCGACTACCAACAAGCTGCGCAGACGATGACGGCCTCCTCCCGCTCCGCTTCGCCCGCCTTCTTTGAGTGTCTCGTTCAAATCGGGATTCGAAGCTTCGAGCGCCGGCGCCGTCCCGAACACAAACCCCGTCAGCAGCGAGCACGCGGCGGTGAAGCCAAGCACTCGCCCGTCGAGATCGAACTTCATCCAAAAAGGAATATCAATGGGAATCGCCGACAGCAACAGGTCCATTCCCCACAACGCCAGCATCAAACCCAGCGCTCCGCTTATCAACCCAAGCAGCAAGCTCTCAGTGAGCAGTTGCCTGAAGATCCGCCGACGGTTCGCCCCCAGCGCCGCACGAATCGCGATCTCTTTTTGACGCGCCGCCCCGCGGGCGAGCAGCAAATTCGCTACGTTCACACAAGCGATCAACAACACAAACGCGACTACGCCGAGCAGAATCAAAAGCGCTTTCTTGTAGTCGCCGACTAAGCCCGCGCGTAAACTTGCGAGGCTCACGCTCAGGCCTTCGTTGGTGACGGGATTTTGCGCTTCGATGTTCGAGGCGATGCTGATCATCTCGGCTTGCGCCTGCTCGAGCGTGACGCCCGGCTTCAATCGAGCGATGGACAACAAGCCGTGATCAGTGCGAGTCCACAACTTTGTGTTCAGCGCGAGCGGCCCCCACGCTTCGGCGACTTCAGGAAACTGAAAGCCCTTCGGCATGACTCCGATCACGACGCGCGGGCGATTATTGAGCAGCAGAGTCTGCCCAAGAATATTTGGATCTGACCCGAAGCGGCGCTGCCATAAACCGTGGCTCAATATGACCACCAGATCGTGATCGGGTTGATCCTCATCGGCGGTGAAGGTGCGCCCGAGGATCGGAGCTACGCCGAGAATCTCGAACAGTCCCTGGGTGACAAACGCGCCTTTGAGTTGTTCGGGTTCGTTGCCGCCGCCCCCAGGTGCAATGATGAATCCGCCGGTGGAGTAGCAGCCGATGTCCTCGAAGGAGTGATTCTGCTCGCGCCAATCGAGAAAGTTGGGATACGAAACGTTCATCGAAGGGCTTCCGCGTTTGAATGCGGTTTCGTCGACGAGCACGAGCCGCTCAGACTCGGGATAAGGAAGCGGTCTGAGCATGATTCCGTTGACGAAACTGAATATGGTGCTGATGGCTCCCATTCCGAGCGCCAATGAAAGCACGGCCACTGAGGTGAGCCCGGGACTCTTCCTGAGCATACGCGCGCCGTACCTTGTGTCTTGCCAAATTGTGTTCACTGCGCCTCCCGTTTGGCGAAGATCGAGGATCGAGGATCGAGGATGGAAGATCGAGGATTGAGGATCGAGAATGGAGGATCGCGATCCGCAACGATCTATCCTCTATCCTCTATCCTCTATCCTCTATCCTCTATTCTCTATCCTCTATCCTCTATCCTCGATCCTCATTTCCCCGGTGCTTCGAATTTCGCGTCATCAATCGGCACATTCTGCTTGACGTCATTGTATTTTCTGGTTGTCCCGAGATGACTATCGTCCAGATACGAAACGATGATCGTGAATGGCAACTTCACGCCATCGACTTCGGTGTAGTCCTTGAAGTCCGTCTGTTCCGGGTCGAGTCCCAATGCCGTCGCGGTCAACACAATTCTTCGCACGAGTAATCCGCTCTGAATATCGAAGAACAACTTCTCGATTCGACGAGCCGGTCCCGTCGTTGATGGCGCCGGCGCTCCACCCGACGCCTTAGGCTGAGCCTCGACGACATACGCTTCCCGATCATCGATCTTCTCTCTGCCTGTCACCGTCATTAGCGAGTATTGATCCTTCAGCGCGAAGTCCCCGAGGAGATCAGCTTGCCGAGCGAAGCGCGCCAGCTCGGCGCTGTTCATCTCACGCTGGCCTTGAGGACTCTTAACCCAACCGCTGGTGCCGTTGAAACCTTGTTGGATAATTCCGTTTGGCGAAGTGATCACGGCCAGATACTTGTTCGGAGCCTTTTGATAGATCTCCATCGCCCACGTGTCACCTCGGGTGATCATCGCCGCGTTAGGAGTCCCGCCATTCACGAGCTTCGGTCTCAGCCACGAGAGCTTGACGACTCGGGTATTGATCTTCTGCGCCGCGGCCTTGCCACCGAGAGCCTGGAAATACTTGTCCAGGACCTGATCGACGCTTGGAAGTGGATCGGGTTGTTTAGTCGCCGGGTCTTCTCTCGTCGTGTTAGCAAACACGCCTTGCCCGATCGCCGGAACCGGGATTGGTTTGGTCTGGCCTCGATGACAGGTGTTGCAAGTCACTACCTGCTGGCCGCCAAAGTTAGCTTTATTGATCTCGGAAGTCATCTCGATCATACGCCGAGCGGCTTGCTTAGGCGGTTTATCATCCATCCAGTACTTGCCGTTCTCGGCGACGTGGCAGTAGTCGCACCTCACGCCGAGAGAAGTCCGCATGAAATGCATAACAGTGATGAGCTGAGAATTGGGGAGACCTGTGAGCGTTTGAATGTTCTTGTTGGCTTGTTCAGCGGGTTTGTCGTCTTGTTGAGGACTCGGAGATCTTGCGTTTTCTGAGGAGTCTGCAATGAAGCGACTAGTGTTGGCCGGCTTACCGGCGTGCGCAGCCACGGTAGCGACAGCGACGAGACTAAATACCAATACTAGTCTGCTGCTCTTCATTTGTCGTTCTTCTCCCGTCGTCCGTCTCCGGTCGACTGTCGGCGTCTTCTCCTTATACCAATCGTCGTGCCACGCTGGCGGCGGCTTGCAGGTTGTTGAAGTGTCAAGGGTTGGTCCGGCGACCTGTCGTCGTAGGGTAGTCGAGGTGCGCGCTTACGGGATGGCCGCTTCCCACTAACGCAACCAGCCGTCTGCCGTCTACCGCCGACGCGCGTCAGGTTTTCGCGCTTCAACTAATGACACTGAATGAGAAGCTCGAATACCACCCAGGGCAGTGGGTGGATAGTTCAGGTCCAGCCTACGAGCCGAGCGGCCAACGCTCTTTGGTGTTTATCTCTCCCCTCGCGCCGCGAGAGGAGAAAGGGACTAGCAAAACGGGAATCCCCGGTCCGCCCGGTGTAGGCTGTGCTTGAACAAATCCACCCACTGCCGTGGGTGGTATTTCTGAGTCTTCTTAGTCTCAATTGAAGTTGATGCTCGAAAATATGATGCACAACACCTTGTGACCTCTGACTTCAACCCGTTCTGCAATAGACTCGTTCTCGAAAACTGTATGCGCATATCCGACAAACGTTATTTTGGAGATTGGCTCAAACAACTGAAGCCTCTCGCCCCGGCGGCATTGTGGAGCGACCTCCTCGCTCGTGATGACCTGCCGCCGCTTACTTTTTCTTTCGACGCTCTGCCGTCTATTCCTCCAACATCGATGGCAACAGCAGAGAGGCCATCCAAGAGTTGAGCCAGAGCAAAGGAAAGAGCGCTGACGAGTATCTGCGGACCTTGATCGAAGCTGAGCTTCTTTCTCAGCAGACCTTTGCTGAAATCCCTGTGCCCATTCGAGAGGGTTTTCGGAAAAGCGGAATGACTGAGGAGCAACTCGGCGCTCTCTTCGAAGAAGCCCGTCAGAAGGTTCATCAAGAAGAGCAGGCAGAAAAGAATGGGCCGTTCCGTCACTCAGGATGCCACGGGCTTGGCCCGTGGAGTGCTCACGATAGGTGCTACCGGCGCTCGACACGCGCGCCACAAGATGCCACGGGCTTGTCCCGTGGAGTGCTCACGATAGGTGCTACCGGCGCTCGACACGCACGCCACAAGATACCACGGGCTTGCCCCGTGGAGTGCTCACGCTGGTTGCTACCGGCGCTCGACACGCACGCCACAAGATGCCACTCGATGTTCCCGTAGCTGACAACGTGATACTCCACCGGGCAAGCCGGTGGCATCTGCAAGACGAAGCCGCGGTGTCTTGCGTAGCAGCTAGCGCGAATCTCCACGGGACAAGCCCGTGGCATCACGAATATGCCACTCGATGTTCCCGTAGCTGACAACGTGATACTCCACCGGACAAGCCGGTGGCATCTGCAAGACGAAGCCGCGGTGTCTTGCGTAGCAGCTATCGCGAATCTCCACCGGGCAAGCCGGTGGCATCACGAATACGCCACTCGATGCCAGGGTAGCTGGCAACGTGATACTCCAGCGGGCAAGCCGGTGGCATCTGCAAGACGAAGCCGCGGTGTCTTGCGTAGCAGCAAACGCGAATCTCCACGGGGCAAGCCCGTGGCATCACGAAAGCGTGCTAGAATCACGCGCGCTATGTTCGCTGCGCCCTACAGTCTCGATGAGGTTCAGTTCGCTTACTGCAATCGCATCTTTCTGCGCTGGCGGACGCATCGCAACCGGCCATCCCCTGTCCTAGCCGCGTTGGACCAATGCACATTGAGTGAGATCGCGGCGCGATACGGTTTGGAAATACTCGAGTCCGCATCAAGCCAGAACGAACTGATGGCGCAGGTGAGTATGAAAGCCGATGAGTCGATCTCTGCCTGCGCAAGCAAACTTAAAGGACAGGTCAGCAAATGGCTTCGCGTACAGCTCGCGATCGAGACGCCAACCGATCTTCTGAGCAAGGGCTACTTCGCCTGCACGGTAGGCAACAGCACAAGCGCGGCGGTTGAGGCCTACTTAAGCAAGCAGAGCGAGCATCACGGTTACGCCAGCCGCGCGTTGCCTCCGGTATATTTGCGCGAGTACGAGCCGGCAGCCGACGATGATCCGATTGTGGCTCCGCGGCACGCGTGGGTTCTTTCACGTTTTCACATCGTGTTATCGACATGGCATCGACGTGGCGTTTTCGGTTCAGCAGAAGCGAGAGCGATTGCCGAACATTGGGAGCTCATGCAATCGAGGCTTCGATTCAGCTTGATCAAAATCTCCTTCGTTCCGGATCACGTTCACATCGCTATGCGCGTTCATCCCGCGGTTTCGCCTGCCGCGCTTTCTGTCGAGTTGATGAACGCGGCGCAGGAGCTTGCGTACTCGACTCTTGCTCAATCGGTCATTGAAGCGGGCGTAGAGCGGCTCTGGCAACCCAGCGCCTACTTGAGCAGTTACGGCGATCTGGCAAGCGGTCAGATTCGGGCGTATATCGACAACTGGGTTAAAAGAGGGAGCAACTGTAGTCAATCTCTCTAGCTAGCGAACGTGAGGCTCCACCGGGCAAGCCGGTGGCATCCGGGCTGCTCCTGTTAGGTTAAGCCTCGTTGATTCAAGCCCTCTTACTTGTGAATCGATTACTCGGTTTCTTTGGGCTATCGCTACATTCTTTTTGAGACGCCGTCAGGGCGTCGCGCTTGCTCCAAAGACTTCGTGCCATGCCGGAGCCTCGCTTGCCATCCGCGCGTTACGTCTGGTGGCAGTCGCGAATCCGACATAGACGAGCGGCGCAAATACGAGTGAGCCGCTTCATCGCAGGCACCCAGATGGTAGCGCTCTCGATCTCGCTGATCGGAGTAGCGGTCTGGGTGATAACGCATTGGGCCCGACGTAAGTGACGAGTTGCGTAGCTTACTGAATTCTTTTTCCTCGTCCTCTTCCAGCTTTGCCAGAAGCGGAGTCGTGCTTGTTTATTTGAGTCTTGCGCTGCTTGCCGTAAATTTGTTTCTTACCGTTCGCGCGTTTGTGAGAAGAGCGAAGACTGATTGACTGCATCGATCGGGACAATTCACCGGCGCCGCTTCCATCGTATCTGTGTTTATCTCGACTGCACTCCCAGGATCCTCCGGTGATACCCGACTTGAGTTTCCTACGTCCACCAACTAACATCGCTTTCGAAATGGCAGATGAAATCAGATCATCAACCCCTCCAACGCAGCACGCACCTGGTCATTCACGTCTCGATCGAAATGCCATCATCGCGATGATCCTTGGGTTGCTCACTGCCGCGGCGATACTTTTGTTTGTTTATCAAGTGAAGCGCGCTTCGGAGCTCAAGGTTGAAGCCGCCGAAGTTTGGGCCGACTACCAGATAAGAATCGCCAAAGCCACAATCGAAGAAGACCCCAATCTCAAACAGCAGTACACCGAAGAGCAGGATGTGCTGCGCAGGCACGCAACGGAATTGAAAGACATGAGCAACAGCGCCAGGTATGCCGCGAAATTCTCAGGCTTCGCAGCGTTGTTTGTTCTGCTCGGAACCGCAGCCGCGGTTGCTGCATTCCTTTCAAAGAGTAACTACATCGGCTACGCGGGCATTCTGTTGGCCCTCATCGGGATCGGCTTTGAAATCAAGGTCCTTTTGTAAACTCCATCCTCGCCCGGCATGACCCTAAGATTTGCCGCTTAGCGTCTCTGTGTACTACCCCGTATGAATCTTAAACACAGCGATTTCCGCGCGAGCCAGCATGCGGCTGTAATCCTCGCGGATAAACGGAGAAACACTCAATACTCCGAGGCACGGCAGTTGTAACTCCAATGCTGCAAGGGGCTGAAAAAATGAACAGATTACTAGTGAAGCGCGCCTGCGATAGAATTCCCAAGGCCAAGGTGGCGGTGATCTGCGCACCTCTTCTGATCTTGATGTTTGCGATCTATTCCTTTGCACCGGCTAACTCCTCGTCGCCAACCAACCCGTCGAAGAGTTTCTCGAGCATAACGATCAAAAACTTTGGACAGATGGATGATCACTTTTACAGAGGAGCACAGCCCAACGATAACGAGTACAAGGAGCTGGCGGAGTTGGGAGTAAAAGCAGTCATCGACTTGCGAGATGATCCGATGCCGTATGCCAAAGCCTCCGCCGAGGCCGTGAAGTTGGCGTACTTCAATATTCCGATGAGCGACAAGGACTACCCTAAGGACGCCGACGTTGATGCGTTCCTGAAGCTCAGCACCGATGAGCACAATTGGCCCTTCTATGTTCACTGCGCGGGCGGCCGTCATCGAACCGGGCTCATTGGCGCGATGTACAGATTCAATCACGACGGATGGGATTACACCCGTGCCTACGCCGAGATGAAGAACTACGATTTCTATACGCGCTGGGGCCACGGAGCAATCAAGAAGTACGTGGAAAACTACTGGCAACGCTTTCAAGCAAAGAAATCGCAGCCGATCTCAGGGAGTAACAAGCAGAGCTAGCCGGCTCGCAGCCAAGTGGCGAACCGCAACGATCTGACACAGACTCCCAAGGCACTTTGCGCGAGTTGTTTGGGTCGGTCGATTTCAGGTATCCGACCGGCGCTGATCACGAAATATGTTTTAGATGATACCGCGAGGCTCATCCCCTCACGCTCCCAGAGCGCGAGGGGATGAGAGTGCTAACTCGGCGCATCCATCACAAACCTACGGAAAAATATTCACGCAGTTTGTGACAGGCGCGGTTACGGTTAGTGAAGTGTGCTCTTTCTTGGGCGCTCCGCTGTAAGCTGCCGGATACCCCACAATCCTAAAGCCGAAGTTTATGTCGGTGTAAGGATCGGCAGGATCAAGGTGTATCACAAAGTTTGACGAAGCGTAGCCCGTTCCGTTGTCGGTATTCAGGAATTCAACGTGCGCATCCCCGCAAACGCCCGTTAATCCAAAATCGGATAGGACGTTGAAGGTTACGTTGACCCCGCTGCTCGGACAGGCCGAAACCGTGGATACCATCTGATCCAGAGTGGGCCCATCCGTGAAGCACCCCGCTTCAATCGTTGTTGTTGTTCCAGGCAGCCCCAGCGGCAGCGCCAGAAGCGCAATTGCCACCACGGCCGTCAACAAGGATCGCGCACCCACGTGGTTGCGCTCGCTCTTTGTATTGAGTAGATTGGACATCAGACACACTCCTTTCCAGGTGTCGTGTTAAGGGCAAGGCACACCTCGTCATTGGGGAAGGTGTCTTGCCCGAATTTTTTCTGGCCATCAACGCATGGTTAACCCTCCGGGGTTTACGCTGACGTTAGACATTACAGGTTAGTGAGGGTGGAAACTTCTGTTGGCACGATACTCGTGCTCTCGCTTGTTTGGGACAAGTTAACAGTGCAATTCTACGCTTCGCAATTTTGGAGTCAAGAAGAAAAATTACAAAATCCAGTAATATCTACCACTCTCTTATTGCTCCACTTGCAACAGCCGGATGGGTTCGATTGATATGAGAGCGCCGACCTGGTTTTAGCAAGTCGCGAGTAGAGACTCGCCGCTCCCACTTCCAAGACGGTTGAGCCAAAGGTGAATGCTTTGAGCTCACTTATGAATCGGGTACTTCGGTTTCTTTGGAGCAACCGCTACATTTTTTTTGATCTCCGACAGTCCCACTTGTATCGCTTTCTCGAGTTGAGGGTCGCGGCCGCCTAACGCGTCTCGCGGGGTGATCTCGACTTCGTAATCCGGTATCACTCCGATGTTCTCGATTCCCCACGACGTGCCGTCAGGATTGTAAGCCGCCCGATTAGGAAGCTGAATGTTTCCGCCGTCGATGAACCTCGGCGTGTACACATAAGGCCCGATGCCTCCGCCTCCCGTCCGCGCGCCAACGATCGGGCCGACCTTCGCAAGCTTGTACATGAACGCGAAGGTTTCGGCCGCTGAGAAGTTTTCCTGATTGGTGATCAACACTTTTGCCGGAGGTCCCGGGTTCACCGGTGTCGCGATGTCTTCGCCTTCACGGAAGGTGTAATAGTAAAGCGGCTTTCGTTGCAGCCATTCAATCAGATAGTCCGGCGTTATCCCGCCGCCGTTGTATCTTTGATCGATGATCACGCCCGCTCGATCGCTGTAGCCGGTCAGCCCTCGAATAAAATCCATGATTCCGCCACCATAGTCGCTCACGTAGATGTATCCGAGCTCGCCGCCCGACGCTTCTTCGACTCGCCGGCGATTCGCCTCGGCCCAGTTCGCCAGGCGCAAGCCGGATTCATTGCCGATTGGAAACACGGTCAGGCTTCTTGAACCATCGCGACTCGGGTTTGGACCTATGGTAATCTTTACCGCTTGATTAACCTTTCCATCGAAGTAGCTGTAGATGCTCTTTGAAGAATCGATGTCCTTGTCGTCGACCGCGAGAAGGTATTCGCCTTCTCGCACGCTGACGCCCGGCCGATCGAGCGGCGCCTGCACCGAAGCGAGCGGGGCGTTGTAACTGGTCGCGCGATAGATCTGTTTGAAGCGGTAACGCCCGTTCGCGATCTCGTAGTCCGCACCAAGCAATCCGATTCGGACAGGCGGTCCCGCAGGCTGAGGCAAGTCGCCTCCGCCCACGCCGAGATGGCTGACGGATATGTGCCCGAGCATTCGATTCATCAACGCGTTCAAATCCCCGCGCCGCATGACGCTCGGCAGGTATTCGGCGAAATGTTTTTCCAACTCGGCCAGATCCTGGCCGTGGTGATTCGGCTCGTAGAACCAATCCCGCATGATGCGCCAGGCTTCGCGATACATCTGCTTCCATTCTGCGCGCGGATCGACGGTCACTTCCATCTTCTTGAGATCGAGCTTGCCTTCGTCGGGCTTGGGCGCGGCGCCGGCAGAAACCAAAAACCAACTTCCCGCTTTCGCGTACAGCAAACGGCTGCCGTCGCGTGTGACTTCGAAGCCGCCGATGTTCTCGACTAGTTTCTCGGGACGCGCATTCGTTGTGAGATCGATTTTGTACAGCATCTGAGAGGGCTGGTTCGGAGGCGCGGGAGACGCGGGCCACTCATCGATCTGCGCGATCAGCACTCCCGGTTTGCCGGGCGCAAGCGCCGCGTAGTCACGCTGAGGAGCTGGCAAATCAAGTACCCGGCGCAAGAGATCATCGAAATCGATTCTTACTGTAGCGACGGATTCGCCGGATTTTGCTTCCGGGTTCGAAGTACCGTTTGGAAGAATCGGCGACGCGCCGTCGTTCGCGAGAACGATCGCGTGCAGCCGCCGCGTCACAAGCGGGCGAGCGAAAGTGCCCTTCAATACTCCCCAACCGTATTCGCTGGTGCCCGCGTTTGCACTCGAAGCGAAATACAGATACTTGCCATTCGCGTCGAAACACGGCAGCTCAGAGTGTGTTCGTCCATCGGTGACCTGATGGACTCGCTTGGCTTCAAGGTCGTAGATGAAAACCGTTCGCACGCGATTGTGAAGATGCTTCGAATAGGTGAGCCAGCGGCTATCGGGCGACCACGCGGGACGCCACTCTTCCTGATACGAATAGCCGGACGTGTCAATGCGCGAGACGGTGCTGCCGTCGGCATTCGCATACCACAGCGCGAGCCGCTTGTCGGTAAAGGCGATCTTCCTGGAATCAGGCGACCACGTCAGCTCGCGATAAAACGAGGGCTTCGGTTCAATTGAAATCTTCTTGACCGGACCATCGCCCGCGATTGATCTAACGTGCAGTTGATACTCGCCGGACTCATCCGAGAAATAGGCGATCAATTTGCCGTCCGGCGAGATACAAGGAAAGCGCTCGGCAACCGCGGGAGAGTTGGTGACGTTGCGAGCGTCTCCAGTCGCCGGATCAAACACAAAAACTTCGCCGCGCGCGCCGTATGTGACTCTGTCTCCATTCGCGCTTGGGAATCCCCACTCAATCGGCCGCGCATTCACGGTGCGCGGCTTCAACTCCGCTGTATCGGGATTCATTCGCACGTCGACAACGCGAGTTCCACCCGTTGCGGTGTCGTGAAGATGAATGCGGCCGTCGCGCACGAAGACAACCGCGCCTGCGCCCGCTCCAATCCATCGCACGCCGTAATGTTCGAAGTTGCTGAGTTGTTTGGTCTGCTTCGATTGCACATCATAAGAGTAGAGGTTGTAGATTCCGGTGCGATCCGAAGCAAAGTAAATCTTGTTGCCGGCCCACGCAGGTAAATCGTCGTTGTAGTCCCCCTCGGGCAGTTTCTCAATATCGCCGGTCGCTGCGTTTGCGAGCCAGATTCGCCCTTTGCTGCCGCCGCGATAGAAGCGCCAGTCGCCGATGGCCGTCGTTGGAGCATAAGCTACACGTTTGCCGTCGGGAGAAAATGATCCGGAGTTTGCTTCGGGCAACAGCGGCAATTCGCTTCGAAGAGGCGTCTGATTCGCGAGGCCAATTGATATGGTGTAGAGCCGAGGCACACCGGTCGCGTTCGACGTGAACAGGATGGTCTTCCCGTCCGGAGTCCAGCTATAGGCGTAGTCATTCCGCGGATGAAAAGTAACTTGCTTCGCATCCCCGCCGCTCGCGGGCATAACGTAGATATCCCAGTTGCCGCCAATCTGTCTCGAGAAGGCGAGCTCGGAACCGTCTGGCGAAAACACCGGAAAGCTCTCTTCGCCTGGATGGGTGGTGAGCCGCCTGGCTTCTCCGCCGGCTCGCTCCACGGACCACAAGTCTCCCGCATAGGAGAACACTATGTGGGTTTGATTGACGGTCAATCGTCCGAAGAGCGCGGGCGCGGGCTGCTGCGCCCGCGCACTGATCGACGTAATAACCAAAAGCAAAATTGTGAATGCGAGCTTCGGCATCTTTTCATCTCCATTCAGAGTTAGAAGTCAGAACAAGCCACTCAATCTGAAAGATTCATTATTCGACACTGTCATTTCGAAAAGCCGTTGCGGAAGGTTTCTCCCCGTGAACTATAGACCTCATTTCGCGAGTCTGTCTTGGAAAGAAGAGACGGCTTGTAAACCGTTAGCTGGGCCGGCAGGTTCCGCGATATGACGCCGGAGTCATCCCGGTGAAGCGTTTGAAGGTGTTTGAAAAATGGCTCTGATCGTAAAAGCCCAATGCCAGCGCGATCTCGGATATCGGCGCGCTGGATTCAGCGATTTCCTTGCAAGCCTTCTCTATTCGGAGCCGCCGGACAAATTCGCCGATCGTGCAATCGAAGTTCTTGCGAAACACTCGCGCCAGGTGAACGGGATGGACTCCTATGTCGAGCGCCAACTCCATAAGCGAAGGTGTGTCGGTTAGTCTCGATGTGAGTGTCTCTTTCACGTGGTCGAGCCATCGCGGCATCTCGCGATCGTTTTCTTTCGCACTCCTGCGAGAAAGCTCAGCCATTGTTTCGAGCAGCAGTCCTTCGATGGCCAGCGCGGACCACTGATCCCGGTTGCGATATTCGTTGTAGAGACGCAAAGCGAGTGACGCCAGCAATCCGCCCTGAAACTCGGCCGGCTCATCCGGAACACTCGCATGGTCCTGTATGCGACGGCGCAACGCTTCGCCCATCTCTATGCGGAAAACCCGCACGTCTGAATTATGAAAGGTGACTGAATGAGACTCGTTTGGCGGATGAAAGATCGTAGTCAGTTGTTTGCAGAATCGGGTCTTTGAGGCGACTGTCTCCGAGTAAGCGCCTTTGAGGACGATCCCGAGATAAGCCGGCTCGTGTCGATGGACGGGCATCCTAAGATTAGCTGGATAGACAGATTCTGAAAGCGTGAACGCGGCCATTCGCCAGCTTCCCGACCCATTACCGTAGAAGTTAGTTGAATCGTTCTCGGCGTTCACTGTTCCTCGCCTTTTCTTGGGATGACCGTGCGCGCCCGTGTTGCGCCAACGAAACTACTTACGCAAGCTCTAACGTCCGCGGAAAACACGTTGTTCCGAATTGCGACATGGAAAGCGCTCGGGGACGTTCACGATTCCCGGGACCGCGATAGTGAGAGATGAGTCGCTCCTGACAGAGCTAAAGAGCCGCAACCCGAAAGTGAGATGATGAACAGCAGCGACGGAATAAACTGATGAGGAAAGCGTCGGAAGTGTTTCAAGAACTCCTCGACGTCCATAGAATCTCGTGTGATCAAACGTTTCGGTGAGCCGCCTTCAAAAGCGGCTCACCGATTTGTAGGCTCCTGGGTGCGCATCATCTGTGCTTGATTACTTCGACACGTGACTGACGCACGAATGATTGCACAAGGCCACGATGTTTCAAGATCAGCCAGTTGGTTATCGACGTGACGGCCGAGTCGCGCGCCCGCTGGAAAAGTGGTTCCTCTCGATCTATCTGGGAAAGCGCGCCTGGCAAATTCCATCGGAGCAATACACACAGAGCATCGAGCGAGGTGTAACAAGACATCAAGATCGGACTGAACTATTGTGAATTGAATTATGACTTGCGTTTGCCGTGGCAAACGAACTCCAAGTTTTCGCCATCATCGTGGCGTGAGAGCAGCAATTCGTGAAAGTTCGGCGTCGCCCGAACAGTTATGATCACAGCAACAAACGATGAAGAAGGCATGAGACAGAAAAAGCCTGACCCGACTGCAAGAGAAGCGCACGCAGCCCGGCGGATTCCGTCGCGACTTCGAGCACCGAACCCTGATTAGCCGTTTGAATGCGATGCTACACGCCGTATACTTGAGACTCCCGTATCACGCAAAGTTCAAGGTGACCGGAGGCAAGCCTCGAACTAGAAATTCGAGGAGCGAGAACAGGAAGACGAGGAATCATCTGAAGAGACTTGACCACCTCGAGGTGGCAGTTGGCTTTAGCGGTGTTTGAATCCGCGAAGCTCGTACCGGAACCATTATGAAACCTAAGTGCTTTGTGCTCATGCCGTTCGCTGAGGACCTCATGGAGGTGTACGAGCATGCGATACACCCCGCCGCGAAGACTCTGGGCTTCAACTGCTATCGTGCCGACCATGCCGTCGGCTCCTGCGCCATTGTCTCCGACATCATCAAGGGCATTTTCCAAGCCGATGTGATAGTTGCCGACCTCTCAGGTTTTAACCCAAATGTTTTCTATGAGCTCGGAGTCGCACACACGGTCGGCAACAAAACTATCATTATCTGTGAGAGGACGAAACAAGAACTTCCCTTTGACCTCAAGTCTTACAGAGTCATCTTCTACGACAAGTCGATAAAAGGAATCAAAGAGGAGCTTCGAGGTCGTCTCGAAAAAACACTTCGAGATTTTTCCACGTGGAGCGCACAGCGGACGAACCCCGTCCAGGATTTTCGCCCAGTCCAATACGCAGTTCCGCTAGCAGAACAGGAGGAGTTAGAAAGGTCCATTGGAGAACTGAGGAGTGACCTTCGCCGTCTGCAGGACGAGAAGCGACGCGGTGAACTTCGTGCTCTAATTTTCGCACTTCCTGAGATCCAATTTCGGCACCTCAGAAACCTCATGGACAAAAGAGCGTTTGACTATGTGAAGCGCGCGGCGTTCCTGGACGAGCTACGAAAACTGAGAGGTTTCGGATTGATAAGAACCAAGGAGGGGGCGACTATTGGTGGCATTCCAGAGACCGGGGATTTGAAGCAATACATTGAAGTCACAGATCTGGCAAGAGAGGTACTTGAAGAAATCGTTAGATGGGTTTCACCGTAGGAGCGGACTCGAGCCGCGGGATTCATACAGGTCGAGGTCGGGCTGGCGACTCTACGACGAGACGGCTCGTTATCACCGACTGAGTAGCTCCTGCTGTTTATACATCCGAGATTGTGAATCGCGATTTCGATTGCCCGACGCAAGAAACCGAGTTCTCCATTGGTTGGATGGCGCCATCAAGACTTGGTTTTGGGTTCGTGGTTTCGCGTTCCGGGTGGTGATCGCACCCTCTCGCACGCATCAATGTTTCTGGCAGCAACAGCACATCTTCGCGTAGTATGTGCTTAACAAGCGTGCGTTGGAGGCTAATATGACCAGGACACTTGAAGCAACATTCGACGGCGAAGCCTTGATCCTGGATGAACCGCTCGATCTCAAACCTCACACCCGCGTTCGTGTCACTATCGAACCGAGCGGTGCGCCCCAGATATCGGGCAAAGCCTCCGAGGGCAGCTTGCGCGAGTTGTTTGGCTCGGTCGATTTGGGATATCCAACCGGCGCTGATAACGAAAGCATTGATGCTGATCTGGCTCGCGAGTACGCCTCTACTCATGAGGAAGCGCGCTGATGTTTCTTGATACTTCCGGTTTGCTTTGCCTGATCCACGTCCGCGAGAAGCAACATGAGAAAGCGGTTTCGAGCTACGACGCGGCAACCACACCACGGCTAACGCACAGCTATGTTTTGGATGAGTTCATCGCGCTGGCGCTGGCGCGCAAGTTGTCGCGGGAAGCTGCCTTGGATTCCAGTGAGAGACTGATTGACGACGCCAATATCGAAACCGTGTGGGTGGATGAAATGCGGCATCGCGAGGCTCTCGCGTTGCTGCGCGAGAGACCGGACAAGGGATACTCTCTGTGCGACGCGGTCAGCTTTGGACTTATGCGGGAACGCGGCATAACCGAAGCTCTCACCACTGACCGCCACTTCGAGCAAGAAGGTTTGTTCGATTGCTCATTCCATAGATAGCAACTCAAAGGGAAACACGCGACGTAAATTGAGTCCGGTCTTGCTGCGGTTCCGGTTCCAATTCAACCCAGCTCTCATAGGAGCTACCTCGTTTCCCCAATCGCGAGGGCCGCTCGGGGAATAGGTAGCTCCTAAAGGAGCCCAGAGATCGGCGGTACGTAGGCTATGCCGGCCAGAAAACTATTCCGAACATCAGTCGCTTCAAATGTCCGATTTGACGATGACGCTCAACACCCATGTACCCGTTCTTTCACCGGTCGATTTATTCGTCACTGGACCCTCGAGTTTATGAATTGATTGGCCGGACCTTATGCTTGCGGCGGAATTGCGCCGGCGGACAATCGAACTCGCGCGTGAACGCTCGGTTGAATGCCGCGGCCGAACCGTATCCCACCGCCGCGGCGACCTCCGCTACGCTGTCCTCGGTTGATTGAAGAATCTCGGCTCCCAGTTTCAACCGCCATTGTGCAAGGTAGGCCATCGGAGATTCTCCCAGGAATTTGCGGAAGCGCTCGGCGAGCCGTGTGCGTGACAGGC
>Ga0070693_100000494_pt1 | contig 17601 bp, 30 predicted proteins | sample KBSK1103metaG_FD_65472 | JGI IMG/M metagenome (GOLD analysis project Ga0070693, IMG submission 65472) | Corn, switchgrass and miscanthus rhizosphere microbial communities from Kellogg Biological Station, Michigan, USA - KBS K1-10-3 metaG | ecosystem: Host-associated > Plants > Roots >...
ATGCCGGGCGACAACGTGAGCTGCGAAGTGACGCTGATCACGCCGGTAGCGCTCGAAAAGGGTTTGCGATTCGCCATCCGCGAAGGCGGCCACACCGTCGGAGCCGGCGCAGTAACAGAAATAATCGAGTAATCGGATTCAGAGAGGGTTTTGGAACAAATAATGAGACAAGGCGACAAAATTCGCATTCGTTTGAAAGCGTACGACCACCGCATTCTGGATCAGTCCACGAAGGAAATCGTGGAGACGGCGAAGCGCACCGGCGCGGAAGTAGCCGGGCCGATTCCTCTGCCCACGACCATCAACCGGTGGACGGTGCTGCGGTCGCCGCACGTGGACAAGAAATCGCGTGAGCAGTTTGAAATGCGCACGCACAAGCGCCTAATCGACATCTTGGAGCCCACCCCGGACACGGTGGATGCGTTGATGAAGCTCGATCTGCCGCCGGGTGTGGACGTGGAAATCAAGGCATTCGGTCACGCGGCAAAGTAGTTTGAGGGGATTGTAGGGGCCGGGCTTTAGCCCGGCATCTTCGGCAATACGCAGCCAATACCGGCAACAAGGCAAGCTGCGAAAGAGAGAGACGAGGCCATGGCAGTCAACGGGATTATCGGAATCAAGCTGGGCATGACGCAGGTGTTCCAGACCGACGGCACACTCGTGGGATGCACGGTGCTGCAGGCGGGGCCGTGCGTGGTGGTGCAACGCCGTACAAAAGAAAACGACGGCTATGAAGCCGCGCAGCTCGGGCTTGTGGAATTCGTGAAGCCGCAGCGCGTCAACAAGGCCATGACCGGGCATTTCAAAAAGGCCAACGTCGCGCCCATGAAAGTGCTCCAGGAAGTGCGCATCGAAGAGTCGAAAGACGAAACAAAAGTCGGCGACCGCGTTCTGGTGGAGAATTTCAAAGCGGGCGAGTTGGTGGACGTAAGCGGAGTCAGCAAAGGCAAGGGCTTTGCCGGCGGCGTGAAGCGCTGGCACTACGCGGGCGGCGACGCGACGCACGGTTCAATGTTTCACCGCGCTCCGGGTGGCATCGGCGGCAGTTCGTTTCCGTCGCGTGTCTGGAAGAACCAGCATTTTCCGGGTCACATGGGGAACGCTCAGGTGACGGCGAAGAACTTGAAAGTCGTCAAAGTGGACACCGACGAAAACTTGCTCCTGGTGCGCGGTTCCGTGCCGGGGCCAAGCGGAACGTACATTTTTATCCGCAAGACGCGCCAGAAGAAGTAAGCGCGGAAGGATATTGTTCAGTTCGAAGAGGGACGCGAAATTATGCCGGTCGTGGACGTAGTCAATTTGGAAGGCAAGAAAGTGGGCCAGGTGGAGCTCGCCGACGCGATTTTTGGCGCGAAGGTGAATCAGCACCTGCTGCACGAGGCGTCGCGTTGGTATCAGCGCGAAATCCGCAGAGGCACCCACAAGACCAAGGACAAGAGCGAAGTGAGCGGCGCCGGACGCAAGTTGTGGCGGCAAAAAGGCACTGGCCGCGCGCGTGTCGGCTCGATTCGTTCGCCTCTTTGGCGCCATGGCGGGACCGTTCACGGGCCCAAGCCGCGTGATTACAGCTATGCGTTGCCGAAGAAGATGCTGCTCGGCGCGCTCCGCTCGGCGTTGTCGGCAAAGTTGGCCGAACAAAAATTGACTGTCGTGGATGCGCTCGAGCTCGAAACGCACAAGACCAAGGGCTTGCGCGAGACACTCGGCAAGTTGAACGGCAGCAAGTCCGCTTTGCTCGTTTCGCATGGCGAAAACCGCAACCTCGAACTTGCCAGCCGCAATCTCGAAGGCGTGAAGCTCGCCGCTCCGCACGTTCTGCATGTTTACGACGTGCTGAAGCACGATCTGCTTGTTCTTTCGAAGGATGCCGTGGCGCGGCTGAGCCACACGCTCGATCCGGAGAAGCGGCCTGTAGTCGTTCCCGACGTGGAAACGATTGCGCCCGCAGCTACTCCGGTAAAGAAAGCAGCAGCGCCGAAAGCAGCAGCGAAAAAAGCCAAGCCGGCAGCCAAGAAAGCCACCAAACCGGCGAAGAAAAAGGGGAAGGGATAAGCCATGTCTGCCCCGCACTATGAAATCATTCGACGGCCGATCATCACGGAAAAAGGCCTGGGCGTGAAGGAAACGCAGCACACCGTCGTCTTTGAAGTTTCCGCAAGCGCCACGAAGACGCAAATCAAGGAAGCTGTTCAGCAGATTTTTAAGGTGAAAGTCGCCGCGGTGCGCACGGCGAATTTCGTCGGCAAAATGCGCCGCCGCGGACAGAACGAGGGTTACCGGCGCGATTGGAAAAAAGCGTACGTAAAGCTCGCCAAAGACGAAAAAATGATCGAGTACGCGGAAAATCTGTAGCACGGGACCCCGGCGAGCGAAACGAGATTAAGTAAGAGGTAAGAGGCAGCGATGGGACTGAAGAGCTTTAATCCATATACGGCATCGCGGCGGTTCATCACCGTCGTGGACAAGAGCCACATCACGAAGCAAGAGCCGGAAAAGGCTTTGCTCGAACCGAAGAAGCGTTCGGGCGGCCGCAACAACCACGGCGAAATCGTGGTTTGGCATCGCGGCGGCGGTCACAAAAAGCAGTACCGCAAAGTGGATTTCCGGCGCGAGAAGGTCGGCATCCCTGCGAAAGTGGCGGCCATCGAATACGACCCGAACCGCAGCGCCAACCTCGCGCTCCTGCACTATGCCGACGGCGACAAGCGCTACATTCTTCACCCTGTCGGTTTGGAAGTCGGCGCAACAGTATCAACGGGCGAAGGCGCGGACATTCTTCCGGGTAATGCGCTGCAGATCAAGCACATTCCTCCCGGCACGATGGTTCACAACCTCGAACTGAATCCCGGACGCGGCGGACAAGTGGTTCGCTCGGCTGGCGGCTCCGCGCAGCTCTTAAGCAAGGAAGGCGACATTGCGCTGGTAAAACTTCCGTCCGGCGAGGTTCGCAAGTTTTCTCTGGATTGCATGGCAACTGTCGGCCAGGTCGGCAACCTCGACCATGAAAACGAAACCTTTGGCAAAGCCGGCCGCACGCGCTGGCGCGGAATCAAGCCAACGGTTCGCGGCGTGGCCATGAATCCTGTGGATCATCCGCACGGCGGCGGCGAAGGCAAAGTAAAGGGCAATCATCCGCAGACGCCTTGGGCTTTTCCGACGCTGGGCAAGAAGACGCGCAACAACAAGCGCACGGACCGCAACATTGTCGAGAGAAGGAAGTAAGAGCGCAAACGATCGAGCGTGAGGCAGCAAACGCTAGAAGCTGGGCGGTGATGGTAGAACAGCCCGGTGAGAGCAGATGCGATGAGAGCAACACGAGCAACACGAACAGCAGGGCGGCGAACAACGTTACGGCGAGCAGCCGCGAAGCGGTCGGCCCGCAACGCCAAGGCAACTCCAAAGCGGCCGGCGGTAAAGAGCGCAAAGCCTGCGCGCCCGGCGGCGAAAGTGGTTGTGGCTCCGCCAGAGCCGGTTTTGTACAAACTTTGCAAGCCCGGCTGGGCGGTGATTGTAGAGCGGATTCCGAACGCGCAGGGCACGCGGTTTGTGTGCCCGTTTTGCCCAAAGTCGCACCGCGTTCCGGGGCCTGTGCGTGGATTCAAGAAGATGCGGCGCGCGCCATGGGGCCGCTTGCGCCGAGTGGAGGAATAGGGGATCGATGGCACGCTCACTGAAAAAAGGGCCGTTTGTCGATGGCCATCTGCGTGAAAAAGTCGAAGGACTGAACACGCGGAACGAAAAAAAAGTTGTAAAGACCTGGTCGCGGCGTTCCACGATTGTGCCGGAAATGATCGGTCACACCATTGCCGTGCACAACGGAAAGAAATTCATTCCCGTGTATGTGACCGAGCAAATGATCGGACACAAGCTGGGCGAGTTTTCGCCGACGCGCTCGTTCAAGGGGCACGCCGTGAAAGCGGCTCTGGAGAAGGCTGCGGGCGCGGCTCCCGCAGGCGGCGCGGCGCCAAGCGCGGCACCAGCAGGAGGCGGCGCAGCTCCGGCGCCGAAGGCATAAGTCATGGCTGAGATACAGGCACAAGCCGGTTCGATTGAAGCGCATGCGCTGGCGAGGCACGTGCGCATGTCGCCGCAAAAGGCGCGTCTCGTGATGGATTTGATTCGCGGGCAGAAAGCGCAAGACGCGCTGCAGACGCTGCGCTACACGCCGAAGCGCGCCGGAAAGCACATCGAAAAAGTGCTGCGCAGCGCGATCGCCAACGCCGAGCGCAAGGCCGAAGACGCGGGCTCGCCGCTCGATGTGGATGAATTGTTTGTATCCAATTGCTTCGTCAACGAAGGGCCGCGCTGGAAGCGCCTCCGTCCCGCGCCGATGGGCCGGGCGTTCCGTTACCAGAAGCGCACGGCGCATTTGTGGGTCGGCGTTGCTGAGCACCACGTCGCGGCCGCCGAGCGCGTCGCGGCAAACGTCGCCGAAGCCGAAGCGCAGAAGGGCGCACGCGGAACGATTCGCCGCGTACGCAAAGCCTTGACCGGCAAGCGCGCGCCGTCGAAAAAGGGGAAGAAGTAATGGGACAGAAGACACACCCGTACGGATTTCGCCTCGGCTACAACAAGCCTTTCAAGTCGCGCTGGTACGCCGACCGCGACTACGCCGACTTGCTCCACGAAGACGTGAAGCTGCGCCGCGAGCTGAAAGAAAAACTCAAAAGCGCGGGCATCAGCTCCATCGACATCGAACGCGCCGCCAACAAGCTCGTCGTGCGCATTTACACCGCGCGCCCGGGCATCATCATCGGCCGCAAAGGCGCGGAAATCGACAAGCTCAAGCAGGAAGTGCAAAAGCGCACCAAGCGCGAGGTGCATATCGATATTCAGGAAGTGCATCGTCCTGAACTCGATGCGCAGCTCGTCGCGGAATCGATCGCGTTGCAGCTTGAAAAGCGCGTGGCTTTCCGCCGCGCCATGCGCAAAGCTGTGGACTCCGCGCTGCGCTTCGGCTGCAAAGGCATCAAAGTTCGCGTTGCCGGCCGTTTGAACGGCGCGGAAATCGCCCGCAAGGAATGGTATCTGCAGGGCCGGCTTCCGCTGCAAACGCTGCGCGCGGACATCGATTACGGCACCGCCGAAGCGCAGACGACTTACGGCGTGATTGGCGTGAAGTGCTGGGTCTATCAAGGCGAGAACGTGCCAAAGCGCGCCTCCAAGATCCAGAAAGAACGCGACGCCGTCGCCGCGGCATAAGGCAGAATTGCAGGCCTTGCCGCACAACGGCCGAAGAGATTAGGGAAGCGAGAACATAGCGATGTTAATGCCGAAAAAAGTGAAGTACCGGAAGCAGATGCGCGGCCGGCGCACGGGCAAAGCCTGGCGCGGCGGCGATCTGGCATTCGGCGATTACGGACTCAAAGCCATGGAAGCGGCCTGGATCACCGATCGCCAAATCGAAGCCTCGCGCGTAGCCATCACCCGCTTCATCAAGCGCGGCGGCAAACTCTGGATTCGCATTTTCCCGGACAAGCCCTTCACCAAGAAGCCCGCGGAAACCCGCATGGGCAAAGGCAAAGGCGCTCCGGAAAAGTGGGTCGCGGTCGTGAAGCCCGGGCGCATTATGTTCGAAATGGCGGGCGTGGATGAAGCCACGGCGAAAGAAGCCATGGGCCTCGCCGCCCACAAGTTGCCCATTCCGACTAAATTCATTACTCGCGCGGGGAGCTTGTAATTATGCCAAGGCGCATTGAAAAAATTCGCGAAGCAGGCGTTAACGAGCTCGAGGCGCAGCAGAAAGAGCTCACCGAACAAATCTTCCGGCTGAAGTTTCAGCTTTCCACCGGCCAGGCGGAAGCGCTCAAACGCTTGCGTGAATCGAAAAAGGATTTGGCGCGCGTGAAAACACTTCTCCGCGCACAAGAGCTATCGGCGGCCGCAAAGTCGCAAGCAGCAGGGAAGGCGTAATGACAACCGAAACACAAACGGCAACAACGAACACGGATACGCGCGGCGAGCGCACCATTCTCACCGGCAAAGTGACCAGCGCGAAAATGGAAAAGACCATCGTGGTGCAGGTAACGCGCCTGGTCCAGCATCCCAAGTATCACCGCGTGGTGCGCATCACCAAGAAATTTTACGCCCACGATGAAAAGCGTGCGGCGAAACAGGGCGACACGGTGCGGATTGTGGCTTCGCGGCCGCTATCCCGCCTGAAGCGCTGGCGGCTCAAGGAAGTGCTGACGCGGAACGCGTCGGCCCAGTAAGCGGGACAGGGGAGCACACCGATGATTCAGATGCGAACCTGGCTAACGGTAGCCGACAATTCCGGCGCGCGGAAGCTGATGTGCATTATGCCTGTGGGCGGCGACGCCGGACTGAAAGCCGGTCTCGGCGACGTCATCACCGCGTCGGTAAAGGAAGCCACACCGGAAAGCCAGGTAAAGCAGGGCACGGTCGTCAAGGCCGTGATCGTTCGAATGAGGAAAGAGCGGCGGCGCAAGGATGGCACCTACATCCGTTTTGACGACAATGCCGCGGTTTTAATCAACGAAGCGGGCGAACCCGTGGGGACGCGCGTGTTTGGCCCGGTGGCAAGAGAGCTGCGCGACAAGAAATTCACCAAGATTGTTTCGTTGGCTCCGGAGGTTTGGTAAGCAATGACACTGCGACACGAAAGAATCGAGCGGCACACCATCAACATCCGCAAAGGCGACCAGGTGAAAATCATCGCCGGGCGCGATGCGGGCAAGAGCGGGCGGGTGCTCTCGATCAACGCGAAGAAAAATACCGTCGTGGTGGAGCACGCTTCGATCATCAAGCGCCACACCCGGCCGAATCCGGGCAAAAACATCAAGGGCGGCATCGTCGAAAAGGAAGGCCCGATTAACGTCTCGAATGTGCTGATTGTGTGCCCCAGCTGCGGCAAGCATACCCGCATGGGACACAACATCCTCCCGGACGGGACGAAAGTGCGTGCCTGCAAACGCTGCGGCACAACGCTCGATAAGTAGGGCTCGATAAGTAAAGGACAAGGCAGAAAAGAGAAATGAAGACGCGATTACACGAAAAATACAGCAGCGAAACGGTGCCGGCGCTGATGAAGCGCTTTGGCTGGGAAAACAAGCTGGCCGTTCCGAAACTGCAGAAGATCACGGTGAACATCGGCCTCGGCGAAGCCAGTCAGAACGCCAAGCTGCTGGATACCGCCGCGGTAGAGCTTGGCCAGATCACCGGACAAAAAGCCATCATCACGCGCGCCAAGAAGTCCATCGCCAACTTCAAAATCCGCAAAGGCATGCCGATTGGCTGCGCTGTGACGCTGCGCGGCGAAAAGATGTACGAGTTTCTCGACCGCCTCTGCAATGTGGTTCTGCCTCGTGTCCGCGATTTCCGCGGGCTGCCCTCGAATGCCTTCGATGGCCGCGGCAACTACACGCTGGGCCTCAAGGACCAGTTGGTGTTTCCGGAAATCGATTACACCCGCGTGGACAAGATCAAAGGCATGAACGTCACGTTGACGACGACCGCAAAGAACGACGAGGAAGGCCGGGAACTATTGAAGGGCCTCGGAGTTCCTCTGCGCGTTCCCGGAGGAGCGCAATAAATGGCACGCCTGGCAAAAATCGCAAAGACGCATAAGAAGCCGAAATTCAAAGTGCGTATCCGCAACCGCTGCCGCGTCTGTGGCCGCGCCCGCGGATATATCCGCAAGTTCCAGATGTGCCGAATTTGTTTTCGCGGCATGGCGCTCAAGGGAGAAATTCCCGGCGTCGTGAAAGCAAGCTGGTAGTCGCCGCGGCAAGCGGCGCATTACAGGAGAGACGATGCAAACGGATCCCATAGCCGATTTTCTGACGCGCATACGCAACGCCGCGGCCGCCAAGCACCAGCGCGTGGACGTGCCTGCGTCGAAGCTCAAAGCGGAAATCGCCCGCATTCTGAAGGAAGAAGGTTACATCTCGACCTTTAAGATGGTCGACGAAAACAAGACGCGCAAAATGTTGCGTGTTTTTCTCAAGTACACGCCGGACCGCCGCAGCGTGATCTCCGGCGTAAAGCGTATTTCGCGCCCCGGCTCGCGCCGCTATCTCGGCGCAACCGAAATCCGCCCGGTCGTTGGCGGGCTGGGCATCAATATTTTGACGACGCCGAAAGGCTTGATGAGCGGACGTTCGGCCCGCAAAGCCAAAGTGGGCGGCGAAATTCTTTGTGAGGTTTGGTAGGGGCACGGCATGCCGTGCCCGTCTTTCCGGGTTTTAATTTTTTGTGAGTTTTCGGAGCTAAGGACGAACAGATGTCACGTATCGGACGCAAACCAATACCAGTTCCCGCGGGCGTGAAAATCGCTTTGCAGGGCGGCCAGGTTGATGTGCAAGGGCCCAAGGGGAAGCTCACGGTTCCGCTGCCGCGGGGCATCACCTTTGAACAAAAAGACGGTGTGCTCACGGCGCTTCGCGAAACGGAAGAGCATCGCGCGCTTCACGGTCTTGCGCGCGCTCTCGTCGCCAATGCCGTTCACGGCGTCACGCAGGGCTTCAAAAAGGATTTGGACATCGTTGGCGTGGGCTATCGCGCGGAGCTGAAGGGCAAGATCGTCGCATTCGCGCTGGGCAAATCGCATCCCATCGAGTTTCCAGTTCCCGAGGGAATCCAGATCACCGTGGATAAGCAGACGCACATCGTGGTCAGCGGTGCGGACAAAGGCAAAGTCGGACAAGTCGCCGCGGATCTTCGCGCGCTCCGTCCGCCCGATCCGTACAAGCAAAAAGGCGTGCGCATCACCGGCGAACGGCTCAAGAAGAAGGCCGGCAAGGCGGGAGCAAAGGCCGGCGGCCCGGCGTAGCCCAGTTTTGAATTTGTAGGGGCACGGCACGCCGTGCCCGTCTCGCCTGGATTTGTAGGTTTTGGTTTTTGAGGTTAAGCAAGGTTTAGGTTTCAGGAGAAGAAACAGTGGCATCGGCAAGAGTTCGCAAGTTATCGAAAAATCTTCACCGCCTTCGCGTTCACGAACGCGTTCGCCAGCGCGTTACGGGCACTACCGAGCGCCCGCGTCTTTGCGTGTACCGTTCGCTCGGACACATTTATGCTCAGGTAATTGACGACCGCACCGGGAAAACACTGGTCTCGGCGAGTTCCGTGGACGGCGAAACAAAAAAGAGTTTGAAGGGTGGCGGCAACATCGCCGCGGCCAAAGTGATCGGCAAGGCAGTTGCCGAGCGCGCCAAGGCTGCTGGCGTGGTCAAAGTAGTGTTCGATCGCGGCGGTTACAAGTATCACGGCCGCGTCAAGGCGCTCGCCGACGCGGCGCGGGAAGCGGGGTTACAGTTCTAAGCCTATGTCGAAGCAAATTTTGCGAGACAGTTTAGCGGTACGCAGGCTCCTGGAGGTGAATCCGTCCGATTTGAAAGACGACGTGATTGCCATCAACCGCGTCACGAAAGTCGTGAAGGGCGGCAAGAACCTCAGCTTCTCCGCGCTTGTGGTTGTTGGCGATAGCCACGGCCATGCCGGATTCGGAATGGGGAAAGCCCGCGAAGTTCCCATGGCTATCAAGAAAGCCATCGAACAAGCCAAGAAGAATTTGATCAAGTTGAACATGAAGGGCTCGACGATTCCTCATCAGGTGCTCGGACGATACGGCTCGGCGCAAGTGCTGCTAAAGCCCGCTCCGGAAGGCACAGGAGTCATCGCTGGCGGTCCCGTGCGAAAGGTAATGCAGGTGGCGGGGATTCACAATGTGCTCACGAAGTCTCTGGGCACCTCAAACCCGCACAACGTGGTGAAAGCCACTTTTGCCGCGCTTCTTGGCCTCAAAGACGCGGCGCAAGTCGCGGAAACGCGTTCCAAAACCGTCGACGAAATCAGCGGCCGGTACCAAAAAGCCGCGGGTGAGAGCGACTAATGGCCAGCAAGAAAAAATCGAGCGTCGAGAGAATCGGCAAAGGCAAGGGCGGCAAGGTCAAGGTGAAGTGGGTGGTCAGCTTCATCAGCTGCACCGACGACATGCGCCAGTGCATCCGCGGCCTCGGACTGCGGAGAATGCATCAAGTTGTCGAGCGCGAAGACACGCCTTCGGTTCGCGGCATGATTCATAAAGTTCGGCATCTCGTGGAAGTGGTGGAGTAAAGCGATGGCGAAGAAAGTTTCACGCGGCCGCAAGGCCGCCAAGAGCGCTGGCCAACACAAGTCAGTCGCCAGCCTGTCTACCTTGAGGCCCCCGAAAGGTTCGCGGCACCGCAAGGTGCGCGTCGGCCGCGGCATGGGCTCGAAACTCGGCAAGACCTCCGGTTCCGGCGACAAGGGTCAAAAATCCCGCCGCGGCTATTCGCGCCGGCGTGGATTTGAAGGCGGCCAGATGCCGCTGCACCGCCGTATGCCGAAGCGGGGCTTTCATAATCCGTTTGGCGTGACCTACTCCGTCGTGAATCTCGAGGAGTTAAATGTTTTTCCGGCAGGCGAAACGGTCACGCCGGATCTCCTCCGCGCTCATGGCTTTGTCCGGCGCGTCACGGACCCGATCAAGGTTCTGGGCGATGGTGAACTGAAGACCAAGCTCGCGATTCACGCGCACGCCTTCAGCGCCTCGGCCAAGGACAAGATCACCAAAGCAGGCGGCACGTTTGAGGTGGTAGCGTAACGTAGTGGCATGACGGGGAATCGCAGGACAAACGCATGAAACGATTCGTCGAAGCTCTCCAGAACATGTTCCGCATTCCGGATTTGCGGAACCGTGTGCTGTTCACGCTGGCGCTGCTGGCGGTGTACCGCATCGGTGCGCACATTCCGACGCCGGGCATCAACGCGAGCGTGCTGGATCAGATCTTCAAGCAGGCGCAGGGTTCGGTTCTGGGCATCTTCGATTTGTTCAGCGGCGGAAATTTCCGCAAGCTTACGATTTTCGCTCTGGGCATCATGCCGTACATCACGGCCTCGATTATCCTGCAGCTGATGCAGGTGGTTTTTCCGTACCTCGAGCGGCTGCAAAAAGAAGGCGAACTCGGACGCCGAAAAATTACGCAGTACACGCGCTATCTGACCATCGTCCTCAGCGTGATCCAATCGCTGACCATCGCCACCACGCTGCAAGCGACGAACATGAACGGCCAGTCGCTCGTGTATCACCCGGGCTGGGGCTTCACGATGTTGACCATCCTGACGCTCACGACCGGCTCGGCGTTTATCATGTGGCTCGGCGAGCAGATTAGCGAGCGCGGCATCGGCAACGGTATGTCGCTTATCATCTTTGTCGGCATCGTGGTTGGCTTGCCGCGCGCTGTCGATGACCTGGTCACCAAGGCAAAAACTGCGGCCTGGGGGCCGTTCACCGGGCTGGCTCTTATTTTCCTCGTTGCACTGATGATCGCGGTGGTGGCGTTCATCGTATTTGTCGAAGGCGGGCAGCGCCGCATTCCCGTTCAATATGCCAAGCGCGTGATTGGCCGCAAGGTCATGGGCGGGCAGTCTTCGTATCTGCCTTTGCGCGTCAATTCCGGCGGCGTGATTCCGCCGATTTTCGCGAGTTCGCTCTTGGCGTTTCCCGCAACAGCTGCGCTCGTCTTGGGTAGCCGCTGGGCGTTTGTAAACACGATCAAGGAACGGCTGGCCTGGGGCGAGCCGCTCTATACCGTCGTGTACATCACGATGATTCTGCTGTTCTCGTTCTTTTACGTCGGGATTGTTTTCAATCCCACGGAGCTTGCGGACAACATGCGCAAGAACGGCGGCTTCATTCCGGGCATCCGGCCGGGGCGCAACACTTCCGAACATGTCAGCAGAATTCTGAAGCGGCTGACCTTCATCGGTGCGATTTACCTTGCCCTTGTCTGCTTGCTGCCCGAATGGATGATTGCAGGCATTCACCTCGACCATCTGGGCTGGGGCATCGGTTCCTGGTTTGACCGCCACTTCCCGGTCTGGTTCCTGAAAGGCCTGGGCGTGCAGTTTTATTTTGGCGGCACATCGCTCCTGATTGTCGTCGGCGTGGCCATGGACACCGTTCAGCAGCTCGAAGCCCAGCTGGTCATGCGGAATTACGAAGGATTTGCTCGGAAGGGCCGGTTGCGCGGCCGGCGGTAACAGCATGGCGACGAGCCCAGTGGTGCCGGAAAAGCGGCCCGCGGAAGAGCTCAATCGCGCCGTGATTTTCCTCGGGCCTCCGGGCGCGGGGAAAGGCACGCAGGCGAAGAAGCTTGCGGCCAAGTATGCGGTTCCGCATCTTTCGACGGGCGACATGCTACGGGAAAACGTGTCCATGGGCACGCCGGTCGGAGCCAAGGCTAAGCCGATCATGGAGCGCGGCGAGCTTGTTTCGGATTCGCTGGTGCTCAAGATGGTCAGGGAACGCATCGAACGGCCGGACTGTTCGCACGGTTTTGTGTTCGACGGGTTTCCGCGAACCGTCGCTCAGGCGCAGTATCTGGGCGAGTTGTTGAAGCAGCATGGTTACCGGAGGCCGTTCGTAATTCACCTGGTGATCGATACCGCCCTGATTCTCCGGCGGATCACCGGCCGGCGCCTGTGCAAGACGGGTGGCGAGATTTATAATCTTTTCGAGCGCCCGCCGAGGGTCGAAGGACGCTGCGATAATGACGGCGGCGAACTTTTGCAGCGGCCGGACGACCGGGAAGAAATTGTAGCTCCGCGGTTGCGGGCGTACGAGAAGCAGACATCGCCACTGGTTGCGTATTACCGTCGGCTGGGCCTGCTCCACGACGTGGACGCCTCCAAGAGCGTGGAAGATGTGGAACAGCAGGTGTGGCGAACCTTGCACCAGGCGCGCGGCAAGCATTAAGTGGCGCGGGAAGGCCGCTAGCGGAAACGATGGCGATTCATCTGCGCAGTGCCGAAGAGCTGGAAAAGATGCACCGCGCGGGGCTCATCGTGCACGAGACTTTGACGGCGCTGCGTGACATGGTGCGGCCGGGATTGACGACGATGGACCTCGAGAAGTTTGCCGAGGGAAAAATCGGCGGCAAGCCGGGCAAGGCGGCTTTCAAGGGATATCGCGGTTATCCTTGTTCGCTGTGCACCTCGGTGAACAGCGAGATCGTTCACGGGATTCCGTCGCCCAAACGGAAGTTGCGCGAAGGCGACATCGTCTCGATCGACTTCGGGATGGAAGTGGACGGGTATTTCGCGGATTCCGCGGTCACCGTTCCGGTCGGGCAGATTCGGCCGGAAGTGCGCAAGCTGCTGGATGTGACCCGCGAATCGCTGGACCGCGCGATCGACAAGATGCGGCCGGGCAACCGCCTCGGTGATGTCGGCCACGCGGTGCAGAGCTGGGTCGAGCAGCACGGTTATTCGGTGGTGCGAGAGTTTGTCGGGCACGGCATCGGCACCAAGATGCACGACGAACCCAACTTGCCGAATTACGGCGAAGAAGGGCGCGGCGCGCGGCTGCAAGAAGGCATGGTCATTGCCGTCGAGCCGATGGTCAACGCGGGCCGGCCGGAAGTTCGGATGCGGGATGAGTGGGTGGCGGAAACGGCGGACGGCAGCCCCTCGGCGCACTTCGAGCACACCGTAGCGGTGACGGCGAGCGGGCCGTGGATTCTGACGCGGCCGAAAGAGATGACCGGACCGTCCTGGTAAGAGTTTGTAGGGGCACGGCATGCCGTGCCCGCTGTTAGCAAGGTGCAAGACAGCGACTGGGTTTTAACCCAGCGCTGGTAACGCAGGAGAATATGGCGAGACCCATTCGCGAGAAAAAGGAAAAAGGCGACTCTGGAAATCCCAAAGAGGACGCCATAGAAGTAATGGCCACGGTGATCGAGCCGCTGCCAAATGCGATGTTTCGCGTGGAGCTCGAAAACAAGCATCAAGTGCTGGCGCACGTTTCCGGCAAGATGCGGAAGAACTTCATCCGGATTCTGGCGGGAGATAAAGTAGCGGTGGAGCTCTCGCCGTACGATTTGACGCGCGGCCGGATCGTGTATCGCTACAAGTAGCGCGCAAGTCTTGCAGTGGCAGGTGTTTAGACCTGCGACTTTGAAAAGGGCTACGTCATCTAATGGCCCTGGTTTGTGGGGCACGCCTTCGGAGTTCGGCGGCGGGCCGTCGGCCGCGAATCGCGGTCGGAATGAGGGACAAAGGCAATGAAAGTACGGGCATCGGTAAAAAAGATTTGTGACAAATGCAAAGTGATCCACCGGCGCGGCGTGGTGCGGGTAATCTGCACCAATCCGAAACATAAGCAGCGCCAGGGTTAAGGGAGAGAGAATGGCACGCATCGCAGGTGTTGACCTTCCGCCGCAGAAGCGCCTTTGGGTCGGATTGACTTCGATCTATGGTATCGGGCAGGAGCGCGCGAAGAAGCTCGCCGCGAAGGCGGGCGTCGATCACACGAAGAAAATCCGCGACCTGACCGAAGACGAAGTGAATCATCTCCGGCAGGAAATTGAAAAAGAGGGCCGCGTGGAAGGCGATCTCCGCAAGGAGATCCAGATGAACATCCGCCGGCTGATCGAAATCCAGGCGTACCGCGGGATCCGGCATCGGCGCAATCTTCCCGTGCGCGGACAGCGGACGCACACGAACGCCCGAACGAGGAAAGGGCCGCGTCGCGGCGCAGTGGCGGCGAAGAAGAAGGTCACCGGCAAGAAGGGCTAACAATCTCGTAGGGGCACGGCATGCCGTGCCCGTCCGAATCATGGCTTCAGATTTCGCGATACACGAAACGGAGTGAACAGTGGCAAAAGAACAAAAAGGCGCGGTGCCGGACGCAACAGCGGCGCCGGCTAAACCGGCGGCGGCAACAAAGCGCAAGAAAGAATTCAAGAAGAAGCGCGAACGCCGCGTGATACCGCACGGCGTCGTCTACGTGGCTGCGACGTTCAACAACACGCAGATCACAATCTCGGATACGGATGGCCGCGTGGTGTGCTGGTCTTCAGCGGGCGCCATTGGCTTCAAGGGCTCGCGCAAGGGCACACCGTATGCCGCGCAGCAGGCTTCGCTCGCCGCCGCGGGCGTGGCGCGCGACCAGTACGGCATGAAGAGCGTGGAAGTGCGCGTGAAAGGCCCAGGCTCGGGGCGCGAGTCCGCCGTGCGCGCGCTGGCGGCGGCGGGATTGCACATCGTGCTGATCCGTGACGTGACGCCGATTCCGCACAACGGCTGCCGTCCTCCGAAAAGGCGACGGGTTTGATGAACGATTTTATGAACCAAGAGATTCAACAAGGAATTCAAAGCGACAGACAAGAATGTCTGTCCTACCAGAGTTTTGGGAAGGGAGAATAGAAGTTGGCAAGACACCGAGATGCAGTCTGCCGCCTGTGCCGCCGGGAAGGGCAGAAGCTGTTTTTGAAAGGGCTGCGGTGCTTCACGGAGAAGTGCGCGATTGAGAAGCGTAACTTCATTCCGGGACAGCACGGTCAGTCGCGGCGCCCCAAGGTCGCGGGTTACGGCCTGCAGTTGCGCGAGAAGCAAAAGGTCAAGCGCACCTACGGGCTTTTGGAGCGTCAGTTCCGTTCGTATTTTGAAAAGGCTGTGCGAGCCAAGGGACCGACGGGCGAAAACCTGATCATCACGCTCGAGCGGCGTCTGGACAACGTGGTGTGGCGCGCAGGATTGGCGTCATCGCGTTCGCAGGCGCGGCAACTCGTCCTCCATGGGCACGTGCGCGTGAACGGGAAGAAGGTCAACATTCCCTCCTATCTCGTGACCGTTGGCGAAGAAGTGGCCATCAAGGAACAAATGCACCAGAACGCGATGGTGCTGGAAGCGCGCAACGTGGCGCAGAGCCAGAGCGCGGTGCCGTGGCTGGAGCAGGACCGCGAGCAGTTCAAAGCCAAGGTCGTTGCACTGCCGAAGCGCGAAGACGTGCAGACGCCCCCGATTAACGAGCAGCTCATCGTCGAGTTGTACTCGAAGTAGCGAGCGGACGGCCTCAGAAGGCCGTCCCTACACAAAAACAATGGCCGGCGCGAGAGCGCCAAAGTTTTTGGGGGCCGGTCTGGCCGGTCCCAGAAGGAAGGAACACGATGTGGAAAGGTTTTCAAAAACCAAAGCGCCTTGCATCCGAACTGGAATCGCTGACCGAGAAGTACGGGCGGTTTTCCGCGCAGCCGTTTGAGCGCGGCTGGGGCACGACGGTTGGAAACGGGCTGCGCCGCGCGCTTTTGAGCTCGATCGAAGGCGCGGCCATCACCGCCGTGAAAATCGAAGGGGTACTGCATGAATTCTCCTCGATTCCCGGCGTGGTGGAAGATGCCACGGACATTATCCTGAATCTGAAGCAAGTGCCGATCAAGCTCAACACGGACCTGCCCAAGACGATTTTCTTCAACGTCGAACATCCCGGTCCGGTGACGTCGGGGCAAATCGAGGAAGACGCGGATTTTGCCGTGCTTGATAAGAGCGTCTACATTGCGACGGTCAGCGAAGGCGGCAAATTGCAAATCGAAATGCGCGTCAAGAACGGCCGTGGCTACGTGCCCGCGGACCGCAACTATGACGAAGATCTCCCCATCGGCTATATCCCGGTGGATTCCGTCCACTCGCCGGTGCGCAAAGTCAACTATTCGGTGGAAGCGGCGCGCCTCGGCCAGATGACCGACTACGAAAAGCTAATGATCGAAGTCTGGACCAACGGCGCAATCACCCCGCAGGATTCGATCGGATTTGCTGCGAAGCTGGTGAAGGATCACATGAGCATCTTCATCAACTTTGAAGAGCCGAACGACATGCCGGAACTTCCGCAGGAAATCACCAACGATCCGAGGCTCGAGCATCTGGACCGCTCGGTCGAAGAGCTGGAACTTTCCGTGCGTTCCTACAATTGCCTGAAGAACGCGAACATCCAGACCATCCGCGAACTCGTGCAAAAGAGCGAGAACGAAATGCTGAAGACCAAGAACTTCGGCCGCAAATCGCTGAACGAGATCAAGGATATACTTACCAAGATGGGCCTCAGCTTGGGCATGAAGTTCGACGAGCACGGCCGGATTATTTGGCCGCCGCTGCCGAGCCAGACGGCTCCGCCGCCTAGCGAAGATACGGTCGGACTGTAAAAAGAGTTGAAAGTCGAAAGTTTAAAGTTGAAAGAAGAACTTTTCGACTTTTGGCTCGGTGTTGGCAGTGTTGTTAGCCGACAACTGACAGTTAACAGCTAGGAGCTTGGAGTTCAGACGAGAGTTTGTTGGTTGTTATTCTAAATGGGACACTTTCACGGCCTGTATTGCTTTCCCGAGCGGGCCGTCTGTAGTTAGAAGACGATAAAGGGACATACGATGCGGCATCGCAATTCAGGATCAAAACTTGGACGCAATCCGTCGCATCGGCGCGCGACGCTGCGGAATCTCGTTACAAACTTGTTCGAGCACGGACGGATCACCACCACGCTGACGCGCGCGAAAGCGACGCGGCCCGTTGCGGAGAAGATCATCACGCTGGGCAAACGCGACACGCTGCAATCGAGGCGCCAGGCGGCTGCCTACATCATGACGCCCGCCGTCACGCAGAAGCTCTTTGGCGAAATCGCTCCGAAGTTCGCCGACCGGGCGGGCGGTTATACGAGGATCATTCATGCGGGCATCCGTGTCGGCGACGGAGCGAAGGTGGCCATCCTCGAGATCGTCGGCTACGAGCTGAAGAAAAAAGAGAAGAAAGAAAAAACCAAGAAGGAAGAACCGGAAGCCGCCGCCAGCTAAT
>Ga0070693_100000498_pt1 | contig 17561 bp, 16 predicted proteins | sample KBSK1103metaG_FD_65472 | JGI IMG/M metagenome (GOLD analysis project Ga0070693, IMG submission 65472) | Corn, switchgrass and miscanthus rhizosphere microbial communities from Kellogg Biological Station, Michigan, USA - KBS K1-10-3 metaG | ecosystem: Host-associated > Plants > Roots >...
CGCTCGGCGATTTCGAGGATCGTCACCACCTCGTCGCCGGAGAGGTTGTATGTGCGGCCCGTCGCCTCGGGGGCGAGCGCGGCCACGATCCCGTCGGCGAGGTTCTCGACGTAGATGAAGCTGCGGGTCGTGCTGCCGTCGCCGGCGATCGTCAGCGGCTTGCCTTCGAAGGCGAGGTCGGTGAACTTGGCGACGACGCCGGCGGCCCGGGCGCGGGGCCCGTAGGGGATGCCGAAGCGCAGGACCGTGCTCTGCAGGTCGTAGAGCTCGGCGTAGCCGGCGCAGTAGGTCTCGCCCGCCAGCTTGGTCGCCGTGTAAAGGTGGCGAGGGGCGGGGATCGGCGTCTCCTCGTCGACCTCCCGCTCGGCGCAGTCGCTGTAGACCCAGGTGGTCGAGCCGTAGACGACGCGGCCCACCCTGGTGCGGCAGGCCGCCTCGAGCACGTTGAGCGTGCCGCGCGTGTTGACCTCCTCGGCCAGCACCGGATCGGCCAGGACGTGGCCGACGTCGGCGACGGCCGCGAGGTGGATGACCGCGTCGCAGTCGCGCATCGCCAGGTCGAGGTTGGCGGGGTCGGTGATGCTGCCGGTGAAGGTCTCGACCTCGAGCGGCGAGTGATAGGGCGAGGCGCTGAGGTCGAAGATGCGCGGCGTGTGGCCACCCCCGATCAGCTTGTCGACGACGTGCGAGCCGATGAAGCCGCCGCCGCCGGTGACCAGGACCCTCACGATGCCACCTCGCCGAGGGCCTCGGCTCGACTCTCGGGTCGGTAGTAGAGCGGAACGCACCAGTGGTTCTCCGCCACCCAGTCGGTGTTGGGGAGGTCGTCGGCCCGTCCCATGATCCGGTGGCAGGGCTGCTCGTAGACCCGCCCCGTGCTCTTCTCGACCTCTTCGAAAACGACGTACTTGTAGAGGCCCGAGGTCATCCCCTCGGGAAGCTCGAGCCTGGCCGAATGCAGCGGATCGAGGTGCTCACGGGCGCAGCGGTTCTTCCAGGCGACGATCTCCTCCATGCGATCGACCTGGACGAGCCCGAGCGCAGCGGTGAACTCGCTCATGCGGAAGTTGAGCCCGTCGACCTCGTGGTCGAACTTGCCGTAGTTGCGGAACTTGCGCGCGAACTCGATCAGATCGGGATTGGCGCTGGTCAAGACCCCGCCCTCGCCCGTCGACACGGTCTTCGTCGCGTAGAGGGAGTAGACCCCGGCGTCGCCGTAGGCGCCGGGCCTGCGGCCCCTCCACTCCGCCCCGTGGGCATGGGCGCAGTCCTCGAGCAGGAAGATCCCGTGCTCGCGGCAGTAGCCGGCGATCCGCTCGGCGTCGAAGGCGATGTGCCCGCCGATGTGGACGAGGATCGCCGCCTTCGGCTTGTGACGCTCGGCCTTGGCCTCGAAGTCGGCGAACGACATGCAGAGGTCCTCGCGGTTGCAGTCGACGAACTCGACCTCGGCGCCCGCCCCGATCGCCGCCAGCGGCGTCGCCATGAAGGTGTTCGAGGGACAGAGGACGGTCTCGCCGCGCACGGCGGCGAACTCGAGCGCGGCCAGGGCGCCGCCCGCCCAGCTCGAGAGGCCGATGCTCGGAAGCCCGTTCCACTCGCCCCAGCGCGACTCGAACGCTTCCAGCATGCGGCCCTCGGACCACTGCTCGGAATCGAGCACCTCAGCCCAGAGCTCGAAGAGCCTGGCTCGGTCGCGATGGTCGAACCCGATCGCGAACTTCGCCGGGTCCGAGACTGGAGCGGTCGAGGTCAAGAGCGCCGCCAGGCTACCAGCGAAGCCGGATCAGTCATCCGCGTGCGCGGCGGAGATCACCGCTCCCACCGCGCTCGAGCCGGCGAGGAGGACGGTGCCGGCGACGGCAAGCGCCATCGAGGTGACGAGGACCACCCCGCCCAGCGGCGTCCCGGCCCAGGACTCGCCGAAGATCAGCGGCGCGAGCAGGACCGGTACCAGCACCTGGACCGCGAACATCGCCGGCGCCACATGGGTCGCCGGGCGGCGCTGCAGGGCGCTCATCTCGCTGAGCAGGGCGAGGCCCTCCGAGGCGGCGGCGGTGGCGAGCCAGGCGGCGGCGACCAGCAGCGCCCCCGCCGCCAGCTCGTCGGTCAGCAGCTTGCTGGCGATCGCGGTCCAGGCGTAGCCGCAGCCGGCGCTGAGCACCGCGAGGGTCCCAACCGCACTCGCCCATCCGACATCGACCCCGCCCTGGTGGGGTGAATGTCGGATGCGCGTGCGCAGCGCGTAGGGAGCCAGGACCGGGATCGCGACGAGCACCAGGGCGAGGGCAATTGCCCCGGCGCTCGCGTGCTCCGTCGTCCGCTCCGGCGCGGCGAGGGCGACCCCGGCGACGCCGAGGACGATAGCCGCGACGGCGACGGCCTCACGAGGGCCGAGTCTCTCCCCGAGGCGCGTCGCCCCCAGCCAGAGCAGCAGGATCAGGCCGCTGGCCAGACATGGCTGCACCACGGTCAGCGGCGCGAGCAGCAGCGCCGCGATCTCCAGCGGCCAGCCCGCCAGGCCGAGCGCCGTCGCCCCCAGCCAGCGCCGGTTGCGCACCAGCCGGCCGAGCAGCGAGACACGCAGCGCGTGCTCCTGGGGGACTCCGCGCGCCTCCAGCGCCTGCAGGGCGATCGAGGTGTTGTAGAGCAGCGAGGCGGCGATCGCCGCGACTATCCCCAGCGCCAGCACGGCGCGGACGCTACCGCCGGGCGTGGCTGGCGGAAACCAGCGTCGTCCTCAGCGTCAGCAGGCGCTTGCCGCGCGCGTCGGTCGCCCTGACCTTGACGACGAGCTTCCCCTTCCCGGCCTTCTTCAGCGCGTTGAGGCATTTGCCGTAGACCTTGATCCCGAGCCTCGCGGTTTTCCCGGGGCCCAGCTTCCTCGGCAGCCTCGTCCTCACTTTGCCGCACGAGCCCTTGCCGACCTTCAACCGCGCGGAGAGTGGCTCGAGCCTGCAGGCGGTGCCGCCGCAGACGATCGTCCCGATCACGCCCCGACCCTTCCCGTTGAGCTTCACCTTCTTCTTCGCCCTGGCCTTGGACCGGGCGCCCGGTGGGGGCGGCGGTGGCTCGGGCTGCCAGCTGGGCGCGTATCCGTCGGCGGCGATCCGCGTGAACCCCGAGCCGTCGGGGGCCACCGTGAAGAGGCCGGTCCCGTCCTGACCGCCGGGGCCGTAGACGCCGCGCCGGAAGGCGATCCGCGACCCGTCGGGCGAGAAGACCGGGGAGTTCACGTAACCGCCCCAGCCTTCCGCGGGCGCGGCGATCGGGACGAGCTGGACGGCGCCGCCGCCGACCCCGACGAGGCCGAGGTCGGAGTACGCGTGGCTGAAGACGATCTGAGAGCCGTTGGGCGAGAAGTCGGGGGCGCGGTCGCTCTGACCGGTCGTCACCTGCCGCGGCGCGCTTTGCGGCGAGTCGATGACGAAGATCGATGAATTGCCTTCGTCCGCCCGTGCGAAGGCGACCTTGCCGTCGACGGAATAGGTCGGCTTGGTATCCCGGCGCCCGTTCGCCAGCGGGGTCAGCGCTTCGATCAGGGTGCCCGTCGAAGGGTCGATCGAGATCAGGCGCGAGCCACAGCCTTTGCAGTCGTTTTCGAAGTCGAAGTACGCGTTCGGGTTGCCCCATCCGAGGCACGCCTGGCCGCCCACCGCTTCGACCGCGCAGATGCTCGTGTTGGCTCTCCTGCCGGCGGCTTCGGCGACGACGAGCCGCGCGCCGTTCGGGGAGAACGAGGGGTGATCGAAGCTCTGCCATTCGCGGACGTACGACTGGATCCGGACGATCGGGATGGTTTTGCTCGAATGGGGGTCGTCGTAGTCTTTCCTCCATTCGGTGGAGGAGCTTTGCCAGCTGCTTCCCGTCAGCAGCTGCACGACCCCCGTGCCGGCTGAGCTCATCACCGCGATGCCGCCTTCCCGGTCGAAGGCGATCCGCGCGCCGTCGGCGGAGTAGGACGGCGCGGAGACGCCGGGGCCGGCGCTGAGCAGCGTCGAGGAGCCCCCGTCGGCGTTGGAGCTCCAGATCGCCGCGCTCGAGTAGGAGTAGGAGTCACCGGAGGAATAGGCGATCCTGCCGTTGACGCCGGGAAAGGCGGCGTCGGTCGGACCGCTGCCCGACAGCGCGGTCACGGCGACCGCGACCGCTGCCGCGAGGGCGACGATCGCGGCAAGGCCGGTGGCGCGGCGGCGAGACATGGCGGCGGCTTATATCACTCCCACTCATATGAACGCCGTGAACTATCTGATCGGTCTCCTGCTTCTCGCCATCGTCGTCGCCGGCTTCGGAACGACCGGACAGGCCCTGCGGCGTCGGCTGGCGCCGGGGTGGTCGGGGACCGCGGCGTTGCTTGCGACGGTGGTGCTGAGCATCTCGGTGGCAACCGTGACGGGCGAGGCGCTTGGCGTCCTCGGCCTGCTCGACGTCCCGGCGCTGGCGCTGACCGCGGCGATTCCCGCGCTGGCGCTGCGCCTGCGCCGACGACCTTCCCGGGCGGCGGTCGCGCAGGCGTCCCCGCCCTCTTCCGCGGGCCGGCTCGACATCGTCCTCGCCGTCGGCGCGGCGTTGCTCTGCGCGGTGCACTGGGCCGGTCCGATGCTGCACAGCCTCGACGTCGGCATCTACCGGCAAGACAGCACCTGGTACCACCTCCCCTTCGCCGCCTGGATCGCGCAAACGGGATCGACGACAGGCCTGCTCTTCACGGACACGCTGAAGCTCGCGGCCTGGTTCTACCCGCTCGATTCCGAGCTCCTGCACTCCCTCGGAATGGTCGTCTTCGGCAACGACCTGCTCTCGCCGCTGCTCAACTTCGGCTGGCTCGGCGTCGCCCTGCTTGCCGCTTGGTGCGTCGGCCGGCCCTTCGGCCTGGGAGCACCGACGCTGCTCGGCGCGGCTCTCGTCCTCGACTCCGACATGATGCTCGTCCAAGCCGGCAACGCTCCCGGCGACGTCGCCGCGCTCGCCTGCCTGCTCGCCGCTGTGGCCCTTCTCCTCACCGGAGCCGAAGCCCGCCGCCAGGGACAATCCCGCGGCCGCCTCCGGATCGACCGGGGACCGCTCGCGATCGCCGCCCTGGCCGGGGGCCTCGCGGTCGGGACCAAGGTGACGATGCTCGTCCCGGTCGCCGTGCTCACGGTTGGGCTGGGGGTTGCCCTGGAGGGGACGAGTCGGGCGCGGCGCCTTGCCGTCTGGCTTGGCGGCCTCAGCGTGACCGGCGGCTTCTGGTACCTGCGCAACCTCCTCCATGCCGGCAATCCGCTGCCCTGGATCGCCCCTGGACCGCTTCCCGGCCCGGGTCAGGAACCGGTCTACCCGCGGCCGGCCCACTCGATCGCCGAGTACGTCGCCGACCAGCGGGTGTGGAGCCACTTCTTCCTGCCGGGGTTCTCCGAGACCCTCGGCCCGCTCTGGTTCGCGGTGGCCTTCGCCGGGCTCGCGGGTCTCGTGCTCGGGCTGCGGCGCCGGCACGGGCCGCCGATCCGGATCGCGGCGCTCGCCGGACTGGCGATTCTCGTCGCGCACCTCTTCAACCCGATCTCCGCCTCCGGGCCCCTGGACGGTCCCGTCGGCTTTGCCTCGAACCTGCGCTACGCGGCCCCCGGGCTCGCGATCGGCCTCGGCCTCCTGCCTCTGTGCGAGGGCAGGTGGATGGCTCGCCGGGTCATCCTGCCCTCCTATGCGGGCCTCCTCCTCGTCGGGGCTGTCGCCTCCGACGAATGGATCCAGCCCAACCTCGCCGCGGCTATCGCGATCGCCGCTGTCGCTGTTCTCCTGCCAACTTGGCTGTTGCTGAGACACCCGGGCGCCCGCACTCGTGTCGCGGTCCTAGCCGGCGTGGCCGGTATCGCGCTCGCCGTGGGATATGGCGTGCAGCGCCACTATTTCGACAACCGCTACCTCGCCGAAGCGGCGCCCGCATTGGACAACCCCGGCTTCCGCGCCACGCCCCAGTGGGGCCTGATCCAAACCTGGGCCCGCGACCAGCGGGGGATCAAGATCGGGATCGTCGGCACGCCTGCCGCCTACGGCCAGTACGTCTTCTACGGCGCCGACCTCTCCAACGAAGTTCGCTACCTGGGCGAACCGGGTCCTCACGGCGGCTATACCGCGATCACGAGCTGCCGGCGCTGGCGTCAGCGGATCGACGCCGGCAGGTTCGACGCGCTCGTGATCACGCCCGAAGACCCTGGCTCACCCGCCCCGCCTCCGCAGATCGCCTGGTCGGAATCGCCCGGCGCCTCGGTCCCCGCCCTCAGCGTCCGCCCCGCCGCCGTCTTCCTCTTCGCCGGCCCGCTCGACCCCGATCAGTGCCCCAAGCGACCTGACAAGCGTTAGCGCGAGAGCAGGATCTCTTCGCGCTTGCGCCGCTCGTCCAGACCGCGCTGCTTCTCTTCGTAGCGTTCGCCAATCAAAGAGGAGGTGATCGCACCGATGCCGATGATGACAACGGCCACCAAGGCGAACAAGACACCCGATGCATGCATGACGGTGAGCACCGCGGACGCCACAGCGGCGACGGTACATACCACTACGAAGAGCAAGGCGATTGCCCGAGATTCGGTCATGCTTCTCATCTCAGACAATAGCATTCATCACGATGGAGATAACGATTAGCGCCAGGGCAGCTCCAAAGCCAATAAGGCCGCCTGTAGCCGTGCGCCTCCGCAGTCTCGCATCCGCTCCGTCGGCCATCGCCGGTACGGCTTGGGCGAGAAACCCACCGACGGCAATGGCAGCCGCGAGGAAACTCGTCGCCGTCGCGAGTTGAATCACGAATGCGTTGACGAGCATGGCCTGAGCCTAGGAAACTCGGGCGCACCCATGGCGCGCAGAACGCGCCGCAACTGTGACCGGAGTCAGGTCTCCTGGTATAGCGGGCCGTCGCCGCCCTCGGGCAGCGTCAGGCGGCCGCCCTTGGCGGTGATCGCGCCGCACTGGACGCAGTTGGAGGCGGTGACGTGGACGTCGACCTCGGCGGCGCCGTTGGCGAGCTGCTCCTCGGGGATCTCGTAGACCTGCGCCGGGCACATCGAGACCCAGGTCTGGGCGACCTCGCGCGGCACGCGGGTCTGGATGCGAACGTGGTTGGGCGCGTCGTCGCGGGTCGCGTTGCCGGAGAGGAAGACCGAGTCGAGCTTGGCGAAGGTGAGCTCGTTGTCGGGCTTCGGGTACTTCTCGGCGGCGCTGCCGAGCTGCACCGGTACCTCGGCGTTGTCCTCGACCTTCCAGTGGCCGCCCGGGAAGGCGCCTTTGGTAGCGACCATCGCCGAGCCCATCATGCCGCCGAAGATCAGGCCGCGGGTCAGCGGCTGCTTCATGTTGCGCGAGCGGTAGAGGTCCTTCTCGATCGCCGAGTCGCGCACCCTCTTGTCGTAGCTCTCGAAATTGACCGAGTCGATGTCGGCCTTGAGCGACTCGACGATCGCTTCCGCCGCGTACATGCCGGCGTGCATCGCGTAGTGGACGCCGGCGAGTTCGGCGATGTTGACCATGCCGGCGGCGTCGCCGGCGACCAGCATGCCGGGCACCGAGAAGCGCTTCGGCAGCGCCCAGTAACCGCCCGAGGGGATCGTCTTCGCGCCCCAGCCGACCCGCTTGCCGCCCTCGAGGATCTTCTTGACGAACGGGTGGGTCTTGAAGAGCTGAAAGGCGTCGTGGACGCTGAAGGTGGCGTCGGTGGTGTCGAGCCCGACGACGAGGCCGAGGCCGACCTTGTCCTCGCCCATCGGGTAGATGAAGCTGCCGCCGGCCTCCTTGAAGCGGGGGCTCCAGCGCAGCGGCCAGCCGAGGGTGTGGATCACCCTGTCGAGCGGCTTCGGCACCTCCCAGATCTCCTTAACCCCGAGCTCCCACGCCTGCGGGTCGGAGCCGTGCATGTCGAAGTAGTCGTAGGCGGCGTAGGTGAGGTGGCCGAGCGTGCCCTCGGCGAGCACCGTGGCCTTGGCGACGACGTCGGAGCCCGGCTCGAAGTTGCCCAGCTCCTCGCCGTCCTTGCCGCGGCCGCGGTCGCCCGAGCGCACGCCGCGCACGATCCGGTCCTCGACCAGCAGCTTGGTCGCGGCGGTCTCGGAGAGGATGTAGACGCCGGCCTCTTCGGCCTTCTCGGCGAGGAAGCGGCCCAGTTTGGAGACCGAGAGCGTGTAGTAGCCCTCCTTGCGGAAGTTGGGCGGCGGCGGCTTCAGCGGGACCGCGGCCTTGGAGGTGAGGAAGTACGTCGCGTCCTTCGTCACCTCCTGATAGACAGGCGGCCAGTCCCCGGGGTCGAGGTCGGGGAAGAGCTCTTCCAGCCCCGAGGGATTGACGTTGGCGCCGGAGAGCAGGTGCGCCCCCGGCACCTTGCCCTTCTCGATCACCGCGACCGGGACTTCGCCCAGCTTCTCGGTCAGCTCCGGCTCGCCCTCCAACAGCTGCATGAGCTTGTTGGCGCAGGCGAGCCCGGCGGGTCCGCCGCCGACGATCGCGATGCCGACCTCGATCCGCTCGTCGGCGGGGTCGGTCGGCGGGCCGATCGCCTCGGCCGCGTCGAACGGCGGCGGGAACTCGCTGGGGGCGACTGCCATTTGCGGCTCAGCCGCCCTTCTTCGCCTTGATCGCCTCGGTCAGCTTGGGGACGATCTTGTGCAGGTCGCCGACCACGCCGAGGTCCGAGAACTCGAAGATCGGCGCGTTCTGGTCCTTGTTGATCGCGAGGATGTTCTCCGAGCTCTGCATCCCGACCTTGTGCTGGATCGCGCCGGAGATGCCGGCGGCCAGGTAGAGCTTCGGCGCGACCGTCTTGCCGGTCTGGCCGATCTGGGCCGCGTAGGGGTACCAGCCGGCGTCGACCACGGCGCGGGTCGCGGCAACCGCCCCGCCCATCGCCTCGGCCAGCTCCTCGCACTGCTTGAAGCCCTCGGCGGCGCCGAGGCCGCGGCCCCCGCCGACGAGGATCTCGGCGTCCTCGATGTTGACGTCGGCGCCGCGCTGTTCGCCGCGGGTGACCATCTTCGCCTTGGTCGACCAGGGCGAGAGCTCGACCTCGACGTCGACGACCTCGGCGCTGCCGCCGGTCTCGTTGGCGTCGAAGGCGTTGAGGCGGCCGATGATGATCCCCGGCTCGCCGACGCACTCGACGTCGGCGACCTTTGAGTCCTGCAGGATCGGCCGCTCGGCGATCAGCTTGCCGCCGTCCACCTTCACCTTGGTGACCTCCATCGTCACGCCGGCGTTGAGGCGAGCGGTGAGGCCGGCGCCGATCTCGAAGCCGAGCAGGCCGCCGCCGAAGAGGGCGTAGCTGAAGCCCTGCTCGGTGATGACCTTGGCCATCGCGTCGACTATCGGCTGGGCGAGGCCCTCGGGCACGCTCTTGGCGCGGTAGACCTTGGTCGCGCCCCAGCTGCCGAGCGCGGCGCAGGCCTCGTCGGCGACGTCGCCGACGACCATCACCGCGGCATCGCCGCCGATCTCGCCGGCCAGCCTGGCCGCCTCGGAGATCGCGCCGAGTGAGTTCTTGTTGAAGTTGCCCTCGCCGTCGTGGAGGGCGTAGGTCAGGATGCCACTCATCTAGATCAGCTTCCTCTCGTCGAGCCAGGCGACGATCTTTTCGACCGTCTCGTTGGTGTCCTCGTCCTCGATGATCTCGCCGGCCTGCTTGGCGGGCGGATCGCTGAGCCCCAGGACCTTCGTCTTCGAGCCGCCCTCGCCGACCATGCCGCCGTCGATGCCGACGTCGCCGGTCGCCTTCGCGTCCAGGGGCTTCTTCTTCGCGCCCATGATCGCCTTCAGGCTCGGGTAGCGCGGCTCGTTGATCGCGTCGCCGACGCTGATCACGGCGGGCAGCTCGACCTCGACCGTGTCATAGCCGTACTCGGCCTGGCGCTCGCAGCGCAGCTTGCCGTCGGTGACGTCGATCTTGATCACCTGGGTCAGCGAGGGCATCTTCAGGTGGTCGGCGACGACGGCGCCGATCGTGTAGCACTCGCCGTCATCGGACTGCTGGCCGAGCAGGACCAGGTCCGGGCTCTCGGCCTCGAGCACCTTGGCCAGCGAGTAGCCGGTGGCGCAGACGTCGGAGCCGGCGAGCGCGTCGTCGGAGAGGTGCACGGAGCGGTCGGCGCCGAGGGCGACCGCCTTGTGCAGGGCGCGGACCGCGGAGTCGGGGCCCATCGTCACCGCGACGACCTCCTCAACCGGGATCGCGCCGCCCTCCTTGATCTGCATGGCAGCCTCGATTGCATGGGTGTCGAAGGGGTTCAGGTTCTTCTCGCCGCCGCGGTCCAGGCGCATCGTGCTGGGGTCGATGCGCTTCTGAACGGCGGCGTCCGGGACCTCCTTGACCAGGACGCAGATCTTCAAGTCAAAGCCTCCTTAAAGCGGGTTCTGCTGGGATTCAAGTCGTTGACTGACGAGTCAATCAGTCTATCTATGCATCGGACGATGTGACGTTACGCGTGCGCTAAATCACGCTTCGTGGCGCTCTTCGGCGCCCGCGCGGATGAAATCTACGATGTCGTCGGTGCCGGCGCCGGGCGTGAAGACGGCGGCGACGCCGAGCTTCTCGAGCTCGGGGATGTCCTCGGCCGGAATCGTCCCCCCGACCGTGACCAGCACGTCGTCGACCCCCTGCTCCTTGAGCAGCGCGACGACCTTGGGCACCAGGGTCATATGCGCGCCCGAGAGGATCGAGAGCCCGACCGCGTCGGCGTCCTCCTGGATCACCGTCTCGGCGATCTGCTCCGGCGTCTGATGCAGCCCGGTGTAGATCACCTCCATCCCCGCGTCCCGCAACGCCCGAGCGATGATCTTCGCCCCACGATCGTGCCCGTCCAAGCCAGGCTTGGCGACAACGACGCGGATCTTGCGAGCGGTCGCGGTGCTCATTGCGGCCGGAAGGTTAGCGGTGATTCTGGGATTGGCCTGGCTGCAGTGAGCTCAACCGCTGAGCCCGCCACCTAGACGCAGTCCGACACAGAGACCTTGTTCGCAGCCCGTCGGAGGCGATCGTCAGGTCTCATTTGACCCGGCCGGCGACCCATTCGAGCAGACGCGGGTCAGGTACGCCGGAGCACAGACCGTCCGCTCGCGCCATCTCCTGTCGAATTCCCGCACGAATTCACTAAGCGCTTTCTGCTTTTCGGCTTCACTCCGGACTCCCTTCCAGATCCGTTCCTGAACTCTCAAGCTGATGAGCAGCACCTCAACCCTTTCGTACACGTCGTGCCGGGTGTAGCGCGCTTCCTGTAGATACCTCCGGAATTCGGCCCCGCACCTGGGACCTGGGACTAACGGCGATCCGGCTAAAAGACCGGGCTCTCCGTGTAGGTCCCGAAGACCTCTTGCATCGCGGAGATCATCTCGCCCTCGGTGGCGCGGGCGCGGGCGGCGGCGATGATCGGGGGCATCAGGTTCTCGTCGGTGGCGGCGGCTCGGCGGAGGTCGGCTAGGGCGGACTCGACGGCGGCGGAGTCGCGCTTGGCGCGGGTCGCGGCGAGGCGGTCGACCTGCTTGCGCTCGAGGGCGGGGTCGATGCGGAGGATCGGAGTGGGCTCGTCGTCCTCCTGGGTGAAGTCGTTGACGCCGACGACTATGCGGCTTCGCTCGTTGAGCTCCTGCTGGAAGCGGAAGGAAGCGTCGGCGATCTCGCGCTGGGGAAAGTTCTGGCGGATCGCCTCGACCATCCCCCCCAGCTCGTCGATGCGGGCGAAGTAGCCGTAGGCGGCTTCCTCCATCTCATCGGTCAGCTTCTCGACGAACCAGGAGCCGCCGAGCGGGTCGGGGGTGTTGGGCGCCCCGGACTCGAAGGCGATGATCTGCTGCGTGCGCAGCGCGACGCGCACCGCCTCCTCGGTCGGCAGCGCCAGCGCCTCGTCGAAAGAGTTGGTGTGCAGCGACTGGGTGCCGCCGAGCACCGCCGCAAGCGCCTCCAACGAGGTGCGGACGACGTTGTTGAGCGGCTGCTGCGCGGTCAGCGAGACGCCCGCGGTCTGGGCGTGGAAGCGCAGCCGCATCGACTCCTCGCGGGTCGCGCCATATTTCTCCTTCATCTCGCGTGCCCAGATCCGGCGGGCGGCGCGGTACTTGGCGATCTCCTCGAAGAAGTCGATGTGGGCGTTGAAGAAGAAGGAGAGCCGGGGCGCGAAGTCGTCGACGTCGAGGCCACGCTCGAGCGCCCGCTCGACGTAGGTGAAGCCGTCCTTGAGCGTGAAGGCGAGCTCCTGCTGGGCGGTCGAGCCGGCCTCGCGGATGTGGTACCCGGAGATCGAGACCGGGTGCCAGCGCGGCATGTGCTCGCTGCACCACTCGATCATGTCGGTGACCAGGCGCATCGCCGGCTCGATCGGGAAGCACCACTCCTTCTGGGCGATGTACTCCTTGAGGATGTCGGTCTGGATCGTGCCGCCGAGCTGCTCGGGCGGCACGCCCTGGGCCTCGCCGACGAGGACGTAGAAGGCGAGCAGGATCGCGGCCGGGGCGTTGATCGTCATCGAGGTGGTGACGCCGCCGAGCGGAATCCCCTCGAAGAGCTGTTCCATGTCGTCGAGGGTGTCGACGGCGACGCCCTCGCGGCCGACCTCGCCGAGGCTGCGGGCGTGGTCGGAGTCGTAGCCCATCAGGGTCGGCATGTCGAAGGCGGTCGAGAGGCCGGTCTGGCCGTGGTCGAGCAGGTAGTGGAAGCGCTCGTTGGTCTCCTCGACCGTGCCGAAGCCGGCGAACTGGCGCATCGTCCAGAGCCGCCCCCGGTACATCGACTCGTAGGGCCCGCGCGTGAAGGGGTACTCGCCGGGGCGCCCGATCGTCTCCTCTGGGTCCTCCGGCGCCCCCTCGGGTCCGTAGACCGGCGCGATCGGCTGTCCCGACATCGTCGAGAACTCCGCCTCGCGTTCTTCGAGCTTGGGCTTCGCGCCCGGCTCCGCGGCCATGGTCACAGGCTAGCGGCGAGCCGCGAAGCGGCGCGGCGGCGGGGCCTTGCGGCGAGCGGCGATGCGGGAGGCGCCGAAGCCGCCGACGGTCGCCAGCAGGGTGACGGCAAGCGCGACGAGGCGGCGGCCGAGGCGCTCGAAGCGCATCACCTGCCAGCCCTCCTCGCGGGCGATCTCGAGCAGCGGCGGGTCGGGATTGACGACCACCGGATTGCCGACCGCGCGCAGCATCGGCAGGTCGGAGACCGAGTCGGAGTAGGCGTAGGAGGCGGTGAGGTCGATGCCGTGCTCGGCGGCGTATTCCCGTATCGCCTCGACCTTGCCCTCGCCGTAGACGAAGGGACCGTCGAAGCGGCCGGTCAGGGCGCCGTCCTCGCCGACGCCGTAGCGCGTGCCGACGCCGCCGTCCATGCCGAGCACGGCGGCGAGCGGCTCGACCACGCCGCTGCCGGCGGCGCTGACGATGAAGGTCGGCCGGCCGGCGTCCTGGTGGGCGTAGACCTCGTCGAGCATCTGCGGGTAGACGCGGGGCAGGATCGCCGCCATCACCTCCGGGTTCATCCGTTCGAGGCTGCGGGCGGGGACGCCCGCGATCAGTTCGCGGGCGACCCGCAGGACCTCGGTGGTGCGCTCGTCGGTCGTCCCGCGCAGGCGGTAACGCAGGTGCTCGACGCCCCAGCTGGTGAGCTGCCGGCGCCCAACGAGGTTGTGGCGGCGGGCGACGCGGGCGAACTGCATCCCCGACGACCCCGCCATCAGGGTCTTGTCGAGGTCGAAGAAGGCCGCGGCGCGGCTCACCGCGCTCCTAGCCGGCGACTTCGATCACGATCGCGTCGCCCTGGCCGCCGCCGCTGCAGATCGCGGCGACGCCGAGGCCGCCGCCGCGCCGGTTCAGCTCGTGCACGAGCGAGCCGACGATGCGGGCGCCCGAGGCGCCGATCGGGTGGCCGAGCGCGATCGCGCCGCCGTTGACGTTGACCTTGTCCTCGTCGACGCCGAGCATCCGCACCGAGTTGATGGCGACGGAGGCGAAGGCCTCGTTGATCTCCCAGAGATCGACGTCCTCGGGGCTCTTGCCGATCTTCTCCAACGCCTGCTTGGCGGCGTTGGCCGGCGTTTTCGCCAGGTAGGGGAAGTCGTCGGCGACCGTGCCGTAGGAGACGACGCGGGCGAGCACCGTCTTGCCTTCCTTCTCCGCCCACTCCTCGGAGGCGACGACGAGCGCCCCGGCGCCGTCGTTGACGCCGGGCGCGTTGCCAGCGGTGTGGGTCGCGTCCTCGCCGCCGATCGCGCGCAGCCCGGAGAGCGTCTCGACCGTGGTCTCGGGGCGGATCGCCTCGTCGACCTCGATCGTGTTCTCGCCCTTGCGCGACTTGACGGTGACGCCGGCGATCTCCTCGGCGAGGCGGCCGGCGTCGGTCGCCTCGGCGGCGAGCCGGTGCGAGCGCTCGGCGAAGCGGTCCATGTCGGCGCGGGTGATCTCCAGCTCGTTGGAGACCTCGCTCGCCTCGTTGATCATCTGCTTCTCGGTGAAGGGGTTGGTGAGGCCGTCGTGGACCATCGCGTCGATCGTTTCGACATGGCCCATGCGGTAGCCGAAGCGAGCGCCCGGCAGGATGTGCGGCGCCTGGCTCATCGACTCCATGCCGCCGGTGACGGCGACCTCGGTGTCGCCGGCGCGGATCGCCAGGTCGGCGAGGCCCACCGAGCGCATGCCGGACGCGCAGACCTTGTTGATCGTCTCCGACGGCACCTCCTTGGGGATGCCGCCCTTGATCTGGGCCTGGCGCGAGGGGATCTGCCCCTGGCCGGCCTGCAGAACCTGGCCGAAGACGACCTGTTCGACCTGCTCGGGGTCGACGCCGGAGCGCTCCAGCGCCGCCGAGATCACGTGGCCGCCGAGGTCGGTGGCGTCGAGGGAGGAGAGCGTGCCGCCCATCTTGCCGAAGGGCGTGCGCGCGGTACCGAGGATCACTGTGCTGGGCATGGCTGCCTTTCTTCTAGTGGTTATGCCGGGTCTCGGCTCGAATAGAGGAGGGCCGCCTGGCCCACCCGGGACGATAGCGCGAGCCTGCGGCCGGCCGCTGTGCGCAAGGTCATAGACTCGCGCGCTCCATGCGCGTCTCCGTCAGCCAGAGTGAGATCCCCGCGGCCGACGCCGACCTGCTCGCGGTCGGCCTCTGCGAGGGCGAGGAGCTGCCCGCGGAGATCGCCTCCGCGCCCGGCGCCGCCGACGCCGAGGGGGGCTTCAAGAAGCTGAGCGCCGTATTCCCCGAGCGCCCGGCCCGTGTCCTCGTCGCGGGCCTCGGCAAGCGGGGGGAGCTCGACCCCGAGCGGCTACGGGTTGCCGCTGCCCTGGTCGCCAAAGAGGCCGTGAGGCTGAAGGCGGCCAGCGTCGCCTGGGCGCTTCCCGAGGGCAGCGATCCCGACGCACTGGCCGAGGGGCTGGTCACCGGCACGGTCCTCGGCGCCTACCGCTTCGACCGCTTCAAGAGCAGCGATCCCGAGGAGCCCGAGCCGCCGCGGCTCGACTCGCTGACCCTGCTCGCGCCGGAGGGCGTCGCCGCCGCGGCCGAGGTCGCCCGCGTCTGCGCCGAGGCCCAGAACCGCGCCCGCGACTTGCAGAGCCTGCCCTCCAACGTCGCCACCCCCTCCTACCTCGCCGCCCGCGCCGAGGAGCTCGCCGCCGACCACGACGCGCTGAGCGTCGAGGTGCTCGGCCGCGAGGAGATCGCCGCCAAGAAGATGGGCGGCCTTGTCGCCGTCAGCCAGGGCAGCGCCGAGGACCCGAAGCTGATCGTGCTGCGTTACGCGGGCGGCGGCAGCGGCGAGACCCTCGGCCTGATCGGCAAGGGCGTCACTTTCGACACCGGCGGCATCTCGCTCAAGCCCTCCGGCGGCATGCAGGAGATGAAGATGGACATGTCGGGCGCCGCCGCCGTCCTGGAGACGGTCGGCGCGGTCGCCGAGCTGGACCTCGAGCTAAACCTGCTGGCGGTGATCCCGTCCACCGAGAACATGCCCTCCGGGAGCGCGATCAAGCCCGGCGACATCATCACCCAGTACAGCGGCAAGACCGTCGAGATCAACAACACCGACGCCGAGGGCCGCCTGATCCTCGCCGACGCGCTCGCCTACGCGATCGAGCAGGGCGCGGACCGCGTCGTCGACATCGCGACCCTGACCGGCGCCGTGATGATCGCCCTCGGCTCGACCTACGCGGCGGTGATCTCCAACGACGACGAGCTGGCGGCGTCGGTCGAGGAGGTCGCCCGCGAAACCGGCGAGCTGGTCTGGCGCCTGCCCCTGCACGCCGAGTACAAGGCGCTGATGAAGGGCACCTTCGCCGACCTCACCAACGCCGCGCCCAAGCGCAAGGCGGGCACGATCTCCGCCGCCGGCTTCCTCGAGGAATTCGTCGGCGGGACCCCCTGGGCTCACCTCGACATCGCCGGCACGGCCTGGGACGTCGGCCGCGCCTACACCGGCAGCGACGCGAGCGGCTTCGGAGTGCGGCTCCTCACAGCGCTCGCACGCTCCTTCACCCAATAAAGACGCTTGGTGCAACGTCTTTTCGTCTATATCGAACGAAAAAACGTTGCACCTCGTCAGGAGAGGATCATGCTGGTCGCGATGCCGTGCGCGAGGAGCTTGCCGCTGTCGGCCGCGGTGAGGTTGGCCTCCGACGTCGCCTGACGGCGGCCGCCGTAGAGGACCGTCGCCTCGCAGAGGACGCGGCCGGTGTCGCGGGTGATCGGGCGCACGTACTTGGCCTCGAGGCCGAGCGAGGTGTAGCCGACGCCGGCGGGCAGGGTCGTGTGCACGGCGCAGCCGAGGGCCGAGTCGAGCAGGGTCGCCGCGTAGCCGCCGTGGATGACGCCGATCGGGTTGTAGTGCTCCTCCCCCGGTTCGCCCTCGAAGACGACCCGGCCCGCTTCGATCTCGACCGGGCGCAGCCGCATCGTCACCGCGATCGGCGGCGGCGGGACCTGACCGGTGACCACCGCGCTCATGTACTCCATCCCCGTCATCGTCGCCCCGGCCGCCGCCGTCGGCACCGGGTCCTGCCAGACGATCGAGCGGCTGCGCGATCCCTCCGGGTTCGCGGCCGCGAAGGCTTCCGCCACGTCCTGCGCGGTCCCCGCCGGCGCGCTGACGACGGTTCCCTCGCCGCTCACCGGGCCGCCTTCCGGCGCTCGGCGCCGAGCCGCTGCCGAGCCGCCCGCGGCTGCGCCGGATAGAGCAGGTCCGCGGCGATCTCCGCCTCGCTAATCGAGACCCGCGGAGGCCGCGGCCTCTGATGATGTCTATGTCTCGGGATCAGCCTCATCGCACCGCCTCCAATCGGTTGCTTGATGCAACTCTCAGTGGAACGAGCCTAACCCAGTGGGTTGCTTGATGCAACCTTGTGTGCCAAGATCACTCTCGTGCTGCGCAACGACTATCCGGGGCAGGTCTGCTCGATCGCGCGCTCGCTGGAGGTCATCGGCGAGCGCTGGACGCTGCTGATCGTGCGCGACGTGATGAACGGGCGGCGGCGCTTCGACGACCTGCAGAAGGGGCTGGGAATCGCCCGCAACACCCTCTCCGCCCGCCTGCGGCGGTTGGTCGAGGAGGACATCCTCGAACGGCGCGCCTATCAGCGGAACCCCGAGC
>Ga0070693_100000503_pt1 | contig 17527 bp, 17 predicted proteins | sample KBSK1103metaG_FD_65472 | JGI IMG/M metagenome (GOLD analysis project Ga0070693, IMG submission 65472) | Corn, switchgrass and miscanthus rhizosphere microbial communities from Kellogg Biological Station, Michigan, USA - KBS K1-10-3 metaG | ecosystem: Host-associated > Plants > Roots >...
CCCGATCAACGACAAGGCACCGGCCGAATGGGTGGCTTCTGTCGAAGCCGAACTCGCCACAATGAAAGACGTACGCATCCTGCGCCGTACGACCGTGTTCGGTACCTACGACGGCGGCACCTATGGCGCCGTCGAGCGCGTTAGCGATCATCTTGCAACAGCGCCGTCAGGCCAGCCGCGCCAACGGCTCTGGCGCATCGTCGCCAAGCACGCGGTACTCGCTTCTGGCGCTACGGAGCGGCCGATTGTTTTCGGCAGCAATGATCGTCCGGGCGTCATGCTGGCGGGTGCGGTTCGTACCTACCTCAATCGGTATGGCGTCCTACCGGGGCAAAAAGCCGTGGTCTTCGCCAACAATGACTACGCGGCGACGACGGTCACGGAACTCGATCGCGCCGGCGTTGAAGTCGTTGCGCTGGTCGATTCTCGCCCGCAACCGTCCGAGCTGATCAGCGGAATTGCGAGCGCCGCCGAAACGCGGTTGATTTCGGGCGGCGTCGTTACGGACGCCATCGGCAAAAAACATGTAACCGGCGCCGTCATTCGTACGCGCAGCGGCGAAGAGGTGAAATTGGACTGCGATCTGATCGCGGTTTCTGGAGGCTGGAACCCAAATATCCAGCTGACGACGCATCTGGGCGGCAAGCCCGTTTGGAATGACGAACTTTCGACTTTCACGCCGGGCGTGCTCCCGGCAGGTATGTCCGTAGCTGGATCTGCCGGGGGCACATTCGGGCTGAGAAGCGCTCTTGAGTTAGGCTCGGCAGCCGGCTCCACCGCGGCCACGGCGGCTGGATTCAAGGCCGCTGCAACTTCTGTTCCGCGCGCCAAGGACGAAGGCGTCAGCATTTCGCCGCTCTGGCGCGTGCCCGCGACGCGCGGCAAGGCTTTCGTCGATCAGCAGAACGACGTCACGGCGTCCGACATCGAACTGTCGGAGCGTGAGGGCTTCCGCTCCGTCGAACACTTGAAGCGTTACACGACCCTTGGCATGGCGACCGACCAGGGCAAGACCGCCAACGTCAACGCTCTCGCGATCATGGCTGAGCTGACAAAGAAGTCGATTCCGGAAACCGGAATGACGATGGCCAGGCCGCCCTATACACCGGTTGCGCTTGGCGCCTTCGCGGGACATCACCGGGGCAAGGAATTCAAGGCGACGCGTCTGCCGCCGTCTTATGCCTGGACGAAAGAGCAGGGCGGAAACGTCGTCGAAACGGGCTTGTGGCTTCGCCCAAGCTATTTCCCGCGGCCTAGTGATGCCGATTGGCTCGCATCGGTGACGCGCGAGGTCAACACTGTGCGAAGCGCAGTCGGCATTTGCGACGTCTCGACGCTCGGAAAGATCGATGTGCAAGGGGCCGATGCCGGAGCGTTCCTTGATAAGGTCTACATGAACGGCATGAAGACGCTGGCGGTCGGCAAGGCCCGTTACGGCGGCATGCTGCGCGAGGACGGCATCTTCATGGACGACGGCACCGTCGCCCGATTTGATGAGAACCATTACTTCGTGACCACCACGACGGCGAACGCGGTGAAGGTGTTCCAGCACATGCAGTATTGCCACCAGTGGCTGTGGCCGGAACTCGACGTGCACATGATTTCGGCGACCGAGCAGTGGGCGCAATATGCCGTCGCGGGTCCGAAATCGCGCGATCTGCTGCGCAAGATCGTTGATCCCGAGTTCGATATTTCCGACGCCGGCTTCCCCTACATGAAGGTTGGGAAGATCAAGGTTTGCGGCGGCGTCAAGGCGCGTCTCTATCGGATCTCTTTCTCCGGCGAGCGCGCTTACGAGATCGGCGTTCCCGCGCGATACGGTGACTCGATGATCCGCTGGCTTATGGAAGCGGGTCAGGAATTCGGCGCATGTGCTTATGGAAGCGAAGCGCTGGGCATCATGCGCATCGAAAAGGGCCACGTCAGCGGCCCTGAGCTGAACGGCACGACGACACCGAGAGATCTGGGACTCGGCGGCATGGTCTCCACGAAGAAGGACTTCATTGGTCGCGTACTGGGAACTCGCCCAGGACTTCTCGACCCCAATCGACCATCGCTTACCGGCTTCCGCCCTGTCGATCGATCGGAACGTCTCAGATCAGGCGCTCATTTCGTCGCGCGCGACGTCGAAGTAAAGCCGAGCACCGACGACGGGCATATGACGTCCGTCGCTTACTCCCCAACGTTGGGGCACTGGGTCGGCCTTGGCTTGCTGAAGCGTGCACCGGAGCGCCTGGGCGAAATTCTTCGCGCTTATGATCCCTTGCGTGGCGAGGACACGCTTGTCGAAGTCATCTCTCCTTGCTTCGTTGATCCAGAAGGAACGAAAGTCCGTGGTTAGCCAAACACTGGCGGCACGCTCCGCCTTCACAAACTGGAAGCCGGTAAAGACGTCCGAGCTGGCCATTGATGTGCGCGAGACTCTGACGTTGGCGAGCTTCGCAGCCTTCAAAGGCAAGAAGGATCAACTGAAAGCGGCGATCCGCGAGCGGTATGGCGTCGATCTTCCCGACACCCCTCAGCGCGTTGAAGGCAAGGACATTGCGTTCGTTTGGGCCGGCCCGGATCAGTGGATGGCGATCGCCGAGCGCGGACAGAGCCGCGATATCGAAGTCGAGCTCAAGCCGTTGCTCGATGGTTTGAGTTCGGTCGTCGACCAATCTGATGCGCGCGCCGTCGTTAGAATATCCGGTCCGCGTTCCAGGGATGTGCTGGCCAAGGGCGTGCCGATAGATTTGCATCCGCGCGCTTTCAAAGGCAACGGGGTTGCGATCACGCATGCCAATCACGTCGGCATCATCCTTTGGCAGATCGACGATGCCCCGACCTATGAGATCGCAATGTTTCGCGGCTTTGCCGACAGCTTCGCGCACTGGCTGCTTGAGTCGGCGGAAGAGTTCACACATCAACGGTGACCGCTTCTCTGGGTCGCGAAGCCTGTCCAACCCAGATCAAGAAAACTTCGAAAGAAATCTCGTCATGACAACGCAACCCGTCACCAAGCTTCCCCCTACCGGTGAGCAGCCGATAACAACCGACCTCGAAGGATGGAAAGTCGTTTCCGGCAAGCCGACAATGAAGACGTGGATATTGAACACCTCATCGGACGGCCGAATGATATCTGGCGTCTGGGAAGCAACCCCTGGCACCTACCACGCCACATACGACAAGTATGAATTTGTCCACCTCATTGCCGGCAAGATTACGATTACACCCGATGGTGGCCAGCCCGTTCACGTGGCAGCCGGCGATGCATTCGCAGTGGAAGCCGGCTTCAAAGGTCAGTGGGTCATTGAAGAAAAAGTCCGGAAACACTTTGCAATACGCGTGGCCTGAGATTTCTCAGGTCCCGGCCTCGACGTCCCGCATCCTCAACCGATAACGCGGGATTCATTCACATAACCAGCATTGGAACAGCTAGCGATGACGGCAGAAAATCAGTTGCAACGACCGGGTCGAATTGGCATTCGCGTCGGAGAGGCTCTTGTCGCCGGCGGACCGCCGGGAACCGCCGCAGAACCCGAAGTCGCAATTGGCGAGATGGACGGGCCGTTCGGTACGGCGTTCGCGAACTTGCTCGGTGATCAGACGGTAGGTCACAGCCGCGTATTGGCGCTGCTCAATACCGACGTCATGGTCCGGCCGCCGACACTCTGCGTCAGCAAAGTGACGGTCACGGACGAAAGATACACCAACATTCTGATGGGTACCGTGCAGTATGCTACGGCCATGGGCGTGCTGGATGCCGTGCGCTCCGGAGACATTCCCAGGGACAAGGCCGACGAATTGGGAATCATCGTTTCGGTCTGGCTGAACCCTTCCGTGGCAACCATCAAGGATCTCGATCACAAGATCCTGTTCGACATTCATCGCAAGGCGACGACGCTGGCCATTCATAAAGCGATGGCCTTCCAGCCGTCGATCGATTGGCTGCTGGAAAACCAGGATAAGGTCATCCACAAATACTTCGAGAAGGGTCTCAAGGGAGAAATTTGAGACGCGCGCAATCGCTCGGCGTTTGTCGGGTGATTGGGTCAACGCGTCGATGAACGAAAGAACTTCGCATGTAATCTCCGGCTCAACGATTGGGCCGGAGATGATTTTAAGCCGCGAAATGCTTGGGTTTTCCGGCAGCTAGGGGCGGTTTTGCAAGCCTGCTGCTACGGCGCGAAAATGCGTCATTAATTTCTTGCCGACATCCTTGTCCAAGCCGACGCGGTCAATGGCGATGGACATGCAATTCAACCAATCGTCGTGGGCCTTCCGGTCGATCTCTATATGCACGTGCATTTCCCGTACGTTCGTGTGGCCGTGTTTTTCGGCATACAATTTCGGACCACCGAGAAAGTCGGACAAGAAAGCGAATTGCTCGATCCTCGAATGGGCAACACCCATTCCTCTGAGATGCAGCATTTTGAGATCCGTGCCCTCGGGCTCGAACTCGATGACGTCATAAAAAGTCTCGACTAGGTTTCGAAGACCAGTTTCACCTCCAACAAGTGCATAGAGCGACGTATTCCCAGACATTTCTCATTTTCCTCCTGGCGCATGATTGGGCTTGCGGCGGTCGCGGCTGACAAGGTCAGTGCGAAACGCGCACGCCCGGGGCACGTGATCGCGGCTGGAGATGACCACGATCGGCACGCTTCGGCCCGGATGGGTCGAGCCTTCCGTCTCGCAATCGACGCGAACACTTCCCAAATGCGACGGTAGTGCCGTGTTGCTCCATTCGCCCGCGATAAAACTGTCGAAGTCGTGGCCGTTCTCGATGCCGCCCGCCATAGCAACGAGTTCGTCGACCGTCCGCCCCGCGGCGGCTTTGTAGACGCCGGGCGAGATGACGCGGCCGGCGATCGAATACAACATCGGAGCGCCGTCGACGTCGCCATCCTGGCCGCAAAAACTGTCGATCCCCATGGACAGAATTTCAGGGATCCAACGCAACAATTCGGGCCGAACGAGAAGGACCGAGGCAGGCGTTAGCGACGCCGCTTCACATCTTTGCGTTTCGCCCGCCCTTCTTTGTGGCGAGCTGCGGCGCAAACTTTGGAGGAGGTGAACGTCATCGCTGTGGGTGTCCGGTGAAAATTCCGAAAAGGTGAAGCTGACATGGCGATCGAAACCGTAGGCGCTGAGTACCGTCAATTCTCGTTCGAGGCTGCACCGCAATGACGAGTACCGGTTGTTGCAATGAACAAGGATCTCCGGCGCACCAATGATCAAAGCCGTTATCAGCAGGCCCTCGAGCACCGAATGTGTATGGCGCTCGATAAGGTAAGTTTGGCTCATGACGCCCGGCGGCGCGTCGTCAACGAGCAGCAGAAGCTTGGCGACATCCCCCGTGTCGCGGAGCTCCCGCATCCGAATACCGATCGAAAGCTTCTCGCCTTCAAACGAGGCCAACGGCAATGCAGACAGCGCAGAAACGATGCTCTCGATGGAACGTCGCTTGGCGAGGCAACTCTTGAGAACGCCGTATCCGCCCGCATTCGTGTACGAGGAAAAGGTTTCTTGGCTCGAATCGGCGGCCTGTCCATCGCTATCGGCGTTCACCGTTCCGCCGTCGATGGCACCCGATATGACATCGTCGCCGATCGCCGCGACAGGCGCCATCCAGCAGCGGGCCATGCACGTTTCGCGAATGACGCGATGTCCCGATCTTGCTGAAGTGATCTCATCACAAAACGCTTCGGCGCCGGCGAGAGCGCAGGGAAGCCCGACACACACCCTGATCGGAGCAGGATTTCGTTTGTCGGCGACGTTGTCCCGATCACCCATTGAGCCGCTTTTTACGGCCGCGCAGGGTTCTTCATCGTCGGCATCGATTAATGCGGATATTTCATAGCCCGGTATGTAACCGCGCCAGCTCTGAATACTGCGCAACCATTCCGGTAGATTGTGGCACGACCTAAAGTTCAAACGCTGAGAAGCAGAAGGCACACCTTCATCATTCATCACTAGCGAAAGGTCGGGTATGTTCACCACGTCTGCTCCACTTCCATTCCTTCCTCTCGTGAATACCTTTCATCGCCGTTCGACAATTGCGAGCAAGGTCACTCAAGAGAAAAGAGGCTGGGAGCATTGCCCCCAGCCAGTTCACACACGCGGAAGATCACGTGCGCTCGGAAAGTGGATGCGTCTTTAGTCGCATCGGATCGTAAAACGGCATCTGGACTACAGTCGCTTTGAGGTCGCCGCCGTCATGAATGATGAGTTCGGTGCCGAGACGCGTCAAATCCGGATGAACCTGCGCCATCGCCAACGACTTCATCAGATGCCGGCTGAAGGTCGTGCTGGTAACGACCCCTACTTCTTTGCCGCCCGAAGTTATCTTCGACAGCGGAGTGACGGCGTCCGGATGGGCGACCTCGAGGCCGACAATGACCGACCGCTCTTTGCCCTTCTTATTGATTAACGCTTGCTTGCCGATGAAATCCGGTTTGGAAAGATCGACCGTCCAGTCGGCACGAACTTCCCAGGGCGTCGTATCTCCGTGCGTCATGTCAAACGGGAAGAACAGGAGGCCGCCTTCGACACGGACGATGTCGAGGCAGGACCACGATACGGGCATCACGCCCTTGTCCTTTCCGGCGGCAAGAATGGAATCCCAGATGTGGTGCGCATCCGTGGCCGAGCAAAACACTTCGTAGCCACGCTCAGCCGAGTATCCACCGCGGGCGATCGATACCGGCTTTCCAAAAAGAGTTGTCTTTTCATGATGGAAATAGCCAAGAGAAGCCAGGTTCATAGGCGTGTGAGGCGCCAGCGTCTCCAGTGCCAAAGGTCCCTGCAGTGAAAGAATGTGAACGTTGTTATCGCGCTCGATCTCGACCTTGAAGCGCGATTTCGCGGCGTTGGCTGCTTCTTCGAAAATGCCGCCGCCATGCGACACGCGGTATTGGTTCGGACCGTCGACGTAGACCAGCACATCATCGATCAGCGCGCCGTCGGCGTTGACGATATTGCTGATGTGAGAGTCGCCTGGCTTGGCCTTGGAAACATCGGTCGTGAGAAGATGATTCAGGAAAGCCTGGGCATCAGGCCCGCTGACCTTCACGATTTTCAGTCCCGATACGTCGATCAGGCCGGCACGATATCGAACCGCTGCCGTTTCCTCATAAGGGCACGTCGAATAGTTCTGAGGCACGGGCATGTCATTCCATGAGGAGGACAGATCCGATCCCAATTTCCGATGGCGATCATTTAGCACCGATTGGCGTGAGGTAGACATGAGCGTTTCCTTTTTCTCGTTTGCGACGCGCTCTATCGAAAGGCGAGCGCGCCGTTGTGTTATTATTTGTGCAGGAAGCCCGAAGGTGTGGGCTTGCCGTCATCGTATTTCTCGAGCCATTGCAGGGTCACGTCTCGGTACCGGGTGATCCCTTTGTAGTCGATGAGCTCTGGCGGGATCGACTTGAGCACTCGCGGAAGACGGCGAGCCCAGTCCGGCTGCGTAACGAGTTCACGCATTTTTATAAGATAGGCGCGGATCGAAAAAAGCACCGCGTTGGATCGCGGAAGCCGCCACAACGCCTGCAGCTCGACACGCAAATGCACTTTATCGCCGACGTTTTCCTCGGTGACGGAGGAACGGTCGATACCCCATTTGTCGTAATTTTCGGGGCTCGTATCCAGCCGCGGATTGATCGTCATCGTCCAGTTCAGGCGGCGCACCGGTTTTCCTTGCTGAAGATTGAGCAGATACTTCAGCGCGCGCTCGAAAACGCCGGCCTGATGCGCCAGCGGCACGGGGCCATGCCATTCCATGAAATTCATGCCGACATCGAAATCGAGCGACCAATCCGCCTGCGAAGTCGCGATACCGGCATCCATCCAGAGATTGTTCTCTCTCTGATCCAGAATGGTGAAGTCGCCCTGGCACTGCCGCGTAATGTATTCCATAGGCTCGTACGGCAACGTCGACACCTCGCCGAACGTGAAGCTCTGTTCGATACCGAGAGGACGATTGATCCAATGCCACTGATTGCCATCCTGCTGCAGCGTGAAATGCTCAGGATAGTCTCGCGCCAGCGACGTCATTATCAGTTCGAGGACGTCCCACTGCGCCGTCATCATATGAGGCAGCGCTTGAACGCGACGCGGATCTGCCTTTAGGACGAGAGCCCGATCGCGCATGTCCGAGACATAGTGCTCATCTATGTCGAACGGAAATTCGTAGACCGAGCCTTTCTGTCCCGCCGTATGCGGTTCGATATTGACCGAATACATGTACTTGTCTTCCCAGAACGGGAAGGGAAACCGCTCCACTGCCGAAGGGCTGTTGGCGTACGTAAAGTCGTCGCGAAATGTTTCGTCTTTGAAGAATGTATTCATGAAGGCACTCCTTCCGTTCAATTGAGATTGAGGATCAAAGATCCAAGGTGAGGCATCCGCCATCCATGCGCGATACGCATGTTGCGATCCTGTCTCCCTCCTTCTTCTCTTCATCCGTGAGATAGTGATCGTTGTGATGCACGGCGCCGCCCTCGGTGTTCGTGATGCGCGTAATGCACTGTCCACAGGCGCCCCCGCGACAGAGGTAGGGCGCATCGACACCAGCCTGCTCGAGAGCTTCGAGAATGCTCTGATGTTCGCCGACGTGTATCTCTTTCCCGGATGTTGCGAGCTTGACGACAAACGGGTTTCCCGGCGTCGGCACGCTGAAGTGCTCGGAATGGACGTTTTCATCCGGCCAGCCTTCCAGCTTCGCCGTCTCCAATGCCCAATCGATCATTCGTTGCGGACCACACACGTAGACGTGCGTTCCGAGCCTTTGATTTTGTAGAATTGCGTTGAGCGCGATCCGCTCGCCCCGATCCGACCGGTAGAGACGGACCCCAGGCAATCCTTCTGCTTCCAGTGCTTTGAAATATGCCCCGTCTTCAGGCGACCTCACCGCATAGTGCAATTCAAAGTGCGACTTGTCGTTCCTGAATTGCGCCAGCATGGCCATGAATGGCGTGATGCCGATGCCGCCCGCTATCAAGATGTGTTTGCGCGCGGTGTGGGCGATCGGAAAAAGATTAAGCGGATCGCTTATCTCCAGCACCTCTCCCACTTCGACATTTTCATGCATATGGACGGAACCGCCGCGCGATTCCGCAACCCGAAGCACGCTTATAGAGTAGCGCCTGGGGTCCAAAGGCGAACTCATAAGCGAATAAGGGTTGCGGTAAACAGCGTCGCCTTTGCGCATCGTAACGATCACATGAGCTCCGGCCGAGAAGCAGGGCAAAGCCGCGTCGTCGATTGGCGCAAAATGAAATCGTTTGATCTGACTGGCGACGCGCTCGATGCTTTCAACACGCACGAGGCGCTGATTCCTCATGGTCATTGGAATTCTGCCTTCGTTTCTGGAATTTCTCCTGGAGCTTCTGCGTCGATGCGAACCCCCTGGAATGCTGCATACCGGCGCGAATAATGGTCCCGGACGATAAGAGTTAACCCGCAGTGGGCGCATTTCACCGGATTGGTCGTGACGTCTTCGGTCAGTCCCTTGCAGTGGACGCATTGCACGCGCCGCTTCAACGATCCTCTGTGCTCGGTGAAGACCGAATTGTGCGCGATCCCATGCTCGAGCGCCGTTCGAATGACGGAACCGATCAGCGGTTCGCTGCCGGTCGCATAAAGTCTCGTGCTCATCAGCGCCGTGTTCAGCGCGGCGTTGAGGCGCGAAGTGGCGGTCTCGACCGTCGGAAACGACCAGATGTTGGCAAATCCCAACGGATTGAGAACGTCCTGCGGGTCTTTGCCGTTGCCGCCCGTCCTGCAGAGCAAAATGGTGGTTCGCGCCGGAAAGCCCTCGTCGGCGAGCTTCATCATATCGAGGACGGCTTCACAGCCGGCGGCGTCGGTCACGACGATATTCTGTTTTGCAAACAGGTCCGGTCGCAGTCCTCGATAGACCGGTCTGCTTTTGATTCCCGCTACAAGCATAGCTCAGTGCTTCTCCGCTCTTGGCAATGTGAAAGGCCGCCCTTCCGCATTGCGGTCATGGAGGCAAATTCACTTAAAGTTGGGTCAGGGCGAATAGGGAGGCTTCTTCCGCCCTGACCGTTTCACCGCAACAATCCGCTCAGAATGGCCTTACTGAGAACGAAGGACTGCTGCGATGAGCGCGTCACGTCACAGCTTCGGCTTCATGCCGGAAGCGTGAAAAACCAGTTCGCAACGAGAACCACGACAATACCGGCAGCAAGCGTGAGATAGGGAAGGATGCCGGCCTTGCGCTGTTGCAGATCGTTAGCCGTCAGGTTCAAATCCTCAAGCATGTGGGCGGGGAACTTGCCCTTGTCCTGGACGTAGTGCCGGAACAGAAACACCGGGATGATGAGGGACGCAGCGATCGCGCCGGCCCACAACGCCATCGGGTTCCAGACCTTGGCTCCAGCACCCATGAAGGCGGCGTTGACGAACGCAAACATGGTGCCCAAGACCAACAGAATGGTAGGCGCTCGCCACGGTCTCTGGATGTGCCCATTGTCGATACGATGGATCCAGCCGGAGTTCAGGTTGAGGAAGTTGAAGATGATGTAGCAGCAGTTGGAAACCGCCAGAATGAAGAAGAAGCTGGTAGCGTCCGCGGCTGCGATCGCGAGAAGGCCCAGGTTGAATACCAGGTCCGTCCACATTGCTCTCGTCGGAGCGCCGTGCTCGTTCGCATGATCAAGATACCGAGGCAGCCAGCCGTCGACGGAACCCTGATAAAGCGTGCGAGACGATCCTGCCATCGCCGTCATGATCGACAGCATCAATGCCAGGATCATCAACATCACCATGATGTTGACCACAAAGCCCGAACCGCCGACCATCGTAGCCATCGCATTTGCGACGCCGGAGCCATCGACGATAGGCGTTGCCAGCATGCCGTTGAGGCCGAGGACGCCTTGGAACGTGAATGGCACCAAGGTGTAAAGCAACACGCACAAAAGGCCCGAGAAGAAGATGGCTTTGAACGTGTCGGTCTTCGGATTCTTGAACTCGCTTGTGTAGCAAATGGCGGTTTCGAAAGCGTAGGTCGACCACGCCGCGATAAACATTCCGCCGAGAACCAGCGTCCAGCCGCCGACGTTCCACTCTCCCATCTCAGGAGCGTATGCGGCCTTCAGCGGAACCAACGGCGAATAGTTATCCCAATTGATCTGTCCAGTGAGGATGGGAACCACACCGACGATCAACATCGGTATGATGACCAGCAGTCCGATATATTTCTGCACGCTGGCCGTGCCGAGGATGCCGCGATGCTGGATGGCGAACGTGAGCAGCATGAGCACCGCGCCGATAAAGAACACCCAATTCAGAGAGAAGGTGACCGGGCCGAGCGAATGCGTGAATAGCGTCCAATTGCGGAACGCCGGAGTCAGAGCTGCAACTCCGTCCTGAGCCAACAACGCGCTGACGCCTTCCGTTGCCGTATGGCCGGCGTTCGCCGCAAGCCATTCAGCAATGCGCGGACTATCAAGCGGGATCGCACTCGCATGAGCTTGCACCCACGCCAATACATCCGGAGAGTCGGCCGCAGGAATCGGGCCGAGTGCATTTAAGATGTAAGCAGCGGCAATCGAACACCCGAGAGACAAGACCGGGGACCAGGCCAGCCAGTTGCACCACACCGATAGTGGCGCAATCAATTTGGAGTAACGCACCCAAGCAGCCGCGCCATAGATTGAAGCGCCGCCCGATTTATTTGGAAAGAGGCCTGCTATCTCGGCATAGGTGAAAGATTGGATGAAGCCCATGACCATGGACACCGCCCAAACAAGAAAGGCTACCTTTCCCGTCGTACCGGCAATGCCGCCGATTGAAAACAAAACGAGGGCCGGCACACCGCTGGCCACCCAAAAAGCACCCTTCCAGTCAATTGATCGCACTAATTCGCCGGACGATGATCGTCCCGACAATATTTGTGTTTCGACCGCCATTTCGTTCCTCCGCGGATTTTATTTTTCTTATTCCCCAACCGTTCGCCTAAATTCAAAAAGCTTTTGAAGTGAGCGCGCGGGATACAAAGGTCTGCGATTTGCTTATCGACCAAAATCAACCAAACTGCACAATATCAAACCATATGCAGCTTGTGCGGACAGTATTCCGACATTACGATTTCAACGCAAGCGAAAAAATCATTCTCTGCAGGAAAATCTTTATCTCGACCTTGTCCGATTGCAGCGCACAAACGCTCGCTAAATCGGCGCAAAACGGCTTGCGACAATTGAATCCATGAGTAATTTTGGACGGCGCAAATTTTTGGTGGATTTTGGTTGATTATTGTCGCTGATCGCGCTAGCTTATTTTTATTGCAATGCAAACTTGCGGGGGTCGGATTTTGCGATGAGGCCGTCAAGTTTCCCGAGAAAGTTTCGCACCGTTATGCGGGCGTTATTTCGAGCAGCTGGGGATCGCTATTAACGCAGAGCGCTCAAACGATTGGTTGTCCTGCACATTGGCGGCATTTGCAGCCGAGCGTGAAAGGGAATTGGCGCGATCGGTTGGACTTTGGCGCCAATCCGCCGATTTCGTTTTGTCTTTCGCAGATAGCGATCCGAGGCGCGCCGCCGCCTATAGCAATGCAGGATTCGGTTGTTTGCTCGCAGGAGAACACCGCGAGGCCGAAAACTTTTTGCAAAATGCGGCCGCCCACTGGCGTCTTGCCGAGAGACGCGTCGAGGTCGCCGAAGTCCCGCTTGCCGGAGCCGGAACGGCCTTTCATTTGTCGTTGGCGTCGCGACACGGGGAAACGCTGACGCGGATTCGGCGCGATAAGTACATCGGCATATGCAGGGGTGCCGCCGCCATTACGAACGCCGTGGCTCGACGTTTAGTACAGAGCCATAACATTTCGGAATTAGATGGCGCTGACGTTCAAGAGGATATCACTGCACTGGAATCTGCTTTTGGTATCGACTGCGCCGAAGCACTGCTGCTGAAGCACGAGTCCTCCGAAAGCAACGCCACGCTGCCCTCGGACGAGCTGCGTTTCCTGCACGATCGCTGGCCCGCGGTAGCTCGCCAGACGCGGTCCGAGATGCGTCCCTTTGTTGATGCCGCCTATCTGACAGCGGGTTTGCATCGGACCGATTAATAGAAGTGGGAGCACGTCGCGCAAGCCGGCTAGCTTCCTGAATATATCCTGAATATATATTGCTACTCACTGAGACGAGACATCTGAATGAATAACTTGATCACCCCTGTAGCTCCTTGGAATAGCGACAACGCAAATCAGCCGTTCGTCAAAGAAAAGGTCAAGGCTGCCGCTCACCAGATATTCATGCAAATTGCAACGGGCCGGTACTCGTTTGGGGCGCGCCTCGATGCAGAACGAAATCTGGCGGACGAGTTAGGCATCACGCGTACAACGATCCGGCAGGCTTTCGATTTTCTCGAGCACTATGATGTCGTGAAGCGGCGGCCGAACAGCGGGACCTTCGTGGTCTACCGTAGTCCTCGGCCCGGCTCGGAAGCTTCCGCAGGCGAGAATTCCGCCGATGTGTCGTCAGCCGATGCTCTGGACGTCAAGGCGATCGTGGAAACGGCGTCGCCATTTGAGATGAGCGTCGTGTGCTCGCTCATCGAGCCCGAAATGGCCAGACTCGCTACGCTCTACATGTCCGTCCGCGATCTCGTAAATTTGCGGAAGCTGCTGGAAGAAATCGATGTGATCGTCACCGATGCCGAACAGTTCGCCCATCTCGAAAAGCGGTTTTTGATGCAAGTCGCCGAAGGCACGCACAATCGCCTGCTGATCACCATGTATCGGATCATCTGCGAGGTTCGCAAACAGCCGCATTGGTGCGCCACGCGAATCCAGACGCTCTCGCCCGTACGCATTCGCGAAAGCCAAAAGAAATTGCGGTCGATTTACGAAGCTCTCGAAAGCCGGGATATTGAAGCGGCCGTCGAGTTCATGAAGCTTCTCGTCGCGAGCAATCAGGAAGATCTGATGTACCCGCTTTAGGCGAGGAGCATCACCCGTCAGCGCCTTTCGACGAGCTTGGTTTGGCGCTGATCCCACATCAAATGCATTACGCGCATATGCTTCAAGAGTAGGTCGCTGTGGGCCGCCCACCAGTCGAGGATTGATCCGAATTCAACGATCCGCGCCCGGCCATTCTGAATTGTGACGACCGGCCAGTAGCCGACCAAGGCGTTGTCGATTCCAAAAAGCTCGCGGCCCCACCAGGCTGCTTCTCCAAATACATGTTTTCCCGTGCCGCCGACTTTCATCATCGCCAAGACCGTTGACGGTTCAAACGTGCGCGCCCGCTCGACCGCGGTCTTCCAGAGTTCCAGTGTCGAAACATACTCCCAGGACACCGCACTCCAGGCGCCGGGATATCGCGAGCAGAATTCTTCGTAGAATGCGTTGGGATTCTCGAAATTGATCTGCGGCTCGTTCAGTCTCGGGTCATCGAAGTCGGGAAATTGGAATACGAACCCCTCCATGAAATCGAGGCTCGTTTTGTCGATCAAGTCCACATAGTTGTCGCAAGTACAGGACAACAAACGTCCTTTGAAACCCAACCGGTAAGCCTCGATTGTGAGCGCATGGACGAACGGCTCGTAGGCCGTGTCCCAGCACAAAATGTCGGGCTGATGCGCCATCAGATCTCGAACGATGCCGGAGAACTCCGTGGTCTCGATGGGAAACAGCCGCTCCGCGACGACTTCAATTCCGGCAGCTTCGAAGGCCGCCCGGTATGTTGCTATGGAGGGGAGGCCGTGGGCGTCGTCTTGGGTGCACATCGCCACGGTTCTGAGCGTCGGCTCGTCACGCTTCAGCCAATCAACTCCCGTTACGTTGTAAATTGGATGAACCTCGGACGGCGCGATCAACGTCCGCGCGTCCGGCGACAGATCGCTGGGTAGTAGTGTCGTAACGAGCGTCTTCTGTTGATTGACGAAATCGCGCACCTGTTCCGAAAAATCGTTGCCGCCGACCATGACCAACAACTTGGCGCCGTCCTCGAGAACCAGCTTTCGGGCGCCTTCCAACGCTTTTCCCGGCTTGAATTCGGTATCGAACGGAATGATGTCGATCAGGAACTGCCGGTCACGAACTTGTATGCCGCCTTGGGCATTGACCCGCTCCTTCCAGATCAAGCACCCGTGATACCCAGGCTCGGCCCAAGACTTCAGTTTTCCGGAGAGCGGAGCCAGGAAGCCGACCGTAACCCCTTTCTTTGTCTCGATTCTCAATCGCGGCAGTGCCAGCGAAAGCGCCGACCCTAGCGAACTGCTTGACCGTAGAGCCATTAGAAGAGTTGATCCCCCGCGTTTCGTTTACGCAAGTCTTCGTCGCGTGCTGGCAGCGCGGATGCTCGGTCTATCCCACCTTGCGACAACCTCTTGTTTGAACATGGTTTACCGCATTGAAGTACTGGCGTCCCAAAGTTGGTGAGTTTGCGTGATGCCCAAAACAATTTCTCCGCCCATCGGACAAGATACGCCGAAGACGCTTTTGCCTGAACCGTTGACGCCAGATGACATTGCCGAAATGCTGACGGAAGCCGCGGAACTTGACGCGTTTTTTCAAACGGGAATTCCGGGTCGATCGCGCGCCTATCTCCAAGGTAGCATCACCGGCAAACCTTGCCGATAACTCCACTCACGGATCTGACCGCCCGGATTGGCCGGAAGAGAGCCCTCGCTTGCAAATTTCGCGGCGGCAGAGCGACTTTCGATAAGCAAACCCATGCCGGTAGAACCGAACGGTTCAACGTCGCGAGACGCTACGTTATTAACGCTACATCGCGGCACTTTTAACTTTATCTGCAAAACCCGCGCCTGGCACGAAACCATTGTGTAGACTCGCCGGTAGTTCCGTTGATGACCGCGGTGTTCGCACCCCCTCATCATAGGTTCCAAAGAGTACCTGTCTTCACAAACCCGCTTTTGCGGACTCTCCGGTACTTGTGAGGGGCCTAGAAATACCTGGTATGCCTGGGAGCCCCGGTCCTCTAGCATATTTGAGGCCGGGGCTTTCCGCTCGACTAAGCCGGATGTTGAGACGAACCATAATGAGATCGAGGCTTGAAATGAGCCATTGTGCAAGCACGCTCACGATCCTCGTGGCTGGGTTAGCTCTGACGGCGTTCACACCGCTGGCTGACGCGACGTCACTGTACCACGCGCACCGAGGTCATATCACCGGCCACTCCAGCTATCACTCGAGCTATAACGTCCGCCTAAAAAGAGGCTATTCAAGACGGGGGCCGCCGTACGGACCAGGGTTTGGCTTTGCCACCTACGCCGGAGATCCATTCGCCTATGACGACTATTATGACGGTCACCGATGCTATTACCTGCATCGCCGCGACGTTTGCCTCGGCTTGAACAGGCCGCTCGATCCTTTTGAATAATGCGCGTCTCTCGGGCGAACCCTCTTTTTAAGCTCGCCCATGCGGTCCACCCCGGCAGGCTTTAAGCCTGCGTGCTGGAACTAAAGCAGCCAATAAAGCGTCAATGCTTGAGCGGGCCGGCGCTATACCGGTACACCGCTTTGGCCCTCGATCAAGGCGCCGTGAAGGGAGTTCCAGTCATGCCGGAAAATCCCGACTTTCAAAGCTTTGGGAGATCTCTGGGAAGTCCGCTGCGGAATTGGCTCAATAACAGCGAAAAATGGACGTCGTTCTTGATCGCACTCGCCGTCCGCCATAGCCGGAAGCGGAGAGCGCCGGACGTGCCGAAAAGCGGAACCGTGTTAAGCCCGGCTAAAGCGGACGCGGCACCTAACTATCTGGGGCGATGCTCCGAGCAAGCGCTGGACGCCTATACCGTCGAGGATGCAATCTTCTGGCATTGCGAGATTATTGGTGAACTCGCCGTGCAAATTCACGAAACACAATCGAAGCTATGGCCGGCGTCGGCAAAGGCGACCGTCATCGAGGCGCTGCGGGAACGACAGCAGGATCATGGCCGGGCCGTAGCGCGGTTGTACGGCATCGTGCGTCGCAACGAACAGCTGATTTGGCAACCCGGCGGGGTCGATTAAACGGGTCGCCGATCCTGCTACGAGCACGCCCGAAAAAAAACGCGGTTACGAGAACCGCGTTACGATCCGGGTCGGCGCCGTTGAGGTGATCCCTGCAATTTCCGGTGGACCCCATAGGCGTGGCCGGCGAGGCCAATGCCCCAGCCGATAAGCGGCCAATAAAACCATAAATGTTCAGGAGTTAGCGTGAGATTGATCACGATCAGAAGAATGTTGACCGCGGCGTACGCCATTGCGTGGATTTGAAAGCCGCGATCTTCAAAAATTTGACGCATCACTGAAAATTCCTTGGACAGCTAAGTGCCGGGCACAACGCCAACGCGGAGATACCACTCCATACCGTCTTCATCTACGGCGGCTTTGCGAACGCCCCATGCCTGGGGCGATCGCGTCTATGCCCGTCGTGGTTCTCACCTGCCTCGCCACAACCATAGCGTCAACGCGGCACCAATGATGGCGATGAGATAGAGCAGAGCTGATGGCAGCAGGCCCAGGATGATGCCGACATGGTAACCCATGAACGAGCCCGCGATGCCGATA
>Ga0070693_100000504_pt1 | contig 17510 bp, 14 predicted proteins | sample KBSK1103metaG_FD_65472 | JGI IMG/M metagenome (GOLD analysis project Ga0070693, IMG submission 65472) | Corn, switchgrass and miscanthus rhizosphere microbial communities from Kellogg Biological Station, Michigan, USA - KBS K1-10-3 metaG | ecosystem: Host-associated > Plants > Roots >...
ATAGAAACCACCGACGACGAACTGGTCGAGCATGTAGACGACGGGCTCGGCCACGGCGCCATCGACGCTCTCGAAGGTGTACACGCCTTCCTGGATGATCACCTCGTGGACCGGCTGGCCTTCCTTGATGACCGACATCTTGTTGCGTGTCTTGCGGTTCAGGTTGCGAACGTCGTCAACGCTCTTCACGGTCATGATTCCCATGCCGTAGGTGCCCGCGTCGGCCTTCACGATGGCGAAGGGCGGCTCGGTGATGCCGTACTTCGCGTACTTCTCGCGCACCTCGTTCAGCACGAACTCCACGTTGGCGGCGAGGCAGTCCTCGCCTTCCTTCTCGGCGAAGTTCACCTTGCCGCACTGGCTGAACACCGGGTCGATGACCCAGGGATCGATGCCGATCAGCTTCGCGAAGTCCTCCGCGACGCGGTCGTACACGTGGAAGTGGTGCGACTTGCGGCGCGTGGCCCAGCCCGCCACGAGCGGCGGGATCACGGGCTGCTCGATGCCGCGCAGGATCGCGGGGATGCCCGCCGAGAGGTCGTTGTTCACGAGCACCGCGCACGGATCGAATCCCTCGACCCCCACGCGATTTCCCTTGCGCTGCAGCGGCTCGAGCGTGAGCTTCTCGCCGCCCGAAGTCTCGGCGACGAGCGGCTCCTTCAGGTCGGGGATGAGGCTCGCGATGCGCACGTCGAATCCCGCGCCCTCGAGGATGCGCTGCAGGACCGCGACGTTCTGCAGGTAGTTCGTGTTGCGCGTGTGGTTTTCCGGCACGATGAGGAAGCGGCGCGTGTCGGGGCAGATGCGCTGCACGGCGGACATCGCGGCGTGCACGCACAGCGGCAGGAATTCCGGGTTCAGGTTGTTGAACCCGCCGGGGAAGAGGTTCGTGTCCACGGGCGCCAGCTTGAAGCCGCTGTTGCGCAGGTCCACCGACGCGTAGAAGTTGACCTCGTGCTCCAGCCACTGGGTGCGGAACCAGCGCTCGATTTCGGGCCGCTGGTCGAGCACGATGCGCTCGATTTCCTGCAGCGGGCCGGTAAGGGAAGTGGTGAGGTGGGGGACCATTGGCGTCGGGTTTTGACAGCCGCGCGGGGGAATCAGTTTACACGGTCGCGTTGTAGAATCCGCCATGACTTCGGCGCATGCCATCGCGATCACCGTATCGCTCCTCGTGGCGTCCAACCTGTTCATGACGGTGGCCTGGTACGGCCACCTGAAGCACCTCGACACCACGTCGTGGTACCTCGCCGCCATCGTGAGCTGGGGCATCGCGCTCTTCGAGTACCTGCTGCAGGTGCCGGCGAACCGCATCGGCTACTCGGGCGGCATGTCGCTCGCGCAGCTGAAGATCGTGCAGGAAGTGATCACGCTCGCCGTGTTCGTGCCCTTCGCGATGCTCTACATGGGCGAGGCGCCGAAGTGGAACTACCTGTGGGCGGCGTTGTGCCTCATGGGCGCCGTGTACTTCATTTTCTTCGCCTAGTGCGCCTCCACATCCTCGGGATCTGCGGGACGTTCATGGGCGGGCTCGCCAAGATCGCGCGCGAGCGCGGCCACACGGTGACCGGCTGCGACGCGCAGGTCTATCCGCCCATGAGCGAGCAGCTTCGCGACCTGGGAATCCGCCTGCACGAGGGCTACGACGCGGAGCAGCTCGACCAGTACCGGGCCGACCTCTACGTGGTCGGCAACGCGATGACGCGCGGAAAGCCCGTGATCGAGGCGATCCTCGACCGCGGCCTCGCCTACGCGTCGGGCCCCCAGTGGCTTGCCGACAACGTCCTGCAGGACAAGTGGGTCCTCGCGGTGGCCGGCACGCACGGCAAGAGCACGACCTCGTCGATGCTCGCGTGGATCCTCGAGGCGGCAGGGCTCGATCCGGGATTCCTCATCGGCGGCATCGCGCGCAACTTCGGCATCTCGGCCCGCGACACCGGCTCGAAGTTCTTCGTGATCGAGGCCGACGAGTACGACACGGCGTTCTTCGACAAGCGCTCGAAGTTCGTGTGGTACCGGCCGCGCACCGCGATCCTCGCCAACCTCGAGTACGACCACGCCGACATCTTCCCGGACGTCGCTTCCATCGAGACGCAGTTCCACCATTTCGTGCGCATCGTCCCGTCGCAGGGGCTGCTGGTGGCCAACGGCAACGATCCGTCCATCGAGCGCGTTCTCGCGCGCGGCACGTGGACACCGGCGCAACGCTTTGGCCCGGGGCAGGAATGGAGCGCGGGCACGGTCGGCGACGACGATTCGTTCGAAGTGCTCCATGAAGGCCGCGTGGCGGGCACGGTGCGCTGGGACCTCATGGGCGAGCACAACCGGCTGAATGCGCTCGCCGCCATCGCCGCCGCGCGCCATGCCGGAGTCGCGCCCGCCGTCGCCATCGAGGCGCTGGGTCGCTTCCAGGGCGTGAAGCGCCGCATGGAGGTGCGCGGGCACGTGAACGGCATCACGGTCTACGACGATTTCGCCCACCACCCGACCGCGTTCGAGACCACGATCGCGGGACTGCGCAAGCGCGCCGGGCGCGGGCGCGTCATCGCGGTCTTCGAGCCGCGCTCCAACACGATGAAGCTCGGGACGATGCAGGCCCTCCTCGCCTCGAGCCTCACGGGCGCGGATGCCGTGTTCTGCTATGCGAAGGGCCTGGGCTGGGAGCCGGCCGGAGCGCTTGCGCCGCTCGGCGCCCGCGCCTTCGTCTTCCACGAGATCGAGCCGATGGTCGAATCGGTGGCCTCGATGCTGCGCCCCGGCGACCATGTGCTCGTGATGTCCAACGGCGGCTTCGGCGGCGTTCACGCGAAGCTGCTCGCGCGCCTCGAGGGCGCGCGCCGGGACGCGGCGTGAAAAGCGAAAAAGACGAGCTGCAGCTCCTGCTGCGCTCGCGCTTCCCCATCATCGTGGTGGAGACCACGGAGGAGAAGCGCTTCCGCGAGGTGGTCGAGAACGTGACCAACCTCGAGGAGACCGCGCTCTTCACGTGGAGCATCGTGAAGGGCCTCGCCGGCTCGGCGCTCGGAAGCGGCGTCGTGAACACGCGCGAGCTGGAGGAAGCGGTCTTCCACATGGTCCGCAACCCGCGCAAGGGTCTCTACGTGTTCTTCGACGCGGGGCCGTGGCTCGACAACGGCGGCATCGTGCGCGCCTTCCGCGAGATCGCCTACGACCACGTGAACAGCGGAATGACGCTGGTTTTCGTGGGCTCGCGCGTGACCCTGCATCCGGACCTGCAGCGCATGAGCGCGCACTTCCGCCTCTCGCCCATCGGCCCCGAGGAGGTGAGGAAGATCATCAAGGAGGAGGCCGAGCTCTACATGTACCACCGCGAGGTGAACCTCACCGCCGACCGCGCGGCCTACGAGATGCTGGTCCAGCACCTCGTGGGACTGTCGCGCGAGGAAGCGCGCCGCCTCATCCGCCAGTCCATCGAGCACGAGGGCGCCATCACGATGGAGGACGTGGCGCGCGTGCTGAAGATCAAGCATGAGTCGCTGGGCCAGGGCGGCACGCTGCACATGGTGACCGACATCGCTTCCCTCGACCGCGTGGGCGGGTTGAAGCGCGTGAAGAAATGGCTCGAGCTGCGCAAGGCCGCTTTCCAGGGCAGCGCCGGGACCGAGGGTCTCGACACGCCGAAGGGAATCCTGCTGCTGGGCGTGCAGGGGGCGGGCAAGAGCCTCGCCGCGCGAGCGGTCGCGGGCTCGTGGCGGGTGCCGCTGCTGCGCCTGGACTTCGGAGCGCTCTACAACAAGTTCCACGGGGAGACCGAGCGCAACCTGCGCGAGGCGCTCGAGACCGCCGCGCAGATGGTGCCGTGCATCCTGTGGCTGGACGAGATCGAGAAGGGCGTGGCCACGGGCGACGCGGGCAGCGATGGTGGCGTCTCGCGGCGCCTGCTGGGCACGCTCCTCACGTGGATGAGCGAGCGTCGCGACCGCGTATTCCTCATCGCCACCGCCAACGACATCGCCTCGCTTCCGCCGGAGCTGCTGCGCAAGGGCCGCTTCGACGAGATCTTCTTCGTGGACCTGCCGACCGCGGAAGTCCGCACCGACATCTTTCGCATCCACCTCGCGCAGCGCAAGCACCCCGTCGAGCGCTTCGACCTGTACAAGCTCGCTGCCGCCTCCGAACGCTTCTCGGGCGCGGAGATCGAGCAGGCCATCGTGGCCGCCGCGTACACTGCGCATTCGCAGAAGAAGCCGCTCGAGACAGACCACATCCTGGAAGAGGTTTCGGGGACGCGCCCGCTTGCCGTGCTGCGTGCCGAGGAAGTGGCGGCATTGCGCGAGTGGGCCGAAGGCCGCACCGTACCGTCCGACTGAAAATGACTACCTACGCCTACCGCATCCTCAACGTCTTCGCCCGGTCCGGGCGCCTCACCGGCAACCCGTTGTGCGTCTTCGAGGACGGCGACGGGATCTCCGACGAGGACATGCAGGCGCTCGCGCGCCAGTTCAACCTTTCCGAGACCACCTTCGTGCTGCCCTCGTCGAAGGCCACGGCGCGCGTGCGCATCTTCACGCCCTCGTACGAGATGCAGTTCGCGGGACATCCGACGCTGGGCACCGCCCACGTGGTGCGCGACCTCAAGGGGTGCGGCGACGAGCTCAATCTCGAGATGAAGGCGGGCGTGATCCCCGTTTCCGCCGCGGGCAACCGCTGGACGCTGGAGGCCAACACGCCGCGCGGACGCGCCGTTCCCCATTCGCGGGCCGAGCTCGCGGAGATGCTGGGCCTCGCGGAAAGCGACATGGGCGAATGGCCGCTGTGGATCAGCTCGGGCCGCGAGCAGCTCATGGTGCCGCTGAAGAGCGTCGAGGCGGTCCGGCGCGCGCGCCCGAAGGTGGATGTGTTCAACCGCCTGAAGAGCGAGGATGGCCAGAGCATGGCCTACGTGTTCTTCGACGGCGGGCGCGAAGTCGAGGCGCGGTTCTTCTTCCCGAACGGGACGGCGATCCTCGAGGATCCGGCGACCGGCTCGGCCTGCGCGAACCTGGGCGGCTGGTTCTCGGTGATCCAGCCGCGGGTGCCGGTCGCGCGCTCGGTGTCGCAGGGAGAGGCGGTGAAAAGACCGAGCACCTTGTTCCTCAACGTCGAGTGGCAGGAATCGAACCCGCGCATCTTCGTGGGCGGCGACGTGATCGAGCTGGGCCGCGGCACCGTAGACCTCTGATTGAAGACCATCGTCTACCTGCACGGATTCGTAAGCTCACCGCGATCGAAGAAAGCCGTGCTGCTGGGCGACTTCCTGCGAAACGTCGCCACCGGCGTCGATTACGTCGTGCCTGAAATGCACCACCGGCCCGCGCGCGCGGTGGCGCAGGCCGCGGCCGCCTGCGAGCGCGTGCCCGCGGCCGACCTCACGCTGGTGGGCAGCTCCCTGGGCGGGTTCTACGCCACCGTGCTCGCCGAGCGCATGGGCTGCCGCGCTGCGCTGCTGAATCCCGCGGTGCGCCCGCATGCGCACTTCCACAAGTACCTCGGTGCGCAGAAGAACATGTACACGGGCGAGGAGTTCACGCTCACGCCGCAACACGTGGATGAGTTGAAGGCGATGCAGCCCGCGGCGATCTCGCGCCCGGCGCGCTACTGGCTCTTCGTCGAGACGGGCGACGAGGTGCTCGACTACCGCGAAGCGGTCGATTTCTACGCCGGTGCGCTGCAGACCGTCGTGCGCGGCGGCGACCACACGCTCACCTCGTTTCCCGAGCACGTGCCCGAGCTCGTGGAGTGGGCGAAGTCATGAAGCAGGTCCTCTTCGAGGAAGACGGCGCCTTCCGCGTGGGCACCATCCTCTCGGAGGCGGGCGCCTCCTTCCAGGTCGAGGCGGCCCACGGCAAGCGCTCGAAGGTGAAGGCGGGCTCGATCCTGCTGCGCTTCGATGGCCAGTCGCTCGGCGCCTTCATGCCCGAGGCGCAGAAGCTCGCCGAGCCGCTCGACCCGAAGTTCCTCTGGGAAGTGAGCGGGGGCGAGGAGTTCGGGTTCGACGAGCTCGCGCGCGAATATTTCGGGCGGGCCCCCACGCCGCAGGAATCGGCGGCGGTCGCGCTCGCCCTGCACGCGAATCCCATGTATTTCTATCGGCGCGGCAAGGGGCGTTACCGGGCGGCGCCCGAGGAGAACCTGCGCGCCGCGCTCGCCGGTGCCGAGAAGAAACGCCGCGCGCAGGAGCAGGTCGACGCGTGGGCCGCCGACCTCGCGGCCGGTCGCGTGCCCGAGGCCATCGCGGCGAAGATCGACACGCTCCTCTTCAAGCCGGACAAGATGGCGCTCGAGTGGCGCGCGCTCGACGAGGCCGCGCACGCCGCCGGCACGACACCCCAGCGCGTGCTCGCGGCAACCGGCGCCCTCGCCGGGCCCGAGGATTTCTTCCTGCGGCGCTTCGCCTTCGAGTTCTTTCCCCGGGGCACCGGGTTCGGGGAAGTGCCCGCGCTCGAAGAGCCCACCGGGCTTTCCGATGCGGACGCGGTCGCCTTCTCCATCGACGACGAGGAGACCACGGAGATCGACGATGCGTTCTCGCTTGCGAGGCTCGACGACGGCAATCTGCGCGTGGGAGTGCACATCGCCGCGCCCGCCGTGTATTTCTCGCGGGCGCATCCGCTGGAGGCCGTCGCGCGCGAGCGCCTTTCGACGGTCTACTTCCCCGCCGGGAAGATCACCATGCTGCCGCAGGATGCTGTGGATCGCGCCACGCTCGCCGCGGGCCGTCGCGTCGTGGCCGCGTCCCTGTATCTCACCGTCGATCCCGCGAGCCTCGCGGTGCTGAGCCACGAATCGCGCCTCGAATGGATCCGCGTGGCCGACAACCTGCGCCTGGGCGAGCTGGACCGGCGCCTGAACGAGGACGCCGTCGCGGCGGGCAAGGTCGAAGGCACGCACGGCGAAGCGCTGCACACGCTCTGGAAGCTCGCGCGATCGCTGAAGGTCCTGCGCGGCGCCGGCGACGAGAAAAGCGACCGGCCGGACTACACCTTCCGCGTGGACGCGGGCCGCGTGTCCATCGAGCCGCGCCAGCGCGGCACGCCGGTCGATACGCTCGTCTCCGAGCTCATGATCCACGTGAACTCGACGTGGGGAAAGCTCCTCGCCGAGCGCGGCTTCGACGCGATCTACCGCAACCAGGCCGGCGCCAAGACGCGCATGGAGGTGGAGCCCGGCTCGCACCAATGGCTGGGCGTCTCGCACTACGCGTGGGCGAGCTCGCCGTTGCGCCGCTTCAGCGACCTCGCCAACCAGCGCCAGCTGGTGGCGATGCTGCGCGGCGAGGAGCCGGCCTACACGAAGGAGGAGCTCGCCACGGCGGCGCGCGAGTTCGAGACCGCGTATGAGGCGTATGCCGAGCACCAACGCCTGCTCGAGCGCTACTGGACCGTGCGGTACATCGGCCAGGAGGGTATTTCGCAGGCGAATGCCTCGGTGATCCGCGACGACCTGGTGCGCATCGAGGGCGTGCCCCTCGTCTGCCGCGCCGTGGGGCTTCCGGCGTCGGCCGCGGGGGAGCGCGTGAAGGTCCATTTCGGCGACATCGACCCGTGGGAGGCCGCGATTTTCTGTCGCTACGCCGGAAAATAAGACCTACAATTCCTGCTCATGCAATTAGGGCAGCCCTCGCAGGACGCACTCGTCTCGTTCTCGGACTTCCTGCTCGAAAAATTCGGGCTCGTCGCCACCATGCAGGTGGCGGTCCTGGCATCGATCGCATTCCATACCGTCGCCATCGTGGGCCTGGGCTTCAAGCTGCCCAGCATCATGCGCGAGGACGCGCCGCACAACATGATGGACGTCGTGCTGGTGAATTCGCGCAGCCCCACGAAGCCCGTGAAGGCCGACGCGCTCGCCCAGGCCAACCTCGACGGCGGCGGCAACACCGACCAGAAGCTGCGCGCCTCGACGCCTTTCCCGCTCACGGAGGCGCAGCGCCTCACGCTGGAAGCGAAGGCGATGCAGGAACGCCAGAAGCAGCTCGAGGAGGAATCGCGCCAGATCATGCTGCAGCTGCAGTCGAAAGCCACCGTGAATCCGGTCCAGCAGCAGCAGGACGCGCGCGATCTCGTGGAGCGCAACCTCGAGATGGAGCGCCTGGAGGCGCAGATCCGCCGCCAGCAGCAGGCCTACCAGGAGCGGCCGCGCAAGAAATTCATCGGCGCGCGCGCCGAGGAATACCGCTTCGCCTCCTACATCGATCGCTGGCGGGTGAAGATCGAGCGCATCGGCACGCTCAACTATCCCGCGGAAGCCCGCGCGAAGGGAATCCATGCGTCGCTGCAGCTCACCGTGGGCATCAAGCGCGATGGCGAGATCGAGTCGGTCGAGATCAACCGCCGCTCGGGATACAAGTTCCTCGACGACGCGGCGCGGCGCATCGTGCGCATGGCGGCGCCCTTCGAGCCCTTCCCCCGGGAAATCCGCGTCGACACGGACATCCTCTACATCACTCGCACTTACACCTTCACACGCGCCGACGAGGTCGTGACGAGCGAGTAGGACCCGGAGCCGGTTTCCCCGCGAGCGGCCACATCGGGAAATGCTAAAATAGCCCCTGGTGGCCAATGCAAACGATCAACCTCACCAGCCACTTCCTCATCGCCATGCCGGCGATGTCGGACCCGAATTTTTCCCGAACCCTCACCTTCGTCTGCGAGCACAACGAGCGCGGCGCGCTCGGCATCGTGGTGAACCGCCCGATCGACGTGAACCTCGCCGCGCTCTTCCGCCAGGTCGAGATTCCGCTCGGGACCTCGCCCATCGGCGAGGAGCCCGTCTTCTTCGGCGGGCCGGTGCAGTTCGACCACGGCTTCGTGCTGCATCGCCCGGTGGGCGCCTGGAAATCCACGCTCCCCGTGGGCGACATCGGGCTCACCACCTCGCGCGACATCCTGGAAGCGATTGCCCAGGGCAGCGGCCCGCGCCAGCAGCTCGTCGCGCTGGGCTATGCCGGCTGGGCGCCGGGCCAGCTCGAGGACGAGATCCAGCGCAACGGCTGGCTCACGGTGAAGGCGGACATCGACCTCATCTTCGACGTGCCGCCCGAGGCGCGCTACGACGCGGCGATGGGAATCCTCGGCGTGAACGCCGCCAACCTCTCCGAGGAGGCGGGGCACGCGTGACGCAGCCCACCGGCACGCTCATCGGGTTCGACTTCGGTGAGCGGCGCATTGGCGTGGCGGTCGGCGAGACGGGCACCGGCATCGCCAATCCCCTGGGAGCGATCGACGCCCCCGCCAACGATGCGCGCTTCCGCGAGATCGAGAAGCTGGTCCACGAGTGGCGCCCCGCGGCCTTCGTGGTGGGCCGGCCGCGCCACCAGGACGATTCCGAGCATGCGGTGGCGAAGCTCGCGGAGAAATTCGCGCGCCGCCTGCAGGCGAAATACCACGTGCCCGTGGTGATGGTGGACGAGACGCTCACCTCCGCTGCGGCCGAGGCGAGCCTGGCGGGCAAGCGCGCCGGCACGAAACGAAAGGGCGACGTGGACGCCGTCGCCGCGGCGATCATCCTGCAAAGCTATCTCGACGACCCGGAGGCCGGTGAGCACGCCCCTTCCTGATCCCGAAGCCCTCGTGCGCGCGATGGCCGACGCGATGCGCGGCAATATCTCCGCGGACGCGGGCATGGTGGGCATCTACACGGGCGGGGCGTGGATCGCCGAGCGGCTGCATCGCGCGCTCGCGCTCGCCACGCCGCTGGGCCATCTCGCGGTGACGCTGCATCGCGACGACTTCGGCCGGATCGGCCTGCACCGCGAGTCGCGCCGCAGCCAGATTCCCTTCTCCGTGGATGGGCGCGAGATCATCCTGGTGGACGACGTCCTGCACACCGGGCGCACCATCCGCGCGGCGCTCAACGAGCTCTTCGATTTCGGCCGCCCGAAATCCGTGCGGCTCGCGGTCATGGCCGAACGCGGCCGGCGCGAGCTGCCGATCGCGCCCGACTGGCTGGGCGCCAGGATCGAAGTGCGTCCCGACGAGGACCTGGTGCTCTCGAACGAGAGCGGACGGCTGCGCCTTGCCATGGTGACGCGCCCATGAATCCCAACAACAACCTGCAGGTCGGCCCCGACGGCAACCTGCGCCACCTGCTGAGCACCGAGGGACTGCCCGCCGAGATGATCCGGCGCATCCTCGATACCGCCGACCAGTTCGTGTCGGTCTCCGAGCGCGACGTGAAGAAGGTGCCGCTGCTGCGCGGCAAGTCGGTGTTCAACGTGTTCTTCGAGGGATCGACGCGCACGCGCACGACCTTCGAGATCGCCGCCAAGCGCCTGTCGGCCGACGTGATCAACCTCAATGTCGCCGTGTCCTCGACCTCGAAGGGCGAGACGCTTCTGGACACCGTGTACAACCTGCAGGCGATGGACGCCGACATGTTCGTCGTGCGCCACTCGGAATCGGGAGCGCCGCACCTCATCGCCCGCCACGTGAAGCCCGGCGTGGCGGTGATCAATGCGGGTGACGGCCGCCACCAGCACCCGACGCAGGGGCTGCTCGACATGTACACCATCCGCCACTACAAGAAGGACTTCTCGGGCCTCGCGGTGGCGATCGTGGGCGACATCCTGCACTCGCGTGTGGCGCGCTCGCAGATCCACGCGCTGAAGACCCTCGGCGTCCCGGACCTGCGCGTGATCGGCCCGCGCACGCTCATCCCCGCGGATGTGGAGCGCCTGGGCGTGCGCGTCTTCCACGACATGGCCCAGGGCATCAAGGGTTGCGATGTGGTGGTGATGCTGCGCCTGCAGAACGAGCGCATGAACGGGGCGCTGCTGCCTTCGGCCTCGGAATTCTTCAAGTGCTACGGCCTCACGGCCGACAAGCTCGCCGGCGCGAAGCGCGATGCGATCGTGATGCACCCGGGCCCGATGAACCGCGGTGTGGAGATCGATTCGCCCGTGGCCGACGGGCCGCAGAGCGTGATCATGCCGCAGGTGACCTTCGGCATCGCGGTGCGCATGGCGGTGATGAGCATGCTGGGGTCCGCATGAGGATCGAGATCCGCGGCGCGCGCATCGTCGATCCCGCCTCGAAGCGGGACAAGGAAGGATCGATCTTCGTGGCCGACGGCAAGATCGCCGCGCTGGACAAGGTGCCCGATGGATTCAAGGTGGACGAGACGATCGACGCGCGCGGCCTGACCGCGATCCCGGGCCTGGTGGACCTGTCCGCGCGCTTGCGCGAGCCGGGGTTCGAATACAAGGCGACGCTCGAGTCGGAAATGCGCGCCGCGGCGGCGGGCGGCGTGACCACGCTTGCGTGTCCCCCGGACACCGATCCGCCGCTGGACGAGCCGGGACTGGTGGAAATGCTCACGCGCCGCGCCTCGGGCCTGGGCGCGCGGGTCCATCCGCTGGGCGCGCTCACCGTCGGGCTGAAGGGCGAGCGGCTCGCGGAGATGGCGCTCCTCGCCGATGCGGGCTGCAAGGGCTTCTCGCAGGGAAACGCGGCGCTGCCGGGCACGGCCACGCTCTGGAACGCATTCAAGTACGCCGCGACCTTCGGATTCACCGTGTGGCTGCGGCCACAGGATGCCGATCTTTCCGCCGGCGGCGTCGCGCACGAGGGCGAGATCGCCACGCGGCTGGGCCTCGCGCCCATTCCGGTGGTCGCGGAGACCATCGCGCTGCGCACCATCGTGGAAATCATGGCGGCGACGGGCGCCCGGGTGCACATTGCCCGCATCTCCTCGGCGGCCGGCGTGCGCGTCGTGCAGGAGGCGAAATCCCGCGGCGCGGCGCTCACGTGCGACGTGGGCGTGCATCATCTTCACCTGTGCGATCGCGACATCGGCGACTTCAACGCCAACTGCAACCTCACGCCGCCGCTTCGCGACCCGTCGGACCGCGATGCCCTGCGCCGCGCGCTTGCCGAAGGCGTGATCGACGCGGTCTGTTCGGACCATACCCCGGTCGACGACGACGCGAAGCAGGTGCCCTTCGCCGAGGCGGAGCCGGGCGCCACGGGGCTCGAACTTCTCCTGCCCCTCACCCTCCAATGGGGCAAGGAGGCCGGATTGAAACCTGTCGACGCGCTGGCCGGCGTCACGCACCGCGCCGCGAAGATCCTGGGCGTTCCCGCGGGCACGCTCGCGGCGGGCGCCAGCGCGGACATCTGCCTCTACGATCCGGCGAGTCCGTGGATCGTGCAGCCGTCCGCGCTCGCGAGCCAGGGCAAGAACACGCCGTTCCAGGGTCTCGAGCTCACGGGCCGCGTCGCGCGCACCATCGTCGGCGGCCGCACCGTACACGCCGCCTGAGGTAAGCCTTATGCAGAACCCCTTGCTCGATTTCACGGCGCTGCCGCGTTTTGCCGCCATCCGCGCCGAGCACGTGGCGCCCGCCATCGACGCGCTCATCGCCGAAGGCAACGCGACCATCGAGCGCCTCGCCGGCGCCGATCGCGCGCCCACATGGGAAGGATTCGTCGAGCCGCTGGACGACGCCAACGAGAAGCTCGCGCGCGCCTGGTCGCAGGTGAGCCATCTCAACGCCGTGATGAATTCGGCCACGATCCGCGACGCCTACAACGCCGCGCTTGCGAAGGTCACTCAGTTCTATACGGCGCAGGGCCAGGACCAGCGATTGCACGCCGGATTCAAGGCGATCGCGGCATCGCCCGCGTTCGCCGACTTCTCGCGCGCCCGCAAGCGCTTCGTCGAAAACCAGCTGCGGGATTTCCGGCTGGGAGGCGCGGAGCTGCCGCCGCCGCAGAAAGCGCGTTTCATGCAGGTCCAGGAGGAGCTCGCCCGGCTCTCCTCGCGATTCCAGGACAACCTCCTCGACGCCACCAACGCCTTCGGCCTGTACGTGACGGACGAGCACGAGCTTTCCGGAATCCCGCAGGACGTGAAGGACGCGGCGCGCGCGCAGGCGGCGAAGGAAAGCCGCGAGGGCTGGAAGCTCACGCTGCAGATGCCCTGCTACATGCCGGTCCTGCAATACGCCGACCACCACGGGCTGCGCGAGAAGATGTACCGCGCCTACATGACGCGCGCTTCCGAATTCGGCCCGCCCGAGTGGGACAACGGCGCCATCATGGCGCGCATCCTCGAGCTGCGCGCCGAGGTGGCAAGGCTTCTCGATTACGGCTCGTACGCGGACGTGTCGCTCGCGAGCAAGATGGCGGGAACACCGGCGCAGGCGCTGGATTTCCTGCAGGACCTCGCGCGGCGCACCAAGCCCTTCGCCGAGCGCGACATGGGCGAGCTGAGGCAATTCGCGCGCGCGGAGTTGAACCTCGCCGACGTGCGCGCCTGCGACGTGACCTACGTGAGCGAGAAGCTTCGCCAGAAGCGCTACTCGTTCTCGGACGAGGAAGTGAAGCAGTACTTCCCCGAGGAGGAAGTCCTCGCGGGCATGTTCCGGGTCGTGGAGACGATCTACGGCGTGCGCATCCGGCCCGGCACCGCCGAGACATGGCACAAGGACGTGCGCTTCTACGAAATCGCGGATGCGGGCGGCGAGCGCATCGGCCAGTTCTACATGGATCTCTACGCGCGCGAGTCCAAACGCGGTGGCGCGTGGATGGCCGAGGCGATCGGGCGGCGCAGGCTCGGCAACCGCGTGCAGACGCCGGTCGCCTTCCTCACCTGCAACTTCTCCGCGCCCGTGGGCGGCAAGCCTGCGCTTTTCCGCCACTCGGAAGTGAACACGCTCTTCCATGAATTCGGCCACGGCCTGCACCAGCTGCTCACGCAGGTCGACGAGATGGGCGTGGCCGGGATCAACGGAGTGGAGTGGGACGCGGTCGAGCTTCCCAGCCAGTTCATGGAGAACTTCTGCTGGGAATGGGAAGTGGTCGAGCCCATGACGCGCAACGTCGATACCGGGGCGCGCATCCCGCGCGTCCTTTTCGACCGCATGATCGCCGCCAAGAATTTCCAGCGCGGGCTTGGGTTCGTGCGCCAGCTGGAGTTCGCGCTGTTCGACATGCGCCTGCACTCCGATTTCGCGCCGGCCGGCAGCATCCTCGGGCTCTTGGACGAGGTGCACGCGCAAGTGGCGGTGGTGGATGTCCCCGCCTACAACCGCTTCCCGAACCAGTTCGCGCACATCTTCGCCGGCGGCTACGCCGCGGGGTACTACAGCTACAAGTGGGCCGAGGTCCTTTCGGCCGACGCGTACGGCGCCTTCGAGGAGAACGGAGTGCTCAATCCCGAGGTGGGCGCGCGTTTCCGGCGCGAAGTCCTCGCCGCCGGCGGCAGCCGCCCGGCGCTGGATTCCTTCGTCGCCTTCCGCGGGCGCGGGCCCCAGATCGACGCCCTTCTGCGCCATAATGGAATGACTGCGAACGCCTAAGGGGAGGCGCGATGAAGAAGACGCGAATTGCACTGGTCCTGGCGGCCTGCGCGGTGGCCGCCACCGCGCTCGCCCAGTCGAGCGTGTACCGATGGGTCGACAAGGACGGCAAGGTCCACTATTCGAGCGAGCCGCCGCCTGCGGACGCGGCCAACGTTTCGCAGAAGCGAATGGGCGGGGGCGGCGCGGACGAAAGCCAGCTGCCGTATGCGACGCAGCAGGCCATGAAGACGAGCCCGGTGACGCTCTTCGTGAGCAACAACTGCGGCGAGCTGTGCGCCAACGGGCGCTCGCTGCTGCGGAACCGCGGCATTCCGTACACCGAGCGCAACGCCGAGACGAATCCCGAGGACACGGAGAAGCTGAAGCAGCTCATCGGCGCCCTCCAGGTGCCGCTGCTCGTGGTCGGGAGCCAGCCCGTCAAGGGCTTCAACGAAAGCTCGTGGAACTCCGCGCTCGACAGCGCCGGATACCCGCGCACCAGGCTTCCCGGCCAGCAGGGCCCGCGGCCGCCCGAGTCCACCGCCGACACGAGCGCCGCGCCGAAGTAGCCGAGTGGCCGCCGCAACCCCGATACGCGTCCTGCCGGAAGAGGAACGCATCGCGCGCCTTCGCGCGTACGGCGTCCTCGATCCGGACCTGGCGCTTCCCGCGCTCGACGAGCTGGTGAAACGCGCCCAGGAAGTGGCGTCGTTCCCGATGGCGTGGCTGTCGTTCTTCGACGGAAAGCGCGAGCGGCTGCGCGCCCGCGCGGGCGTGTCGTTCGCCTACATAGCGCGCGAGGATTCGTTCGCCTTCGCGTTCGAGCCTGCGGGATCGCCCGTGTTCATCGAGGACCTCGCGGCCGGCGACCAGCGAACGCATCCGCTCGTCGCATCAGGGCCGCGCGCGCGTTTCGTGGGGATCCTTCCGCTCGCCGCGTCGGATGGATGCGTGGTGGGCACGCTCACGGTGCTGGATACCAGGCCGCGCACGCTGAGGAAGCCCGAGAAGGTCGCGCTCGAGAACATCGCCTCGCTCGCGGTCGCGCGCCTGGAAGCGCGCCGCGAAATGGGAGAAGCGCGCCGCGCGAGTTTCGATGCGCCCGCGGCGCGCACCCCCGCGGAGCGCCTCGAAGAGGAAGCCGGCCGCCGGCGCGCGGCGGAGGAAGAGCTCGCGCGCGAGAAGCAGTTCTCCGAGGCGGTGCTCGACAGCCTCGCGGGCGCGTTCTACCTGCTGGGCCCGGACGGGACGATCCTGCGCTGGAATTCCGCGCTCGTGGCGGCCGTCGGCTACACGAACGCCGAGATCGGCTCGCGCAATCCGCTCGAGTTCGTCTCGCCCAAGGACCGGGAGGCGGTCGAGGCGGCGATGCGCGCCGTCTTCGAGCAGGGGCGCGAGATGGCGATCGAGGCCGAGATCGTGGACCGTGGCGGGAACGTGCGCCCCTACGCGCTTTCCGGAAAGCCCCTTCGCGTGGGCGATGCGACGTTCATGATCGGTGTGGCGCGCGACATCACCATGCGCAAGCGCACCGAGCAGCAGATGGTCCGCGCGAAGGAGCGGCTCGACCTCGCGTTGAGCGGCTCGCGCCTCGCGCTGTGGGACTGGGACCTGCGCATCAACCGCGTCTACTTCAACGAGAGCTGGTCGAACATCATCGGCGCCGAGCCGCGCGAGTCCACGTTCACGGGCGACGAGGTGTCCGCATGGAACCACCCCGACGACCAACCCGTGTTCCAGGCCGCGCTCGGCAATGCGCTGAAGGGCGTGAGCGACGACTTCGATTGCGAGTACCGCGTGCGCGACGCGAAGGGCGAGTGGATCTGGATCAACGCGCGCGGCAAGGTGACGCAGCGCGACGCCTCGGGCAAGGCCCTTCGGATGACGGGCACGTCCACCAACATCAGCAAGAGGAAGCGCGCCGAGGAGCGCGCGGAGTTCCTCGCCACCCGCGACGCCCTCACGGGGCTTCCCAACCGAGTGCTGCTGCACGACCGCCTCGAGCAGGCGGTGTTCAACGCCGCGCGCAACCACAGCGGCTTCGGGTTCATGTTCATCGACCTGGACCGGTTCAAGACCATCAACGACTCCCTCGGCCACCAGGTGGGCGATGAGCTGCTGAAGCGCGTGTCCTCGCGGCTCACCTCCTGCGTGCGCGCAACCGATACCGTGGCCCGGCTGGGCGGCGACGAGTTCGCGGTGATCCTGGAAAACCTCGGCAACGACGACGACGAGGGCGCGCAACAGGTCGCCGACAAGATGATCGCCTCCATGGGCGCGCCCATGCTGATCGAGAGCCAGCACCTGTCCACCTCGTGCTCGATCGGCATCAGCCTCTATCCCACCGACGGCAAGGACAGCGCGACGCTCATGAAGAACGCCGACGTCGCCATGTACTACGCCAAGGAGAAGGGCCGCAACAACTACCAGTTCTTCTCGGCGGACATGAATGTGAAGGCGCAGGAGCGCCTGTCGGTCGAGAACTACCTGCGGCTCGCGCTGCGCCGCAACGAATTGGTGATTCACTACCAGCCGCGCATCCGCATGTCCGATGGCGTGCTCGTGGGCATGGAAGCGCTCATCCGCTGGCAGCATCCGCGCCGCGGCCTCCTGGGTCCCGACAAGTTCATCGGTGTCGCCGAGGATTCGGGCCTCATCGTTCCCATCGGCGAGTGGGTGCTCGAGCATGCGTGCGGGCAGTTGCAGCAATGGCAGGGCTCGGTCGCGCCGGGCCTGCGCCTGTCGGTGAATATTTCGGTGGGCCAGGTGGCCGATGGCGAGCGTCTCTATCGCGCGGTGGAATCGGCGGTGCTCAAGGCCGGCATCGATCCCGCGACCCTCGAGCTCGAGCTCACCGAGTCGCACCTCATGCAGAACATCCACGAAAAGGCATCCCTCCTGCACCGGCTCGGGGAACTCGGGGTGGGTTTGTCGATCGATGATTTTGGAACCGGCTATTCGTCGCTGTCCTATTTGAAGACGTTGCCGGTGGACTCGATCAAGATCGACAGCTCGTTCGTGCGCGACATCCACGCCGACGCGAACGACGAGGCGATCATCAAGGCCATCCTCGCGATGGCGCACTCGCTGCGGCTGCTGGTGGTCGCCGAGGGCGTTGAAACGGAAGCGCAGTTCCGGGCGCTGAAGGATCTGGGATGCGACGAATACCAGGGCTTCCACTCCAGTCCCGCGATGCCGCCGGCGGAGTTCGCGGCTTGGTGCGTGG
>Ga0070693_100000515_pt1 | contig 17316 bp, 18 predicted proteins | sample KBSK1103metaG_FD_65472 | JGI IMG/M metagenome (GOLD analysis project Ga0070693, IMG submission 65472) | Corn, switchgrass and miscanthus rhizosphere microbial communities from Kellogg Biological Station, Michigan, USA - KBS K1-10-3 metaG | ecosystem: Host-associated > Plants > Roots >...
ACATGTCGTGCTTGGCGACTTCGAGGCCGAGGGCGGCGTAGTGCTTCCAGCGCTCGCGCAGCGGCGCGCGCGCCGCCGGATCGGCGGGCACCACCTCCAGCACGCGCTCGAAGCCCGCGGGCGCCGGGGCGCTGCGCAGGTTCAGCACCAGCGGCCGCATCGCCGGCGACATCTCCGGCGGCACGATCAGCACCGGCGTGACGTCGTCGTCCTCGTCGGTGCCGGCGATCTGGTGCGGCACGTAGGCGTCCGGGTCGAACTCCCACAGCAGCTCGTCGAGCACCTCGGCCTGCGCCATCGACGTGGCCAGCACCAGCAGCGGCTGGCCGCTGTCGCAGGCCTTGCGCGCCAGCTCGCAGACCAGCAGCAGCGGCTTCTCGACGAAGCGCGGCCGCGCCCCGATCAGGTAGAAGTCAGCGCGCGGCATCGTGAGTGGGCGGGTGCAAGGAGAGCGAAGGGCGGCCTCAGGCCGCCGCGCGGTCCATCAGCCACTGCACCAGCAGCCCGACCGGGCGGCCGTTGGCCAGGCCCTTGCGGCCCTCGTCCCAGGACGTGCCGGCGATGTCCAGGTGCGCCCAGCGCTGGCCTTCGGTGAAGCGCGACAGGAAGCAGCCCGCCGTGATCGCGCCCGCGCCCTTGCCGCCGATGTTGTAGATGTCGGCGAAGGCCGAATCGATCAGCGTCTGGTACTCGTCCCACAACGGCAGGCGCCAGGCGCGGTCGAACACCTGCTCGCCGGCGTCGGCCAGCTCCGCGGCGAGGTCGTCGTGCTTGCTCATCAGGCCGTGCGCGTACTTGCCCAGCGCGATCACGCAGGCGCCGGTGAGCGTCGCCACGTCCACGGTGGCCTGCGGCTCGAAGCGCTGCACGTAGGTCAGCGCGTCGCACAGGATCAGGCGTCCCTCGGCGTCGGTGTTGCCGACTTCCACCGTCTTGCCGCTCATGGTGGTGAGGATGTCGCTCGGGCGATAGGCGTCGGCGTCGGGCATGTTCTCGACGGCGGCGACCACGCAGACCAGGTTGATCGGCAGCTTCATCGCCGCCACGGCGGCGAATGCACCGATCACGCTGGCGGCGCCGAGCATGTCGAACTTCATCTCCTCGATGCCGCCCTGCGTCTTGAGGTTGATGCCGCCGGTGTCGAAGGTGATGCCCTTGCCGACCAGCGCATAGGGTTTGCTCGCGGCGGAACCGCCGGCGGCGCCGTCGTAGCGCAGCACCACCAGGCGCGGCGCGTTGGCCGAGCCGCGCGCCACGGCGAGCAGCGAGCCCATGCCCAGCGCTTCCATCTCGGCGCGCTCAAGCACTTCGCAGCTGACGTTGTCGTGTGTGGCGGCGAGCTTGATGCCCTGCTCGGCGAGGTAGCCGGGATTGCAGATGTTCGGCGGCAGGTTGCCCAGCTCGCGCGCGAGCTGCACGCCGCCGGCGATGGCGATGCCTCGCGCAAGCGCTTCGGCATCGGCGCCGGCGCCGGCGCGCAGGCCGACCGACTGCAGGGTCACTTCGCCCTTCTTGGTGCGCGTGGCGGTGTACTCGTAGGCCGCGTGGTCGGCGGCGATCGCAGCCTGGCGCAGCGCCCAGGCCGCGTCGCGGCCCTTCACCGGCAGTTCGGGCAGGGTCAGCAGCACGCGGCGCGCCGGACCCACGCGCAAGGCGCGCACGGCATCGCCGATGGCCTTCAGGTACTGCGGCACCGCGAACTTCTCCAGCTCGCCCAGCCCGACCACCAGCACGCGCGGGCTGGCCACGCCGGCGAGGTCCTGCAGCAGGGTGGTGCGCCCGGTCTTGCCCGACAGGTCGCCACGCGCGGCGAGCGCCGACAGGCGGCCGCCGCTTGCCGCATCCAGCGCCTGGCCCGACGGCGACAGGGTCCCGTCGGCGTACGCGCCCACGACGACGCAATCGGCGTCGGCCTGGACGGGATCGGCGGGGTTCAACTTCAGTTCGAGGGCCATGCAGGGAATTCCGTACAATTGGGGGGTTGCTGAAGGCCACAGTTTAATCCATTGCCCACCACCGCCGGCCCCGAGACCGACCGACCCTGCCCCTTGAACGCCCCCCGCCGCCCCCACCGCCGCGCCGCATGCTGCTGATCGAGCGGCACCTCACGCGCCAGTTCGCCGAATCGGTGGTCGCCGTGGCCATCGTGCTGCTGCTGGTCACGCTGGGCGCCGTGTTCACCGACCTGATCGCCGAGATCGCGAAGGGCAAGGTGCCCGCAGGCCTGCTGCTGTCGCAGCTTGGCCTGCGATCTATCCGCTTCCTCACGCTGGTACTGCCGCTTGCCCTGTTCCTCGGCTTGCTGCTGGCGATCGGCCGCCTGTATGCCGACAGCGAGATGGCCGTGCTGGCCTCGGTCGGCCTCGGGCCGCAGCGCCTGTGGCGCCCGCTGATGCTGGTCAGCGTTCCGGTGCTGGTGATCGTCGCGCTCGCCTCGCTCTGGCTGGCGCCGCTGTCGGCCAGCCGCGCGAAGGAAATGATCGAGGTCGCCAACCGCAGCTTCCTCATCGCCGGGCTCGAGCCGGGGCGCTTCGTCGAGTTGCCAGGCAAGGCCGGCGTGCTCTATGTCACCGAGCTCACCAAGGACGGCACGCGCTTCAAGTCGCTGTTCGTGCAGCGCGAGAACGAAGGGCGCCTGGACATCATCACCGCGCACGAAGGCAACCTGAACCTGGTCGGCGAGACCGAGCGTTTCCTGCGCCTGCGCGACGGCTTCCGCGTCGAGGGCGCGGTGGGCAAGCGTGATTTCCGCATGATGCGCTTCGCCATCAACGACCTGCGCGTGCCCGATCGCGACCGCAACGCCAGCGCCGACGACCTGTCTGCCGACGGCACCATCGAACTGATGCGCAAGGGCACCGCGATCGCCTGGAGCGAAGTGCACTGGCGACTGGCGATGCCCCTGTTCGTCGGCGCGCTCGCGCTGTTCGCGCTGCCCCTGGCGCGCAGCGAGCCGCGCCAGCCGCAGTACGGCCTGGTCCTGTTCGCGCTGCTGGTCTACGTGGTCGGCATGATCCTGCTGCTGCTCGGCACCGGCCTGATCGGCAACGGTCGCCTGCCGACCTGGCTCGGCCTGTGGTGGGTGCACCTGCCGATGCTGGCACTGGCGGCCTGGATGTTCCTGCGCGACGGCAGCGTGCCGCAGCCGCGGGCCGGGCTTCGAGGCGCCGCGCCGAAGGCGATCCCGTGAAAGCAATGCCGCGGCGGATGACCTTCTACCTCGCGCGCAGCGTGCTGGTGGCCACGCTCGCCACGTGGGCGGTGCTGCTCGGCTTCACCACGATGGTGGATTTCTACGGCGAGCTGCGCGACGTCGGCAAGGAGAGCTACACGCTCAGCCACGCGGTGCTGTTCGTGATGCTGACCACGCCACGGCGCATGTACGACCTGTTCCCGACCGTGGCGGTGATCGGCAGCCTGCTCGGCCTGGGCAGCCTCGCGGCGCGCTCGGAGCTCACGGTGATGCGTGCGGTCGGCCTGTCCAAGCTGCAGATGGGCGCGGCGGCGCTGATCCCGCTGCTGCTGCTGACCGCGGTGATGGCGCTGAACATGGAGACGATCGCACCTGCCGGCGAGCAGCGCGCCGAGGAACTGGCCAACAGCAAGTCCCGGCAGATGATCATGGCGCGCTATTCGGGCCTGTGGGCGCGCGAGGGCAACCTGTTCCTCAACGCCCGCGGCAACAGCGCGCCGCACGTCAACAAGGCCACCGGCGAGCGCTGGGTCGAGCTGGAGGACGTGCGCCTGTACCAGTTCGACGACAAGGGCAAGCTGCTCTCGCTCGCGCACGCCCGCCGCGCCGAGCACCGGCGCGAGGCCTGGACCCTGTTCGACGTCGAGCGCACCTTTTTCGAGCCACGCTCGGTCCGGGTCGAGAAGCTGCCAACCGAGCAGTGGAAGACCACGATCGACGACAGCACCCTTGCGGCACAGCTGGCGCGCCCGCGCTACCTCACCAGCGCCGAGTTGCGCAGCAACATCGAATACCTGCGGCGCAACCGCCTGGACTCGGCCAAGTTCGAAAGCGCGTACTGGGAACACTGGTTCTACCCGTACAACGTCATCGTGCTCTGCCTGGCGACGATCCCCTTCGCCTTCGGCAGCCTGCGCAGCGGCGGCTTCGGCAAGCGGCTGTTCATCGGCATCCTGATCGGCATCGGCGCGCTGCTCGTGCAGCGGATGTTCGCCGGCCTGTCGGATGTGTACCGCTTCGACGTGCGGCTGGCGTACCTGTTCCCGCCTCTCGTGATCCTGGGCCTGAGCTGGGGCTGGCTCGCGCGTAAGGTTTGAGGTTGCGGCACCTGACCGCGCTGGCCGCGCCCACGCGTGATGTATAGGTGTTTTTCCGGTTTTTTGGAAAGTTGCACATCGGCAACCACCTGTTCACGTTCTCCGCTTACGCCGTGCTCCTGCTCAGGCCTCCGCCAAGCGGCTCAAGTCCGGCGACTGAACACGGCGTTGCCGATGTGCAACTTTCGGGAAAAGCCCGAAAACACACTGGCGCCAACACTGCCGGCCGGCACTACCCCCGGAGCCGAACAAACACGGTGCCGGCCGCGAGGTCGCACAGCGCGCGCCGCTGCGCATCGAGCAGGCACCAGGCCCAGCCGACCAGCGGGGTCACCGAGGCAACGGCATAGCGCAGCCACAGCGCGCGCTTGGAGGCGAGGCGGCCGTCGGCGGCAACCAACTTCAGCCGCCACGGCCGCATGCCTAGCGTCTGCCCGCCGCGGCGCCAGGACAGGACGAAGTACGCGCCGCACAGGCCCCAAAGCACGGCGAACTCGAGCAGTGCCATCAGCGGCGCGCGTTCGACCGTGCGCCCGCCGTTGATGGCGAGCAGCACGCCGCTGGCGACCATCAGCAAGGCGGCGACCGGCACCGCGTCGTACACGAAGGCGAGCAGGCGCCAGCCCGGCGCGGCGGGGTCTGCGGCGGGGCGGGGCGACGGTGCCGGGGAATCATCCATCACACAAGGATAGCCGCTGGCTCGTGCGATGGCTTAGGCTCGCGGCATGGCACGCAGTCCCCCGGTCGAACGCCGCTCGCGCGCACGCGCGCAACCGCCGGCCAGCGCAGCGGACGACGCGCTCGTCGCCGCCTTCATCGAGCGCGCCTGGGCCGAGCAGGGCCTCGCGCGGCACACGCTCGACGCCTACCGGCGCGACCTGGACGGCCTTGCGCGCTGGCTCGAGGGCCGCGGCATTGGCCTGCTGGGCGTGACGCGCACGCACTTGTTCGACTATCTCGCGCTGCGCAGCGAGCAGCAGTACGCGCCGCGCAGCAACGCGCGCCTGCTGTCGGCGTTGCGCGCCTTCTACGCGCAGCAGTTGCGCCAGCGCGCGATCGCCGAGGATCCCACCGCGATGCTGGCCTCGCCCCGGCTTGGCCGTTCGCTGCCGAAGGCCCTGTCCGAATCGCAGATCGAGGCGCTGCTGGCGGCGCCCGACGTGGACACGCCGGCGGGCCTGCGCGATCGCGCGATGCTGGAGCTGATGTACGCGACCGGCCTGCGCGTGAGCGAACTGGTCAACCTGCCTGCCGCGTCGGTGAACCTGCGCCAGGGCGTCGTGCGCGTGAGCGGCAAGGGCGGCAAGGAGCGGCTGGTGCCGATGGGGCAGGAGGCGCAGCACTGGCTCGAGCGCTATCTCGCCAGCGCGCGCCCGGCGCTGGCCGGCAAGCGCGACGCGGTCCCGCTGTTCCTGTCGCGCGACGCGGAGGCGCCGAGCCGGCAGCAGGTCTGGGCGACGGTGAAGGCCCTGGCGGCGCGCGCGGGCATCGACCCGGCGCAGGTTTCGCCGCACGGGCTGCGCCACAGTTTTGCCACGCACCTGCTCAACCATGGCGCGGACCTGCGCGCCTTGCAGATGCTGCTCGGGCACGCGAGCCTGTCCACAACGCAGATTTACACGCTTGTCGCGCGCGAGGGGCTCAAGCGCCTGCACGCCCAGCACCATCCGCGCGGCTGAGAAGCGTCGCTAAAACGCAACCAGCCGGTTGTGCTTTCCTGGCATTGCTCAGGCGGCGGCGTCGAGCACCGCTTGCACGGTCTCGATGTCCGCCGGCTTGGTCAGGTGGTGGTCGAAGCCAACTTCCGCCGTGCGCTGGCGGTCTGCTTCCTGGCCCCAGCCGGAGAGCGCGATCAGCTTGATGCCGTCCATGTCGTGGCGCTCGCGGATCCACAACGCCACGTCGAACCCGCTCATGCCGGGCATGCCCAGGTCGAGCACGACCGCGCGCGGTGCGAAGCGCGCCACGGCCTCGAGAGCGGACGGACCGTCGTAGACGACTTCCACGTCCGCGCCGCTCATGCGCAACAGCGTGCCGAGCATGTCGGCGGCGTCGCGGTTGTCGTCCACCACCAGGATCCGCTGCGTCTCCGGCGTGGTGCCTCGATCGGCGCGTGACACGGCGTCTCGCTGCGCGTCCTCGCGCAAGGGCACGCGCAGCGTGAACTCGCTGCCCTGGCCTGGGCCGGCACTGGCCGCGGTCACGGTGCCGCCGTGCATTTCGACGATGGCGCGCACCAGGGTCAGGCCGATGCCGAGCCCGTTCTGTGCGCGCAGGGCGCGCTGGTCGGCCTGCGAGAACAGCTCGAACACCGCGGGCAGCGCCTCGGCGGAAATGCCCACGCCGGTGTCGCTGACCTTCACGACGAGGTATTCGCCCTCGCGCGTCGCCGACAGCGCGATGCGGCCGCCGGTGTCGGTGAAGCGCGCGGCGTTGTTGAGCAGGTTGGTGATCGCCTGGCCAAGGCGGTCGCAATCCCCGTCGACCGCAAGGGGCGGGTCGGGCTTGCGCACGATCAGCTGGTGCCCGCCGTCCTCGATGAGGGGGCGGCTTGCCTCCAGCGCGACGTCGAGCAGCATGCCGGCATCGAAGGTTTCCCGCTTCAGTTCGACCATGCCGCGGGTGAGGCGCGAGACGTCCATCAGTTCGTCGACCAGGCGCGCCATGTGGCGCAGCTGGCGGTCCATCACCTCCAGCACGCCGCGGCTTCGCTCGTCATCGACGGTCCGCTCCAGGATGTCGACGCAATGGCGCATTGGCGCGAGCGGATTGCGCAGCTCGTGCGCAAGGGTGGCGAGGAACTGGTCGTCGCGCGGCGATGAGTGGTGGGACGGATGCATGGTGTTCCCTTCGACTCGACGTCGATTCGGGTTTGATTCTAGGTAGCGGCGACACGCGCTGGCCTGAACACGAATGGCGCGAGTCAGGCACGTGAGCGCGAGATGAAGCAAATAGCGTGACGGGCTTGGGTTTGCGCGTGGGCATGCCGGCGCCAGGCATCGTCCCTTAGTTGCGACTGGCCTCGATGCTTCGGCGCATCCCCAGCGTCGACGAGAGTTGGATGGCGGAATCCATGGTGCCGGCTACTCGACGTAGTTCTCGCGCGGCGGATACACGCCGGACAGGCGGGCGATCAGGATGGCGACGAACAGGGCGCCGGCGAGCTGCTCGATCATGCACAGGCCGCGCGCCTGGCGCGTGAGCGGCACCACGTCGCCGAAGCCGGTGCTGGTGAGCACGGTGATGCTCAGGTACAGCGAATCGGCATAGACCAGGTGCCCCTCCTGCCCGAGCACGAGGTAGGAGTGCGGGAAGAAATGCCCGACGATCGCGTAGAGGTAGGCCCAGAACACGCCGATCATCAGATAAGCCGCCGCGGCGCCGAACAGCTTGTCCTGGGTCATCACCCGCGGCTGGAAGACGTAGCGCAGCAGGTAGCACAGCGTGACGAAATACAGCGAGGCGCTGAACAGCCAGGAGAACGCCAGGTAGTGGTCGCTGTCCAGCCACAGGCCCAGGTACTGGAAAGTCACCGCCGGAAAGGTCAGCAGAAGCGCGATGAGCAGCGCCAGCCGGGTGCGTCCCACCGCGGCCACGGTGGTGATCAGCAGGGCCATGTTCACGCTGCTCAGCACGAGGCGGCCGTGGTCGCTCGGCGGGACGAACGAGACTGCGCCGATCGTCACGAACAGCGTGGTGAACAGCCAGAAGCAACGCTGGTACAAAATGTGCGACAGGGCGTCGCGTGATCCACCCATCCCCATGGAGCCCCCATCCCGGCGATGCCGGCGACGCGATCGGTCGCTCGCCCCGGCATCGCCAGTCTGCCTGACTGGTGCCGATTCCGCTCGCGGCGCGCATTGGACCAATTTGTCGCCTAGTATTTCCCCCATGGGACTCCCTCGCGGAAGGCCGATGCGTCAATTTGCAGCCTTATGGCTGCTCTTCGCGTCCGCGGGCCTGGCGCAGGCGGCGGACGAGCCGGCCAGCACGCCAGTCACGGAGCCCAAGCCGCACTGGTCGGGATTGCCGATCTGGGGCGTCGAGGCGCAGGCGCGCGGCTACGACATCCCGCTCCCGTTCGGCATCGGCGTCACCGGATTTTCGGCCGAGCAGCCGGTCGACATCCACGACCTGCAACTGGGACGGAACGGGGAACCGCCGGTCTCGGTTTCCAACATCCTGCAGATCGACCGCGTCCAGACCACCCAGCAAAACGTCTCCGTGAAGTTCGACGTGCTGGTGCTGCCGTTCCTCAGTGTCTATGGCATCGCCGGTCGAACGCAGGGCACCACCAAGGGCCTGATCCAGGTGCCGGCGACGCCGGTGTTCGGAATCCTCGAGCCCAGGCAGTTGCAACTCGACGCCGCGTTTGACGGCCCGACCTTCGGCGCGGGCCTCACCGTGCAAGGCGGGAAGCGGGTTGGCCAGTCGCACGACCTCATGGCGATCGTCGTGGCCGACTGGAACCGGACGCGGACCGACCTGGAATTCCAGAACGACGCGCTGGTCGCCGACACCAAGCCGCAGGCCGACGTCTTCTCGGCCCGTCTTGGCCTGCACGGCAAGGTCGGCGAATCGATGGCCGGCGCGCTGTGGATCGGCGGCATGCACCAGAAGATCCAGCAGGTGGTGTCGGGCAGCATCGCCAATACCAACCTCCAGTTCTCGGTCGTGCAGTCGCCGGCCAAGCCATGGAACACGCTGCTCGGCGGCCTGCTCGAGTTGGGCGGCGGCGGTAGCTACGTGCTGGTGGAAGGCGGCTTAGGTGCGCGCAAGTCCGTCCTGGTTTCGGCGGTCTATCGGTTCTGACCGAAGGTCACATCCGGGGCCACGCGCAACGGCATTCGAACGCCCGGTCGTGTCAGCGAAAGTAGTAGAAGGACCCGACCGCCACGTGGAAGCACGAGAGGGCGAGCATGAGCGCAGGCGCGCCCGAGCGAAGCGATGGATGCCGGGCCATCGAGAACACGGCGAGCGGCAGCGCCACGAACTGCGCCACCAGGCCAAGGACCAGGATCACGCCGAAGGCGTACACGAGGAACGCACCGAGTCCGCCGTGTCCCCCATGCCGCGTGCCGATCTTCAGCCAAAGCGCGAGCAACGCAATCGCGGAAGCGAAAGCGGGCATCAGGATGCCGGTCGTCGGAAACCACGCGTCGCGTGCAGGCGTTCTCGTCATGGGCAATTCTCCGAGGGGTTGCCTTCGGTTTCCCGGAGGACGATGGCGGTGACCTGCTCGCGCACCTGCGTGGCGTCGAACTCGCCATCACTGCCCTGCGGCAGCGGCTTGCCCAATCGATCCACGAACCGGTAGGTGGTGCAAAGCGTGACGTAAATGACGCCGCCGCCCCCCTTTCCCTTCGGGCGCGCCTGGAACGAGTAGGGGCCGAGCCGGTGGCCACCGAGGTTCTTGAACTGCGGGCCCAGGCGGACCTCCGCATATGCGCTCCCTGTCGGCTGGAGCGAGCCAAGCAGCGCCTGCTTGATGTGCGGAGTGCGGTCCAGCAGGCGATCGACTTCGTCGAGCCCCACCGATCCGCCGGCGAGGCATGTCACCGGAACGAGCGCGGCAACGAGTGCGGGCAAGATGCGTCGCATGGCCAGCATGTCAGTCATGCACGATTTACGTTGCCAGCACCCGATGTTCGAGTCGCGGGAGTCATGGCTTGGCCTGGGGCGCAACGTCGCAAGCTGGCTCGATGCTTGCCTCGAAACGCGCCAGTCGCGCGATCACTGCGGGATACGCCGCAAAGCGGCGCCTCAAGCCAGCGAGGCGCCGGTCCGTTCCTGCGCAATAGATGTCGATGGCGTCGCGAACGAAAGCCCGGCGCTCGAATTGCTCCGGGCTGGAGCCTTCGGTTGGCTCGCCAAGGAAGTGCTCGCAAGCTTCGCGCCCGGCGATGAACGTGTCCACGTCTGCCACGGGACCGACGTCCTCGGCCAAGGGCGTTGGCGACGAGGCGAGGGCAAGCAGCATCAGCAGCGCATTCATGGGAGGCTGGCCCTTGGCACGGTGTATCTACCCAGAACGCGCGCTATCGGCGATTTCGGCCGTCGTCGCGCCAGACCGCGACCGCAAGCGTCGCAAAGGCGACTGCTGCCACGGCGCTGGCCCAAAGCGGCACCGAGAAGTGATTGATCGTCACCGGCCACTTCTCGAAGAAGCGCACGGCCTGGAGGATGGCCATGACTGCGAAGACCGGTGCTGCGGCGTACTTGATAGCGGCCAAGGTACCCTCCAGGAAAATGGGAAGCGCCCAGGGCCATAGGCCGGAGGGCGAGACGTACTTCGTGCATATGCCTGACGCCCTAAGGCAGTTGCTCGAAGGCGGAATTCGGATTCTCGATGATCCCGAACCGATTGCCGAACGGATCGAGCACTGCTGCAACCCTGATGCCGCCGCCGACGTCCGTGATCGGCTCGAGCGCCGAGCCGCCGATGCTGAGCAAGTGTTCGAGCGCCGTGCCGATGTCGCTCACGCCCCAGAGTGCCTGGGCGCCGTCCGCGCTCGGCGTTGCGTCCGGCACCAGGCCGAGTTCGAAGCCCTGCACGGAATAGCCGACGTAGAACGGCTCGTCGAAGTAGGGGCCAAAGCCAAGGGCCAGGGTGTACCAGTCCTTTGCCTTGGCCAGGTCCGGCGCGGGATAGATCACGGTGCGAAGGCCAAGCAACATTGCGCGTTCCCCATGTGGTTCTCGAGTTGCAAAATAACAGGCGAACCGCCTGAATAAAGCCGGCAGTCCTCTAGGACCGCTGGTCGAAGCCGAAGACTCGCAGTTCCTGTTCGCAGCGACAGGCCTTGGCGATGCGTGCCGCCCACGCGATGGCCTCGTCGCGCGACGGCAGTTCCAGCACGGTGAAGCCGCCGTCGAGCGAGGGCGCCCAGGGATAGCCGCCCGTTTCAACCTTGCCGTCGGCAGAGACGAGTACCGGCGCCACGCTCTCGTCGATTCCTCCGGCAAAGACGTAAACGCCGGCAGCTTTCGCCTCCTCGATCACGGCGTGTGCGTCGCGGCCCACCGCTTCCATTTCGCCATCGGGCACGACCATCGCCGCGCCCGGGAAAGAGATCAGGTACTTGGCCATGGTTCTCATCCTCCGGATTGGATTGGAAGCATGAAGTCTGCAACGGGCTCCAGGACGATTTCCGGCAGCCGCTCGGCTATCGCGTGCGCCATTTGCTCACCGGCGTGTTGGTCGACCTCGCCAAGCGCGAACGCATCGTCGCGAGCTTGCGAACTCGGCCACTGGGCGTAGCTGTACCAGATGCCATCGGGCCCGCGATGCAATCGCGAGCCCAGCGAGCCTCTCTCGCACCTCAGCAGGTCCGATACCCGGGACCAGGCAGCGACGAACGCGTCTTCCGAGCCGGGGTGGAGACGCCACCGGTAGAGCACGACGAAACCCGGGCCGGGAGATGCAGTTGCTTCCATGTCCGTCCTAAGCCGCGCCGTCGCGCCGACGCCGTTGAGTGAGTCTTCGCTGGCACCCCCGCTCAGAAGACACTCCTGACCAGGCCTCCGTCCACACGAAGGGCAGCTCCGTTGATGGCGGAGGAAAGTGGGCTACTGAGGAAAGTGACGAAGTCGGCGATTTCCTGCGGGTCGATCAGCCTCTCCAGCAGCGAGGTGGGACGGTTCTCCTGCATGAAACGGCGTTCAGCCGCTTGCGGAGCTTCGTCAGGAAAGATGTCCTGCACAAACTTTCCCACGCCTTCGGTCTTGGTGGAGCCGGGCAGGACACTGTTCACCGTCACGCCAGTCCCCTTGGTGAGCTCAGCGAGGCTGCGCGAAATGGAGAGTTGCATGGTCTTGGTGGCCGCATAGTGCGCCATTTCCGGAGAGGGGCTGATGGCGGACTCGCTGGAAACAAACAGGATGCGGCCGGTTTTCCGCTCCAGCATGGGTTTGAGATAGTGCCGGGCAAGGCGCACTCCACTCATGATGTTCACTTCAAACAACCGTTGCCAAGCTTCATCGGTTTCCTCAAAGAATCCGACCGCTTCGTAGATGCCAAGGTTGTTGATGAGAACATCCACCTGGGGAAACCGGCGGATGGTTTCCGCCACGCCTTCCGCCGTGCCATTGTCGGCAGCGAGGCTTTCCAGTCGCGCATCCGGCACTTCCCTGCGGATGACAGCCATGGCGGAATCAACGCTGGCGGCGCTGCGACCATTCACGATCACGGTGGCTCCTTCCTGCGCGAGGGTCGTGGCGATTTTCAGGCCAATGCCTCCGGATGAGGCGGTGACCAAGGCAAGCTGGGACTCAAGTTTGAGATTCATGTTGTGGAGAAACCTCCGGTAGGAATAGGAGCGTACGGTTTCATGCGGCCTGACTATTGAATTGAGCGGCGCCGAGGCACCGATAGGCTTTCACGATGCATCCGGACGTCGTCTGCTTGAACCAGTGTCAGGCACCAGGGCGCGGCGAATACACGTTTCCCACCAAGCTCGGTTGCCGGGCTTCCTGAGCCAATCGTGAGCGGCAACCGCGCCAAGCGCGCTGCCCGACACCGCTGAAGGTAGGCAGAGCCCCCAAGGGATGAAGCCAGCCTCCACCAGGAGCGCGTGTGCGACATCTCCGACCGTGCTTGCTGGCGTGCCAGGCCCGAACGATATTCCGCGCACCAAACGACGGTTGCTCACGCCATCGATCAGGCAGGCGCGATACTGGTGCGGATGAACCGCAATGCGATCCCAATACGCGTCGGCGCCGTACTCCCCCTCCTGTTGGGGCGCAGCCTTGATCTTCAGTAGATCGTCGCATCCGCCGACGCCCATACGCCGGGCTGCCTCCTTGAACTGCGACTGCGAGGGGTAGGCGGGCGGTGGGGGTGGCTTGCGGGACTGGTTCGATGCCGCGTCATTGGAGGCGGCCAAAGTTTGGCCCGCTAGAAAACTCGCGGCTAGCACTGCAGTAGCGAGATGCTTTCCCATGGTGCCTAACCACTGAGTGGAGCGGCGCCGACGCGCCGATGGGCATTCACGATACACCTTGCCAGCGTCCGCTTGAACGAACGGCTAGACCCCAATGCCGCGGATAAACCTGGAGATTGCCTCGGCGCACCAGCGGGGCTGTGCCTGCAGCAGAAGGTGCGGTCCATCCAAGTCCACTTGCGTCGAATTGAAAAGACGATCAGCCAGGCCGGTCCTCGGAGCCAGGAAGAGCAGCCGGTCGTTCTTGGCGCGGAGTACCAGAGTCGGGATCGAGATTGAGTCTAGGGTGCTTGTGAAGTCCGCGCTCATCGCAGCAGCAGCTCTGGCTCGGAGGACGGTTGGCTGGACCCCTGCAATCGCAGCCTGGACGCGCTTCACGAGATCGCGAGACGCCCAGCGGCCGAGCAAGAACCAGGAGATCAGCGGAGATGGAAACTTGGTTGGCGCGATGCGCGTTAGGCGCGAGGCCAAACCGAGAAAGGAGACGGGAGTCCGTGCGAAGGTGGTGGATAGTACGAGTCCGACCAGTCCGGCGGGTCTCGAAGCTGCAACCAGGAGCGCGACCGGACCGGAGAAGGACTCACCCAGCAAGATGTACGGACCATCAGTCGGCAGTTGGGCTCGAACCAGCTCGGAGAGCTGAACGTAGCTGAGTTTCTCGGCCGACGGATACGAAATGGAGCGGGACGCGATTCCGAATGACTGAAGCTCGGCGGCGAGCTCGGTGTGCAGCGCGCCAGTGCCGTCCATGCCGGGCAGGATCAACACCTCAGCCATGAGCTTGGGGTCTAACGCCTGAGATAAGGGGACATGACAAACGCAGCTTGGCATGTTCCCCTTATTGAATAGTTATGGCTGAGATGCCGAGAGTGGGCCCGAGCCATGTCTTGATACAACTTGCCACTTGGCGCCCCTTCGGACCCAGACGTCCGTCAGTAGGAACGAGCCACTCCAATCATGCCCAGCAACAGAGGCTACCTGGCGCGTACGACAATGCACGATCGCAACGTCGCCGAAAGGTCTCACTCTTATGTCGTCCCAATCGAAGGACTTGCATTCGAACACATCGAGGCCAGCAAGCCAGTCGGTTTTCGACATCAGAGAGCCGCGCGCGCTCGTCAGTACGAAATCGTCCGCCAGGATTTCGCTGCAAATTGCCAGATCCTTTCGAACCCATGCGTCCATCCACTTGCGTTCGAGGTCAGGTAGTTCCGATTCTGCTGAAGCTTGCATCGGTTCGTCCTTGGCCAAACTATTGAGCTGAGCGGCGCCGCGGCAACGCGGGCTTTCACGATACACGATGACGGCGACCGCTTGATCAACTGTTAGGTGCATCCTGGCAGGGCTCGGCAGGCACGGCCCGCGGTGATTGTGCGGCCCGCTCCAACTGTTAGCCGGCAACACCCAGTCCACGCAAGAACTGCATGAGAAGCATCGCGCCCAACATTCCGGCGAAAAAGACGGCGAACAAGCGTCCCGCCTTAGACCAATTCGATTCGGTACGTATCCAGTGGAGATACGCGGCCACGCAGCTCAGTCCGACGAGGATCGCCCAAGCGTGTGGCTGGGCGCTAACCGAGACCCATAGCGCCGCCAACAATCCGGCGGGAACAGCGAGGCTCACTGCGACAAGAGAAACCCGAGACTCGCCGGTGGTGGTCATTGCCGTCTAACTGTCGAATTGAGGTGTGCCGCGCAGCGGCGGGGAGTTGAACGAATTGTTTGGCATCACTTCGTGACCTGGACGGGTAATGGGCTGGTCAGTACGACGGTGTACCCATCCGGGTCGCGCAGCCAGAACTCCCAATTCAGGTTCTCGCTGAGGTGGCTGGGCCGGGTACTCTCCACTCGCATCTCGGCTGCGCGTTGCACTGCCGCTTCGTAGTCCTCCAATTCGAACCACAACAGCACGCCGTTACCGTAAGGGCGCAGCTCCGGATCACCCAAGCGGCCGTGCTGATGCTCCTCGTACCAATCGTGCAGTTGAAGGATCAGACGGCCGTTCGAGTTGAGCCTTTCATACTTGGTGCCGCCGTGACCGCTCTCGCAACCTAGCAAGCGCTGATACCATCGACTGCTCAACTCGACGTCGTGCACGCAAATAAGCGGAGCGAGTTTCATGCGAGCCTCCAGCCTGTGTGTGACGCCTGACTATTGAATTGAGGTGCGCCGCGAAGCGGCGTCGCCTTGGATGAATGGTTAGACGGCACCCGCGCGCTCGCTATGCAATCCCGTCAGTCGCGAAACGCGCCCAGTGGCCACTCGTCTTGCCCCCTCGTAGCAGTTGAACTCTACCCCAGGCTCGATTCTTGAGCGATGAACCTTAGCGCGTGACTCGTCCACCAGAATGAACATTCGCGCTGTCAGGTCGACGCCTTGGGGAAGCGGGAGGTCGGTTGGCAGGCTATCCCCGGAAGTCGAGAAGAAGTCCGGCCAAATCATGTAGAGACCGATAGCTGGGTCATCCGACGCGTAGCAAAAATCCCAGCGGATTCCGTTGAAGGCGGGCGTGTGTCGGCCACCTTCCGCCTCGGTGAGAATTCGGATGGTCGCTTCGAAATCTTCGCTGGCGGGGTATAGACGGTGCATCTTGTGCCGCCTAACTATTGAGTTGAGCGGCGCCGCGACGCCGATGGGCTTTCACGATACACATATACGGCGTCCGCTTGAACGACTGTTAGACATCCAATTCCTCGTTCCACTGGACGAACCACTCCATCGGAGCGCGGACAGAGTTCGGGTCGATTCCTGGGATCCTGGCAAGCTCTGCCGCGAGAAACATGTCCCATTGGCACTCGACGTCCGCCAAAGTCCCCATGACGCGGTCGATATCCTCTGAGGAATCGACATCGTGGTAGGTGTTCCAGAAACGCTCGCACCAGTTTGCAATCTCTGCGTGAGAGTGGGGCGAAATATCGCTGATGCCCCACCGAAGGACGGTGCGAACATTGTCGGGAATGAAGGGAAGTGCGATGGATCCCACTTGGGTGTCTAACTATTGAGTTGAGCGGCGCCGCAGCACCGATGGGCTTTCACGATACACGCTGACGGCGACCGCTTGAACGAACGGTTAGACATCGCCGTCGCGCCGGCCAATGACGAGTTTCTAGATGTGCGAAATTGCACACACGTTTCCGGCAGCGATTGCTTAGAATGAGACATGGATGCTACTGATCTAAGGTCTGCGGCCGCGATTACGGCCTGGATAGTTCTTGGGTCGGCGTTGGCCGCTGCGCTTTTCATTTTCCATTTTTTCGTCTACCTGCTCGTTGCGGCAGTCGTACTGTTTGGCCTTGGCATTCCCTGGATGTTCTCCGGCTCCAGTGGTGACAGACGATTCGCCATTATTGCCTTCGCGAGCACGGTAGCTGGCGGAACTCTCGGGGCGGCCTGGTTTCTGGTTTCCGGCTGGATTGCCGCGAACGCAGGAGGCGGGGTCTAACTACTGAGTTGAGCGGCGCCGCGGCGCCGACGGGCTTTCACGATACACATTTACGGCGTCCGCTTGAACGATTGTTAGACACCTAGCTACCGGCCGATGGGGTTAATTGTCGGGTGAAATAGCGACACACCCGACTGCTAGCAAACAACAGGGCGCAACAGCCCACAACGAAAGCCAGTCCGATGCCCAGGCCCGAATCGTTCGCGCGAAAGATCAGAATTGCCACCCCAAAGACCACAAATATCGTCGCGAATCCTGCCGCTGCTCCTGCGCGCAGCGCGGACGTGGGCAACATCAACGTCCCATTGCAGAAAGTGCATTGAATTGCGTTTCTCGCAAATCCGAAAGGAACGCAGTCCCAAAAGCCCAGGACGACCAAACGACGGCAGCGTGGGCAATCTAACAGCGGCGTTGGTTGAGCCAAGGTGTCTAACTATTGAATTGAGGTGCGCCGCGCAGCGGCGTCACCTTGAATGAACGGTTAGGCCACATTGCGCTGGAACCCCTTGGGCCGTCGTGCAAGCTGAGAAATTGCCACCACGGCAACCAAGCCTCCAACGACGGCGCAAGCGAAGGCGCCATAGCTTCGAGATTGTACGGCCATGACCGACGCGACCACAGTTCCGACTCCAAGGGCGACCC